>Ga0209829_10000526_pt1 | contig 34262 bp, 35 predicted proteins | sample C_140205_EF_Meta_FD_187311 | JGI IMG/M metagenome (GOLD analysis project Ga0209829, IMG submission 187311) | Freshwater microbial communities from Lake Croche, Canada to study carbon cycling - C_140205_EF_MetaG (SPAdes) (version 2) | ecosystem: Environmental > Aquatic > Freshwater > Lake... | reverse complement strand
TGCACTTTTCTCCAAGTCGCACCATCTTTTACATACACTGCCTTGGTGCGCTGCCACGTCGAGGCATCTTTCTTATAGATGTCTTTTGTCGAACGCCACTGCGTAGCATCATGTACTGAAGTAGGCATGTTTAGTATTGATACCAGACATCGCCGGCGCTTCCACCGGAAGGAGTTGATGTTGAAAGAGTAAAGTTAGCGTAGGATCCAATCGTACCTTGGGTTCCAAGAGTACCCTGCGTGCCTTGCGTGGCAGCTCCAATGGCGCCTTGAGTACCCTGCGTGGCAGCTCCAATGGCGCCTTGAGTACCCTGCGTGCCTGTTCCGATGGTGCCTTGGATACCCTGCCGTCCTTGGATGCCTTGGACACCTTGAGTACCTTGGGTCCCCTGAGCTCCCTGGATGCCTTGGATACCTTGAGCAGAGGCACCGCCGTCGGCACCCTTTATACCCTGGATGCCTTGGATACCTTGAGGACTCTGCGTACCTTGAGTACCCTGGATACCTTGTGTACCCTGCGTACCTTGTGTGCCCTGCGTGCCATTTGATCCAACAAACCCTGCGGTGCCTTGGATACCTTGCACGCCCTGAGTACCCTGTACTCCCTGAGTACCCTGTACTCCCTGAGTACCCTGTACTCCCTGAGTACCCTGTACTCCCTGAGTACCCTGAGTACCCTGTACCCCCTGAGTACCCTGTACCCCCTGAGTACCCTGTACTCCCTGAGTACCCTGTACTCCCTGAGTACCCTGAGTTCCTTGGATGCCCTGACGTCCTTGTGCACCCTGGATACCCTGGATTCCCTGGGAACCCTGAGTGCCCTGAAGACCAGCAGCGCCCGAATAGGATTGACCAAGAACGTATTGCACTCCTTGAATCGTAAAATATGAATTCGTCAGCGATGTATTATCCACTGATCCTACGGGAATAGAAGCTGCAACCGAAACATTAACATTACCACCGACTGTGGCTGCCACGGTGGTCGTAGTTCCCGTCACCGCGCCCGTCAGAGTTACCGTGTTGGTGGGAGTGGGTTTACCCGTAACAAGAGACCAAGGGAGATTTCCCGTTATCGCTTGAACACTGATACCCTGCACACCCATAACATTAACGTTACCCGCAAAAGTTGCATTACCATCCGAGTCAACGAAGAAGCGGGTAGGAGAAGCATGCTGAGAATTGCTGACTTGCAGTACCGAAGAAGCAGTACCTTGGACGGCCGTGGACACCATCGTAACTACACCTTGTGCAGTCAGGCCCTGAACTCCAGTGCTGCCAGTGATAGTTGCGCCACCGAATGTCGGGGATTGAGTCGATCCGAGATTAGCCTGAGGAGGTGCAATGCGAAGACCTGCTCCAGTTTGGGGAGTCGTCACGCTTTGAACGGTAATGCCATTGATACCCTGAATGCCGAGTACACCAGTGTTGGCAATGGTGACTGCTGTAGAACCATCGAATGACGTCCCGGAAAGACCGGTGCCAATCGTCAATCCTTGAGAGGTCGTGGCCGTGATTGTCTGAGTACCGCCAAGTGCTAGTGCAGCACCGTTGATCGTTACGGAACTATTGGCTAGTTTGTTATTGGGAATCGATCCCGCCAGCATAGTATTGCTGACAGTACCAGTATCGCCAGTGGTGATAACCGTGCCATTGACGTCCGGAAAGTAGAGAGTGGCAGAGGAGGTAACGCCTTGAACCGAAAACTTACCGCTTTTGGTGCCACCAACATTTTGGATGCTGTTGCTCGTATCAGTGAGTGCCTTATTTGTAAAGGTTTCTGCAACTGCCAGCGTGGCAAGTGTGCCAGATGCTGGAAGAGTCACATTGCTTGGAGTACTGGCATTCGAATTGATTGTAATGCTCTGAGCTCCAACTGTGATAGTCTTGCTACCATTATTGATTCCCGTACCACCGTAGGTTGGACTGATGAGCGTTGCTTGCCATGTACCAGCACCGACAGTTCCAAGAGATGTGATACCCTGGACTCCCAGTGTTCCCTGGATGACCGTATTTCCAGTGAAGGTCTTTGTGCCATTGATCGTGGTCGATCCACCCTTGAGCTCGTTAATACCCGAAACTACTCCTTGGACGGTCTGAAGCGTATTAACATCGCCGATGTCACTCTGCAGTTCGTTGATGGCCTGGATCGCCGAACCATTGTTTGTGACAAGGGCTGAAAGAGTTGAACGGTCGCCTAGATCGGCAGCCGTTGTATTGTTCTTCTGGCGCCAGACATCAAAAGTGTCCTGGAGAGAAATTGATTGAATAGACATGGTATGGAAAGATTATGTACCGACTTTTGCAACAAGAGCGTCAACTGTCACCTTCAGTGCGGCAACCTGAGCCACAAGATCGGCGATAGTTTTCTCACGTTTCCGATGTGCATGCTTGAGATTTCGGCGACAGTGATAATCCGAGTTATTTGTATTTATAACCGCTCCGGAAGAGCTGTCACGCTTGAGATCAGGATGAAACAGTGTATCGTTGGAAGGCATGGAAGTGAGTATTAATAGACTGCGATGGCGCGGAAGCTACGAATCGTGGCAACCTTGGATGAATTGATCGAGGTGAATACGACCTTTACTGCAAAGGATGTGAAGGTGACCTCGTCGCTTACTCCAAATTGGGCTTTAAGATCTGCCTCTTGAACTACGTAGCTCACTTCATCATAGATCGCGGGATTGTTGTTGATTCCAATGGCTGCAACCGGATTCACGAGGAACCAGCCGATCGAATTGAATTCTTCGTCATGCCCGGTGCGAAGGACCTTGTAGTATACCGCGACGCTTGCTGCGGCAGGACGATTCACTCCCAGGTAGATCGTAAGACCGGTCGAGGGATTGGCCAGAGAGATCTGCTTGGTGACGTACTTGGCGAGGGAGGATCCACCGATCGCATTGGTCTCGTCCAGATAGTTCTCAACCTGGTTGTACCCGGAACTTGATGATCCCAGAGGATTATCGATACGATTGCTGACCGTGATCAACGATGTACGATCCAGATCGATGATGGGTGAAACATTACTCAATGTTGTGGATAGAACACTCTTGAGATAGAAACTCTTTGCACCGCTGTCCGACAATTGAGGAATTTCTGCAGCCGACAGTATGGTCTGCGGATTGGTCATCAGCATATCGTCGTTGACCTTGGCAGGAACATAATCCCCGATGATGTAGGGGGCTTCCGTTCCAGCCAGCGATCTACCGGACGTGAGCTTCGTCGACCATACCGAACTTGCGTAGGGAGTGACGACATCGCCGATGATGGGATGGAGAACATCGATCGCCCTATTTTCAGTGGCGTAGATCGCGGATCCACCGGCGCGACCAGTTGCATTGGCCGTGCCAGAAGTTGCAACCACCGTATAGGAATCGATCTCAACCGATACCACAGACAGCGTGGTATTCAGCGATGCGACCGGTATACCGTTTACGTTCGTTGACGAGGTGGGTGCGATGCCGGAAAGAGTTACATTCGAGCCGACAAACATTCCGTGATTAGGATGGTAGACCCTGACCGTACCGGAGCTTGCTGTGAAATACAGAGCATCGTTTTCAAGGTTGCGTGCCGGGACTGTGGCTTCGTTCAATACGACCGATCCAGCTGAAACGAACGACGCCCTACGGATCTTGAACTTGATGTCGCGAGTCTGATCAGGCGTCCAGGTTGATTGATTCGCGGATTCGAACAGTACTCCCGCGAAGGGTTGTTTGGTGATACGGAACGACGGAGTCGTGACGTCGTATTCACCCAGGTTGGATACCCACAGTTTGTAGTTTGATGACTTGGACTGAACCACGAAAGCATACTCCACGCCGCCCAGAAGTAGAACCGGGGATGGGAATGTAAACTTTGTGGCTGAGTTTGCCGTGGTGTCATCCACGCTTATATCGGCCGCCTGTACTGTGACAGTAGAGAAGGGAACGATGTTTTGTGTGGGAAACCCATTTTCAACAGTGCGAATATCCACCGTGACCGAAGCGGTCGAATCAACCGACTGGAAATACAGGTCGATCGAGGTCAGCATCGCGCCTCCCTGAAGATCGATCCTAAAGGTCTGAGCAAGAGGATCACGACGATATTGCAGAAGATTCAATCCTTCATTAACATTACTAACCGAAGTTTCAAACGTGCGCGATTCGGAAACCTGCGACGTTGTGATGACCGGAGTCTTTGTTGAGATAACCAGATTAGATGAAGTATTCAGCAGTCCCTGCGCGGTATAACTTGCCTCCGCGTATGTCGTTGCATTGACAACATTGTTTGTGGGGCTATCGGTGAGACGGAAGATCCGCGCACCGGTCTTGAACATCACAGATGAATTACTGGGAATAAGGAACGACCCAAAGATGTTTCCAGATGCATCTGCGATCAGAGGCGTTGAGCCGCTCGGATGCGCTGTTGCACCGGCGTACGTGGTGGGTGTGCTGTTGTTGTAGTACTGAACCGAATCCCACCAACCGGCACCTGGGCTGGAAACCTGTCTGACATAGGAGTTGATGTCCTTGGAATCAAAGAAAGCATAGACCCGTGTGTTGGGCTTCAGTGAGCTGGCCTGAAAGTACACCAGGCGAGACCGAATGAAGGGTACAAAACTTACATCCACGATGTAATCACCAACGGTCCTTGTATTAGTGGAAGAAGAAAGCGATTTGGTTGTGGCAGTACGACTCTGATTTGTCGTTGTGATCGTGGTACTAGTTGTACTACTTGGCATACTACCCCAGCCGTCACGATCATCATCCATGACTTGCCCCGCTGGACTTACCGTAGTGCTTCCCACCCAATTGGTGGTCCACTCGTTCCATACGGTGCCGAAAGCATTTGTTTGATCAAGGGTATTCACCATCGCCGCATAGGCGCCGTTGTTATCGATGACGACGTCCGGCACCTGCTGAGTATCTTTCCATTCATCCTCGTTGGGGCTGAGGTCGATCTTACCCGTCCAATTGAATACCTCGAAAGGCTGGACCGATATCGACTGAGACGCATAAGGCTGATTGAAGTATTCCAGCTCAGAATAATCCAATGTTACCAGCGAACCGGTGCGTTTGAAATTGGAAGAAGCCGCGGCGTTGAAGATTAACTTGACGTTGTCGTGCGAGAATGTGGGCCGCGCGTACTGCGCGATCCGATCAATCGAAACACTGTAATCGGGATGGGTTACGCTGCCTGTAGAAGAACCCACGAACGAGTCAACCACGAATCCGTTCTTATAGTACGGTGTGTTCGTATTGGAATCATAGAGCTGCGTGCCGGCGGCCTGACTCTCTGCCAGACTCAGTGACACATAGTATTCCATGCTCTTGAGGCGATTATCCACCGTACCGATGTCGCGCATCGTGTAGCGGCGATTATCAACGAGAGCCGGAACGACGTCCTTGGGAGAAAGAGTGTATGCATTAACCTGCAGATTGTAGAGGATCATCGCGTCCTTCACATCGCTTGCCGGCACAGCCTTATCCGATGCTATGCCGCGTTGAACTCCAAAGTTACCCTTTTTATCGACATAAAGTTTATCGGCACGAGAGAAGTAGTACTGAATGTCCAGCGTGATGATCGTATTTGGAGCAATCATGCTGACCGTGGAAGCGCGGGTTCCACTGAAATTTGCACCGGTCGTGTCCTTGGTGGGACGGAAATCCAGCACATCGGTCAACCGAAAGGCCCCAGTGGAAGCCTGGAACGTGCCGATATCTTCGTAGGCAACCTGACCAGTGTATGAGTCCACCGAGAAGTAATCGCCGGCTCCGTGAGAGAGATAGCTGAATACCACGAGAATCTGTCCTGTGGGAGCGGACGCGCCCGGCTTCAGCTGAATGCGAGATACGTCGTAGAAGTTGTCGCGCTGGCCGTTGTCAAGGTAGTAACGGTCGGTCACATTGAGGTCGGTGATGACCGCGGGAGTGGAGGGGCTGGCCGACATGTATATGCCGGAGATCGAGATCACATCGGTGTAACCGAGCGAATCATAGCCGCCGGAGACGGTATTCAATCCGGAACCAGAAAGATTTACCTGAGTTCCAGCGTGAAGCGTCTTGGTCTTTTCCCGGAAATTACGGCGGGAGGGACCAACGAGATAGCACACCGTACCGTTTCCTGGGGCGCCAGAGCCGCTGAAGGTGAAGGTGATGGTTGCACCACCAGCTCCCAGAGAAGCTGAATAGGCCGAGGTGGGAACCCGCGTACCGCCGTTATCCACGATCACCCAATCGTTGCTGTTGGCTGAATCAAAGAATTCATTGGTCGATGCCGTGAGCTGGATGGCCCCTGTGGCGATCGTGCGTGAATCATAGCGGGCACGCACCTCATAGAGAGTGTTGATCAATCCACCCGGGAACGTGCGCAGCGAAGAAACTGCCGACTTGGGCAGTCGATAGAGAAGCTGATTGGCGACCGGATCAAAGATGGTACCGGAGTTCAATACCGCCGCCGTAAAGGCCGCGCCGCCGTAGCCGTAAGAGCAATAGAGAGTGGCAGTCTGTGCGAATGTTTTACCGCTGTACATCACCACATCAAAGATGTAGAGATTGTATTTACCCGAGCCGATATCCTGAATCGAACGAGCGCGGCAGGTACCGATGGCGGAACTGCCAGAATCTTTAAGAAGAATCGCCGTGTACGTGTTGACGTCGGGGAGACCCACCAGGGTGTCGATCACGATGTAGTTCCCAAGATTCGCGGTTACTGACGTCTCGTGCACGTAACCTTCATCGCGGGCCTTATCGACCGCAACGTATTTGGTGTCCACCGTCTGAATGCGATAGCCGTAGACGTATGCCGTCGAGGCCTCGAGTCCAACTGCCAGCTTAGCTTCGCCGTATGCGGTTGCGTCAGCGTTGGCGGTCGGGCCAGTGAACCCTTCCTGGTCGACGATCTGTGCAACCGTATAGAGACCACCGTTGGTACCATTGTCCAGATATTCTTTGATATTGAGCAGAAAAGGATTGACCGTGTAGTTGCCGGACTCTTCGTATGTTCTCTGCGCAAGTGTATCACCCAGCGTAGACAGTTCGGTTCGAGCAACCGAGGAGACAATCCCATTTTTGATCACCATCAACTGAATGATATTATCTTCGTTGCGATCTTCCAACGAAGCGGGCTGAACATTTAGAGTCAGCTTAATCTGATAGCGATCCGCACCTGGCGCAGAAGCGTTCGGCGAACCCAACGCGTTGTCCGTAAGAGTGAGATCCTGAGCAAACGTAACGATGTTCTCGGCGATGATGAAGACGACACGGGCAGAAGGCGTCGTGCTGTACTTTGAAACGATGATGCTTTGCGACGGGCTGTAGACAAAGTTGCCGGCGACGTAGAACACACCCTCGTTGAGGTACACCCGTGATCCATAACCTGCCGGAACCGCGTCACCGTGGACCGTATCGATCGTGTTGAGCTGCTTGGTTTGAACCAGCCGAGCAGGAAGAGATGCGGTTTTGGGAGCGATATAAAGATATTCGTTGGGAAGGAACGTTTGACTTGCGTTGTCGGTGCCGGTTGTGTGGTACTTGACAAACAGAGTGAGAGGATCGCCTGAACCACTCGCGGCCGTCTCAAGAACCGTGGCAGTGATACCCGATGTATGACCGGTGATTATCCGGCCGACAAGTTCCGAGTAATAGTTATCGGGCACCAGCGCGGCGCCGTCAGTAAACCCAGAAATTGGGCTTGCGTCTTCCGCGTATGTGAAGCTCGAATAGAGCTTGACGAATCCATACTGATTATCGAATGTGGCCTGGCCACCAATCGGAGCGGTGCCGTCCTTATAGATCGATGAACCGAAGCGGTCGATCTGCGCCTGAAGCGCGGTCTGCAGCTGCGTCAGTTCACGCGCCTGTACTGAGTATCCCGGTTGAAACAGGATACGCATGTAGTTCTTCGTTTGATCGAAGTCATCGTAATAGGGCGGAACGTTGTAGGACTTGATTGGCATGGCTTATTAGAATTCGATGATGATCTTTACGTCTTCGATCTGTGATGCTGAACGGTTGATCGCCAGACGATTTTCAAGGAAAAGGATTGTACCTGTAAAACGTGATATATCTGGGTTCAGAAGACCGTCGACTTCAATGGTGGCAGTACCGCCCGTGTGGCCATTGATGACCTCTCCCTCTTGAAAGGCGGTATAACCGGTCTTATCGTTCTGGTGATACTTGAGTAAGCCGCTGGCCGAATCATAGGAATCGATCCAGGCAATCGCGCCGGAACTGCCACCCACGATATAATCGCCTGGGGTCAACCCTGTGACGCTTGCGCCAATACTGAGTTGATTGAGGGCGTTGCGCGTGGACTCTGTTGCCACGGTCGTGTTACCGTATTCGTAGGGGTTCTGAATGATTCCGATCTGACGGAAAGAATTGTCGATGATGAAGTCGCCAGAGGGTTCTGAGTATCTCAGGCTTACCGCGACCGAAGTATAAAATCCACCAAGTTCGGATAGCGGATCCGTGCCGTGTCCGTTCTTGGGAGAGAGTACGGCCCGCGCTGCGGCTTGCCCGCCGCCGGAACCAATCGGTGCGGCGATGGTAACATACGCGTTGTTGTAGTTTGAACCGCTGGCGGCGATATTGATCGCGGTCACCACGCCACCGCCGCTGACTACCGCTGTTGCAGTCGCCGCCGTCCCATCTCCATGGATAGTAACCGCCGGAGGTGATCCAGAACTATAGCCCGTACCGCCACTTGTAACTACCACGCGATAGATTTTGCCCTTATTGGCAACTGATCCCGTTTGGACGGCCCACTGGTTGGTATCGGGCTGGCTTGCGCCAGGATCCGAAAGAACCGTCTTGACCGGCATGTAGTTCGTGGTCAAGAAGCCCGAATATGTGATGTCGATGGAATACATGTACTTCCATGTGTATCCGTCACCTTCGGCGGTGGGGTTGATGTTCGTCTGTGCCGGTTTGATCGTTGATCCTGTACCGGGAGAATTGATACATTTGTAGACCTTATTCTCGTCTGTCAGAACGTAAAAAGGAAGGCCGTGGATGTTATAGAGAGCATCATCCCAGGCCGCGTATGTTGTTCCGGTCGTCCAATCGATGCGAGGAACTACGTTATTTACGTTCGATGCCGTCGCCCGTTTCATGGCGATCATATTGCGCCAGGCATCGTTCATATCCACCAGATCATCGACCGGACCAGCAGGGCTATCTGCGGTACCGCCCAACGTGGTAGCCCACTTATCTGACTTGCCGATGAACACGTAGACACTGTTGGATGCGACGGCTGCCTTGAAATTGGCCGCGTTTTCCAAGCGAAAGTTGGTGGAGATAATTGCTGACATAGTGGTTAGATTAGAGTAGAGTCACGGCTAGATGCACATCGTTCCAGGTGAATGAATTATTTATACAGTCATCAACGGTTAAATCGTCCCATGCGTAAGATCCTGTCTCCGCATCAAGGATAACCATATCACCGTAGAGATACATCGGATCGGCATCAAGGAACTTAAGCATCGTGTCATAGGGAGTATCTGGAGGTACGTCCATGTTCATTTGATACCAAGTACTGGCCAGAGATGCCGTAACCGGTCCAACCGTATCGTAGTAGAGTCTCTTGAAAGTGTTATCGGTGCCTCCGACCGGATCGATTATCAGAGTGAACGGAAGGTCATTGTCGGAGACAAGGCCTGGCTGAAGAAAATGCATCGAACTCTTGACCCGTTCGCCATCCCATCCAGCAAAACCACCGCCCAGCAGCGGCGCCGGAAGGCCTGTTGCGGGGTTGATGCCCACGTCCTGATCGGCTGGGTAGGTCGTTCCAAAGCTGTCGGTATAGGGAACCGGTCCGATCGTTGTGAAATGATTGATACCCTCCAGCAGGATCAGAATCTCTCCGAAGTAGATGAAGCCCGCCGGATGCACGAGACGATTGAAGGTGTCCGTCCACGTCGATACGTTGTTGCCGGTGCGGATCACATAGGAGAACTGCTGGTAGAAGTAAGAATCCTGAAGCTTGATCGAATTAGAAAGCATCCCCCTGTTATCAAGGTAGAATCCTTCCTGCTGTACACCCTGAACCCCTTGGACACCTTGAACACCCTGAGTAGCTTGTATAGCCTGAACAGCTTGAACTCGCTGTACCGTGGTATCCCAATTCCCAGAACTAGGAATGAGCACCGAACTCATGGGGTAGTTGACCTCAACGTTGTCGTTGAATAGGATCCTAAAGAAAAGCCGAATTGAATCTTCCGATCCGCGAACCGAGTAGTACCTCATCAGACTCTTATAGAGTTTGACTCTATCGGCCACGATGTTCTTGGGTACGGTGACCGCTATCTCCTTCTGAATCAGATCCAGAAACTTGTAGTCTGCGGTGTCGATGTCACGGGCGGGGTCGATGTTTGCGATGCTGTAGCTCGGATTATTCTGCTCGTTCATGTACGAGTAATAATCCTTGAGCAGGTCGATCAATCCCTGTGACTTGACGTTGAGCTGCTCAGGTATGAGCGACTCGACTCTAACCAGTTCCTTGGTTACCCTGCGGGTACTGGCGATTGATTCGACGGCGATTGACATGGTTTAGGCTCCGCGGGAAGGAGTCTTGTAGTTCATCGCGCCGGTTGAACCGGAGACCGCGATGGTATCGATCTCACCGGCGATGGAAACAGACAGCGGATCGATCGCAATAAGCTGGTTCCGCTTGGGCGCAAGATCGTTTGATTCCGGCACCACTGAAATACGTATGACCGAGTCGGCGTCGGGACGGAAGGTCTGTATGACGATCCTACCTTCCGCGGTGTAGATCGTGCCTACGTCGATCACGCGTGTGGCGGTCTGATTGACCGTCTTATAGAGACTCACGGTACGGTTTGAGGATCCAGCGATCGGAGTATCCCCGAAGTAGTGAGAAACGCCGTTGACCCGAAACGTATCGGAGCTGATGACAAAATTATTGGAGCTGGACTTGAAGATCGGGGATGTGAACTGCAGATCGTAGTTGTTGGAGGAAGCCGCGTATGCGGTTATGTCCTTATACATCAAAACATTCACGTCGGAATTAAGTACGGAAGGATCCGATGCATCGATCGCTCGAAGAAGCTGGGAAGAACGAAATACACCATCGAACTTCTCAAGGTTATCCGCGTTGTATTTGGTGATCGTGGAACGAACCAGCGATACCAATTCAAAGTTTGTGCGATCCGTCAGATTTGGGTTGTACTTAAAATTGACCGTGAGAGACAGGAAAGTATACTCCGGATCAACAACGACGGGAGTGATGGAAACAACGTTTTTACCCTTGAGGATACTGATGACGTTTGCTTTCTCCGCCGCATTGAGAGTGTTGCTGCCGGTGGGCTTGATGGCGATATAGACCTTGCCGTAGTCGGGGATCGTCTGATGCTCTCCGCCCCATACCGAGATCGCTTGGATATTGCCCACGTTCTGAAGAATGATGGCGCGATAGTCGTCGGCAGTGACCGCACGATTTTGCGTGATGAACGTGAGCGGTGCGTTGTATCGGATAGACTCAACTGTCTCGCGAGGTGCGCCGCCGTATGAAAGAATGGTCTTGCTCGTGACGGGATCAACCGAAGCAGTTACCGTGACATTCGACTGCCCACCGATGGCGTCCACTGCGGTATAAGCCGATGCGCCGTTTGCGGCCGAGCCGTTGGTGTAGATGTATTCGGCTTCAACCACTTGATTGTTGATCGGCATCACTCCCAGGTTATCGTCACCGAAGTAGATCTCGTACTGAGATTGTGAATTTTCCTGAATGAAGTAAATCTGGCTTGAACCGGTGACGTTGATCAGCGTGGTGAACTGCGTATAGATCGAATAGTCGTTCGATTGGGCGTTGGACTTAACGCGAACTCGAAGAGTCTTATTGTCGATATTGGTATCGGGCAGAGTAAACTTCTGATTGGTTACCAGATTATCCACGACATAAAGCATTCTCTTCAGTATCCCTTCCTTTAGGTTCACGTTTGAGAATTTGTATCGGTTGTTCACCGTATCAAGGACGGCCTCGATCGGATTCAGATTGACGAACGTATATCGAACAGAAGAAACCGTTGCGGTAAAGCGAGTACCGCGCGCGAGCGTGATGGTGCTGGGAGGATCGATCATCGGAGCCGGAACAATGATATCCACCACGGCGGTAGAAGCAACATCGCTGCGAGGGACGTATCCCAGCAGCTTCGCGTGGGAGACCACGTTGCCGCGAAGCTGTGCCGAATCGAGGAAAGTTTCGTTCAACGAGAGATGCGCCAGCATCGCGTTGTAATGGGTATTGTATGCCAGCACATCCATGAGGACGGAGAGCCCAGACCCCTCGAAGTTCCAGTCCGTGTACTTGGCGTTCGACTTGAAGTAGTCGATCGTGGATTGTTTGATCTTATCAAAATCCAGCTCGGTTACATTAAATTGTGACATGATGGTAAGTTTTAGCGAACGCGAATGAGATAGACCGTAATATCAACTACTTTATTGAGATTGACAACCCTGAAGCCCAGATTGATTTCGTATGCGTTATTATCCGAATTATCGTTGATCTGAATTGTAACCGAGTCGATGCGAGGTTCGTGCTTGGCGAGTACGTCGTAGAGATACTGCCTCAGTACCGCGATTGTAAATTTATCGGCCGGTTCAAAAAGTAAGCCTCTAAGGTTGGATCCCAAGGCAGGCTGAAACGGCCTTTCATTAAAATTGGTCAGCACCAGGTTCCGGACCGAACTTTTTACGGCATCTATATCCGTGAGAGGAACGATATCACGGAGATCCGGGTGCACCGTCAGCGAGAGGTCCAGATCAGAATACGGACGTGTCTTGGATACGATCGCCGACGCCAGTTCGGTCGTATTGTAGTCTGAAAGGAGTTGGGGACTGGCCGGCATTGATTTCTATTTATATGAAAATTGCTGGATTGCAAAGCTATTACCGATCAGGTCACTCTGACGTTTCCTGTTCCATAACCCCATACACCAGTAACTCCGCCAACCGTGATCTTTGCGCCGGCCGTCAGGCTTGCAGCCGATGCTCCGTTCAGCGTAAGCTGTGTTTTTGCATTCAGAGAGGCTGTTTCACCCACAGCCGTAAGAGCACCGGCCGCGGTTACTGCAACGCCGCCGTTGCTGAGTAGGCCGAACGACCCGGTGACGATATTGGTCGCACCATGAATCAGTTCAACCTTGTTCCCAAGCACCTCAAGGTAATGATTGCCTTTGACGAGTGTTCGATAGTCTCCGTCGATCGTAAGATTGGCGTTGCCTTTGATGTAGATGTTGTCACCCTTCAGCACAACCGTGTATCTGTCTCCCACGACAATCGTCGTCTTGTTGCCCTTGGCATCGATCTCGGTGTATGTACCCGACCTATGCTGTTCCGAAATACGTTCGTACCCTGGTGTATCGTCCATTTCATAGACGTGCCCAGATTGAGTATGCACGACCTGATTGAGCGGGTAACTCGGCTTTAGTGTATCGGCAACGTCCAAATTGGACCAGGTCGCCGATGTGTTTCCGGTGGGAACGTTCTGCTGTCTCAGTTCCACCTTGTTTTTGTAACTTGAAGATTTTGCGTAGTTGGATGTTGCTTCATCGGGCGTATCGATCTCCCCTGGTCGAGTTGGATTGACCCCGGCAGGATCGGAGAACCCTTTGACCGAACTTCCGCTCTGGCTGATCGAGGGAATCGTGCCCATGACTATCGGATCCTGCGCCGACATCGCGTCGCGAAAGAAACCAATGACCCACGTCCCCTGAAGAATCCCCGTGGCTGATACGCCGGTGCCAGACATCGAGGCCGATTGGACCGGGTTCATCACCAGCGCCCAAGGGAGAGAATCGGTGGGAATTTCGCTCTTGTTATCGGAGTGATATCCAAAGCAGCGCACTCGGACCCGGCCCATCTGCTTAGGATCCAGCACATCCTCGACCACGCCCGTGAACCACGTGAACGGCGCGCCTATGTATTGATCAACTGATTTTTGTTTCATGACAATTTGAAGGGCAGCGAGTCTCGTTTGATCTTTACTTCTGAAAAATACTTATCCGAAAATTTATGCATCACCGATGTCACAAGATACTTGCCGGAGAAGTAGTTGTCCTTCTCGGTGTTACTACCGGTTATTATAGAATTTAATATCTCGGTGCCAGGATCAATCGCGGGCGGAAGCTTCAGTGAAACCATCGTGCCCGACTGAAGCTTGAAATCGCCTGCCACCGTAACGTCGTGGGAAATATTGTCCAGATTCTCTATGTAGGAATGCTGTTTATTGAGAACTCCGTCGGTGGTCGGCGCATGATAGTTCTGACCGATATCGAACGCCAGACTATTTGTTGGGATATAATTGATTCGCGAATTGGTAAATTCCGAAAGGTTATTATCATCGCTGTCGCTGGGCACGAAGGATGGAGAAACAACCGTGTACTTGTCCATCCATTTCATATTACTGAATTCAGTGGAGTAATTGAAGGTTGAGCTCTTCAGCGTCTTTGTTCCCAAATCAAGATAATCGGAACGAGAGCTGTATGCGCCCTGAGATATGGATGCATACTTTGATAATCTAACGTCGGATATGAGACTGATGATACGCTTGGCGATATCCTCGTAGTCCTTTGCAGTCTCGGTGAAGGGGTTGTATCTCCAAAACACGGCATCCTCGTACTCTTTGTATGAGGGCTGAGCGGCGAGATCAGCATGATTCTGCAGAACGATCATGCCATCGAATCTCTGATAAAAGTAAAAAGGACTACCCGACGGATCAAACGCGCGTCGAAGAGCCCAATGGATCGCATCAAGCGGGGCCAGGTTGGGAACGATGAATTTCACCAAGGCCGTGGAGTTACCAGATATCAGAATCTTGGCTGGATTCACTCCCAGATCGTTTACGAGTACCTGCCTGATGAAGTCCTTAACATCGCCGCTGAAAGCGCGCGAAATCTTCTTGAGCTCTGAGATATAGGCGTGCGGCGACACACCCTTCAGAGTGTAGACCTGAAGCCGATTGTTGACTCTACCAAAAAGAGGATACTCAGTAACAATAAACTTGAGCGTGATTCTCTGTTCTTCATAACTACCGTAGGGCTTCCTCGCCACGACGACCGTGATAAACTCTTGTCCCGTAAGCTGAAACTCCTCCATGAGATTAATGGGATCCCGGATGTTCAGCGAGAGCAGCAGCGAAGGACGATATATGCTCTCTGTGATCGAGAAATCTGTCACCAATTGACTGATGTCCACGGAGCGGCCAGCGTGATTTTCAAGCGTAACACTCTGCAGCGAATACGCTGTGGGCAGAAGCGCCTCAGCTGTATTTAGACTGATGTTGGCGATGTTACTGGCCATTGTTCACGAGGTCTTTGAATGTCTGAGCCCACGTATAAATCAGATCAGGGCGGATGACGCGGATACTGGATCTCTGGTCGTTTAATGCCAGTTCGTGATCGAAATTCGATACCGCTGTGAGGTTGTTGTTAACGACATCCGGAGGATTATCCAGACCAAGAAACGTATTCTGTTCGTCTATATAGAGGGCATCGTAGCTGATCGTACCGTCTGCTTTAACGTAGTGGTGCGGAGCATCTCTCCAAGGCAAAACGCTTGGCGTTTGTCCGGTTACGTTCTCAAATGTTGATACTATGTCCTCCGACTGAAACCCATACAGCTGCTCAGGTGCAAGAAAATTGCCATTCACCTGGCGTAGTATCATTTGACTCAGCTGCGCGTCCTTGGAGAAAAGAGTTCCTGTCGCGCCTGAAGTGCCTCCCGTGATCGTCTCTCCGATCAAGAACCTACCCGCGAGAGAGTCTCGATACTCAGTGACTTGAGTGTGGTGTGCGTCCCAGACTAAAGTTGGCCGCGTTATGATGGCGGTACCGTCGTACTCGGTTGCGATATATTCATCAAACTGAAGCTGGCTCATCGGCCACGAAGTGAGTCCGGTTTTGAGAGTGTCGTTGCAGAGAAAGAATGTCCAGTAGTACTCGGGAGTACCATAGAGCAGAGTTGAAACAACATCGGGGCGGTCTCCGTCTCTGATCTGATAATACTGATAGGTCGAGGTGTCGTCGGTCAACTGGATGTCGGCCTGAACAAACCTGAAGATATCGGTGATCTGCGTATCGATACCACTGTTGAGAAAGTCGTATGTGGTCTTGGGAAATTGGCGAAAGAAGGGCATGGCGGATTATGTATTGTTGATACCCGTATCGCGAAGCCGAATGATATCGGAGCGGCGCAGCGGTCTGGTTTCTTCAAATTGAAGCTGCATATCAACTTCAAATGGGCTACCGTCTTCATGAAAGATATTGGTAGACGAATTATAGGTTGACGAAACATTTTTGAGATATGATTCACTGATGCCTGGGATCTTGTCGTTCCTGTTACCGTCGCCGTTGAAGAACTGCAGTCTCCAGATCGGAGGATACGCCAGTATCACTCCGTTTCCCTCGGGGTACATTTTTTCCTGAAATAGATCGTTGATGTTTTTAATAACTTTGCTGTCCTCGACTGATCTGCCGATCATCTTGAATGAAAAGGTAAATGAGCGAGTACCCATCCCCTTGAACGCGGTGCGAGTATTTTTATTTGCTACTTTCTTAGAACCATAATCAATCTTCTCAGATGCTCCGGGCACAGCCGCAGCCAAATATTTGACGCCGGCCGCGATCGCGCCGACGGCGACTCCGGATGTGGGAAGATCGCCTGCGGAGAAGTTCGATCCGCCAGTTAATCCCAATACACCAAGCTCTATATCTTCGTACTTCGCGGTACCATCAAACACCAGATTCTGCGGCACCGGCAGAAAAACTGTTGAGCTTGTCGCACCTATCGCAACGCTGTTCGTTGCGCAGAACGACATAAAGGACCACTTGTTTGAGGTGTCTCGAAGTTCCTGAGGAAATACATAGAGTGCGCCGCCGTTGCTCTTAGCTTGTGCTCCAGTTAAGTAATCGGTAGCCATAAATAGGGTTTGTTGTATTTATATGAATTTCCATGACTTATAAAGGCCGATTCATTCCGCTGCATCCCAAGAAGTACAAGGGCGATCCCACTGGCATCGTCTACCGTTCTCTTTGGGAGCGGCAGCTTTTTAGGTGGCTCGACTCGCAGACGTTCGTGGAGAGCTGGTCTTCCGAGGAGACCGTCGTGCCATATCGATGCAAGACCGACAACAAGCTTCATCGCTACTTTGTCGACGTCAAGATGACCTTCACCGATGGTAGAACCTTTCTCATCGAGGTCAAACCTGCCAAAGAGACGGAACCACCCAAGAGCAAGGGCAGGCAGGGGAAGCGATTCATCACCGAGGTTCTCACCTATGCCAAAAACATCTCAAAATGGGAGGCTGCGCAGTCGTATGCGGCCGACCGTGGATGGATCTTTGAGATCTGGACGGAGGACACTCTAAGAAAACTGGGCATCAAGATCATCTAAAGAGTTATAAATAGATCTTCGAATGGCTTCTCTCTTTAATACTCTTCGGACCGAGCTCACCGCAAAGGGCTACGAATCTCGATCGCGAGAGGCCAAAACCTGGTTTGCTGAGAGGGTCAAAGAACTGAACGGTCGCATCAGCCGTAAGACGCTGCTGAACGACGATGCTCTCAAGGTTCGATCCAAGCCGATCTGGGGTCACATGTTCATGTTTGTGTACGACCCCAAGACCAAGGACACTCTTCCCTACTACGACCGCTTTCCTCTCGTCATCGCCCTTCAGCCCGCGGAGGGTGGGTTCCTGGGTCTCAATCTACACTACCTGAGGCCGGACGTGCGGGCGGTTTTTCTCGACAAGCTCATGTCCACGATGTCCGGCGGCGAACAGCTGACCGAGCGGTCGCGCCTTCGAGTTCGATACGAGCTGCTCGCGAGCGTTCGTCGGTTTCGGCAGTTCTCGCCCTGTCTCAAGCACTACCTGAGCGGGCATGTAAAAAGCAGGATCGCGCAGGTCTATGCCCCTGATTGGGAAACTGCCATCTTCCTTCCCATCGAACAGTTCGCCAAGACCAACAAGACCAAGGTCTGGAAAGAATCGCAAAAGATCTATCAATCCAACTGATGAACATCGATAAACTAAAGTCAGTAATTTCAGGCAGAGGCGGCGTAGCTGTCCCGAATCGGTTCCGAGTTATCGTATTGCCACCTCCCGCAGCTCTGAGTAAAATTAAAAGCGACAAAGGCGATCAGATCACGCGCGATCTGGAGATACTCTGCGAGAATTGTACGCTGCCTGGGCGTCAGATCACCACAGTGGATTATCAGCTGCTGCAGCAGTCCTACAAGATCCCTAGCGGCTTCTCTACGGATGAAGTGAGCTTCTCGTTCATTCTCACGAACGACTATTTTGCCAAGAAGATCTTTGAGGCGTGGGCTGAGTCAGCGGTGGATTTTGTTAACTATAAAGCCAAATACATGAGCCAGTACGCAGGCCATATAGAGATCCACCAGCTTACGAAAGGTCTTGGAGCCGACGGCAAAGATAAAAGCATATACAGCGTCAGACTCGATAATGCCTTTCCAACTTCTCTCGCCGCAGTTACTTTAGACAACTCCGCCGAGAATACAGTTCAGAAGTTTACCGTAACCATGGCCTACGAGAACTTTACAATTTTGTCATAAACCCTAAACCATAATTATATGCCCCTCCCAATCCTTGAATCACCGAAGTATGAAGTGAAGATTCCCTCCACGGGAAAGAAAGTAAGTTACCGCCCCTACCTGGTCAAAGAAGAAAAGATCCTTATGATCGCCATGGAGTCCCAAGATCAAAATCAGATCCTGGGTGCCATGAAGGAAGTCATATCGAACTGCACGTTCGGTAAGATCGACGCAGATACTCTCTGCACGTTCGATCTTGAGTACATCTTTCTCAAGCTGCGCGCCAAATCGGTGGGCGAAACCAGCAAGGTCAAGATCAAGTGCGAGAAATGTGAAACATCCACCGCGGTTGAGATCAATCTGGATGAAGTGGAGATCGACATGACCGGTCGCCCCAGCGCCAACATCAGGCTCACTGATAAAGTGGGCGTGACGATGTCCTGGCCCAAGATGAAGGCCGCGACCAACCTGGTTGTATCAGGCGAAAAGCCCAATGACTCAAAGGTGAGTTCTGCGATCGACGTCATCGTCTCTTGTATCGATTCGATCTATGATGAAGCCAAGGTCTATAAGTCCTCTGAGCAGACAAAGGCCGAGATGATGCAGTTCATTGACAGCCTCAATCAAGCTCAGTTCTCCAAGATCCAAGCATTCATCGAGGCCATGCCCAAGCTGGAGCACGTGGCTAAGTTCAAGTGCTCTAACGCCAAGTGCGGTCATCAGAATGAGATCACTCTGAGCGGAATGCAGAATTTTTTCTAATAGGCCTCTCCCACGACACGCTTGCAAATCACTATCAGACGAACTTCGCCATGATGCAGCATCACAAATACAGCCTTACAGAATTGGAAGGCATGATTCCGTGGGAGAGGCAGATCTATGTTTCGATGCTGATTGAGCATATCAAGGAAGAAAACGAACGGGCTCGCAAGCGTCAAGCTGAAGCCGCATCAAAATCACGAAGACACTAATACCATGGCCGAGGAATCCAAAGACACACCGTTTCAACAGATCATAGAAGGTCTTGCGCAGAGCAATGGTCTGCTTGGGCGCGTTGCGGAAAATACGCAACTGGCTGCGGAGCTTGCGATCGACGCAATTCCTCAAATGGGCAACGGCGAAGGCGACAAATTAACTGCCGGCATCGAATCATGCCTGAAAGCGATCTATGCTCATCTGGATGAATTCCTCGGGCCAGCATATCAGTTCAACATCGGTATGCTGGTTCCAATCAAGAATTCGCTTGATATCATGTCCGAGCGTATCAAGTTTATCATGGAAGATGTGGCCGATACCAAGATTTTTGTTGGTGAGAATCTGGACGAAAACCGCAAATTTCATAAAGAGACCGGTGAGAAAAGCGATAAAGAAGAGAAAGAAAAAGAGATAACGCCCGAACAACTCGCCGCACTGCTCGACAAGGATGTTCGGATGGATGCCGTTGGTTTGATCGGTGATTTTGCAAAAGAAATCAAAGGCCTTATTTCAGGCCAAGCAAAACCTGAAAGATCAGCTGAACGACTCAAGGGAGGAGTAAAGGCGCTAGGCGGCTCGATAATGGCGAAGCTGTCTCAAGAGAATACACTGACCGGAAGAACGCTGGAGTTGGGAAAACACTTTGGTAATAGAATGTCCGGGCGGAAAGATAAGAAGCCCGAAGAAAACTCACCAGCAGCTGAAAGAACAGCAGCTGAAACCCCAGGAGCTGAAAGAACAGCAGCTGAAACCCCAGCGGTTAAAACGCCAATGGTTGAAAAAACAGCAGTTGAAACCCCAGCGGTTAAAACGCCAATGGTTGAAAAAACAGCAGGGCCAGATGCTCCAGTTGGCAAAGGTAATGACGCGGATCTACCAGGTAGTCAAATTGTTAAGACCGTAACCGGCGTAGCCAAAGGCGTGGGTAATATCGCCAAGGGCGCGGGCGAGGTCATCAAAGACGTCATGGTCAATATCGCCGATGGCGTCAAAGCATTCGGAGATAAAAAAGTGATGAAGGGTGCGCTGACGCTACTGATCCTTAGTGCATCTCTTCTTGTAACTTCAAAAGCTCTTCAAGAATTTGCTTCGGTCAAGTGGGAAGATATGGCCAAAGCTGGAGTTGCACTGCTTGGTCTGGCTGGCGTGGCCACTCTTTTGGGTGAGATGGGAACCGAAATTCTCAAAGGTGCCGTGGCCATTCTTGCTCTCTCGGCTGCCACGTGGATCTCGGCGAAAGCGTTCCAAGAATTTGCTTCGGTTGATTGGGGTTCGGTCTTCGAAGGAATCGCTGCGCTTTCGCTGCTGTCGATCGTTGCCGCCATCCTTGGGGTCAATATCGAATTCATCGCGTTGGGTGCGGCGGCAATCGCTCTACTGGGTCTTGCTCTGATCCCGTTCGCAGTGGCAGCAGCAATTGCTGGATTCGCCATGAAAGAATTGGCGGATTCCATGGTGACATTATCCACCATTGATTTTACAAGTTTTATAAAAATCGCCGGAGGTCTTTATGTTATTGGAGCCGCGGCGGCCATGATTGGTTTGGTTTCTCCCCTTATTATAGCAGCCGCGATGGCTCTTGGGGTGTTGGGTGTTGGCCTACTTCCTCTTGCTGCCGCTCTGGCTATTGCCGCGCCAAGCATGGATACATTCGCCAACGGGCTTAAAAAGCTGACGGATATAGGCGGAGGTAACCTTATGTCGGTGGCAGCAGGCATCATAGCCATCGGCGCGGCCATGGCAGCATTTGGTGCTGGTCAGGCAGCCGCGGGACTTGGTAATCTCGTCAGCAAATTCCTTACATTGGGCGGAGATAGTCCCGTAGATCAACTTATCAAGATCGGCCAGGCGGGCGACGGGATCGAAAAAGCCGCGGCTGGTATTTCCAATATCAGCGCAGCAATGGAGGGTCTATCCAAGTTGAGTAAGGATAGCATGGACGCCATTAATGACTTTCCTTGGCTTAGGGCCACAGCATTTGCCGCGGTGGGTGGGCAGATGTCAGCGGGCGGAGTGAGCGTTGGCGCCGTATCAAAGGGAGCAGCGCCCGACACCGGCGCTCAAATGAACGGTCTTCAGAACAGCACCAGCGACGCCAACGCTGATATGAGCGCCAACCCCATCATCATCAGCGGAGCAGGCGGCAAGGGTTCCGTGCAGAACAAGGTCTCCTCCGTAACGTACAACAGCAGCAACATACCCGACCGCACGAGCTGGCAGCTGACTCCCGCGTACGGTATGGGTATGCCGTAACGAGAAGGGCCGTCCCAGTTAAGGAACGGCCCTTGCCATGATGTAGTACCGACTGAAGCTTAGTCTTCCTTGGCCAGCTTCGCAAAGTAGCTCAGAGTATCCTCTTCGCCTAGGCGGTCGCCTTCCTTATCATCGCCCACCGCGGCGGCCGGGACTTCCCGAGCCTCAGGGGCAACAGCGGTCTTACGGACCGGAGCGACCGACGACTCATCGAGCGTGGTCTGTTCGGCGGTCGTCAGGACCTGACCGGACTCACCCAGAACCTCGACAAGCTTACGGGACAGTTCCGCGTAGGACTTGTAGTTCTTGGGATCCACGAACTCTTTAAGATCATGGAGCGAACCATAGATCTCTTCGAGCTTCTTCTCATCCCCACCAAGGAGAGGAGCAGCCGATGCGAACTCGGACTTATCGTAGTTACGATAGCCTTCAACGTTGCGGATCTTGATCTTGAAGTCGGAACCCTCCCAAAAATCAAAGGGGTTCACGGGCTTCTCATCTTGAAACGCGGGTTGCATGACGTCGACGATCTTATCAAAGATCTTCTTACCGAACTTGTATAAGAACGTCTTTCCGTCGTTGGAGGGGTTCGCGGGATCCGAGATCACCATCACGTTGGTGACGTAGTGAAGGCGACGCTTCTGAGTGCGCGCGACTTCCTTATCCTCTTCGCGTCCGGAGTTCCAGAGCTTGGAGTTCATCTCACCCACAGGATCGTTTTGACCGATCGATGTGAGAGAGTTCTCGATGTACCAGCGGCCCGTTGGACCCTTGAAGCCGTGGTCCCAGTAACGGACCCACGGGAGCTCTTCCCCAGCGCGAGCCGGAAGAAAGCGAATAACTGCGTAGCCGTTGCCGGCTTTATCGACGGTGGGAGCCCAGAAGCGATTATCTTCATATGACTTTTCCCCACCACCGATCTTTTCTGCCGCGGCCGTCAGTTTACTGATGGCGTTGGCACGATTCTTTTTTAGATCTGCGAATGACATGGTTTGTGTGCGTTGTATGTTGTATGTTGTATGTTGTATGTTGTGTGTTTGTATCCTAACTGCTCTATCCTATACCATACGTTCTAGTTTGTAAACCTCTTTAATACGATTTGACGGTATTTTTTTCGGTCCACTCGTAGGAACGGGCGGTACTTACGAACCTTGAGAAAGAAGTCAGGCCAGAAGATTGTCTCCGTGATCTGACTGTTCGCTCGGTCCATAAAGTCTGTGAGTATGTCGAGTATGACAACGGTCTCAAGAGAGACTGTCTGCTCGATCCAAAGTTTTGAGATGGGAAGGCTCTGACCTTGAGGCGATATGATGGCATCCATGCCCGTACCGTGGGACTCGCACCAGGATGCAAGCTTATCCACATCCTGCGTGAAGAGATACGTGAGAGATTCCATACGTTTCTTCCAGTCCACGTATGCCTCTTCGTACTCCGGTTTACCCTGCCATGTATAGACGTCGCCGAACTTGGTGAAGTTGGCCACAAAAAAATCAATGACCTGCTGCTTCTCTGGATACTGTTTGGCCAGTTTGGCAAAAAAGAACTTATCCTTCCGTGCAAAGAACGATTTCTGTCTGGCAGAAGTCTTGAAGTTATACTTCAGCGCGTCGTATGAATCCGTGGTGAAGTGTAGCTTACAAGCGTTATGTATAAGATAGACATCCCACGGCTGGATCATTTTTATTCTTGCGTATTAATTGCGACGTGCGTTGTCATTGAAATGACAGCATATTGCTCTTGGGAAGCAGATTGGCCGACATGGCCTCAGCTTCTATCTTGGCTTTGATCGTGGGTCCGATCAATTTGCCGATATCCAATGGATCGATCTGCCTTTCCTCACAGATGTGAAGAACAGCCTCCATGTAAGACATACGTTCTTCAGAGACCAGCTTTTCAACAAGCTGAGTCATGATCTGTTTGGTGAGGATATTATCTAGCATGTTTAAGATATTCTTATTCTATCACGTTTGTAAACCTTGTAAAGGACTAAGTGATGTCAGGGATGATAAAGTTTCGGGTGGCCCGTAGGTGATGTCCATCCATCGCGTCATCACTTGGCGATAGTCATCCGCAGACATATCACGAACAGCGGCCTGATGAATCAGCTGCTCACGGAGAACCTCTCTGGGGCTTGGCAACGACGGTATTTTCTTTTTCATAGTATTAAGATTGATCTGCCGGTGCTTTCTTGATGAAGTCCTTGAGCATCTGCGCAAAGGCATCGATGTTTTCGGCGTCGATGGCCCAGCGAGTAGTTTCAAGGATGATGTAGTGACCACCGCCCGCATCAGCGGACGATAGAGTTAGTTCTTGGCCCGCATCGATATCCTGGCAAGAGTCTGAATCCTGAGAATACGTTTCAGACCAATGACTGAGTTTTGCGTTTATATCGAGCATATTAAGAAGCTTGTTCGAAGATGCGAAGGAGCAGGATCTCGCTATTGAGACGGCCGTTGGGCTTTTTCTCCTTGGTGGTAAGGGCACCCCATGCCTTGTCGATCCGCTTGGCCGTCTCGTTCTGAACGATGGTGAGGAAGTCCTCGGGCTTGCGAAGAGTACGGCACCGGCAGAGGGACTCGTCGAGGTTCTTCAGCGAGGTACCCTTGATCTGAAGACCATTGGTCGACGTGGACACGTAGTCGTAGATCACCTTGTACTTGGTGTGATAGGCCAGCACTCGGTAGGCACCCACGATACGAATCGGATTGATTGAACTGATCTTGAGGGCCTCGTCGTGCTTCAGGTACTTGACGTTCTTGATCTGCTTTTCAGCCGACGGTAGCTTCTTGACGCGCGGAGCGCGTTCTGCCTTTTCCGAGTGTTTGAACTTACCCAGGTCAGCCAGCATCGTCTCGCACGCGTTGATTCGTTCTTTGAGCTGCTTCGCTGTGAGGTACCGATAGCCTTCGACCAGCTGCTCGTCGGTCTTGTCGACCGCGGCGGTGTACTCGGCCATCTGCTTGGAGATCCACTTCTCAACCTGAGCACCGGCGGCCGCCGGCAGGTCGTAGCCCTTCATCTTCTCAAAGATGGGAAGCACCTCGACTTCCTTGGCCGAGTCCATCCACTTATCAAGAAGAAGATCAAGATCCAGAATAATGGTGCCGAGCGTCTTCACACGAAGACGTTCCATGGGAGAAGGTCCGGCCGCGGCTACCTTGGTGGGATCGGCAGGCTCGTCGATCTTGCGGCCTTCATGGATGGCAGCAGCCAACCGGCCACGCACGAAGGACTCGTCCGAGCAGGCGGTACCGCCCACGCCCGGCATAGAGTCGTGGTAGGCCTGAGCCTCAGGGTGAAGCGGAGGCATGCCGCGGTTCATGCACTTGCAGAGACTGCCGGCTGTGATACCCACGGTGTAGTCGGGCGCACGCTTGACGGCACGAACGTCGTCCTTACTGTAACCATGCGACTCCATCCATTCGGTGGCGTACACCTTCATCTTGCTTGAGTCGGAATAGTAGTTGTAAAAATTAAGGGCGCGGTTGCGCTCGTGCATGAACTTCGTGACGGGCCAGTCCGCCCAGCCGTCCCAGATGGGCTCGGACCCCGTGTACCGAGCGTCGTAGGCGGTGATGCCTGCAGCCGAGCGAACACGCGGCTTCTTGACCTTCTTGCTGTTGCCCTGCTTGATGATGGATTGGATGCTCATGTTATTCGTTGGAGACAACCTTTTTGATTGAGTCGATGCGGAAGGAGCGCCAGCCGTTCTTCTCGGTGTCGAACACGCGCATCACGTCAAGGTTCTCCTTGCGGATCTTGGCGTCTGCGGGGTCCTTCGGCGCAGCCGCCGGGGGCTCATCGGGAAGAAGATCGCTTCGCAGCGTGCACACCATGACTCTCTCGGAGCCATCGGCCTTGGTGAAAGTGACAGTGGTGTACCCAGCATGGAGCATATCAAGAAGCCCCGCCCTCGTGTATTCAATTTTCATTTCAGTATTCATCATAAAGTTACTCTACCATGCTTTGCACAAAATGTACAATAAAAAAGCATCAGGTCTATTGAGCTCACTCTCGCAGTTTTAAGTATGTTGGCCGCCATGGAAGCGGCCGAAGATCAGCGAGTTGCTGCCTTGTATTGGAGAGAGCTCAATAGACCCGATGCTCAAGGTTTATTTATCGACTGGACACTTTAGACCAGTACTTTTCAAGGTTGTTTTGCTTTGAGTCGTTTCTGGGAGATTGGACTCGTTTCCATGAGGCCCCGCCGCCGTTCCAGATGAAGGAAAGCTGCTTGGCGGTGGCAGTATGGCCGGTGACCTGATTGATGTGGGCGTCGTAGTGGCTGAGCACGATGTAGGCCACCTCTCTGGCCTTACGAGCATCAAACATGTCCTCGTGGGTGTACACCTTATGGCTGATACGGTTGGCCTCACGAACCATCTCAGGATGAACCTGAAGGATGCCGTAGGCCTTTCCGGAGTCACCCACGAGGCCGGGACGGCCGTTGGATTCCACACGCACGAGCGATTCGATGAGGTTGGTACGGCCGGCGTCGTCCAGAGCTAGGGCAGACGTGGCAGTCAGAAGAGCCGCGATTGCGGCCATGGTGAGACGGTACTTCATTCTACGAGTGTATCCTGTAGGTTCTCAAGCAAGACCAGCTTGACGTCATCAAAGGAAAAACTGCTGCCGTTGTCCTCAACGGCGTTGTCCTCAACGGTCTCCATGATCTCCTCGCGGAGGAGCCGCTCGATGACCTCCCAGCGTGTCTCGGTCTTCTTGGTTGCTTTCTGTGTCTCGGTCTTCTTGGTTGCTTTCTTCATGGTACCATTCTAGCATAATATGGCTCAAAGTAAAACACTTTGAATTACCCAAAGCGTTGGTAGCCAACGGTCGATGAAAGTAATTTCATGCCGTTGGCAGCCAAGACCTTAGGAAAGTGGTGGACCGGACAGGATTTGAACCTGCAATCTTCTCCTTGCAAAGGAGATGCAATACCATTATGCTACCGGCCCAAAGTGGTAGTCTTGCTCGGAATCGAACCGAGGCTCGGCGCCAATCTAGCGCACACAGTTTATAAGGCTGTCGATGCTTCCAATTACATTACAAGACCAAAGAACTAAGAGGAAACTATCTTGGCTATCATCGCCTCGAACTCTTCAACCTTCTTTACTCGGTTGGGCCACTTGATGAAGTCCTTCTCGGGATTCTTCTTCAGGTTGGCCAACAGAGGTTTGATGGCTTCGTAGAGACGGTCGAGCTTGTCTTCCGCCGTCGCCGCCTGGCTGACGGAGTCGAGTTCATGCTCGGCCACCGCCGTGAAACCGAAATCAAATGCTTCTTTGGTCATGATCGTATTTATCCGATTGCTGGACGGCGTCCTCCACAACTTCGATGCGGCGTATGGGATAGACCCTGCATTCACGGAGTTCCAGTTCGTCCGGTTCAGTATCCGATCCAATCAGCATGAGGCCTCCGTTGGGAAGATCTTTTATAACAAGCATACCTCTACAGTATCACAGCAGAGTGACATTGTAAATAATCAAAGTTACTCTAAGATGCTGGTGTTACTTTGACTGGGACCTAAAGACAGTATCCCAACCCTCGCCGGGATCGTTCTTGCTCAGGTCCTCGATCCGCTCGATCATCATCGCGTAGTAGTCCGCCATGAACGGCATGTGGCTGGCCAGATCCCTGGCGCTGGCGGCCGCCGCGTTCCAATCCCGAGCACGGTAGGACTCCAGGAACCGGTTGTGGCTCTGCCAGTAGGTGTTGGTTCCTTTCTCAAAAACTGTGTAGATCCTCACTCCCTCCTTCTTACCCTTCACGGCGATGCAGTCCAGCTCCAGCGTGGGGTAGAGGTGCTTGACGTAATCATGCGTCTTGGGGCCGATGACCATCTTCACACCGTAGGGCTTGGACTGACCCTCGAGACGACTGGCCAGATTGACCGAGTCACCCAGGCAGGTGTAGTCGAACCGTTGGGATGATCCCATGTTGCCTACGACCACGGTGCCGGTGTTGATACCCAGACCCATACCGAAGGCAGGAACTCCCTCTCTGGTCACCTCGTCGTTGAACGCCTTGAGACTGCCCAGCATCACCAGGCCCGTCTCCACGGCGTGAAGCGCGTGTTTCTCGTCGTCGAGAGGCGCGTTCCAGAAAGCCATCTGCGCGTCGCCGATGTACTTGTCCAGAGTTCCCTGGCTGTCCAGGATGGCCTGCGTCATGGCCGTCATGTAGCGATTCATGATCTTGGTGAGGCCCTGCACGTCGGCGCCGTAGTGCTCCGAGATGGCGGTGAAACCACGAACATCCGTGAACATGATGGACAGCTCTCGGCTGTCTCCGCCAAGCCTGAGCAGTTCAGGGTTCTTCTGAAGCTTATCCACCATGGCTGGTGAGAGGTAGGTCCCGAACTGCTTCTTGATCTGCTGCTTCTGCTTGAACTCGGAGACGAAGCGCATGAAGATGGCTGCCGACCATGTAAGAAATGCTGCGGCTGTTGGCCAGGTGTAATCCGCCAGGTATCCCTTATTAAAGAGATCAAATCCGGCGAAGTAGGGACAAGTGAAGATCAGTACAACCAGCATACCACTGAACCAGTACGGCGCCCAGACGGCGGCACACACCGCGATCAATCCCATGCCCAGACCCACACCCAACTCATAGAGATCAAACTCAGCGGGTCGTTCAAGGCGTGCAGAATCGATCAGCATCTGCAGCGACTGCATGCTCACCTCGTGACCATACTTGATTCCAACCGGAGTGGCCACAGTGTTGGCCAGACCCTCGGCGGTCAAAGCAAAGACAACGACCTTTCCCTTCATCTCCGGCCACTTGTCCGATGCGAAGGAAACGGTCTCAAAGGTATACTTGAAATTGATCCAGACACGAGCGTTGGCATCCGTCTTGATCGGAGGGAAACCAGGCACTCTTACCGCCTCAACGCCCGCCTGAGACAGCTTGGCCTGATAGGATTGTTCTCCGCCAAAGAGCCGAAGCACCTCGAGCGGCAACGTGGGATAGAGCTCCTTCTTGACCGATACGATCAAAGGCAGGCGTCGAACAACTCCGTCGAGCTCGGGTGCGGTTAACAGCATACCCACTCCTGCCGAGTTGTCTCCGATGTCCTTGGTGGGTCCTATGGCGGCGGGATACGCAAAGACCCAATCGGTGATGCCTTCCCCGATCGTGGCCACGCCTCGAGGTACCGGCGATCCCTTACCCTTCAGCGATGCCGATTGGCTGGTGACCACAGGATGCTCCGAAAGAACTTTGACGAAGTCGGCATCGCCGCCCAGCCGATCATTCTCGGCGTAGATGATGGGCAGCGCCACCACCGATGCCTCAGAATCAAAGGCTCGTTTGATCCCGTCGGCCAATACCGTACGCTTCCATGGCCACTGACCGTACTTCTCCAGAGAACGCTCATCGATCTCGACGACCACGATGTTGTCTGCTTTAAGAGTCTTCTGCTTTCGCTGGTAGTAATCAAGACCCTTCAAGCGAGCCGTCTCGATAAAGAAAGGATCCTCCACACGCAGGGCCATCATCGCCGCCAGAACGCCAAGTCCCACAAGCAGTATTAGAAGCTTAAGTTTCATTTCTGAATGATTGTAATTGTTACACCCACGCCGGTTCCGTTCTTTGCGGTCACCGATCCACCGGCGTAGTCGTATTTAAGGGTTGCTCCCGTGGCCTGAGGCACGGTTACTCGGATCGTATTACCGCTGATGGTGTTTGTGACACGAGATACCGGACCGTCATCGATGAAGACAAATTTTGCATTATCGATGATTTGAATGATGTGTTCTTGAGCCGCCTGTGACATCTGACCTCTATCCGATATCTGTTGGCTATCACCCTTTTGAGCCGAACTCTGAGGCGCGTCCAATGGCTTTGGTCCGTCCAGCATCAGGTCGTTACCGATCCTTCCTTCGTCGATGTTAAAGATCACGGGAGGAGTGGGTGCCGCCATCGAGCTGACCACGAACGTTCCCTGGAAAGCCTTGTCCATGGTTACCGTTCCTCCCATCGTGGAAACATCGATCATTCCCACCACCTTCTCCTTGTTGGGAAGCAGAATGATCAAGCTTCGACCCAGTTCATCCACGGTCATTGAGAAGTCCGTCCCGCGAACCGCCACCGACGCCGTGGGCGTCTGTACATTGACGTTGTCTCTGTTGTTGTGTGCGATCCTTCCCGAGGCATAGCGTACCGTCCCAAGAACCGCCTTTAGTCCGATCTTACCCTTGCCGGTCGCGGGATCATAGACGAAGGAATCGATCTTGAGCTTGCTGTGCTCGGTGACGCTCACCTTGGTATCATCATTAAATAGAATGCCGGTGCGACTCTGTAGAGTCTCCACGGTATCCATCATCTCGATGCCGGTATCAACGGCGCCTACGATTCGTGAGTCCGACCGAGTTATCTGAGTCGGACCGGTAAGCGATACTATCTTACCAGCGGTGGCCTTCATTGTCACCGTAATCATGACAAAGAGAATGAAGGCGCGCCACATACTTTATTACGGTCCGCCGGGTCCCTGAGTGACAGTAACGGTATTCGAAGAACCGGTAAGGTTCATGACGGCCGTCTGCTTTGCTGTACCGGACTGAGTGATGGAGACGTTATTGGATGATCCGCTAACAGTAACGATCTGAGAATGACCGTCGGCACCCGCAACAGTTCCGCTCTGCTTGGCCAGAAAAATATTGGAATTACCCTGAACAGTATAGTCCAGATTGTTGTATGCTCCGCCGGCGACCCCGATGAGAAACGAGTTGGAATTACCCGTTACATCGAAGTTGAACGTTCCGTTGCCGGTGGTGGCCGCGGTTGTTCCGCTGCTGGTACCATCAGAATTGAACGTCATGGTGTTGCTGTTGCCCGTATTCACAGTACTGAACTGATTGTTCGCTCCTGTGAGATAGAGCTTTTGAACATTGGCATCACCGGTGTTCCAGAGTTTGAATTGAAACGTATCACCTGTTAGAGCGAAGTCGATATGATTGCCGTTGCCGATTTGTTTGATATCGAACGTACCGGAGTCTCCGGTGATGGTCGAGGGAGTACCAGAGGAACCGATACGATTCGTGCCTCCCGATTGGGTGATGGTGGTAGTGCCTGATGTACTGATCTGATCAAGGTAGATGGCGTTCTGTCCGAACGCGGTCGTGGCAAAACCAAGGAGAATAACAAAGAGTAGTGTGCTGTTCTTCATGTGATTTTATTATGGGGTTTGGGGTTGGGCGATTTGAATTTCCAGTAGCCTTTAAGCTCGCCCTGTTTGATTATCTCAATCACTGCCGCATCGATGGCGGCTCTGAGTGCAAGGTTGACCGGTTCGTTACCGGCCAATCCTGCCTCAATCTCTCCATATTTTGTTCCATCAGAGACGAATGCGAGAGCATTGCCAGAGATGGAAGCACTGAAAACTGTTTTGGTGGTGGCCACGCTAAGGAGTACTTCCCCTGTATTTGTACTGACCAGCCTGAGTGAAACTGTGATGACGTCCTTACGGTACTGCGCGGTGGCTCCGATGCCCATGACGCTGGCGCCGTAGCCGCCCGTCATTATGTTTGTATCGTATGCGATGACGCCGCCTTCCGCGAGGATTCCTGCGAACAGCATGGGCTTGAGTCCGCCCTGGCCCTTGGGATCGAACTCCTCGTGAGCCTGGCGATACATCTGACGTTCTTTGATCAGATCATCGAGAGAGGTACGTTCCAGCACCTTGAACCAGGTGCCATTTCCAGCCAACTGAAGCGACTCGATCAACCATGATTCGGCGCCCTGCGTCACCGCGGATGAGAACATCGCGATGTTGTCCGAACTCTTGCGTTGACCGGTCTTATCGGCGAACCCATAAACCGCCACGGTCATGGTGGGTCCGGCGATCTCCGGAATTGCTCGGAGCTGTTTCGCCAGAGGGCTTTGCTGCACTGTGGGCGCTTCAGCGATCCTGGAGGTGGTCAGTACTCGCGTTGTGGCGCAGCCAGAAAGCAGTGTCAGTAAAAGAATCAGAGTCAGCTTCTTCAAGGACCACCTCCACCAGCGATAATAAGAGTTCCCACAGGAATCTTCAGTGTTGTCGTGGTGTTGGTTGACGCATCATAAATGCTGAGAGTGGCAACGCCGAGGGCCACGGTCCAGTTTACATAGGCTCCGTCGGGAAGTGTGAACGTACCGAACGTGGCGCCTGTCTGAAAGAGCTGATTGGTGACCTGCGCGGCGATCTGAGAATACACGCGCGCCTGCAGATTCGCAATGAATTGATTGATGGGCGTGTTGGAGGCGTTGGCCTTATCCGTTGCGACCGCAGCGGCTGCCTTATCCTTGATGGTCTGTTTACGATTAAACGACAGCGTCTCCAAGGTTAATTCATGGGATGAGTATCCTATCCCAGTAAAGGCTGGAGATTTGAAACTCTGGACAACCTCAGTTGCTTGCAGGAGGCTGCTGAATAGGAGTAGGAGTAGGATTGGGAGTCTCATCACTGGGGATGTCCTTGCCGGGTGAAGCGGACGGCGTCATCGTGCCGCGCTGCAGTTCGATCGAGGTGTTGATCTTTTGTTCAAGACGAATCAGATCGTTATCCAGCATGCGAATACGATCGATCAAATCTATGATTGTTTTCTTGGCTGTTGATAGTTCGCTGTTGATGTTCTCGGTTACAAACTTCCAAATGAAATAGATAAAGTATCCCATCCCGCCGGCAGCCACGATGGGCATGCCGTACTGGTTGATGATGACCTTTAGATTATCAATCTCTACGGGCATCGGTTTTTCCGTCTGTTCTGGCCAGACGCTCCAGATCGACCCTGAGACCGAACCGGGATGATACCAAAGTGTCGATTCGAATCAGGTCGTTGTTCATCGTCCGAATTCTATTGTTCAGCGCCCCACACATGCCGTTGATCGACTTCACCGAGTCCACCACTCCGGCAAGAATATACTTCAAAAGAATGCCTATGAATATGCCGCCCGCTATCGCTGCCGCGATGGCGAACCCGAGATCGGCGAGTGATTTGAATGTTTCCATTAGAATCGAAGTTGAGTGATCAATACCGTGATGAAGACGCCGAGTATGAAGCCCAGCGCTGAAGCAAAGACCATATTCCTATCGGTCCAGATACGATTCTGGAGAGAAGCGATCGCGTATTCTTCGGCCTTTGATCTTGGCGTTTTCATGAAGGTACGCCGACGACCCAAGACCGCTCAGCGCAACCGATCTCAGCTGCCGATGGCAACCTGACAGACGAAGCAGCTGGGATTGCAGGAGATGAACTCTTCGGCCTGCTTGCGAATGACGATGTCGTCCTTCGCCTTGAGAGTGAAGAAGGCCAGTTCGGCTGCCCCGGAACTATCCCCATCGGTGATGGTGACGCGAGAGTCGGCTGCGTTCTGATTGTAGATGCGCAGATAGGTGGCTCCGTTCCAGTTATAGGCGCCGGAAACAGTCTTTTCGAGTGAGAGAATGATGAGGGCGGGTGAGGATGACATAGAGTAATGATGGGTTGGTTGGACTATTTATACTTCAGAACCTTCGGAGCAGCTTTGAGAACTAATAAATAGAGGTGATGCGTACACTGTTTGTAATTATCATCGCCATGACCTTGAGCGGCTGTTCCATAATACCTAGCGCTAAGTGGCCGGCGTGGGCGGCCTTCGGTAAGAAGGGAAACGTCAGCAACAACTCCGGCACGGTGGCTGAGGCTGCTTCCGGTCAGCAGGCCGTGGATCGCATGGCCGAGATCGCCCGCCGTCAGGAAGAGACGCGGCAGGCGCTTGAGGTCAAGTACGCCAAGTTTCGTCAGGAGCTTCAGGCGGTGTACGACCTTCGCTCCAAGGTGGACAACGACAACTTCGACCAGATCTCCGACATCAACATGGGAATCTTTCTGGCCATAGAACCTCTCGTGACGACCAACCCTCGCCTGCTGATCGCAAGCTTGAAGGCGCAGGAGAACATAGCACGACTGATGCCGATCACCGAGAATCGCAAGGATGCGATCAAGGCCGAGATCGCCGCGGAAGAGAAGCTCAAGCCCGAGCAGATCCAGGCCAAGTACGAACCTCGGATCAAGGCAGGTGAGGCGGCAGCCGAAGCCTACAACAAGGCGGACGCGGCGGTGAAAGCCAAGGAACTTGAGAAGACCAAGATTCGAAACGAGGCCGACCAGATTCTGGCCAAGGCGAAAGCCGAGCATGAATCAGAGATCGCGCAGATGAAGAAGGAGGCAGACGACGCCGTGGCCGTTGCAAAGGAGAAGCAGCGCCAGGAGATGATCGGATGGATCGTCAAGGGTCTTCTCGGTGTGGGCCTGGTTGTGCTCGTCATCGGTCTGCTGATGAAGGCTCCCACCATGATCGTGTCAGGAGTATTCTGTCTCGGCCTTGCCTATGTTGCGGCCACCGTTCCGATGTGGATCCTGGCATCCATCATGGGGCTCGTTGTGCTGGCGATGGTGCTGTTGGATCATAAGACGGGCAGGCCTCACTTCATGAAGAAGGACGCTCCCGTCGTGCCACCGCCTCC
>Ga0209829_10000524_pt1 | contig 34372 bp, 27 predicted proteins | sample C_140205_EF_Meta_FD_187311 | JGI IMG/M metagenome (GOLD analysis project Ga0209829, IMG submission 187311) | Freshwater microbial communities from Lake Croche, Canada to study carbon cycling - C_140205_EF_MetaG (SPAdes) (version 2) | ecosystem: Environmental > Aquatic > Freshwater > Lake... | reverse complement strand
CCATCCCGCGTTGCCTGCAGCGATTTGTTGGACCGAGCCGCTGCACGGCGGACCTGGCGGAAGGGCTGAGATCCTTTCGAGTTCAACGGTTTGGTTGGCAGTCGGTTTTATTAATTTGGCGGCGGGTGTGATTCCGCGCCCACGGGCACACCCGCCGTTGATGGATACTGGCATCCCCTTCAAAGTTCACCTCGTTTGTCGAACTCAAATATTTTTGCGCTCCCATCAGAGGGAATTACGTCCACCAACCGGCCATAAAGACCGCCTGGTTCGCCCCCCGGGGCAATATGGGTCGGGCACGGCACGGCAGCAAAATCAGGACGTGCTTAACCAAGCAGCGGTTGGCCGACCGGCCCAATCCGGCAGACTTTGGCGCAACCGCGTCCGGAAGTTTTCTTTGACTTTGATCCCGGTTCGCGCACAGTCGGGCTCAGGCAACCTATGATCGCTTTTCTAACCGGATTGGTCGCAGGCACGGTTCATGTCCTCACCGGACCGGACCACCTGACTGCCATAGCACCGCTGGCGGTTCGGCAGCCGCGTCGCGCTTGGATTCCCGGGATGCGATGGGGCCTTGGGCACTCCTCTGGAGTTATGGTGGTGGGATTGCTTTCCCTCTGGTTACGGGAGCGTCTGCCCTTGGCCTGGTTGTCCTCGGCTGGCGACCGGGTGGTCGGCGTGATGCTCTTTGGCATCGGGCTCTGGGCCTTGCGCCGGGCCCTCAAACACAATGTTCACGCCCATGAACACCAGCATGACGGCGACCGGCACGTTCATTTCCACGTGCACGACGCCACGCCAAAAAAACACGGACAACCCGGAACCCATCGGCACACCCATGCGGCCTTCGCCATCGGCACCCTCCATGGTTTGGCGGGCAGTTCGCATCTGCTTGGAATCCTTCCGATGCTGGCCCTGCCAACCCGTTCGGAGGCGTTGACATACCTGCTGGCCTTTGGCGGGGGCACCGTGCTGTCTATGGCGGCTTTTTCGTGGGGCATGGGCTTTCTGGCCCTGCGCTGCCAGAACAGCGCAAAAATCTATCGAGGGCTCATGAGTGCCTGCGCCATAGCGGCCATGGCCATCGGCTGCCTCTGGTTTACCGGCAAGAGCTGGTGACCCTGCAAATCTCCACTTGCCAATGGGCTCGGCCATTTGGCATTTTCCGACATGGCAGCCACCAAATCGCCCGATAATTTCGATTCGCAGTTTTACAAACCCGCCGAGGCTTTCTTCACCGCCTACAACAGCATCGGCCTCACGTTCGATGACCTGACCTTGGCCACCCTCTACTCCGAGGTCCTCCCCAAGGATACCCAGTTGGACACCCAGCTGGCCGACGGTTTGAAACTCAACATCCCCGTCGTCTCCTCGGACATGGACACGGTGACTGAATCGCGCATGGCCATCGCCATGGCCTTGAACGGCGGTCTGGGACTCATCCACTACAACATGCCCGAGCGCCAGCAACTCTCCGAGGTCAGCCGCGTCAAAAACCATGTCCACGGCCTGATCCAAGACCCTATCAAGGTGGCTCCGGACCAACTGGTCGGCGATGTGCTGGAGCTCATCGAGCAGCGGAAGTTCGGCTTCAGCACCTTTCCAGTAGTGGATGCCTCGGGCAAATTCATCGGCCTGCTCTCCAGCCACGTTGTCAAACCACGTTATGCCAAGCAACGCGTCGCCGACTCGCTCACACCACGCGCTCAAGTCCAGACGATCAGCAAGAAAGAGCTGGGGAAAAATCCGATCGCCCGGGCCGACAAGTTCTTCACCGAGCACCCAGGCATCCACAAACTCATCGTGTTGGATGACCAAGACCACCTCCACGGCCTGTTCACCATGAGCGACGTGGAACGGATCACTCAGGAACGGGCGGCGCAGTTCCGTCCGGCCCGCGACTCGCAATTCCACCTGCTCTGCGGGGCGGCCGTCTCGGCCACCCGCAACGCCTTCGGCGACCTGGACCGCGAGCGCATCCTCAACCACGTCGGAGGATTGGTGGAACGCGGCGTCAATGTCGTCGCCGTTTCCACCGCCCATGGACACACCAAAGGAGTGGGGGACACAGTGAAAATGCTCCGTGACGAATTCCCAAAACTCCCGATCATCGCCGGCAATGTGACCAGCGCCACCGGGGTGGAATTCCTTGCGGACTGCGGAGCAAACATCATCAAAATCGGCCAGGGCCCGGGCTCGATCTGCACCACCCGGGTGGTGGCGGGGGTGGGCATCCCCCAGATGACCGCGCTTTTTCTGAGCTCCCGCGTGGCGGCCAAAAAAGGAGTCACTCTCTTGGCCGATGGCGGCATCACCAAATCCGGGGATCTGGTCAAGGCGCTCACACTGGCCCACGCGACAATCTGCGGCGGACTGCTGGCCGGATGCGCCGAGGCGCCCGGGGAGGTGGTGGAAATCGGCGGCAAGCTTTACAAGCAATATCGCGGCATGGGCAGCATGTCGGCCATGAAAGCAGGCTCCGCAGCCCGCTACGGACACAGCACGCATTCCACCCAGAAAATCGCGCCCGAAGGTGTGGAAGCCCTAAAAGAAGTCTCCGGATCGGTCGACCGTGTCCTGGGCCAACTGATCGGCGGCATCCAGTCGGGAATGGGCTATCTCGGAGCGGCGAATCTCACGCAGCTGCGTGAAAAAGCCCGCTACATAAGGGTCAGCCCGGCCGGGCAGCGCGAAGCCGCCCCTCATGATGTCGTGGAAATAAAAACGGGAAACTAAGCCCTATAAGGGGGGAGGATTGACGGCGGATTTGGCAGCAGTTTTCTCCAATTCCGCCACCCGCCGCCGCAACTCCGGCAGATGCTGGATGGCGATGAGCTGGCGCTTGGTCTGACGATCGGGCTGGGCCGGGTAGCCAAACCACTTCTCCCCGTCGGGAATGTTGTGCATGACCCCGGACTGGGCGGCGACGGTGACATGATTGCCCAGCTTGAGATGCCCGCCGATCCCGGCCTGACCGGCCAGTACCACGTAATTGCCCAGCTTGGTGCTGCCAGCAATCCCGGTCTGCGCCACCACCAGACAATGTTCGCCTATCACAACATTGTGGGCGATCTGAACGAGATTATCGATTTTCGTGCCCCGCCCAATGGTCGTCGCCCCCAACGCGCCGCGGTCCACCGTGACGTTGGCTCCAATCTCGGCATCGTCGCCGATGATGACATTTCCGACCTGCGGAATCTTGAGATGGGACCCCGAATCAGGCACATAACCGTAACCATCCGAGCCGATCACGGCCCCGGCATGGATCCGAACGCGCTGCCCCAACTGGGTGCGGGGATAAAGAGTGGCGTTGGGAAAGAGCTGGGAATCGTCCCCGATCCCGCACCCCGCGCCGATGTGATTAGATCCGTGCAATGCCACGCGGGCCCCGAGGTGAACTTTTTCGCCCACCACGCAGAACGGCCCGATATGGGCCGTGGGGTCGATACTGGCCGAATCGGCCACCACGGCGCTGGGATGGATTCCTGCCGGCAAAACCGGTTCCGGGAAAAAGAGGGCCAGGGCCCGGGCAAAGGCCACGCGGGGCTGCGCCACCCGAATCAGGGTTTTTACAGAACTGACCGCCAAAAGGTCCACGATGACGGCGGCGGCGGCCCCCTGCTCGGCCAGAACCAGATACTCGCCACTCTCAGCAAAAGTTAGATCACCGACTCTAGCCCGGTCGGCGGGGGCAAAACCGGACAAGACAACGGAAGGATCACCAAGAACCTCGCCTTGGAGTCGGTCGGCAATTTCAGCGGCAGTGAAGGACATAAATAGATTGTGCTCGGCAAATCAGATGCCATTGACTTGAGAAACGGGCGTCACTATAAAGTCCACGGCTGCGAATTCAACTCCTACTTTATGACCAAAACTCTCCGGATCGGCATGGTTGGGTACCGCTTCATGGGCAAAGCCCACTCCAACGCCTGGCGCCAAGCCCCGCGCTTCTTCCCGCTTCAGGCCGCAATCGAGATGCACACCCTTTGCGGCCGCAATGCCGCCGGAGTCGAAGCCGCCCGCTCCCAATTGGGCTGGCAACATGCCTCCACCGACTGGCGATCCCTCGTCGAATCGCCTGACATTGACATAATTGACATCACCACGCCCAATGATAGCCATGCGGAAATTGCGATTGCCGCAGCGAGGAACGGCAAACACGTGCTCTGTGAAAAGCCGCTGGCGCTCACAGCCAAACAAGCACGCCTCATGCTGGCCGCGGCCCAAAAAGCCGGCATCGTCCACATGATCTGCCACAACTACCGCCGCATCCCCGCCATAGCCCTGGCCAAAAAACTCATCGACGAAGGGGCGCTGGGACAGATCCACCATTACCATGCCCGCTATGCGCAGGACTGGAGCACAGATCCGCAAAAGCCTCTGGATTGGCGGATGCAGAAAGACATTTGTGGCAGCGGTGCCAACGGGGACATCAACGCCCACATCATCGACCTTGCACGCTATCTCGTGGGAGAATTCAATGAGATCTCCGGAATGATGCAGACCTTCATTACGGAACGCCCTCTGGCTGAGGCAATGGACAAGACCACACATCCCCGATCCAAGGCGGGTAAAACCGGCCGGGTGACCGTCGATGACACGGCACTGCTCTTGGGGCGCTTCAAGAACGGTGCGGTGGCCAATCTGGAAGCAACCCGCTTCGCCCTGGGCCGGAAAAACCATATCGCCATAGAAATCAACGGCAGCAGGGGTTCGCTGGCGTTTGATTTCGAAGACATGAACCGGCTGAAGTTTTTCGACAACTCCAATCCGGCCGACCGCCAAGGGTTCCGGGACATTCTGGTGACCCAGCCCGGAGGCACCCACCCCTACTTCGCCCAATGGTGGCCGCCGGGCCACATCATCGGCTATGAGCATACCTTCATCCATGCCATTGCGGATTTTGTGAATGCCTGCGCGGGCGGACAACCGATCCAACCCACTTTTGAAGACGGCTGGAAAAACCAGCAGGTCCTCGACGCGGTGGAACGCTCCGCCAAGTCAGGACGCTGGGTTAAGCTTTAGTCTCGGTGCCTCCGCAAACAAGCCCCTTTCCAGAATGGATAAGCTGGTGGAATCGAGGAGCGCTTCGGCTGCGTTGACAGAGCCGGTGCGGGAAACGTAGTTTGCAAGTTGATGTTTGATCTTGTAGCACCCTATACCCCCGCCGGCGACCAGCCTCAGGCAATTGAGAAGCTCACCGGAGCCTTGTTGTCGGGAGCCAGACATCAAACACTGCTGGGCGTCACCGGCTCGGGCAAGACCTTCACCATCGCCAACACGATCAAAAATGTGAACCGGCCGGCGCTGGTGCTCTCCCACAACAAGACCCTCGCCGCGCAGCTCTACGCCGAGTTCAAGGGCTTCTTCCCCAACAACGCCGTCGAATACTTCGTCAGCTATTTCGACTACTACCAGCCCGAGGCCTATATCCCGCGGACCGACACCTTCATCGAAAAGGACTCGAGCGTGAACGAGGAGATCGAGCGCCTGCGCCTTTCCACCATGAGCTCGCTCTTTTCCCGACGCGATGTCGTGGTGGTGGCCAGCGTCTCCTGCATCTACGGCATCGGCAGCAAAGAGGATTACGAGGCGATGGTCATCCCGATCCAGGTCGGCCAGGAAATAGCGAGGGATCAACTGCTGCAGCGCCTGGTCGAGCTGCAATACAACCGCAACGACATCGCCTTCGAACGCGGACAGTTCCGAGTCCGCGGCGACGTGGTCGAAGTGCGCCCCGCCGGGCGGGAGGACGGACTGCGGGTGGAATTTTTCGGGGATGAGATCGAACGGATTACCCGGTTTGAACCCCTGACCGGGGATCAGAACGAGTCGCTCCAGACGGCATGGGTTTTTCCAGCCAAGCAATACGTGGCCCCGAGCGACAAACTGCGCCCGGCGCTGCTGTCCATCCGCGAGGAACTGGGCCACCGCATCGCCTGGTTTGAGCAGCACGGCAAGCTGCTGGAGGCTCAACGGATCAAGATGCGCACCGAATATGATCTGGAGATGATGGAAGAGATGGGCTTTTGCTCAGGCATTGAGAATTATTCGCGCCACCTCGCCGGAAGGCCTGTGGGCTCCCGTCCCTATACGCTGTTCGACTTCTTCCCCAAGGATTATCTCCTGGTCATTGACGAGTCGCACGCGACAGTGCCGCAGATTGGTGGCATGTATGCCGGCGACCGCTCGCGCAAGTCCGTTCTGGTCGAGCACGGTTTCCGACTGCCCAGCGCCCTGGACAACCGGCCGCTTAATTTCGAGGAGTTTCAGGAGCTGCAGAACCAGACCATTTACGTCAGCGCCACCCCAGGCCCAAACGAGTTGGAATGGTCCAAAAATCTGGTCGTTGAACAGATCGTCCGTCCCACCGGCCTCATCGACCCGAAGATCACCATCAAGCCGCTCAAGGGGCAGATCGACGATCTCATCAACGAGGCCCGACAGCGGGCCGACTCCAGGGAGCGGGTGCTGGTCACCACGCTGACCAAGCGCACTGCGGAAGAGCTGACCGATTATCTGCGCGAGGTCGGCATCAAGGTTCAATACCTGCACAGCGACATAGATGCGATCCAACGGGTGGAGATTTTACGTTCCTTGCGCAAAGGCGAATTTGATGTGCTCGTTGGCATCAATCTGCTCCGGGAAGGCTTGGACCTGCCGGAGGTGTCCCTGGTGGCGATTCTGGATGCCGATAAGGAAGGCTACCTGCGCAGCGCCACAAGCCTGATCCAGACAGCCGGACGCGCGGCACGGCATCTCAACGGGGAGGTGATCCTCTATGCTGATGTGAGGACGCAGAGCATACAGAAATTCCTGGCCGTCTCGGATTACCGCCGCCAACGGCAGGAGGCTTACAACAAAGAACACAACATCACTCCTCGCAGCGTCCAGCGCGAGGTCGAATCCAGCCTGGCCTCAGCCGCTCATCAACAGGAGAGCAAGGCTGTGTCGGTGATCAACGATGCGGGGGGCAATTTCGACGTGACCGAAACCCTGCGCGAGCTGGAGGCTGAGATGCTTGAGGCGGCGAACAATCTGGAGTTCGAGAAGGCCGCCCTGCTCAGGGACCAAATCAACGAACTCAAACGCACTCTGGGCGGCCAAGGTGGCGGATCGCAACCGGGCCCCGCTAAAAACACAGGCTATCGCAAGTCCGGCAGCGGCAACGCCGCCCGGCGGCGGGGCCGGGGTTAGCCCCGCTTTTTAGGGGCTTCACATTTTCCAGATGCGCGGATGCCTTTTCAGGCTTATTGCTTTCACATGTCCGGTTCATCGCGAATCAAGGATCAGCCAACCAGTGAGAGGCCGCGTGAACGGCTCGCCCTGCTCGGTGCCAAAGCACTGAGTCCAGCCGAGCTGGTCGCCATCATCCTCCGCACCGGAGTTCAGGGCACAAATGCGGTCGAAATCGGCAAGCAACTCATCCAGAAGTTCGGCTCCCTGCAGATTCTGGCTCGCTCGTCGCTGGCAGATCTCCAGCAGATCAAAGGCGTTGGAAGGGATAAAGCGGTGACACTGACAGCCGCCTTCGCTCTGGCCCAAAAAATGGCCGACGAACTCATGGCCGATTCCCCCATTCTGGATACGCCCGAAAATGTCGTCCGGGTAATGCGCGGACAAAATCTGCTCCGCGAGGTGGAGCAGTTCCAAGTCCTCCTGCTCAACACCCGCAAGCGGCTGATCAAGGAGGAGAAGATTTCCGACGGCACACTTGACACCGTGCTGGTGCATCCGCGCGAGGTGTTCAAAGCGGCCATCGCCGCCAACGCCTCGGCCATCGTCCTCGTCCACAACCACCCCAGCGGCGACCCCACTCCAAGCGAAGCCGACATCAAGGTGACTCGAGATCTCATCCGCGCCGGCCAGGTCTTGAAAATTGAGGTCTTGGATCATGTCATCATCGGCCGCGCCACGCAGGACCGGGTCAAGGATTACGCTTCCCTGCGGGAACTGGGTTATTTCTATTGAATTGATGGTGCTTGGGTTTATCAACGCTGCGCAGGCGGGCGCAGCTGGTTAAGGATCCCCTCTCGGCAGACCCGCCCTTGCCGTCTGTCCAAAGTTGCTGCGCCCGAGGATGGACGCGCTCCGCCACGACCGTCCCCGAGTCGAAAGCGGTTTTTGGGTCAGGCCCCAAGAGGGCGCGATTGGATGCGACGTGGATCATTAATGACGCAAAAAGAGTGAATCGAACCGCCCGGAAGAAATCGCCCCTGCGCCTGCCGATTTGCAACAGCTCGAATCCGCCCGTATGACTGCGCTCTTTTTCGCCGGGCTGGCAAGTCCGGTTTTGCGGCAAGAAAACCACCAGCAGCCGGAGCATGAACCGCCTCTTCCAACCGCACCCCACCCGAACAATTTTCCAAGATGCGAGAAGCCGCCGCAGCGGTTGAAGCGCATTGGTTTGGCTTTACACCGCACCGAAGCGAGGTGTAAATGGAATCAGACACGCGACCCCACGAATGCCGATGCGATGATGATGACTGGCTGCATAACCCGAACTCTCTTGCTACTATGGCTGTTACCCATGACCGCCCATGCCGCGCTGCCCTTGCCCGACTTTGTCCGCGACATCAAGCCGATCCTCACGCAATTCTGCGTAGGCTGCCACGGTGAGAAGAATAAAGCGGGGCTTGATTTGCGGGCTTATGCCGACGCCGCGGCGGCGCGCAGTGCAACCAACACATTCGCAAAAGTGCTGCGCAATCTCGAGGCCCATGAAATGCCGCCCTCAGACCAGCCTCAGCCCAAAACTGCGCAACGCAAACTCATCACGCGCTGGATTGAAACGGAGATTCTGGGCTGCGACTGCGCCCACCCCGATCCGGGCCGCGTGACCCTTCGCCGCCTCAACCGGGTGGAATACAACAACACCATACGTGACCTGCTCGGCGTTGCCTTTCATCCCGCTGATGATTTCCCGGCGGACGACGCGGGCTACGGTTTTGACAACATCGGCGATGTGCTCTCGCTCTCGCCCTTGTTGCTGGAAAAATATCTCACAGCCGCCGGTAAAATTCTCGAGGCAGCCAACTTCCCTCCCCACTTGGGAAAGGGGAAAAGCGAGAGCAGCGGGTTGAACCAAAACACACCTGCCAAACAAAGCACCCCCCTCAACCCGCCCGCCATAGACTCGAGACTCGAGGCGGCGCAGGAAATCATCGGCCACTTCGCCCGGCGGGCCTACCGCCGGCCGGTCACACTGGAGCAGACCCGGCGGTTGATGAGGTTTTTCGAGGCGGCGAAGGCAAGCGGAAGCGGTTTTGAAGCATCCGTGAAGCGGACTCTCCAAGCCGTGCTGGTGTCACCGAATTTTCTCTTTCGCGTCGAACTGCTGTCGCAACCTGACGACGCCAATTTCAGTTCTCCCGTAGACGAATTCGCGCTCGCATCGCGCCTTTCCTACTTCCTCTGGAGCACCATGCCGGACGATGAATTGTTCACGCTCGCGGAGAAAGGCCGGCTTCGCAAAAACCTTGAGTCGCAGGTTCGCCGCATGCTGCTTGACCCAAAAGCACAGGCACTGACCGCCAACTTCGCAGGCCAATGGCTGCAAATCCGCAACCTGGCTTCCGCCTCGCCGGACTCAAAGGAATTCCCAAACTTCGACGAGCCGTTGCGGCAGGCCATGGAGTCGGAGACGCAACTGTTTTTTGGCGAAATCGTGCGGCGCAATCGCAGCGTGTTGGAATTCCTGAATGCCGACTACACGTTTCTGAATGAACGCCTGGCAGGGCATTACGGCATCGGCGACGTAAAGGGAACCGAGTTCCGTCGCGTCAACTTGCGCGGAGCCCGACGCGGAGGTGTGCTGACCCAAGCCAGTGTGCTAACCGTCACTTCCCTTCCGACAAGAACGTCGCCGGTCAAGCGTGGCAAATGGGTGTTGGATAATATTCTGGGCACTCCTCCTCCTCCTCCTCCTCCCAACGTGCCCCCCTTTCCCGAAAACCGGGCAGCTGCAGTCAACACCACGATGCGGCAGCGAACGGAGCAGCATCGGGCGGATCCGGTTTGCTCGTCCTGCCACGCGCGCATGGACCCGATCGGCTTTGGATTTGAGAACTTCGACGCGGTGGGTGCCTGGCGGGAAAAGGAGGGCGAGTTGCCTATTGATACGGCCGGGTGTCTGACCGGTGGCGAATCGTTTCGCGGGCCGGAGGAATTGAAGAAGATTCTGGCCACAACGCAGCGGGAGCAATTCGTCCGCTGCCTGTCCGGCAAGTTGCTCACCTATGCGCTGGGGCGCGGGCTGGAGTTTTACGACCGTTGCGCGCTGGATGAAATCACGAAAGCGGCGCAGTCGGGGCATTTTCGTTTTTCAAGCCTCGTGCTTGGTGTGGTCAACAGCTCGCCTTTCCAAAACCGCCGCCGGGATGCGAATCGTCCGGCCGCCTCGGACTAGCGCAATCCGACGGGCCGGAGTGGCCGGGCCCGTCTGACGACTTGCCACTTGGCAAGCCTCGACCACGCGGACTGGAAACCCGCGATCAAAATCACGCGCTTGCAATATTGGACTGGAGGGTATTTAGTTCCTTCAGTTCACCGCCACCAACAAAGTCATGCGAAACAAATGGCAGCTGCCGCGGCGCAGCTTCTTAAGAGGCTTGGGCACGGCCTTGGCTTTGCCCGCGCTGGAAGCCATGCTCCCCGCGACAAAACTGCTCGGCGCATCCGCCGCCGCGACGACCAGCGCGTTTCCCAAACGCATGGCGTTTATCTTCATTCCAAACGGGGCGCATATGCCCGATTGGACACCCAAAGCGATGGGCAGGGAGTTTGAACTGCCGCCGACACTTGAGCCGCTGAAATCGGTTCGCGAAAACCTGCTCGTCCTCAGCGGACTGGCCCACGACAAAGCCCGTCCGCACGGCGATGGCGGGGGTGACCACGCCCGGAGCGCTGCCACCTTTCTCACCGGCGCACAAGCGCGCAAGACCGAGGGGGCGGACATCAAGGTCGGCGTGTCCGTGGATCAGTTTGCGGCGGCAAAGCTCGGCGCGATGACAAAGTTCCCGTCGCTGGAACTAGGTTGCGACCGTTCCCAGCGGACAGGCAATTGCGATTCCGGCTACAGTTGCGCGTATTCCTTCAACCTCGCCTGGAAGAGCGAATCGACCCCGCTGCCGGCCGAAGTGGATCCGCGGCTCGTCTTCGAGCGGTTGTTCTCCGGCAACGATGCGAGAGAAAACGCATCCAGCCGCGCCGAGCGCCTGGCCTATCGCAGGAGTGTCTTGGATTTCGTGCTGGAGGATGCCCGGCAGTTGCAGTCCAACCTCGGGACCACAGACCGGCGCAAGCTTGACGAGTATCTGACCGCCGTCCGCGAGCTTGAGCAGCGCATTGAACGCGCTGAACAGTTCACCACCACGCCGCCCGACTTTTCCAAGCCCGCCGGCATTCCGAAGGATGACGCGCAACACTTACGGCTCATGTATGACCTGATGGCTCTGGCGTTTCAAACCGACACAACGCGCATCGCCTCGTTCATGGTCGCGCACGACGGCAGCAACCGCAGTTATCCTTTCCTAGGCGTTTCGGAGGGCCATCACACCATTTCGCATCACGAGCGAAACACGGAAAAGCAGGCTAAGATCGCCAAAATCAACCGCTACCACGTCACCCAGTTCGCTTACTTCCTAGAAAACCTCAAATCCATCCGGGAAGGCGAAGGCACCTTGCTGGACAACTCGATGATCGTCTATGGCAGCGCCATCGCCGACGGCGATTCCCACAACCACGACAACCTCCCCGTGTTGCTGGCGGGCGGTGGTGGTGGAACAATTCGCCCGGGCCGCCACGTGCGCTATGCCAAAGAAACGCCCATGTCGAATCTCTACGTCTCAATGCTTGAACGCATCGGGGTTCAGACCGGGCGTTTTGGGGACAGCACCGGGCCTTTGAAGGAACTTGCCTGAAATGGTTGCAGCTTCGAGAACGACACGAAGCCATGCGTCCGTTTGCAATCCACAGGATGGACTTCTCGGCGCTCTAACGCGCCGTCTTCGCAACCCGCAGCGGAATTTTGATCATCTGCCCCACCCGCAACAGGGCGGGATCCAGACCGGGATTGGCGAGCAAAATGGATTCCACAGCGACCCCGGCTTGCCTTGCGATTGCCGACACGGTGCTGCCGGCGGTGACGGTCCAAGTCGTTCCCGGTTGGGGAATGGATTGCAAGTCCGGCGGCAGTGAATTGGTTTCTCCGCTTGCAAACGACCGACCTGGGTCAGCGCCGCTTGCCTTACGCAGCGTGGACGGCTTGGGATTACCATCCTTGTCCAGCACGGGAAACCATCGTAGGCGATCGGCCTGAGCGCCAATTGCCGTTGCACGGCAGCGACGAACCAGGGCCTTGTAAAACTTATCAGACACCTCCGGTGAACGGGCCCAGCGACCGGCCGTGCAAAGAAAACGGGCTGTGTCATCCGAATTATCGGGCATGGACTTGGCCGCCAACCATGCCAGTGCGGCCGCCTTCCCCCACAAATCCAGCGCCTTGCTGCGGTAATGCCAGCGTTCCTCCGGCTCAACCCCGTGCACTGCGGCGCGATCCAGCTCATCCGCGCTGGCATGGTTGATTTTGGCTGACGCAGTATCAGTGGCGCGCCCCTCCCAAGTCACCCCTGCTTCAAAGTCGCCGTGTTCAAGGAACCAATCAGGCTGCAGCTCGGTACCGAACAATTCCATCCCGTTGGTGCGGGTTAGGCTGGCTGCATCCACCATAGCCAGAGTGCGTTGGAGGGTAGGCTGGGTCACATCACAACTGATGTTCAACCGGGAAACCAGCCACTGAAGTTGTCGGGCGCAGTGGGACGGAAAACATCCGCGGGCCTCGTCGTAGCGGGCTTCACGCGCAAGCCGCCGGGCGAGCAAATACCGGATGCGCTGCCGGATATTCAGCGGGCTTTCCCGGTAGTCGTACCCATTCTCAAACTCCAGTTCGTGCCTTGAAGCCGCTGCCGGCCATTCGCGATCGACATAAACCTTGAGTTCATCGGTCGTGAGAACCCGCTCGGCCACATACGCGGCATCCATCCAGTAACCGGAGCGCAGCAGGGCGTCGAGGGCTTCGGTGAATTCGCGGCGGGAGAGATGAAGCACACCCAACTCGCCCAAGACCTGGCGGCCGACGGGAATTGGAGCCGATTCAAGCCCCGGATCCACTTGGAGACTTTGTGCAAAACTGGCGGTTGCGTTGGTGGAGGGAAACTGCTGCGGGAATCGCCGGCTTAGGCGCCTTAACAATCCGGCGGCCTCCGCCGTTCTACCGTCACGGAGCAAAAGTTTGGCCTGCAGCCACTGCGCCACCGGTTCGCCTCCGGCCCGACGGATCCAGCGTTTAGCCATATCCATCCGGCTGGCCTGATATGCCGCCAGCGCCAACTGCTCCGCACTCTCCACATCACCCACCCCGGCCGCCTCCACCGCATCGAGCCAAGCCGTAGTCCGGTCAAAGAAGCAACGGGCCTCGGGAAAAGCCTCCGCATCCTCGGCATGGAGATAGGGATGGCGGGAAATGAGATAGGCGGTAATCACGCGGCGGGTGCGGGGATTTTTTGCCAGCACCTTTAATTGTCCCAACGCGGCATTGGTCTGCGCCAATGCAGCCACAGCGCTGAGCCGAAGCGATTGGACGGCGGTTTTCTCGCCGGCGGCGAACTGTTCGAGATACAATTCGATGGCGCGTTCGTAATCTTTCCGGTCCAGGAAAATCCGCGCCTCCTCTCCGAGGCTGGCGGTGGCCAACCCGAGGGAATCGGCGAATCCCCGCCTGGCAAATTCTCGGACCTGCTGGAAATATTTCAGGGCCTGGGTTTGCTCCAGTCCGCAGACATCCAGATTGATTTGGGCGGCACCGGCGGCCTGAGCCGCACTGCATTTTGCCAGCATGAAAGCGGCCCAAGTGGTTTTGAATTGACGCTCAGCAGGCGGCAACTCCAGCAAACGCTGCCAGCAAAGCCACGCTTGACCCCGCTCGCCCCGATGCCAGGCGATGGCCCCGCTAAAATAAACGGCAAATTCACTCGGCAACCCCGGCGTTGCAGCCAGACAAGGAAATACCGGCGAAGGGTTGGTGGCGGATTGAACGCGACTGCTCTGGGCCTCGGCAATCTCGTTTTCAACAGCCTTCCATTTTTCCTGTGCGGCCAAAAACTCGTCCAACCGCGTCCGCGCCGCACGGTGGCCTTGGAGAATGACGGTGGCTTGTTCCAAAGAAATTTTGCGGCGCCGGAGCGCAGAGGCAAGATCCCCCATTTCGATCCCCACCGACTGGTCTCTTAAGCTCTGCCCGCCTTCGCACCGGACGGCCTGCAGCCGGGTGGAGACCAAACGCATCCGAACCAGCTCGCGCTGAAAATCAGCGACCGGTGCCTGTAACACAGCCTCATCACCGCCATCGAGTAAGTGATTCGGAAAAAATGGGCCGCAGGCAGGAGCCGGGGCGGGCCGGCCAAACTGAATGACAGCCGCCAGCAAAACAAACGCTTTAATTTTTTTCAACATCCAGTTCCACCTCGGTGTCGCGGTCAAACCTCATCCACCCGACAAGCCACCTCTCGCCGGCCGGCAAGCGGACCTGAGCCGAGCGGCATTGCAAAAGAGCAGCCGTGCCCGGCTGTTCCACTAGTTCAAAGCCGCGCAACCCGTCTCCCGCCGACAAACGGGCGCCAGACCAGTTCACCGATAGCTGCACCGGTCCGACCCGGTCAAGTTCACCGTCATTGACCAGGCTGATTTCCAACAACCCTGGCCCAACCCGACGGGCGGCTGCGTGAACTTTTTGCCGCAGTTGATGTCCGGCTACAATGGCACTGAGCGTGGGCCAACGCCAATTCATGTTATCCACCGCGACAGGCAGCCGATACCAGATAATGCCGCGCAAAAAGGGCGGCGGATTCGCATTCCACCCCTGCACAAGCCGGCTCATCGCCGCAGGGTCGGTGCGCAACTCGCGAATCTGACTGCCTTCAGGCCAATGATCGCCGGAGGACTCCGCCGAGAGCCCTATGAAGTTGCCGGCCGCGTTATAAGCCAGAAGATAGGAGTAAGTGGGCAGAGCCACGCGAAACGACACTCCAATCTCCCCAGCCCGCCGCACGGCCCGTTGCGCCGCTGCGGGATCACACAATGTGGCCGGGGCGCTGGGTGCGGCGGGATCTTGCAGGGAATGAACCTGCAAAACATAATTGGGGGCTGCCTGAACCAGTCGGGCGAAAGACGGTGCCTCCAACCAGGCCGGCAGAGCGGTAAAAGTGACCGGCAAAGGACTGAACCTCTTCTGCAAGATCTTCAGCAAAATGCGGTAATCATCCAATCTGGCCGTGGCGCAATCGTAATCAATTTGAAGCTCGACGGGCTGGATCTGATTTTTACGCGCCTCGGCCACCATCAAATCCGCCAACCCGCCGAGCACCGTCACTGCGTATGAATTGGTTGCCAGTCCTCCTTTGACCGCGCCGACACGCAGCGCAAGACCTACGGGGCGATGGATTCGCCCCAGAGCGGGGAGGTCCACGTGAGCTCGGGCCACCTGAGGTATTGCGCCTTTCCAAGACACCTCAGCCATGAGCACCACCGTTTCAGAGAAACATGCCGCATGATCAGAGACCGCCTGGCATACGGAGGGCGTCCAGGCCCGCTGCCAGACATAGACCTCATGCGAGAGCGTCCCACTGGCCCATCCGCTCGAAGGGAAGAGCAGCCGGCACAAAACGAACATCAAGCAACGGGGGCGCACTGAAAAAAAATATCCACCGAAAGCGGAGTGACCAGCATAAAAGAAATTCCTTAACTGGAATGTTCAGGGCTGAGGTGTAGATTGGTGCGTAGCAACCACAACCCGACCGGATCCAACGTCATGATCAAGAGAGGACCAAGGAGATGAAAAAGAGAGTGGCGCAGCAAAAAACGGGGGCAGCCGGACACCTTTGGCCATGGCACCCGCATCCGGTCAAAACAAAAGGATGTTTATGATTTCACCTGCAGCCTTTGAACGGTGCCTTTCCTTTATCAACAGCCAAGCCCTGAACGGTAGAAAAGCCGGAGACACCTCCATAACCAAGCGAGCCGTAACCCTCTCTCGACAAAGCGGCTGCGGCGGCCATGCTCTCGCGGAAAAAATCGCATCCCTGCTGCAAGCGCAAACCCCAAAAGACGCACCCGCCTGGACCCTGTTCGACCGGAATCTGGTCGAGCAAGTCCTGTCCGACCATCATCTGCCCGAACGATTGGCCAAATTCATGCCGGAGGACAAAGTACCGGTCTTGGACGACATCATGGATGAACTCTTCGAGCTGCATCCCTCGGAATGGACACTGGTGCAGCACACATCTGAAACCATGCTCCGCCTGGCGGAACTGGGCAACGTGATCATTCTGGGGCGCGGCGGCAATGTCGTCACATCCAAGCTGCCCCACGTATTCCATGTCCGCCTTGTCGCCTCGCGAGAGCTGCGGCTCAAACACATGGAACGCTTCGAGGGGTTGACCGCAAAAGCCGCCGCCAAGCGCCTCGATCTCGAAGATCAAGGCCGAGCCCGGTATTTGAAAAAACATTTCAACGCGGATATCGACGATCCGCTGCTCTACCATCTAGTGCTTAACATGGACCGCATTGATCTGGAGTCCGCGGCGCGCCTGATCTGCGATCTGGTTCTCGGCCATGATCTGGCGTTACCGTCCCGGACAACAAAGGAGCTCCTCAAGGTTTAGTCTCCCCATGGCAAGGAGCGTGGCGGCTTTAAACAAGCCCACCCAATCGACCGGGAATCTGACGTCCTAACAATCCTGATCTCGTCGTTATATTTCATAGGCAAACCAGACCAATGAGATCTAATATCGTTTCGTGCGGTGGCTTCCGACCCAATACCATGTGCGCGATTCGCCTGGAAACGCGAGTAACCGGCTCTCTTGGCTGCTGATCTTTCCGGTTCTGGGTTTTGCCGGCTTTCTGGGCTGGATGTGGTGGAGTCAGGAAAAACCTCAAAAGACACAATTACTCCACCCGCCCAAGCAAACCAGCATTCCAAACCAAACCCATTCTCCCAGCCCCCCACCGCCTCCCGTTTCAAGACGCTCCGAGATTCCTGCCCCACTACGCACCCTGACCCCGCCCTTGATTGCCTGTCCGACGCCGGAAGTGTTGGCTGTTCAAATCGCGTTGGACCGGTTGGGATATTCGAGCGGATCCATCGACGGACGCCCCGGATTCCAGACGCGCTCCGCCCTTCGGGCTTTTCAACTCCAAGCCGGACTTCCGGCCACCGGTGAATTGGACACCGCCACAGAAATGCACCTGCCCCTCAACGATGCGGCGTTTGCCACGTGGACTGTGACCAGCAACAATCTGGCGCGGTTGCAACCAATGACGAAAACCTGGCTGGAAAAGTCCCGGCAATCCGCACTGGATTATGAAACGATTCTGGAACTGGTGGCTGAGGAAAACCACGCCCACCCGGCTCTGATCCGCCGTCTGAATCCGGGTGTTACTTGGAGCAATATCCCGGCCGGCACCTTGCTGCAAGCACCCAAAGTGACGCGTCCGGATCCGGTGGAGAAGGCCGCCTTTGTTGAAATCAGGTTGTCGGACAAAACACTCGAGGCGTTTGGCACAGAAACAAATCTGCTGGCACACTTTCCCTGCAGCATCGCGCAACGGGTGGAAAAAAGGCCCGAGGGCCAGTTGCATGTGGCCGCCGTCGCACCGCACCCCAATTACACCTTTGCTCCCGATCTCTTCCCTGAATCGCCCGAAGCCAGACAATTAAAAACCAAGTTGGTGCTACCAGCCGGGCCGAACAACCCTGTCGGTACCGTCTGGATCGGATTGGATCGCCCCGGCTACGGGATTCACGGCACCCCACGCCCCGAAGATGTTGGACGAACGGAATCCCACGGCTGCTTTCGGCTGGCCAACTGGAACGTGGAATACCTCCTCAAACTGGTCTGGGTGGGAATGCCGGTGCGTGTGCTGCCTTAGCAGCCTGTTTAGAAAATCCTTTTTTGGAAAAGCCGTATAAACAATCGGGGTGTCCCACTGGAAATCTGGCGCAAAACTCATTCTCCAGCAGGTTGCCGGCCGCAATCGGCTCGACTTCCTGCGGGTGATTGCCACACTGCGCGGCCAATGCTGGCTGCCTTTTGCTGCACTTTGCTCTTCGCCTGCTCCGCCATTACCGGCCGGAGACTGTCGCACCTTGTTCCGGGCACCCAAGCCAACCTTACCCGACTTCTCATCGCGGCCACACTGCTTGGCTTATGGTCCCACTTTTTCGGCTCAGGACTCCATGGCCCCGCCTTCCCCTTTCTCTTTGCAAGCGGTTGTGTCGGCTTTGGCGTTGGGGACCTTGCATTGTTCCAAACCTATCCGCGCCTGGGGACTCGACGGGCGATGGTCATGGTGCAATGTCTGGCCGCCCCCTTTGCGGCGCTGGCGGAATGGGTGTGGCTCAATCACTCACCCACCTTGCCCCAAGCCGGTTTCGGTTTGCTGGTTCTCACCGGAGTCGGCCTGGCCTTGATGCCGGCCAAAAACGAGCCGCAACCGGGAACCGGGCTGGCCGCGGGCTTTTTCTTCGGCACCATCTCGGCTCTTTGCCAGGGAGGCGGAGCGGTGCTCAGCCGCAAGGGCTATGCCGTGGCCGCAGCCGCGGGGGCTCCGCTGCACGGCCTTCGGGACGGAATCAACGCCGCCTACCAGCGCATGGTGGGAGGAATTCTGATTTCCGCGGCTTTTTTTCTCTACCTAAAACTGGCGCACCGGCCGCAGGCCGCGAGCAAATCCAACTGGGCTGCAGGCTGGCCGTGGGCCGCCGCAAACGGGATGCTCGGCCCGGCCTTTGGAGTCACCTGCTTCCAGTGGGCTTTGATGAGCAGCCCCACAAACCTCGTACTACCCATCGTCGCCACCACCCCCCTGGTGGTGCTGCCGTTGGCCCATTTCATTGAAGGCGACCGCATCACGCGGCGGGCCATACTGGGTGGACTGATCGCCGTAGGGGGGGTGATTGGACTGACGCTTTCAAAATAGATTGCCTGCGGACAACCCGAACGGATACCAGAAAGCGGAAAAACAAAATTAAAAAATCAAAGTCTGGTGCGGACGCCACAAGCGCGGGCCAGGCACCAACCCCGCAATGCCTCGAAGAGGGCAAACAAGCCGCCCGCCACCAGCGGCAGGCAGGCCCAAAGCGTCACATCGGCAAGCACAATGCCAAGGATAAGCAGATTGACGCCAATAACACCGCGGACCATCCGGCCGTAGAAATTAATGTTTGGCTTGAAAAAGCTGCTCATACTTGTGGGTTAACACAAAACAGAACGGTTGGAAAGACCCGCTTCACTCTTATCTCCACCGGCCGGGTGGAAAAACACAGGACCGGCCCCACCCGCAGACCTGCCTCGGATAATCTTTTCTCAATGGTGGATCCAATGCGGTAGGCGGCATCAAAGATCGTAGCTGCACCCGCCCAAGCTCAACCCGGCGGGGTTTTAATGAGGTTGGGATAGAGATGGTGCATGCAGTCCGGGCAGATCCCGTGGGTGAAATCGGCGTTGGACCGGCTTTTGATATAAGTTTCCACCTGTTCCCAGTAGCCGTTGTCGTTGCGGATTTTCTTGCACGATGCGCAGATGGGCAAAAGTCCACCCAAGGTCTTGACCCGCGCCAAGGCCTGAGTGAGTTCCTCAATGAGCTTGCTGCGTTCCCGTTCGGCCTCCTTGCGCAGGGAAATATCCCGGGCCACAACCGAGGCCCCTATCACCCGACCAGCGCCGTCCTTAACCGGCGAAACTGTCAATGCCACCTCAATCGGCTTACCGTCCTTACGCAGACGCAAGGTTTCATACCGCAAAACCCGCTGACCACACTTGATCTTGTCGGAGATCTCCTCCAGTTCAGCGCTGCGGTCAGGGGGCTGCAAACGGTTCAGGGACTGGCCGATCATTTCCTCGGCCGTGTAGCCGAAAATCCATTCGGCCCCGGAATTCCAACTCAACACGGTTCCCTCGAGAGTCTGGCTGAAAATCCCGTCATCACAGCTCTCAACCACCGATGCCAGATGGGCCATCATGGCCTCAGCCCGGGTCCGACCACGCCGTTCCCGATGCGATCGCAACTCGCGCCCCACCACCGGAATGAGACGGGAGAGGTTGTCCTTGGACACAAAATCATCCGCGCCGGCCTTCATCATTTGCACGGCGACTTCCTCGCCGATACGGCCCGAAACCACGATGAATGGAATGTCCAGCCCCTTTTCCTGGCACATGGCCAAAGCGGCGGGACCGCTGAATTCAGGCAGGGAAAAATCGCTGATGATCAGATCCAAAGCATCGCGCTCAAGCGCATTGCGCATCGCCTCCGGGGTGTCGACCCGCTCCACCGTCAGCTCGTAGTCAGCGGTCCTGAGCAGGTGAACGAGCAAAAACGCCGCGTCCTCGTTGTCTTCGACCAATAAAACTTTGATTGGAGTACCCATTTCACCCGCCTTGACTGATTTGTGCGTTCCGGAAACATCAAGACCTTAGGCACGATTATCCTGCCCGTCAATCCTCCGCTTGGCGAACCGCCAAATAAACTCCATGATTGGGCCCATGGAAGAATCCGAAACTATTCTGTGCCCGTTCTGCGGGCAACCCTCCGAGATCACTGTGGACACGGGCGTCCACTCACAGCGCTTCACCACGGACTGCGAAGTCTGCTGCCGTCCCTTTGAAGTCACAGCGGAATGCGAGGATGGGGAAATTCTGCGCTTGGAGGCGGCTGCCAATTAATGCAGGCTGGCGTCATGCATAAGTTTGCCAACACGGTTTTATGGGTCTACATCGTCCTGCTGCTCGCAGGCGGGTTGATCGGGTTTCTCAAAGCAAAAAGCAAGGTTTCCCTTATCCTGTCCAGCGTGTTTGCCGCGCTGCTGATTCTCACGGCGGTCAAAGGAATTCTGGACGAACAATTCGCCCGGACTCTGGCCAATATTTTAATGGCCCTGCTTCTGGTGGTGTTCTCCATCCGCCTGACCAAGACGAAAAAGTTCATGCCCAGCGGCCTGCTGCTCTTCCTGACCATCGCCGTCCTGGCGCTGCGAAACATCCAGTTCTGACCCGGCCCCGCCGCACTGCCGCTGTGCCTGAAACATCCCTGCCCATCTGGGAAATCCAGCCTCAGATCGTTGAGCGCTTGCGCTCCGGTCACCGGCTGATTCTCTCAGCCCCCACTGGCTCGGGCAAAACAACCCAGGTCCCCCAGATGCTCCTGCAAAGCGGGCTGCTTGACCATGGCCAAGTGGTCATCCTCCAACCACGGCGGCTCGCCGCACGACTGCTTGCAACCCGCGTGGCCCAAGAACTCGGCGTGCCCTTGGGCAAAGAGGTGGGCTACCAGATCCGTTTTGAAAACGTCACGTCACGGGAAACCAAAATCCGCTTCGTGACCGAGGGCGTGCTCCTGCGGCAGATGATCGACGATCCCCAGCTGCGGGGAGTTTCCGTGCTCCTCTTCGATGAATTCCATGAGCGCCATCTTTATGGAGACATCACTCTGGCCCGCGCCTTGGAGGTGCAGGAACGGACGCGGCCGGATCTGAAAATCGCCGTGATGTCCGCCACTCTCGATGCGGATCTGTTGTCCGACTACCTCTCTCGCACCACCATCCCACCCGGGGTGCAGGCCGGAACGGCGCGGCGCCACCCCTGCTCCGTTCTGGCTTCGGAAGGCCGCACCTTTCCGGTGGAGATACGCTATGCGGCGGAGCCGGGTTACGCGGACAAGCGACCCGTGTGGGATCAGGCGGCCGAGGCTTTTGGCAGGCATGTTCGCAGTGGCGGCACGGGTGACGTGCTCGTCTTCATGCCCGGCGGCTACGAGATTTTCCAGACCATCGAAGCCATACGCCACACCGCGGAATCCAAAGGGTTCATCCTGCTCCCGCTGCACGGTGAACTCACGCCCAAAGACCAGGACGCCGCCGTGGCGCGGTATCCCCAGCCGAAAGTGGTCGTGTCGACCAACGTGGCCGAAACATCACTGACCATTGACGGCGTGCGGCTTGTGATTGATTCGGGGCTGGCCCGCATCCCGCGCTTCGACGCCAACCGCGGCATCAACACGCTCATGGTCGAGAAAATCTCCCAATCCTCGTCCGATCAGCGGGCCGGACGGGCCGGGCGCACTGCCCCGGGCACCTGTCAGCGGCTGTGGTCGCGGGACGAACATGCCCATCGCCCGGCTCAGGAGCTGCCGGAGATCAAGCGCCTTGATTTGGCGGAGGTGGTCTTGACCCTCAAAGCTGCGGGGGTGGACGATCTGCAGTCCTTTCGCTGGTTGGAACCACCGGATGCAAAGAGTCTGGAGCACGCCGAGGAACTACTGCGCGATCTGGGCGCGGTCAAAGCCGATCCGGCGGCTCTCCACTCCCGACACCCGGTCATCACCTCGGTCGGCCGCAAGATGCTGGCTTTCCCCATGCACCCCCGCTATTCACGGATGCTGCTGGCGGCGCAAGAATACGGCTGCGTCTACCAAGCCTGCCTTGCCGCAGCCCTGACACAGGGACGCGATCTGCTGCTGCGCAATGTGGACCGCGATACCCAGTCCGCCCGGGAGGATTTACTCGGCGAAAAGGCCTCCTCAGATTTCTGGATCCTGATGCGGGCCTACAATTATGCGGCCAACCAACAGTTCCGGATCGACGCCTGCCGCAGGCTCGGCATCCATGCCGTCACCGCGCGGCAGGTCGGCCCTCTGCTCGATCATTTCATCCGCATCGCCCAGCGCGAAGGGCTTGATGCGCAACCGCGGGAGGTCAAGGACGAGGCGCTGCAGAAATGCCTCCTCATCGGTTTTTCCGACCGGATTGCGCTGCGACTGGATCAAGGCACCCTGCGCTGCGAGTTGGTGCATGGGCGGCGCGGAGTGCTGGCCCGCGATAGTTCCGTGCAGCAAAGCCCCCTGCTGGTGGTCGCCGAAATCCGCGAGGTCGAGACCCGCGACAAAGAAGTCAGCACCATCCTCTCGCTGGCCACGGCCATTGATCCGGAATGGCTGCGCGAACTTTTCCCCGACGACATTCAGACGGAGTTGAAGGTGCATTTCGATGGCACGCAAAAACGGGTCATGGCGGCCGAGCTGGCGCGATTTCGCGGTCTGCCGCTGTCGGCTCGCCGGATTGATCCACCGCCGGCCGAGGCGGCTGCCCGGTTGCTGGCCGACGAGGTCGTCGCCGGAAATCTGATTTTAAAGGAATGGGATCACACGGTGGAGCAATGGATCTTGCGGCTCAACCTGCTCAACCAATGGTGTCCCGACCTTGCTTTGCCTCCCATCACCGAGGACGACCGCAAGCTCCTTATTGAACAGGTCTGCCAGGGTGCGATCGGCTACAAAGATATCAAGGATCGCCCCGTCCGGGCGGTGGTGCAATCATGGCTTTCCCCGACACAGCAAGGGCTGCTTGACAAATACGCACCGGAACGTCTGGCACTGGCCAACGGCCGGACGCCAAAGATCACCTACGAGCGGGGTAATCCCCCGCACCTTTCACTGAGAATCCAAGATCTTTACGACGTGGCGCAAACACCCAAAATCGGACTGGGCCGCGTGGCCGTGTTGGTGCATATCCTGACTCCCGGAATGAAGCCCGTTCAGGTGACTCAGGATCTGGCCGGATTTTGGCGCGACCAGTATCCCAAGCTGAAGTCGGAGCTGCAGCGGCGCTATCCCAGGCACGAATGGCGCTGAGAGGAGAACAAACTTCCGTATTAGTACGGATGCCTTCTCCCACTATCTACGGATTGACATTTCCCCCCCCCGCTCAATTATGGCGTAGCGATCGGGACGGTCCTGCCGTGGAAAGCCAAACGGCTCTGGCCTGTTGCGAACGCGAGACATAAAAAACAACACACTAACAAGAAGCATGAAACGCATTCTAAGTCTTATCTCCGTTCTGACCCTGGCGGGATTCACCTCCCACGCCGGCACCGCCGTCACCCCCGCCTGCAACAGCGGATCGACCCCTTGTTCGGCCAGCATCTGTGGTCAGGTGACCGACTCCACTTTCGGCAGCGTCCCGGTGGTTGGTTTACCGGCCACCACCGTCTCGCTCAACAACGCCCTGGGTGCCACTCTGAACACAACGACCACCGATGCCAATGGCAATTATTGTTTCACCGGTCTGCAGGCGGGCACTTACACGGTTGTAGTCACCCCCCTGCTGGGCTACATCCAAACCAACGTCACCACCTGCTGTCATTCCCGGGATAGTTCCGGGCAGGACAACTGGCTGGAAAACGACGGATGCACGCACCACAAGACCTCCCACACCGAGTGCTGGACCGACAGTGACAACTGCCGGCACTGGCGGGATTCCAACGGGAATGATTGCTGGGATGACAAGCTCAACCAGCATCATTGCCAGCCGATCAGCTACACTCCTTGCCCGCAGAACAACCGCCAACTTCTTCCTGACGGCCGCCAAAGCTGGACGGAGAATGACGGTTGCCAGCATTATGACCAATCCGATGTTGAATCCTGGCAGGACGGCAACCTCTGCAGCCATTACAAAGACGATTCAGGCCGCGATTGCTGGCACGACCAGTCCGGCGGCTACCATTGTCAGGCCCCGGGTTACAGTCCCTGCAGCGGGCCCTTGGACAACACAGCCACGGTGGCTATCACGGCTTGCCAGTCCAAGTCCTGCGTTAACTTCTCCTATATCCTCTCAATTCCCCTGGTCACGGTGACCGTTTCAGGACCGACCTTCGCCGTCAGCGGCCAAGTCATCAGCTATAATTGCGCCGTCACCAACACCGGAAACGTCCGCCTTCTGGGCGGCACAATCTCTCATAACGTAGGCAACTACGATGCCAACGGCTGGGTGGGCGAACCCTCTGTGGTCACCATCACCTGTCCTACGCTGCAACCCGGTCAGGGCTGCATTGTCCAGCAGCGATGCACCTCCAGCTCCAACGGCTATGTTGCCTGCGTGAGCAAGGCCTCCTGCAAGCATGAAAAAGGTGAAACCTCCGACACCAAGGGCGTGGGCACCAAGGTGGACAAATAGGACGGTATCGGTTTGGTGAAAAGGCGGGGCTCCGGTTCATTCCGAAGCCCCGCCTTTTTCGCTTCGGAATACCGAGTGCAAATTGCATTTTCATCCGGCGGGATTTGCCTATCCTTAATCCATGAGCTTACTGCCTTTCGCCGCACTCCCGCCTCATCGGGCCCGGTCTTTTCTGCCACAAACCCTTGACCTGGGCCAGTGGAACCAAATCGCCCCCTGGTTCGACGCCTTGGAGAAACGGGCCCCTGATTGCCGGTCCGCCGCCCAACTGGAAGACTGGTTGCTGGACTGGAGCGAACTTTCCGCCGCGCTGGATGAGGAATCCTCGCGCCGCTACATCGCCATGACCTGCCACACGGACAGCACCGAGGCGGAGCAGTCCTACCTTCATTTCGTCGAACATGTTGAACCGGAGCTCAAACCCCGTCAGTTTGCCCTTGAGCGGATTTACGTCGCCCACCCCGTGCGCGAACAATTGCCCGAGACGCGTTTCCATGTGTTCAACCGCGATGTGAAAAACCATGTGGACCTCTTCCGCCCGGAAAACGTGGCTCTGGAAACCGAGGAGGCCAAGCTCTCCCAGCAATATCAGAAACTCATCGGCTCACAAACAGTCCGATTCCGGGACGAGGAAAAGACGCTCGTCCAGATGGGCCGTTATCTGGAAGAACCCGACCGTGCACTGCGGCAGGAGGCTTGGGAACTCGTCGCCAAACGCCGCCTGCAGGACGTGGACAAGTGCGAAGACATCTTCGAGGAACTCATTTCCCTTCGCACCCGGATCGCAAAAAACGCGGGGTTCGACAACTACCGCGACTACGCCTTCCGCCAAAAAGGCCGGTTTGATTACACGCCGCAGGACTGCCTTCGGTTCCACGACGCCGTGGCCAAGGAAATCGTTCCGGCTGTGCGCGCGATCCAAAAGGAACGCAAGCAGCAGCTCAATCTGGCGCAACTGCGCCCTTGGGATCTGGCGGTCGACCCGCAAAACCGCCCCCCACTCAAACCCTTTGCCTCGGTGGACGAAATGGTTGACCGCACGCAAAGCATCTTCAACCACCTCGATCCGGAACTGGCTCTCGGGTTCCGGCAAATGCAGGATCTCAATCTCCTCGATCTGGACAACCGCAAAGGCAAAGCGCCCGGCGGCTACCAGTCCACGCTTTCGGAGGCGCGTGTGCCCTTCATTTTCATGAATGCGGTCGGCTTGCAGCGTGACGTCGAAACAATTCTCCATGAGGCCGGCCACGCCTTCCACGCCCAAGCCACACGGAATGAGGATTTGTATGCCTATCGCGGCGCGCCGATTGAATTTTGCGAGGTGGCATCCATGGCCATGGAACTGCTTGGCAACGAATTCCTCGAGGAGTTTTACCCAACCGCCCAAGCCGACCGCGCCCGAAAAACCCATCTCGAGGGCATCATCGGATTCTTCCCTTGGATGGCGACCGTGGATGCCTTTCAAGACTGGATCTACACCCATCCCGGCCACACGCGGGCCGAACGCAAAGCGGCGTATCTGGCCCTCATGGACCGATTCGGCGGGGACGTGGATTATTCCGGGCACGAGGAATCACGGGCGCATTCCTGGCACCGGCAACTTCATATCTTCATCCACCCCTTTTACTACGTGGAGTACGGGATTGCCCAACTGGGCGCTTTGCAGGTGTGGGCCAATTCCAGAGCGGACAAGGCAACTGCGTTGGCCGATTACAAAAAGGCGTTGGCCTTGGGCGGGTCACGCCCCCTGCCAGAACTCTTCGCAGCCGCGGGCTGCAAACTTCAATTCGACACCGAAACCATCAAGCCCTTGATCGAACTTGCTCAATCCGAGCTGAACAAATTGTGAACTGATCCCGGCTCCACGGCAAACCGACATCGATCGTTAAAAATCTGTCGAAGAATCCGCAGCGCTCTTTTCCAACCGGCTTGCAGAGGCTGTCAGCTCAGACCAGCCGCGGCAGGAAGGATGCTTTGATGAAACACCTCCGTCCCATTCCACCTCTGAAAACACAGAGCGGCTCGGCGCGTAAGCAACAACGGGTCCTTTCTGGCAGGGGGGGAGAATTCAGACCGCCATCATGAGCTCCCGGGAACGCTCCCGCACTGCCGCCTGCCGCCGGGCTTGGACGAGCGCGTCGGCGGCTTTCTCATCGAACAACTCTGGAAATAAAAGAAGTGGAAACGGCCCTGCCCATGCCAAGGCTGCAGCCTCCGATGCCGCGCGCTCAACCCCGGGCGCCGCCGTTGAATCAACCAAATGCATCAAAGCCGCGGCAAGCAGCCTGCTCTTGAGGTTTTCCAATTCCTCATCAGGTGCGGCAGAAATACGTACCGGTGCCCGCCTGACCTCACAGCAGTTTTCGGGCTCCAACCAAGGCGATGTTCTTTTGCAACTCATACTCATATAAAAACCGTGCGTTCTTGCCAGATTCAGACGCCGCAATCCACCGGTTTGTTCAATGAATTCAAAAACCACACTCGCCCGGGACGCTCTCCTCGTCCACCGCCCGGCTCCGGTAACATTCAATTTGAGTCAACTCGCTCTAAAAGAAGCAAAGGGTATTTCACTTGTGCTCAAGCTGTCCACTATGCAAATTGCGCTCCAATGATACTCAAGGTGCCGATCCTGACAATGATGGCTGCCTTACTCGCGCTCCCCGTGCGCGCTCCAGCCTCCGGATCCCCCCCAGCCCCGCCAACCTCCCACCGAAACTCGATTGCCCTGATAAATTGGGCCAGAATCGAGTCTCTGAATCTTCGATGGCTGGAGCGGGACAAAAGATTGGAATTGAGCAGTCACAACTCCCGATTCGTCTTTGAAATCAACTCCTGTCAGGCGCGGGTCAACGGAGTGGGCGTCAGGCTCTCTTTCCCCCCCACCCTTCAGAATGGCACGGTCATGATTTCGCCGGTCGACTTGAACCAGACACTCCTGCCATTGCTCAAGCCCGCTCAGGCCCGGCCCGGCAGAACGATCACAACCATTTGTCTGGACCCAGGCCACGGGGGGAAAGATCCGGGCGAACACTTGGGCGGGCGTCTGGAAAAATCGTGCACCCTGCAGCTGGCCCGGGAATTGCGGGAGCAACTCCTCAAAGCCGGGTTCAAAGTCATTCTGACCCGTACTTCCGATACCACGATGGATTTGACTACACGAACGGAACTGGCTCGACGCCGCCAGGCCGACCTCTTCCTAAGCCTGCACTTCAATTCTTCACCAGAAGCGCGCAGCGATGTCCGGGGGATTGAAACTTATTGCCTGACCCCCGCCGGCGCCCGCTCCTCAAACACCGCCGCCGGGCAAACCGGCGACACCCGGATCCTGCCTGCCAACCGCAACAACAGCGCAAGCCTGCGCCTAGCTTATCTAACCCAAAAGAAGCTCGTCCAGCAACTCGGGGCGGAGGATCGCGGCGTCAAACGCGCCCGCTACGAAGTCCTACGCGAAGCGGAAATGCCCGCGATCCTCATTGAAGGCGGATTTCTCTCCCACCCTACGGAGGGGAAAAAGATTTTCGAACCGGCTTATCGCAAACAGATGGCTCAGGCAATCCTGCAAGGCGTAGTGGCCTACCAACGGGGCGACAATAGTTGATCCTTCCGCAAGGGGCTTGAAAAACACCCCATGCCGGATGTGCAGGCTTTCCCTCTCTGATCCCCCAAAAGCCCCAATCCACAAGGCCGTTTACAAACCCATTCGCACGCCTCAAGGCCTTGTCCTCCAAACCCATACTAGGAATTTAAAAAACAACATGCTGTTTGCCATCGGCGCGCTTCCAGAAGAGGCACCCGACATCCTTGCTACGGACATAGGTCACCTTGGCGATGGACTGATCGGTCAACCGCTGGCACTGGCGCAACTTATCGCGCAGACGCAACGGCAGGCGCCGTCGAAACCAGAATGAGTCCTCCAGCAGCTTGATGTGCTCGGCGATTTCGAGGTCAGTGAAAGCCATATTGAAATGATTCAGTCGGATACGTGCGCGCATTGAGCGCTGAAAGCCCGATCCACCGTGCTTGGTCCGATCCGTCGAGCGGGTTGAATGGTTTTGCGGATGGTTTCCCAGGGCGATGCCCTGGGCTGGGATGGGGCGCGCCATTGGCGCTGGCGAACGTGAGTTCGGCCACGAGGGCGGAGAGAAGGTTCGCGGCAGTGGCGCGGGAGGCGGCGAGCCGCGTTTTCAACGCGTCTTCCAAGGCCATCAATTGGTCCATCTTGAACAGGATCCGGCGTTTTTGGGCGAAGGGTGAGAGTGCAATGCAGTAAAAAACCACCCTTCCTTGACCGCCAAATCCGCATGATTAGTTGATTCCTACCAGATGAATCCGGTTGAGGAAGATTGACCGAGGCTCTCCTCCCGGCCGCGCCACACACCAAATTACGAACAAAGTGTTCACAAGTCGCGTGTCAGTAAAAATGACCCGACACATTAGAGCAAAGGGAACCTGCTAGAAAATAAGACTGACTTCCAGAATGCTCAGCCTAAATTTAGAGAACTGGCAAGGCGCATGATCTGTTGCCCTTTGCATCCAAACAAAATTTGTGAAATCAAAATCATTCATGATCATCGCCGGAGAACCGAGCGGAGATACGCTGGCGGCGGAGCTGGTTACGGAGTTGCGGGCCGGCTTGCTCGCAAGCCCTCCGCCCCCCACAGCCGACGTGCAGCCTTTGCGCACGGAGCTGGCACCACGCTTTTTCGGCGCCGGCGGACCCAGAATGGCGGCGGCAGGCGTCGATCTGGCCTTCGACCTCACCCAACACTCCGTCATAGGTATCTCCGACGTGCTCAAAAAATATTCCCAGTTCCGGAGGCTCTTCAAGCAGCTGCTCCAAATGGCGCTGGACCGGCAACCGGATGTGATCATTGGCGTCGACTACGGAGGATTCAACCTGCGCTTCGGCCAGGCAATCAAGCGTGTTGTCCGCTCGAACCGGGGTTTGTTCAACAACTGGAACCCGAAGCTTGTTCAGTTTGTTTCCCCTCAGGTCTGGGCGTCACGGCCGGGCCGGGCCTATGAGCTGGCGCAGGATTACGACCTTCTGCTGAGCATTTTTCCGTTTGAAAAGGAATGGTATGCGCAACGCGTGCCGCAATTGCGCCTCGACTTCGTAGGCCATCCCATGCTCGGAAGATTTCAAAAGCCAGCGCCCGGCAATCAGCGCATCGTCACCGGTGCCGCTTCGCCGAAGGTGGTTTTACTGCCCGGCAGCCGGGCCGATGAGGTGCGCCGGCACTGGGGACTAGTCGCGGGCGCCTTCGACCTATTGCGCCAAAAACTTCCCGGGATTCAGGGCACAATGATCCTGCCCGATGAAGCGCTGCTGCAGTCGTTAAAACACTTGGACGTCCCGCAAGGCCTGAAACTGCAGGCGGGAGGACTCGCCGCAGCACTGGGCGAAGCCGACCTGGCCCTGACCAAATCGGGAACGATCACCATGGAGTGCGCCCTGTTCGGCGTGCCGGCAGTGGTGTTTTACAAGACATCCTGGCCAACCTATTGGATCGGGCGCCAGATTGTGAATGTGAAGTATCTGGCAATGCCCAATCTGATGTCCGGAGAGGAGATTTTCCCGGAGTTTATCCAGCATTCGGCTACGACTGAAAATCTTTCCCGGGCTGGACTGGAACTTCTGCAAGACGCTCCGCGCCGCGAGAAAATCCGCCGCAAACTCGCGGATATTGTCGACTCACTCGGAGGCCCCGGAGCCATCCACCGGTCTGGAAAAGCCGTCCTGAGCCTGCTTCACTGAAAATAGCGGAAGCCAAAGCGCAAGGCAGCAGCGGCCCCGGAGATGGATCCGGACATGGCACTCACGCCCAGCGGCCGAGTCCGTGTTCGGGGGGGCCCATCACTTTGGGGCGCGGAAGATACGTTGATGCAGGGCGGCAGAACGCCCCGGCCGCACCGACTCTTTGGGGTTGGTTTAATGGTTTCAAGAACACACGGATCCACCGGCTTGCCGCCGGGGAAAGGCTTGATTAGCTTGGAAAGGTTGAAAAAAACACATTCACCCGAAATCCCTCGCAAGACGATCTACCGCCTCTCGGTTTATCTTCGCTGCCTGGCCCGGCTCAAGGACAACAAAATCCACACCGTTTCCAGCGAGGCGCTGTCGAAAGTGGCCGGGGTGAAACCCACGCAATTGCGCAAAGACCTCGCCTACTTCGGCCAATTCGGCACCCGTGGTCTGGGCTACGACGTGGCGGAATTATCCAGAATGATTTCCGATGAACTGGGCACGACCAGTCTCCAACCCGTTGTCCTTGTGGGCGTGGGTAATCTCGGCCTGGCGCTGCTATCGTATCGGGGATTTGAACACGAGGGATTTGAGATCGTCGCCGCCTTTGATGCGGAACCGGCCCGGCCGCGTGACAAGAAAACCAGCCAGCCTTTGCTCGGAATGGACGAGCTTTCGGAGTTTGTTCACAAGCACGGCGTGAAGATGGCTATCCTCACCGTCCCGGCCATCGCCGCCCAAGAGGTGGCAAACCAGCTGATCCAAGCCGGCATCGCCGGCATCCTTAATTTCTCAACCATCGTGCTCACCGTGCCCGAGGAAGTAATGGTAAACAATGTGAACCTGGCCATCGAACTGGAGAACCTCAGCTATTTCATTCAGGACTGACCGGATCCGTTTTTTTCAACTCTCCAAGCAGCCGGGCCCGTTCCAGCGAATGGTCCAGGTCAGCGCAGACGTTATCCAGCCCGAGCCGTTCGACCAATCCAGCCCGGGTCAGAGCGAACATGGGCTGGGAATGCGGCCCGCAAAGAATAAGATCCTTTTTCTGCCGTCGCAGTTTTTCCATTAAATCCTCCAAAGCCTCCAGACCCGTGGCATCAATCGCCAGAACATCGCGCACCCGAAGTATCAGCACCTCCGGCAGCTCTCCGGCACGCCGCAGCACGGTCTCCAGCTTGTCCGCCGCGCAGAAAAAAAGCGCCCCGGAAACCCGATAGACCAACACACCTTCGGGAATCACCCTTCCCTTGGTCTGCTGGCCGGCTGCGTTCGCCTGGGAAACATCCCCCTCCACCTGCACCTCCGCGATATCGGAAAGCCGCTTGACCAGGAATGCGGAGGCCAGAACGAGCGATGCCCCGACAGCAGTGGGCAGTTCCGTGACCACGGTCAAGACGAAGGCGCAGAGAAAAACCGCCGCGTCGCTTTTCGGCCAGCGCCGCATCCGGGTAAACTGATGCCACTCTCCCATCCGCACCGCAACCACCACCAAGACGGCGCTCAGTGCGGCAAGTGGAACGTGTTTGAGAAGCGGCGCGGCAACCAAGAGCAGCACCAGAAGCGTCAGGGCATGGATCATTCCAGCCACCGGAGTTCGTCCGCCATGTCGCACGTTTGTGGCGGTGCGGGCCAGCACGCCGGTCACCGGCATGCCCCCAAAAAAACCGCTGGCGAGATTGGCAATCCCTTGGGCCATCAACTCCTGATTGGAATCGTGCCGGTCGTCAATCATTCCGTCGGCAACCACAGCACAGAGCAGTGATTCAATGGCCCCGAGCACCGCCACGGTCATCGCCGCCGGCAGCAGGGCGCGCCACTGATCAAACGTCAGCGCAGGCCAATGCGGAACGGGCAGATTTTGAGGCAAGCCCCCAAAAACAGTGCCGAGCGTGGCAATTCCGCAGCGGGCGGGCAAAGCGGCAAACTTGGAAACCAGCGCGGCCAGCACGAGCACCACAATGGTGCCGGGCACACGCCGGCCGAGTTTGGCGGGCCAGAACCAAATCAGCACGGCGGCAATGGAACCAAGCAGAACTGTGGGCCAATTGGGATGAAAGCCCCCGGCCAAAGCACGAATTTTCTGCAGGAAATCCCCAGGCAACGCGCGCTCAAGCCCCAGAAAATCGCCGATCTGGGTGCTGAGAATCAAAAGCGCGATCCCGCTGGTAAAACCGGTGACCACGGGAAACGGAATATATTTGATCAGGCCGCCCATCCGGGTCGCCCCCAGGGTGAAGAGAATCAGGCCCGCGATCAGAGCGCATCCGGCCAAGCCTGCCGCGCCATGTGTCAAAAAAATCGGGAGCAGTAGCGGGACAAAAGCCCCGGCCGGACCGCCAATCTGCACCCGCGACCCGCCCAGCAACGAGATAAGCAACCCTCCGATAACCGCCGTGTAAACCCCGGATTCCGGCCGCAAACCCGAGGCGATCGACAGCGCAATGGCCAGCGGCAACGCCACGATGCCCACAGTGACTCCCGCAAGCACATCCGCCCAGAGCCCCTCACGCCGATAACCTTTAAGCGTGTCCAGAACCTTGGGACGAAAGGGGATGGACAGGTTCATGTTCGGTTCCGGGTTTTGCCGCCCCCCCTGGATTCCAACCGGCGGCCTTGCCTCAAAAAGACCGGATCAGAGCACATATTCCGCCAGAAAATCCTGATCTCCAGCGCGGCGACTCAGTTTGAATCCGACTTTTTCGCTCACTTTTTGCATGGGCAGGTTATCGGCCAAGATGACTGAAAAAACCCGGGCCATTTTCTCGTCCCGGGCGACATGTAAAAGCCGGCGAAGCAACCCGGTGCCAAGCCCATGCTTCTGCCACTGGTCGCTGACCAGGAGCGCAAACTCGGCCTCGTTGCGACCATGAACCTTGCTCAGGCGGCCAACCCCGAGAATCTCAAGCCCGCCCGCCGGGCTTCTGTGCTCTGCGACAAGCGCAATCTCCCGCTCGTAATCATTGAAACAAATGCGGGTCAACCGCTCATGGGCAATGCGCTCATCGAGCTTGAGCTGGGTGAAATAGCGGTGATAGACACTTTCCGGAGAAAGTGTCTGATGGAATCTGACCAGCAGCGGTTCGTCCTCCGGCCGGATGGGCCGCAGCATCACGGCGTCCCCGCCTTTCAACTTCAGCGGAGCCCTGTAACGCATCGGATAGGGACGGATGGCAAGCTTGGGGAGGTTGTGCTCGACCGTCCCCGGTGGATGCAGAACGACGCGGGCGTCCAGGGCAATCAAGCCCTGCGCTGAAGCAAAGAGCGGGTTGACATCGACTTGTTGGATCCAGGGTTGTTCCGCGACCATCTGGCTGAAGCGGACCATGAGCTCAGCCAAGGCGGCAAGATCGACGGACTTGCGGCCACGAACCCCCTTAAGCGCCTTATAAATACGGGTTGTCTCCATCATTCGGGTAGCCAGGGTGCTGTTGAGGGGCGGAAGCCCCAGAGCCTTATCCTCAAATACCTCCACCAGCTGCCCCCCCATTCCAAAGAGCAGCACAGGCCCGAATTGCGAATCAACCGAGCTGCCGATAATCAGTTCGTAGCCCTCATTCAAACAA
>Ga0209829_10000523_pt1 | contig 34460 bp, 39 predicted proteins | sample C_140205_EF_Meta_FD_187311 | JGI IMG/M metagenome (GOLD analysis project Ga0209829, IMG submission 187311) | Freshwater microbial communities from Lake Croche, Canada to study carbon cycling - C_140205_EF_MetaG (SPAdes) (version 2) | ecosystem: Environmental > Aquatic > Freshwater > Lake... | reverse complement strand
TTTGCAACATAGTATGAATCCATCTGACCCCATGAAAATGTTAGATTCTCAAGAGTTGCCTCTGCAAGCTCTGTCTTAAGCATAACTTTTAATGTCTGCTTAAAAAGACGTGCTGCATCTAGAAGTTGGTCAACCATTACTTCACCATATACTGGTTCGTAAGAAATTTCAAATCCTGTAGCTGTATATCCAACTTCACGATATCCTGTAGCTGGAGTACTAGTAGAAGCCAAAAGAGCTTGACGTGCTGGGATTGTTCCTGCTAACAATGTTTTTAGAGTTGCATTATCTGTTGCTGGACGACCATATGAATTAGAGCTATTTCCAATGCTAGTAAATAGTGCTGCTGCACCGACGATTACGTTTTTTACGCTTGTAGCCATATTTTATTTCACCACCTTATTTATTTTTAATTAAAACAAAAAAACAAAAAGACAATTTTTACTTCCTCATGCAAAAGCATATCATTGATTTAATTTAAATCAAAGTTAAGTGTATTTTCCTGTACCTTGATCTACTTCACGGGTATATGCATATGTTATTGAGATCATACCATTCATGAACCCGCCCTCATCATGAAAAGCTTGAACTGGATCAACTGAATCAATATGAAAATATAAATAATTATAAATACTTGTATTTGGAAGAAAACTATTAAATTCATTAGCAGTCTTTTCATATCTTCTAAAGAAATCTATCATCCAGTTTATAAGGGTACGAATTTCAACTTGATCTCTTGAAGTTATATTAAATGTAATAGTGTCCTCAAATATCCACCACTGAACTCCCAAAATTTTTTGAACTACATCATAAATTAGATATGTTTTTCCAGGAAGCAAATTATTAAATTCTGGGACTTGTTGTGCAGGGATAATTGGCATTAATGGCTGCATGAATCCATCAGCATAATAATTATTTGCTGACAATAAATTATTACTTTGTAATTGTTGCCATAATACCTTTATAACATCATAAGAAGCTACATATGAATAATCTGTCATTTAATTTCCACCAATCCTCTTGAAGCTAAATTTCCAATTTGAGATGCCATGTTTTTGATTTCTCTAATTCCCCCGCCACGTTCAATTATTACTGAAGCTTCATTAGCTATTTTCTCATATATACCTGATGAATTCATAATTGATTGTGCATTATGATTATACCAATCAAGCATAAAAGATGAAAAAGAATTTTTTGTTGATATGCCACCAGGGTTTTTAATACTTATCATAGCTCCAGGTCTTAAAAACATTATTCCTGTTCTACCAGCAAATGCTAATATATTTGAAGCAGTATATTGTATTGGTAAACCCTTTTCCATAACATCTGCTTTATTCTTAAAAATATTTCTTTTATTTACATATTTACCAGTTTTTCCAGGCACTAAAAGTTCTGGATTAATAGGGACGGGTATATTTGATGGGATAAAACTTGAATTGATAATTAGACTACCTTTAAGTGTAGAGAGTCTTTCAATAACAAAAAGTCTTGCTCTAGGATTTCCTATTTGTTGCCATTCATAAACATGATGCATTTTTTTAGGGTTTTGAACAGCAAATCTATCTACCGCCAAAACAAATCTTTCTCCAACTATTGTAAATGTAGCTTTTGCCATCTCTTCAAGAAAAAAAGAATCTTTCATTTGACCAATAGATTCTACGGTTAAATTTAATTGTTTATTAACTTTTGAAGAATTAACGGATAGTTTGATCATTGTCTTGTACGGATACCCTTACTAAGTTTGATTCAAAATATGAAATTTTACCAAAAGGGTCTAAAACAGCATGCGATGATGTAACTTCAAAAATTGTATCTGGCTTATCATATTTATCAATTTCTAAAAAAACTTGTTGACCATCACTTGATCGAATAGATTCTATTCTCCAACGCTTACTTAATAGCTCAAAACCTTTTAATTTAATCTGTAATCTCTCATCATAAGCACCTAATCCATTATTAGAGTCATTAAATATTTTATTATCCCCACGATTACTTGTTCCTCTGGCTTTAATAGGCTCTATTTTACATTCAATAGTTTTACTATAAACCCATTCTCTTGATATAGCTCCAGTATTTGCATCTTGTACATTTTGCTGGACATATACTTGAGCTGTCATGTTCATAATTGAACCTATAAATGATGAATTAAACATTATATTATCACTATATTAAGGTTACGGTATTGGTCAAGAATATTATCAACTGTAACATTTCCCGTCCCATTAAATGCTCCCTTAGCCATCTCAAATGAAATTTCACTAAGATTAACTTTTGACAAATATTTATTTCTCCAGTTGTAGTCATTTGCTACAATATCTCCAACTAACAACATTGCTGCAAGTTTAATATCTTCTGGAACATACTTGTATCCAATTTGACCTTGAATCTTATATCTGGCATTATCTCTAAAACGTCCATAATAGAGCACAGCGGGATCTACTTGATTATCGTACCTTACATCCCAACCAGCATTTACAATGCGTATAGCACGTCCTGTAGGGCTTATTTCAAGGTTAAATCCAAATGTATTATAGACGGGATTTCTAGTATTATCAATTAATAGCAAATCATTCTCCCAAACCTTATCAATTGATAAAGCTCTTTCTACAAGTTCAAGAGCATCAGATCCTTTTCCAAATATCTCTTGATATCCATAATAGGTATAAAATTTAATATCGGTATAACCTTCAATAATAGTTCTAGCAAGTTTTTCAGCTTTAGCAATATCTTTTGCGTCATGATAATTTACACTAGATGCATCAGAACCAAAACCTAAGAAATCAACAATTTCTGAAACAGAAGCATAAGAAGTTTCAATTGAATAAAATTGCTCTTCTGTAGCAGTAATTCCATTACTATGATATGTCCATATGACTTGAATCACACGATTTGTATTTGTAATATTTTGTGTAAGTGTCCAAGAATATATACCTGTTGGTTGTTCATCATGAGAAGTTGATGAAGATAAAAGACTTACCCCAGTATCTGCATCTAATATTACTAGGGTAGGAATAGCATCAGCTTGAGTTAATATACCATCTACATATACATTTAAGTATATCTTATCTTGACTTCCTTTTTGGATGTTCTGCAATCAAAACGCCCCCTTTTTATTTATAGTACTCTTGTGCCTCTCGTGGAGTCGCAAGGCGAAAACCTGCTTGAGTGTCAAAAATTGATTGTGCATCTGATTCAGACATTGCAACAAACGGATGTTCTTGTGTAAAAGTGTAAGGACCAACATTATAAGAATGATTTGCTCTATCCATTTTTACAAGAACTGCATTTGTTGTTTTCATAATTTTAGCTTCTCTTTTTTTCTTTTCTATTTCTGGAATTTCAATTTCTTCTTTTTCAGCTTCTGTAAATTTATTATACATCTGATAGGTAATACCTTCTTCTTCAAGTAATGCAATAATTTCTGGCTTTGTTTTAGATCCATCAAGGTCTACACCAAATGTTTCTGCAACTTTTTTAAGATCCGCTGTTTTAAATTCTGTAAATGACATTTTGACTTCCTCTCGTCTCTGCTAATTATATCATTAAATGGCTAAGGGGACTACATTGTAGTCCCCCGCCTTGCAACTAATTAATATTAGTATGTGTTTCCGTTAGCTCCGCCAGTTACATTAGAACCGTTGGTTGCTGTTAAAGCATTAGTTCCAACAGTACCTGCAACTTTAACGTTTTTAACAATAACGTGTGCATCGTAGTTTTCCATTACGCAACCGACACGAATGAATAGTGTATATTCAATTGTATCTTTCTTTGGCTGGAATAGACGATAAACAGTTACATCACGCTTGATACCAATGATAAAGTTCTGAGGGAAAGTCAAGTGCACTTCACCATGCAAACCACTTGGGCTTGCATAGTCGCCTGTACGAGTCTCATCCATCAATGGAACGTTAATTACTGGAATACCAAAAGCAAATGGAGTTACCGTACCTGGACCACCATCGTTAGCAGCAGTATCACCACGTAGGATACCTGAAGCGATATCGAATGGAGTGAATCCACCACTTGTCATAGCGGTTAGGTTGTATAGGTAATCCTGAACCAAGTTAGATCCTGTGAAGAATCGAAGCTGGTTTCTGCGTTGCTTGTACTTACGTGGCAATGCTTTGATTGCTTGGTTAAATACATTTTTGTCTAGACCCGTACCTGCTGCATCAACAACGTGTGCGTTGTCCAATGCTAGTTGACGGAAACCTTTGAACGCTGAAAGCAAACCTGTGCTAATTCCTGTACCGTTGATGAGAACATCCTCGATATCGTTACCAGCCTGAGTAGCCATAAGACGTGCAATGTGGTCTTCTAGATCTGGACCTTCAATATTGTCTTCAAGAGACTCTGAAGAAAGTTCCCAGTCGAGGCGTAGCTTACGAGTTGTAAGCGAAACCTTGTTAAAGGATGCTGCTGCGTTAGCAAACTGATTTGCTGAACCTGAATCGTATCCTGTATAATCACGAGGATTATCTTCTGCTGCAACTGTCATGATGCGTTGTCCGATAGAGACACGATCAATTTCAGTTGTATTAGAACGCATACGAATTGTGCGAGCTGCCTTTGCAAGAATAGTTGCATCCCACATATAATCTAGAAAGCGATTAGCCTGATCTGGATATAGAAGACCATTTCCGCTAAGGTTTGCTGAATCGCCAGAAGCGTTAACAGCAGAGCTTCCAAGATTTGTAGTATCAATTACTTTTTGTAGAAGTTCATTACTCATTTATTATTTCACCACCTTATTTATTTTTATTTTTTATAGACTATTAACACCGAGGAAGTGTCCTTGCCATATACTTTGTTTCTTTGCTTGCTCCATTGGAGCCGAAACACCAATGGACTTCTTAACTGCAGTTGCGGATTCAAAGCCTTTGAGCTGATGGTCAACATATTCAATCTTGCCACCAAGATCCTCAACTGTCTTCTTAATTGCTTTATTTTCTTCAGCTAGAACATCGTAAGACTTTTTCAATTCCTCATGTGAAGCCGTCATCTTCTCAAGTTCTGCATTTGTTGCAGTAATAACTTTCTGAAGATCACCGATTGTTGCTGATTGTAAAGCATAGTTCTTTTCAATAGACTCACCAAAGAAGGTCTTGAGATCAGTGACCATCTTCGTAAAATCAACTGTATCTTCAACCTCAGAAATTTCTGCAGCTTTTTCAACGCTGGTATCTTCTGAAATTTCAGAAACAACTGAAACTTCTTCGGCTGGAGCCTCTACATTTGCCAAAACCTCTGCATTTGTATCTTCTGACATTTTGTTACCTCCTTGTGTGAGCGAAATTTCATCACTCTTTTTTATCCCGTCGTTAAACTGGATTTTCTTTTTATTTTGATCAGGATAAAGATTAATTGAAGTATTACTGTCAATTACATTTCCCGCCAAACCTGGAGCTGCTGTCTCCGTTGCTTCATGTGCTGATGTTGGGGCATCATCTTTCTTGAAATAAGAATCAATTACTTTTTCAATTGCTTCAAATTTTTCTGAATCTGTTTGTTCAACCCAACCAATGTTTTCCATATAGCTATCACAAACAACACAGCTCTTTGTTTTTGCTGGTGATGTTGATGCAATTTCATCATTATCACACCAAAAAACATTTTCAGTAATAACATCAGAAACCATTCCTTTTATAAAGGATGATCCATCTATATTCTTTTCAATTGACATAAAATTAGCTAGTTGATTTGCTGGGGAATCAACTAATGATAGTTCATGAAGATCATAATTATGAATGACACGACGATTTTCTTTTCCATCATCAGACTTTTCCATCTTAGCATCTACGATGTTTCCACCAATAGAGAATCCTGTGTAAGTCCCGTCCAAACATTTTTCCCAAGCATCCTGTGCACCTTTTGAAATATAAGCTGTTACATAAATTCCATTATATTTCTTTTGTGACTCTGGATCAAAAAATGCATCTTCTTTAAAATTAAGCATTTTGCCAACTGCATCATTTGTATGCATTTGACGAATATTTCCTCTAAAATTATCAAAAGCTTTTTTATTAGCTTCTGCAGTTACGATATCACCATGACGGTCAACGTTATCTAAAGATGCCCACCCAGAAACTGTTCTTTTTTCTTTGTTAACTTTTGTAAAAGGCATTGAAATAACAAATTTGTTATCTTTAGCCTGAATAGTAGTTTTATCTATCTTATCCATGAATTAACACTTCCTTAATTTTCTGCATGTCCATATGTAAATAAATAATATCAGTATTTATAAATAACTCATAATTTTAGCATATTAATTTTATAATACGACTATTATTGTTATTCTTGTGCTCTTCCTTCGCCTTTTGGATTACGAGACTGACCCATCTTATCATTTGAACCAAGAGTTCTTTCTTGTGATCTTGTTTTATTTCCACTATGTTCTGATAATGTATCAGAAGCTTCTTTTGGATTAAGGACAAGAACTTTATCTCCCCCCGCAATTGGAGCAAGTCCTTTACGAGCACGAACTTCATTTGGAAGAATAACTTGATCTTTAAGATAACGATCATCAATACGAGATTGAGTTTCTTCATCTGTCAAAGCAAGTTCATTAAATCGCAATGTAAATGCATCTGTAAATTCTCTAACTAAAAGATTAATTTTAAACTCAAGCTCTTCTTGTCTTGGACGACATACTTGCTCTTTAAATGTTTTATCAGCATCTTTAGCATTTGCCAATGAAACACCTTGTGGCATACCAATTTTAGAAATAGGTACACGATGAGCAATAAGAATACGATCTCTATTTTCTACTGCATAATTCTTAAATGAAGAATCTTGAACTCCCGCTTCAATTGGTTCCATCTTAAACTCAACACGAGCCTGTTCACCATCTGATGGCAATGGAATATAAAGGGTTCTATGATTTCTTCCACGCAATCCAGTTTGAAAAAATTCAAGTAGTTTACGTTCAGATTCAGCAGTAAGTTTTGCACCTTTAACTGTAATAATATAACGGGGAACAGCTTTATTTTCAAAATAATCTAAATTAAAGCGTTGTGCAAATTCATCTCCAGCTACTGCGTTCTTAGCAGATAGTACATCTGGAACACCATAGTATGTGTTAGAAGGTGTAAATATTTTAAAATGAATTACTTCATTTGGCTGTGGATCTGTTCCAATTTGATCTGGAGTTTCTGTGTCTCCAAAGTTTCTAAAGAATGTATAACGGTTATAAACAACTTGTACAAAGCCATCACGGTGACGGCGGATTCTCATAGTTGTTGTAGGAATATGACCAATATATCCAATTTTACCAGTTGATGTACGACCAACTTCAAGATAAGCATTTCCTGTTGATTCTAAATCAATAAACACTTTTTTCATATTCTCAGTAAAAGAATCATCTGAATTAAGAGATTCTAAATATTCACGCAAAGCAACTTTTGAATCTTCTATATTTGAACGAATCTTATCAAGTCTTTTTGGAGTATCCATTGCTGCTTCAACTTTTTTAGTTGTGAGCCAAGTTTCTTCAAATTTATATCCAAGACCAACTACGTTTGCTGCTTTAGCATTAACTGCTGAATGATGATATGGAGATACATCATAAAGTTGTGCTAGATATAACATGTTGTATGGAGGCTGTACAATTTGAAATAAAGAATATCCAGTAAGATCAAGTGGATCAAGTTTCTTAGATTTTGCATCTCCCTGTCCAGTAAATGATTTTTCTAGTCTTGAAGCATTACGACGGAAATTAGCACCTAAACCTTCTGCTTTTCTAATATCTTCCCATCTAGCATTAAAAGGATCATCAAATTCTTGCTCTTTCTTTGCAAAAAGTTGAAAATCTTCTGGTGTATAAATTCTTACATCTTTATCATCATAGTCATTATCTGAAACAACTGTAGCTGTATGCTCCATTATAGCCCCATCTCTTTTGCTTCTTTAAAGTATTCCATCATCGCTGGCAAGTCTTGTGTATCTGGGACTAAACCAAGATCTAGTCTTGACTTCTGCTCAGACAATTCTTCATCAGTTACAGGTCTATGTCCTGAAAAAAATATAGGGCATCCTTCATCTAATCCATAATTTTTTGCTGCAACTTTAAGTTTTTGAATTTGTCTAATATCGCCTTTAATGGACGGGATACTTAAATAAGCACCATCTTCATCCATCACAAGAGTATCATCAGGCATCTGCCACATATACATACCCCAATTAACCTCATCTACAGGCGTAATTCTCATCTTATTATTATTTTTCATATATAGATAATACCATTATTCTATGTTAAACCCTAATTATTGAACATTGCAATGCCATTTTATTCTTTTTTAGAGGATAGTAAGATTAATAGAAATAATTGAATTAGTACTTGCTGCTGTTAATGTGGCAAATTTCAATTTCGTTTATATTAACATGACTTGGTAATGACCCTACCCAATAAATAGCTTCTGCTAAATCCTCCGCAGTTAAGGCGTAGTCTCGTCTTTGTTCTTGGGTGTCAATAGTTGCTGGACAAATTTCTGTAATTTTAATTCCAAATTGAGGAAACTCAAGTCTCATTGTGTCAATTAGCCCACGCTCACCTCTCTTAGCATTTGTATAATTGCCTCCACCACGATATGGTACTTTGCCACCAAAAGAAGTAATAAAAATAATAGTTGGAGACTTTGATTTTTCCATACAAGGCACAAATAGTTGAGATAGATACATAGGCCCTGTAACATTTATATCATAGGCTCTTCTAAAGTTTTCTGGAGTTTCATTAATAATATTGGTTGGGGCCGATCCGCCACCAGCATTATTTACTAAAAGATCTAAAGTGATATCTTTGTATTTTTGAAAGAATACTTCTATTGCTTTAGAGTCTGTTATGTCTAGATTGTATACCTCAACATTATCAGATATTAACTCAGATACTTTATATAGATTTCTTGAAACAGCAATAACTTTATAGCCATTTTCAGACAAACGTTTGACTGTTGCCAACCCTACGCCTTTGCTTGCACCCGTTACAATTGCTGTTTTCAATTATTAACCATTTTTCATTTGCATGTTATTGTGAATCCAATGTCCTGGAACCATATACTTGTAGCCAGATTTTACTGTGTGAGCAACATGGTGATATGGTGCAGAAGAAGGAAAAATAATAATACTTCCAGCTTTTGGCTTTATACCAAAATCAATTGATTTTTCTTTTACCGCAACATCATAATCTAAATCTGGAGACTTTTCTTTTAATATTCCATCATAGTCTGCAATTTTAAAAGATATTTCTCCGCCTTCGCAATCATCGTTTAAGTACATTACCAATGAATATCTTAAAGTTTTATCTCCATCCAGCTGATCAAAATGTGGACCCATACCCATTCCAGTATTGTATTTTTTAATATTAAAAACGGGAAAAAGGTTTGGCTCATCAAAATCTTTATGATCTTCAGCATAATCCTTACATACATTATAAAATGATTCTTGAACAGTATTATAAATAAAAGACATTTTGCTCTTATATGGCTCATCCATAGACAAGAACTCATTTGGAGAAAAAGCTTTTGTTACCCCATATATAAATTTTTTATCGTTTGAAGCAGTCCAATCTAGCCATGATGGTATGCCCTTTTCTGACTCTATCTGTGTAACTTCTTCAAGTGTTTTCATTAATTGATCAAAGTCTTTTACACCTGACTCATAATAATATACCTTTGGTCCTAAGATTACTTTTTCCATATTTTCCCCGTTTTAGTATTTATTCTTTGAATAAAAATCTCTTATTTTTATAAATCCAACAATAACGTATCTTATGGGACCTTTTTTTAAAAAAACTGACAATTTATTCCAACTCCTCTATCTTATATTTATTTCCGTACTGATCAATTTTATATCCTTCTTTAAGAATTTCTTGCCATTCTTCTTTTTCAACTTTTTGTAAATCCCTGATCTTTTTCATTTCTTCTGCCCACTTGTCACGAATTTCTTGTGAGTAATCTGACTCTTCTCTATCATCCCAAAAAGAACCAAGTGTATATCTCGTTCCCTTTTCTATTAAAGTTACTTCATGCATGTTTTCAAAACCACCCGCAAATACGGCAAGCATTCCTACTTTTGGTTTCAAGCTAATATCATGAGAGGGGAATTGAAGGAGTCCTCCTTGAAAATCATCATTTAAATATAAGAAGCCAGCATATCTACTTCTTTCAAATGGACCAGTATTTCCATGTTCATCTGTATTATCAGAATGAAGTCTTGCATACGCTCCTGGTTCCCATTTTTGAGTATGGTAGCCAATTTGAACAATCTGTTCTGGCTTTAAATCATGAACAGATGCGATACCTTCAATAATTCCTTTTTTAATATCAGAAAAGATAGATGGCTCCAAATTAAATTTTGCCAACTCTGAATCTCCATCTTGTGGAAGTACGGAAGAATAGGATTCATAAAAAGATATTGGGGTCCAAGATAATTTTTCAGCACTGACTTGCTCTTCTAAAACATTAATTAAAGAATCACATTGATCTTTTGTTAAAAAATTTTCATAGATAACAATATTCTTTGTTAGTCTATTCTTTTCATTTAAATTCATTTGCTATCACTTTCTTTTAAATTATTTATTACGTTTCCTTGTCTATCATATTTGTAATAATCTATTACTTTTATAAAACCAACTATAACGTATCTTATTGGCCCCTCTCCTACTGGACGAACTCCATGATGAAATTCTTCATCCCCTGGAAATAATAATAATGACCCAGGTTCTGGTTTTAATTCTAAATCTTTATTTTTAAAAAACAGTTTTCCTTCATTATAATTATTATTTAAATAAATAATTGCAGCATACTTTATTGATGGGTCCGTGTCTTGATCAGTATGACATTTTAACTCTACACCCTCTTGCATTCTTTGTATGCTACCAAAACCATTACATGATATTGTTGGATCTATTTCTATAACATGATTATTTAATCTTTCAGTTATTTTTTGAGATATTTCATGTTTTGAGAAATTTAAATTTTTATCTTCCCAGCCTTGTGTTATTTCAAATAAACCTTCTGCAACTAAATTTTCTACATCGTCTCTTCCAAATTTTTCCAAACAAAAAGGTTTTAAATTTGACAGATACTCTATAAACCATTCATCTTCAGGTGTGTTATTAATAAAATTATTAAAGTATTCAATTTCAGAATCAAGCAAATAGTTTTTTATAACAATTACATTGTCTATTGGCTCTTCTACTATAAAACTATTTTCTAATAATTTTTCTTTTAACACATTTAACATTATGGTTGCTTATCTCCTGTATGCTCTGTTATAGTCCAAAAAAATGGACAGGTATATCTAATCCCGCTTTTTATTTCTGTAACGCCATGTATAAAATTTTTATCTCCTGGGAAAAAGTAAGCTGCACCTCTTTTTGGTTTAAATTTAATTCCTTGGTTGGGAAAATAAAGTTCTCCACCTTCATAATCATCATTTAAATAAAACAAACTTGCAAGATCATACCAAGGAAAATCATTTGGCTTTCCTGCATCTGGGCCATCGTGCAATTCTTTATCAGCATGAGGATTTTGCAACTGCCCTGGAAGCCAGCGAACAATAGTTTGTCCTGTTGGCTGAGCTTTAACATTATAAAAATTTTCTATTACTGGCTGTAGTTTTTGAAACAAGCCTACAATTACGGGAACAATATTTTCATCATTTTTATTTAATGAGGGGGCACTTGCTACTCGATCTTTCCAGTAACTAGAATCATAAATTACTGTGCCATTTTCATTAACATGATCTTCTGTAATGTCCCAAATGCTAATATTTCTTGCTGCATTATCTAGAAAATCTATTTCTTTTTCTGTCATAAAATTTTCTAATTCTACAATCATTGCCTTATCATCACCAAAAAATCCCGAAGGAGTTATTGATACTGGGGCGTTAAAATGAATATTTTTATTTGTAATTTCCATGCTACTATTATACCACCTGACTAGATGTAGTAAAATCATTGATTTTCATTGCTAAAGACTTTACTTCATGTTTTCCTATTGAATTTCCTTTGTGATCTACAGCATCTCTATAAAAATTAGTAAATCCACCTTTTGCAGTTTTTTCTGCCCAAGCTATTCCTCTTTCTTTTCTGAATTCATGATAATTTTCTTCAAAAATTTTATCATAAACATCTAATTCAATTTTAGATAAATTAGTTAAAGACAAAGGAATAAATGTAGCAATAGGCGTTCCAGCTTTTAAGATAAATTCAAAATTTGGTTTTGTAATCCTCCATGCAATTGGGTAGGGTTCATCTAAAAAAGAAGTTGATATTACAGAAGTGTAAGGGACTAAACCATCAATAAAAAGATTTGCTGGAGGTATGCAAAGTATAGACATATCCTCATCTGTTTTAAATTGAATTCCGCTATGAAAACTTATAGTCGCATTTGCCCTATTTGTATCTGTTAATTTTTCTCCTTGAAGTATATTTATGTGGTCTGAAGTTGTAGACACTACTCCGTCCCAAATAAATTTAATATCTTCAGTAAATGAAATTGTCCAGCCTATCTGATTTGCTAAACTTAATGGAAAACATTTATAAACATGTTTACCCGCAGTTTCATCCATCCAGTCTCTTTGAACTTTTGATTGCTCTATTACTACTGGATGGTTTGGCGTTTTGTAAGCTAAAATTTTAGTCATTGTCTGGTATATACATTTCTGGTGTATGGAATTTTTTATTATAATCTAACATAGTAACAATTGAATATTTTGTTCCAGATGTTACTGGCATAGCTCTATGTGGATACATATAGTTTGAAGGGAATATATATAGATCTCCAGCTTTAGGCTTTATGTTTAATTCTTGCAATCTAAAGTACAATTCTCCGCCTTCGTAGTCATCGTTGACATATGCAACAAGAGATACTGTACAGTTATAAGAAAATCCATGATCGTGATGTTCTTGGAAATGCTGACCTGGACCATATTTAATAAAATTAAACGCTTCCCAATATTTTAATTCCATAATATTAAACATACTTCTATAATCTTCTACTGCTGCAAACTGAGCATCGTAAACATCTTGCCATACATCTTGCAAGCGTAATGAATCTTCTGTTGTATCTGCTTGTATATCTGTTTTCTTAAATTTAAAATCATAGCAGTCACGATATTTTGGCATCAATTGTTGATAACCTACATATGCTGGATACCAATGATATCTTTTACCATCATCAGATATCTGATCATAAGGTGCTGCTTTGCCCAATATATTTTCTAATTTATTAATAACATCAAATTCTGGCTTAATAACGTTTCTATAACAAACAATACCATTGCCTAGCATTTCTTTTTCAGTCCAAGTTTGCATTTTATTCCTAACTATACTCTCTTTTAGTCCAGACTTTTTTTCTGTAAATACCGCCATCTGGTTTGCGGTACATTTTCATATTATCCATCATTTTATCATAAATAGTATTTGCTGACAGTATTTCTATTTCACTCTGCCAGCTTTCTCTTTTAAATGGAAGAATTTGCATATAAGGAGTTCCTGCTGGGATAGTGCCTTCCCAGTTATCTATTATAAAAAATGGAAAGGTTCCAGATAAATGAACTTTATCATTATCTACAATACCAGTTGTATTTAAAAATGGTAAATCAAATCTGTTCATTGGTGTCATGTATAAACAACTATAACCTTCTGGAACTTCCAATCCCCAATCTGGTTGCCAAGCAAAATGATCTTTATAATAACCCTTGGGGTGTTCAAATTGTGGCATGGGTGGCCTTGCTGTACAAAAATCTTTATACTGATTATCTTCTATCTTTACATCAATTTTATTTTGACTGTTTTTAAAAAATGTTATATCGCAAGGAGTTTTTAAAACATATCCAGTTGTAAAAGCATCTAAAATAGCTGGACAAGCTTTCCACGTTGGTATCATACCATAATCATCTGTAGTTCCTTCTTTGGGAAAAGGGCAAACTGTTTTTGGAGCTTTATAATATTCTCCATTATAAGGATTTTTTGCAAACCTATCTGCCTCTTTATACCAATCTGGTATTGCTCCCTGAGTTGAACTAGGGGTCGAGATGCTGTCTTCTTTAAGCCAAGGTCTAAAAGACTTAAACTTAATAATTTTATTTTTTAATTCCATTGGTTAATGGCTTAATCTATTTATATCGGTCATGATGACAACACAATACTTTGTTCCAGACACAATAGGTAACGAAGCATGCTCATAAATATAATTTGACGGGAAGATTGCTATGTCTCCTACTTTTGGAGTATGTACAAAATTATCTAGTCTTGGAAACTTGATCTCCCCGCCTTCATAATCATCATTAATGTAAATAACTGCAGAGACAGTGCAGTTATAAGCTGGGCCATGATCAGCATGAATATTAAAATGAGTACCCTCACCTTCATACTTTACAAAATTAAAAGCTTCATAATATACAACATTGATGCCCCAATAATGAGCATAATCATCTATGCAAATTTTTAATTTTTGATAAATCTCTTCATGCAAATCAATTAATTCAAAATTAAATTCATCTCTTGGGCCAAGGTTTTCTTGTTTATATTTAAAATCTACGCAATCTCTTGCTTTTTTAATAGGCATATCTGAATTTGTTACTTTAGCCTCTGACCATTTATATTTTTTATTAGTTGATAAATTTGATTCAAGCGTATCAATATATCTTTTTGAATCTTCTAAAGAAAAAGTATTACGATAAATATTTAATCCTAAACCTGGATTTATTACTGAAATATTGTTTTGTAAAGTTCTTGCTACTCTATTTGAAGATGTTTCTGATCTATCTTTAGTAAACCAAGTGTTTTCATTTTCATCGTAAATGTTCATTAACATTCCTATCTATTATAATTATATTATATCATATATTAAAAAATATTAGTTGGAGGTTTTACGCTTATCTTTAAAGGAGATTTTAAAAACTTTTCACCATTAGGTCCGATTCCGTTTTTATAAAATTGTGGAAATTTATATATTCCATTTTCTTGAAAATGTTTAGATCTTTTTTTTAAATATAAAATTGAATTTTTATTTATTTTATTAGTTACTGGCTGTATTGAAACATTTGTGTGTTCTATTAAATTTTTTGGATATATGTAAATAAAAGCAATCGGCATTCCTTTAGGAAAAACTACTTCTTTATCTTTTGCATTTATTTTCCAAGCAGTAGTTAATTCTTGATAATCATAAAAATCAGATCTTATTAATGTAGTAATGGGGCTTGCATCTTGAAACATAAAATTTGGTTGGCCCGTAACTACTAAATAATGTTTTTTACTTGTTTTTACAAAAACATTTAATAAAAAAGATATGGCTCCAGCACCTGGAGAATCTTTTGTTGCCAATTGAAAACCATTATAATTTTCACCAGAAACAATTTCTATATTATTTACACTTTCTCCATCTAAACCTTCTGATATACCGTTCCATTTAACAACAACATCTTGAGGTAATTCAATAACCCACCCGTGAGAATTTGCATTAATCATTGGAGTACATAGGTAAGCAATTTTATTATAAGTTTTATCCATCCAAGATCTTTTTATTCCAGATTGTTTAATATTTGGATAATCTATATTTAAATTATTTTTATAAAATTTTATATAAGGTTTAAAAATATTATTCATGCTTATTCCATTTACCTAATGGGCATTCAGCATTTATAAGATGAACTTTTGCTGGCATGTAACAACCGCATTCTAAACATTGTTTTGTAAGTGAAACTAACCTTGGGCAAGATAAACAAATTTCTAATCTATTTTTTGGAACTTCTTCATCTTCTATTCTTTTTTCTGAATCTAATAGATGCCAAGGACGTGCTTCACCTAAATTTTTTTTCCAATCATTCCATTTAGACATTTTTTTCCTTAATTTTTATTGAGGTGGTAGTACTTCTGAACCGTTCCAGATATAACCTAAACCAAAAGATTTCATATCAGTTACGTCTATTACAACAACTTTATTTGAAAAAGCTGCCTTATATTTATTATATTGAAGTGAATCTAGGTGCTGTACTATTTTACCAAAAACTTTATTATCAAGCATAAGGGCATGATTTATTGAGCCTTCATTTCTAGACCAAACATCAAATATATCACTTCCAATATTACTATGATTATCTGGCAATGTAAACTTTGTACCGTCCCAAATAGAATTATATGCAACATTATCATAATTAGTTACATCCATTGCAACCGCCCTTAAAGTACTTGCTGCAGGTTTCCATCTTTTTGAAATATCTGAATCTCCATCAACAATTATAATATCAAATATTTCAAACAAATTAGAATTATCTTCTATTTCTGTTGCAAGAGCATATTTATCAAATTTCACTTTTTCTCCTTTTATTTACTAATATTTATATTTAATATAAAGGGTATACATTTATTATACCCTTTATATTTATTAGTGTCAAGATATGCATGCACCACCGCTACAAAATGATCCGCCAGTACATGGTGGTCTGCATGTACCGCCTCCTCCTCCAAAAGATGGTGGGAAGAACGGTGGGAAGAACGGTGGGAAGAATGGGAAAGAAGGTGGGAAGAACGGTGGGAAGAACGGTGGGAAGAATGGGAAGTATGGGAAGTATGGTGGGAAGAATGGGAAAGAAGGTGGGAAGAACGGTGGAAAAAACGGTGGGGCATATGGAATAACAGAATTAGATGTAGTATAATTACTTACACCAGCAGCATTTCTTGCTCTAATATTAAAAGTATATGTATCTCCTTGTGTAAATGAACCAGTAACAGCAATAGTGCTGCCTGATGTAGAAAGTGTTCCTGAATATGTTAAATTAACTGATGTTCCAGTAGAATCTGTTATATCTCCAGTATTTGTTCCAGATCCCACTAAAGGTAATATAGTAGATCCGTTTGATTTAAAAGCCCCGTATGTAATAGTTACCTGAGTAGTGCTATTTATTGTTGCTGATGCTGATGCTGGAGCTGATGGAACACCTAAAGTGTTACCTGCTAAATTAGAAATAACACCAGACATATTATGTCAAGCCATTTCCGCTAATCATCCAAGATGTTGCAGTTATTTTAACTAATGTAGCCATACCATATGCAGCAAGAGTTCTAGTTCCAGTTGATCCTGTTCCCGCCAAAATTAATGTATCTGTAGTAATTGCAATTGATGTTGTTACTGCTGCTGCATTAATAATAACAAAAGAAAAACCAATTGGCAATGCAAGAGTTCCATTTGCGGGAATTGTAAGAGTCTGTCCAGAAGTAGTATAGTAAATATGCTTACCATTATCTGCTGCAGTAATTGTATAAGAAGTTGGATTTAAATTTTGCGGTAATCCTATATATCCAAGTTGAGATGCAGATGTTGTTGTTCCTGGTGCTGCAGTTGCGGATACTGTACCTGAAAATGTTGACAGACCAGTATTGTCAATAGTTAATCTAACTGCTAATGCTCCACCATCTGCTTTTGTTGAAAATATAAGAATTCCACCACGATTGTTTGCAGTTGTTCCAGCTGTATATGCTTCTACTTGAGCAATTGATTTATTTGCTGCAAGTCCCGCAGCATTTGCTCCAAAAACTATGGTTCCATAATTTCCAGTTCCGTCAGTATTTGTATTATATAATTCTAATACAGCTCCAGGTAATGATCCTCCTGCAAGTGTTAAAAATTTTCCTCCAGAAGAACCTCTAATATTTGTAGAAGTTGTTGCAATACTTACATTACCAGTAGAGTCAATACGCATAGTTTCTGCAGTATTTGTTGAAATTGCTACAGTATTAGCAACTGGCAAAAACATACCATTAACAGGTACTGTAGATGATGTAGGTATAAAAGAAGCTGCAGTATCAGAAAGAGTAGATATGGATGCACCATTAGAATCAATATATCTTACTGTTGCTGAAGCACTGCTCTGCCATTCGGTAAGATTTGCTGTTCCATTACTTGCTGGTTTAACAATTAAAGTAGGTGAATAAGTATTATGAGATGTTATGCTAAATGTGGCTGTTCCTCTAAAAGCACCAAATGCAGTACCTGTACCAGATGCGGTAAAAGTTGCAGCGGGATTATAAACTGTAGCAGTCCAAGCATTAGTACTACCGCCTGTTGCTGTAACAAGAAATGTTCCATTAAAATATGAAGGAGTTATGTTATAAAAGTTTGTGTATATACCAGTAACAAATGGATTAGTTGAACTTGAGGATGTATAAGTAGCAACAGTTGTTGATGAAGCAGTTGACGCTGTAACAAAACCTACTGATTGATTAACTGACCCAAGTATTGGTAAAGAAGAGTTAATAAGTGTTTGTCCAGCTGCGGTAATAATTGCTTTTGTGCTGCCATTTTGATTTAAAACTAAAGCGTTAGATATACTGGCATTTGGTGTATTAATTGTTACTGGTATAGAAGTAGTTGACGTAGGTGAAAATGTGTTATCTGCAGTAAATGTATTTGAAGCAATCAATGAGCCATATGTAGATGCAGCATTAGATATTGTTAAATAAGTTGTAGAAGCATTTGATGTAGTTAGGTAGGTGGAAGGGGTAACAATAACACCATTAATTATAACATTAGAAGCATTTAAGTTTCCATCAACACTTAATGAAGATACTTGTAGTGGTTCAGTATATTGATGTTTAAGCTTATCTAAAGCCATTCCCCACCCCTTTTATTAAGCTTGTGCTTCAGTCCAAGAAATTCTACCAAGTACATCTGCTCCTGCTGCACCAAGATTGGTTACAACAAATGTTAAAGTATCTGGTCCATCTGGGAAAATTGCAGTATTTGAGTTTGCTGCTCCTCCACCTAGAATTGCATTACCTAAGTCACGAAGTGCTGTTAAATCTGTTGAACCAGTGTTTGCTACAAAATAACCACCAGTTACTTCTCCACCAGATACAGTAGTTGCACCAGTTCCATGATCTGCAATTTGTGCAAGAGATGAGTTAACTGCACCTACAGTATTACCAACAGCATTTGTCCATGCTGTGGCTACAGAAGGAGTAGCATTCAAATATGCACGAATAAGAAGGTTTGCACCAGCAGTTTTAGTTGTAATATCTAATGCTGACATTTTTAATTGCATGCGATTAATAATTTCACGAGCACCAAATGCACCAGTTAAACCAGAATCTACAGAAGGTGCTACTCTGATTGAAAACAGTGCTTTAGATGCACCAGATGCAATTGTTGCAAATGATGTTTGACCATATGTAAAGATAAGTGATTTATCATCATCAAAACGACCATCCATTATTACAGAAGATCCCCAGTGTGATAAGGCTGGTGCAAATGTTGGATATGCATATTCTACAGATACTGGAGTTGTTACTCCATATGTGTATGCCTGTCCTGTTGATGTTGTTGCACCTAAAGATCCTGTACTTGTTCCCATTGCAGAAAATGTTACAGTTGGATTTGTTGCTGTAATTGCATTGCTTAATGTGATTGTTGTACCAGAAATATTTGTAATGAATGTTCCATCTGGTACTGGAGATGGATTAGTTACGCTATATACACGTTGACCAATTTGCAATCCCGCTGCTGAGACAACTGTTCCTGAATTTGTACTTGCTGCTGCCGTAAATGTTACACCAGCCAAAGCACTTCCTGCTTGACAGCGAGTTAATCCAGTAAATGTAGTTGCTGTTTTTCCTGTGTAGTTTACATATTCATAAAGTTTTGTTGCTTGATTTGTTGTACTTCCTGGACGAATGACAAGTGTTCCAGATGAAGGGAATTTTGAAGTATCAGCAACAGTTAATGTTGTATCAGATGCACCAACTGATGCAGCAAGTTGTGTTGCAATTGCTTCTGAATTTGTTTCATAATGTGCAGGGAGGTTTCCTGAACGCATATATGCTTCATTATTTACATTGTTATTAGCAATTTTATGTGCATAAATTACATCGCCATTTGGTCCACGAACACCAAATCTAATAAATCCTGCACCATACCAAGAGTAATCAATATAAAACATTTGCATCTTTGAAAGATCAATATTATATCCTGAAGGACCAGTTCCGTCTAGTTTATCAATATTAAATGATGATTGAGGAGTTTTAAGATCTTGTGTCTTTGATGCTACAACAAGTGTTGCTGTTATTCCACGATAAGGTGGATTAATAATTAGATTTGTATCATCTTGAATATCTGTGACTTTATAGGTTTGTCCACGAAGAACAATATTATCTCCTGGGACTAACTGCTTAGAAAATGCAGTTGGAAATTCTGCATCTGTACGTGAAACAAGTGTTGATCCATTGGTTACAGAAACTTTTCCTGAAAGTTGGAAAACAGAGTTTCTACGAACTGCAGATAATGTCTGTCCATCAAATTCCCAGAACATTCCATTTTGCTGATCAAAAATACCAAGTCTATTTGCTGCTCCATACCAGGAAGTTACACTTAGTGTAATCAATCCTGCTGCAGTTGTAATTGCAGGAGCAGAAAGTGCTGTATAGGTAAACTTTGTTGCAGATACTATACCAGTAACAGTAAATGTTCCATTATATGCAGGGTCATTTGTTACACCTGCAATCACTACTGATGTCCCTGGTTGAATATTATGTGCTTCACGGGTTTGAACTGTTACCGTAGTTGAAGAAGAAGTTAGTGCGTCAATTGTTGCATATGGACGCATAATTGTTCCCGTTGACATTTGAATACCCTTGCCTGATTGATAACGGAAGTATCTACGTGTTTGACGAATTGCAGTATTATTGTTTGAACTTGAATTTGTTGAGAATAAAACTCCACCATCAAATGCTCTGTGAAGTACTGTTCCTTGTGGGCGAACATAAATTGCTGCTGCAGTTGCTGTAAGACCTGAAGGAACACCTAAAATTGGATTTGCAAAATATGTAAAAATTGTTTGTGAAAGAACAGATGCTACTGTGTAATTACCATTTGGAGGATTTGTTCCAGTAATACCTGTTACAGCAATTTCATTACCTACAGAAAGTCCGTGTGCCACAGTTGTAGTAACTGTAAGTTGATTTCCAGAGACTGTAATTGTTGGAGCAGCACCAATTGCTGCACCTGTATATAGAGTTGCTGGGAAAATTGCTGTTTTGCTTGAATCATATATTGCTGTAATTGCTGTAGTATTTACAGCCTTTGCTGTATATGTAAAAGATGTATTTGTTGTTAATTTTTCAATAATAAAAGTACCATTAGCAATTACTAATTGGGTATCTTGTACGTAAATTGGTGTTCCAACTGCAAGGCCTGTTGTATTAGTACATGAAACAGTTACTTCTCTACCACTAGTAGAAAGTGCAATACCTGAAATTGCTGGTACTGGCACTGTTGAAGGATAAGCAAATGGACGATTATTTTCTAATCCTATTGTTTCCCATTTTGTTCCCTGAATACCATATTCAAAATCTGTATCAATAAGAGCCTGTGGCTGAGATGTTCTAAACTTATTAACAGGATCTAGATTTGTTTCTGATGCTTCAAATTTTTCAACATACTCATCAATAGTAATTTGAATTTTATCTGTTGATGAAAGTGCTACTGTATTAAAATTAAGAATTAATGTTGTATATCCATTTGCTCCATACATAATTGAATTATATGTAGTAGCCTTTAATGATGGATCTGAAAAGTTATAGATAACCTGGTTTGTTGTTACGTTAGTAATTAATACAAGACGTTCTTGTGGAACATATCTAGGGATCACAATTTGTTTGGCAGTAGGAGTAATATTTGTGATTGTTCCTGCTGTTGGAGTTGTACCGCCAATTGCAGAAAATGTAATAGATGTAGAGGATAGGATAGATGTAACACGGTATGTACCTGAAGCACCAAGTGAACCAGTACCTGCTGTTGCGGTAAAGAATGAACCAACTGCCAACCCTGATGTTGTAGTCATACCAGTAATGGTTGCTGTCCAAGGTGAAGTTGCAGATGCAACAATTAATCCAACTGTTCCTGTTGTGGATACAATTGATGTTGTAGGGTTAAATGTATAACCTGTTTCTAATAAAATCTTTCTTGCCATATTAATACGCTCCTAGTAGTATATCCATTGCTCTAAATGGGTAAATATTTGTTGTTACTTGTGTTGCTGGACCTGCTTGTATTTTTGCAAAAAAAGTAGATCCTGCTGGTGGTGGTTCAGAAAAAGCAATATACCCATCTGAATCTATTGTATAGCCATCATAACTGAACGGGGTTCCCCAAACAACTTCTGGAAAGCTTATATTCTGTATTATACCATTTAATGATAATAAAAGCGTAAATGGGTTAGTAATAGTTTGAACTATTCCTGCATTTTTTGGATAAAATCTTGATTCAATTCCATCAAACTGATATTGAAGATTATCTAATGGTATAATATCGGGTAAAATATAGCCTAATGAAGTAGATCCATCTGCCATTAAATATTGTGCTGAAGTTCCGCCAGATTTAACTATAGATGTGGCGGTTAATGATCCTGTAATAGTTTGAGATGTTGAAAAGTTATTATTTGAACCAATTACAGCAAGTGTAGATGATGCTGGAATAGATGTTCCATTAATTGTAGTAGTTACACCTGAAGACCTACCAATTGTAATAGTAGGGGTGTTTGTTGTTCCTATTAATAGTGATCCTACAGTTCCTGTTGCTGTTCCTGCATCAATTGTTATGTTACCTGAATTTGAGGTAGTTCCAGTGGCATTACCTGTTTTAATTGATATTGCATTTGAGTTTGTTGAAGTAGCAGCAGTTGGTGATGTTCCCAATACTCCAGATGAGTTTACATTTAATAATACATTTCCTGAAGTATCTTGCCACTGTGTAAGATCAGCATTTTGAGATGTTGTGCCTTTTATAGTTAAAGGAACCGCTCCAGATTGACTTGAAGCTACTACAATAGGATTACCGCTGGTAGACCCTCCTGAATTATATGCGTATATGTACGCATTTCCATTATTTCCAGCAATAGAACTTCCATAAATACCTACTGTATAGAAGTTAGATCCACCAGAATCAATTCTAGACCTTACTGTTCCACCAGAATCTAGCCACTGTTGAATATCGCCAGGAGTTGTTGCATTTGCTTTTACTGTTATTCCAACTGATGATGCAGCAGCATTTACTGCTAATCCAGTAACTGATGTATTTGGGGTCACAGTTTGAGTTGTAGTGAATGTGTTAGTAGTATTTAGTGTAGCAACGGTTCCAGAAGTTGCAGGAAATGTAATAGTAGTTCCATCAGTTCCCGCCAAAGTTAAAGTATTATTAATTTGAAGAGTTTTAGATGTTGTTCCACCAGCAATAGAAAAACCTGTAGCAAGGGCAGTTTGAGTCAAAGGACCAGATGCTCCAGAGGATACAGATCCATCTGCCATCAAATATTGAGTTGAGGTTCCACCAATTTTTATAAAAGAAGAAGCGGTCATACTAGAAGGAATTGATAATGCTCCAGCATCTGATAAAGCAAATAGTGTTTGACTATATGCATTATTGACTATTTCAAGTCCACCAGTTGAATTTATTCTAAAGTACTTACTTGGATTTGTTGCTGATGTGTTAGTAGCTTCAAGAAAACCATGATATCCAGTTCCACCACGCTGATTGTATCCAGTAGCTTGTATGCTGGAATTGCTTCCATCTCCTCCAGTTGCAATAACTATTGGTATGGTAACGTTGGATTTAAATGCTTTTGTCATATTACTCCTATTATATCATTAAAGGGACTAGGGATGTTTTCCCTAATCCCCTCAAATTTTAATATTTAATTAATTATCCAACCATAACTACGTTATATGTTATGCTTGAAGCTGGAGCTACAGCAAATGTAACTGTAACTACAGAAGTAGAAGTTCTTACAATATCTACTTCAACTTCAGAATATTGTGCATCTGGAGTTGCAGAAGTTTGATAAACTTGAACTGTAATATCTTGAGAGCTTAAATTATGATTAACTGCAAAACTTGTTAATGATCCATTACCAGTAATAGTTGCAACTTGTTTTTGTGTTGCATAAGTAAATGCTCCACCAGTAATTCCCGATCCAGTTTGTGTAGTTGTACCAGTTGAATAAGAAACTGTTGAACCTGAAACTGTAAGACCAGTTCCTACACCAACTGCTAACCCTGAAGCTGATGTTGACAAACCTGAGTTTGTTGGAAGCAATATAGATGCTCCACCAGATGCTGTCTGCAAACCGCCTGTTGAAAGCGGGTTAAATGTGAAGTTAGAGCCTGAAAGACTTACACCGTTGGAAGCTGTATAAGTTCCCGCACCAGAAAACTGTGCAAATGTAAGAGCAGTAATTCCTAAAGTAATTACGTCATTAGTTGTAAGCACCCAACCTGTATCTGCGTTTTTTGTTCCTTCTGCAACAAATACAAACATACCTGCTGTAACATCTGCGTTAATATCTGCATCAATTGCGCGAGTTGGGGAGCCAGAAGCGTTTACAGTATAGATACCGTTTTCAGTACCCGTTGCTTGGTCCTTAATAAGGATGCGGTCACCCGTTGCAAGAGTAACACCGTCAATCGCAGACCCATTAGCAAATGATGTAGAGAAAGTTCCTGCTGCTGCTGTAGCTGCACGGACAGATTGTTTTACGTCAAGTCCTTGTGCTGTTGAGTCTACATAGTTTTTAGTTGCTGCATCTTGTGGATTTGTAGGATCTGCAAGATTTGTGATTTTAAATGAACCTGCAGCAAGTGCAGAACCAAGTGTTGCGGTAGTAAGAGTTTTATTTGTTAATGTCTCAGTTCCAGCAAGTGTGGCAAGAGTGCCAGTTGTTGGAAGTGTAAGTGTTGTAGCTCCTGTAGAAGTAAGAGTTACGTTATTTGCACCAGAAAAAGCAATTGTAGCAGATGGTATTGTTAATGTACCAGTTGTTGTAGATACAGTCAAACCACTAATTGTTTTATTTGTAAGAGATTGCGATGTTGCAGTATCAACTAAACTTACAGTTCCAGTTGTTGGAATATTTAATGTAGTTGCTGTAGCTGAAGGTAAAGAAAATGTTAAGTTAGCTGACGGAAATGTAACTGTTGTTGCATCAGTTCCAGCTAAAGTCAAAGAATTATTAATTGTAAGAGTTTTTGAAGTTGTTCCGCCAGCTATTGAAAATCCAATTGAATTTGAAGTAAAAGTTAAACCACTTATAGTTTTATTTGTTAATGCTTGTGATGAAGAAAGATCAACAAGAGTTACAGTTCCTGATGGAATTGTAGCATTTGTAGTACCTGTTGATGTAAGGGTAAGACCAAAAGCACCTGAAGTAGTAAATGAAGATGCTGTAGTTAATACACCACCAGTTGTTATATTTCCACCTAAATTTACTGTTCTTGCAGCATCATTTAATGTGAGAGTTAATGTTCTTCCAGCTGTAAGATTTTCTGTATTTGCAAGAGTTAGATCAAATGCACCAGTTCCAGTTGAACGAATTCCAAGAGAAGTTATTGCAGTATGGGTTCCGCCATTAATTGTTGGGGATGTTAAAGTTTTAGCAGATAATGTTTCAGTTCCCGCAAGTGTTGCAAGAGTTCCTGTTGTAGGAAGTGTTACGTTAGTTGAACCAGTAGTAGTAAGAGTAAGTGGATTTGAACCTGAAGTTGTAAGATTTCCTGCAAGAGAAATATTTCCGCCAAGTGCAATTGTTCTTGCAGCATTTTGCATATCTAATGTTAATATACGGCCTGCTGTCAAAGTTACAGAAGAAGTTGCTGCTAAAGTTACATCAAATGCAGCAGAAGTATCTCTAATTGCAAGTGTAGATGTTCCTGTTATAGATGCACCAGTGATTGTTGGCGATGTTAAAGTTTTATTTGTTAAAGTTTGTGTTGCATTAATTAATGCAAAAGTATCAGTAGTTGCAACAGAAGGAATTGTAATTGTTCCAGTTACTGCACCAGTTTGAGGAACAATAGAAATAGTTCCAGATGTTGAACCTGCAAGTGTAAATCCACCTGAACCAATTGCTGGTGTTGTAAGAGTTGGAGATGTACCAAGAACTACTGAACCTGTACCAGTAACTGCTGAAATTGATGTACCATTAATTTTAAATACGTTACCAGATCCTGCAGTATCAAATGTTTTATTTGTAAATGTATCTGTTGTTGCACGACCAACAAGTGTATCTGTTGATGTAGGAAGTGTAAGAGTTCCTGTATTAGTAATTGTTCCAATTACTGGAGAAGTCAAAGTTTTATTTGTAAATGTTTGTGTAGAATCAAGATCTGCAAGTGTATGTGTTGCAGGAGTTCCACCATAACGAGCAAGAAGACCAGTTGATTGAACTAACCAGATATCACCAACAGTTGGAGAAGTTGGTGCTGTTCCAGAAGGAATATTAAGTGATGCACCTGCCGTTGTTGATGCACCTAAAGTTAAAGTATTTCCAGATGTTAATGATGCAGTTCCTGGAAATGTAAATGCTGATGGAATAGATATTGTTATAGTTCCTGCATTTGTTGTTCCAGAACCAGTTAATGTTATTTGATTAGAAGTACCAGCAAAAGTTGTAGCAGAATAATATGTACTTGCACCTACTGTAATACCGCCAGATGCTGGAACAAATGCTGTTCCATTATAAAATTTAAGTAAGCTTGTAGCTGTATCAAAATAAAGTTGACCTTTAGATGCAGCAGAGGTTGCATTACCCCAAGGTGCTGCTAAGGCGGGATCACCAGAGCTTTGATGAATAACTGGATAAAGAAGTTGATTTCCCTTAAGGTTTATATTAGTTAAAAAAACTTTTGACATCTTTAATAAATCTCCTTTTTAATCTTTATTTTTAAGCTAGGTATGCATACCCTGAAACAGCTTGAGAAAATGTAAGTATAAGTAAATTATTACTTACATGCTCTATATCACATTCTACATTATTTCTTCCATAATCCGAAACAAAGACAGATGGCTTATAACGTAAATTATGATTTATGTACCAACCACCATCACCAGTCCCGCCATCTATTGGAGTTCTTCCTCCTGGAGATGCAAACTGTTGTTCAAAAGTAAAAGAAACTTCAAGTGGTTGAATTATATTTGTAGATTTTGACCAAGTTCCAGAGGAACCATCTGAAGGAGATGATTTTGTATAAAGATCTCCATTAACAGTATTTAGATATGTATCTCCATTATTTCCTAATGAAGGTGCTGGTGCACCAGTTCCAGTTAAAAATGATAAACCATTGCTTCCAGCAAGACTTAAAGTTGATGTATAATTCCAAACAGTATCTGATGTTTTTGGACCATAAACAAGATGAGATACTGAATCAATATAATAATCACCTTTAACACCTATATTTGAGGCTGGAACACCATTTCCAGTCAATATACTAGAACCTTGTGCACCTCTTGCACCAACTGCTTGAACAGAAATTGCATTTTCTGTTTGCTGAACAACTATTGTATTTGTGCCTGTAATATTTGTATTTGTCATTAAATTACTCCCGCATTAACTAAGAACCAACCTTGAAGCAAAGTTGTTTTTGAACCATATTGATCTGTTATTTGAACTTGATAAGCTGATCTCGGTAAAACAAAAACAGATGTTTTTGCAGGAGATATACTAATATCAATAATTCCATTTGCAGGATTTGAAATTGTTATTCCATTTCCAATTGTGCAAGTAGCAGATAATATTTTTCCACCTGGTTTATCTCTTACTTCTAAAACAATACTAAATCCCGTCAAATCAATAGGGTTTCCTGCTGGATCTTTATATGTTAATCTCAATGGAAAAGTATCACCTTGAGTGACTTTGTAATTAACACTATCTTGAGAACTGAGTAACATATTTACCTCACAGCTTTATTATTTATATATAGATTATAACACTTAAATATTATAAATCATAGAAAACCCGCCCTGTGGAAGTGGGCGGGTGTTCAAAGCATTTAATTGCTATTTATATTGTATCAGTTTTTACCAATATCTACTATTTCACATTCTCCACTTACACAAGCTAATGCTTGTGTGCCAGTTGTTGAATCTTCTAATTCATATAAAGATAATGCATTCCAATCAATTGTTTTTGGCATTTTAGAAAGCATATCTTCGTATTGATCTTTTGTAACTTCTTGATATGGAGCCTGAACATATGTATGTTCTGAATATGGAAGAAATGAAATTCCTGAGCATTCATCAAAATGCTTATAAACCCAAGCACCAACTTCCATCCATTCATCTTCTTTTACAGATACAGTAATAGAAGGCTTATGCTCACACCAATGTCTTTGATATGTTAACCAAACTTCAAGTTGTTGTAAAGCAGTTAATTTATCTCTAGTAATTGCATATTCTGGTGCTTTTACTGGAAATGAAAATACTGTTGTATCATTTGGTTTCATTACATCATCTTCTGCAGGAATACCAGTATCTTTTAGGAATTGAGTAATTGGATCTTTTTTATCCCCCCGAACTGTACGAATATAATATTCTGAATGCCAAGCATGCATTCCTGAAGACACCCCGACCAATTGGGACACTGTGCCCGAAGGCTTTACGCATGTTATTGCTGCAGAAGCGGGAATCCCAATTTTCGCTGCTTCTTCAATATTCATATCTACTGCCCATTGACGAAGATGAGAAAGAATATCACCTAACTCATCTAATCCTTCTTGACCAGAAAAAAATTTATGTCCAAATTGTCCAGTTAATGAAACTCCAAGTAAACGCTCTTCTTCTGTATTATCTTTCCAAATTTTACGAATATACTTAAAATCTGTAAGTGTTGATTGCCAAGTTCCAAGAATTGTTGCAAGTCTTACTTTATTTGTAACATCTTCAATTGTATCTTTTTCACGAAGTACGACTTCTGAAAGGTTACAAAACTGATAAGGACGTAGGATAATTTCTGAGCAAGGGTTAGTTCCGTAGTGAATATCTGGATCTCTTCTACCGTATTTTGCTGCTTGAGCTTGGGCTGCTGCCACATTGTAGATACCCCGCTCACCTGACTTTGAATCATAAAGTGATTTCCATTCTGCTATAAATTGTGCCATATCTGGCTTACGAGAATATGCAACAGAATTATTTGCTAGTGCACGTTGAGAATTTTGTTCCCACCAATTACCAGATTTTGCTGCTGCCATTTCAATATCATTAATATTTGAAAGAGAAATCATAGCAGAGCGACGAACACCACCTACTACAACCACTTCACCAATCTTACACATAATATCATGTGCTTCAATTGGTTTTAATTGACGACCTAGTGCTCCTTTAAATACTTGAATTGTAAAATCAAAAAGATTAACTAAAGGTTGAGGACCAGATGATCTTCCGCCCATAGTTTTAAGACGTGCACCCGATGGTCTTATTTTGCTAATATCAATTTGAGGAATTTGTCCTGCCCACAATAATCCTATAAGTTCACGATATGCTTTTGCCCAACCTTCTTTAGAATCACCAACAATAACAACTGTATCTGTTTTGTCAAGTTTTTCTGGAAGAACGGGAAGTTTATTAATATATTTATATTCAACAGAAAATCCAACACCTGTACCACACATAAGGATATACATCGCTTCATCAAATGATCTTGCATTATCAACTGGCATAAATGCACAATTATATCCAGATACATTTTCTCTTTCAAGTGCAGGTCCTGAAGTCATCATAGAACGCATTGATGGCATAACATTTCTATTAAATACTGCATCACGAAGTTCTTTAACAAGATTTTCATTAGGTACATAGTTATGCTTTTCACTAAGCTGATTAACCATAAAATTAAAGTAACGGTCTACAGTTTCTCCCCAAGTTTCTCTACGATTTTCTTCTTCAAGCCACCTTGCATAACGAGATAATGCAATAAAATTTTCATACGGGTTTTCAATTGTGTTAGACATATTACTCCTAGTTAGAATTTATTTAGAACTTAAGTGTACCACAGCAAATCTTTTAAAATCAAGATTTAAAGATTTTTATTAATTTCTTGTAGCCTTTTTACAACTGGCTTTGTAACTTTACTCCAATTATAATCTTTATGAATTAAAAATGCATTTTTGTAAGCTAAATCACTATATTTTTCATAATTATTAGCAACATCTTTTATATAAAATTTAATTTGTTCAAGATTTGGTTTAAGCATTTTTCCTGGATGTATATCAGGCCAAGGACTACTATGAAAATCAGAATCTAATGGCATAGTTATATATCTTTCATAAGATGCCCACTCTGCTGTACAAATTGTAGGGATACCTTTAGCCATAGCTTGAAGGGGATTAAATCCAAATCCCTCCCCCCATGATGGATAAACAAACACATCACATAAATCATACAAACCATTCATTTGTTCAACAGTAAGATATTCTTCTATTGTTTTTATATTTTTATAGTATGCTCCAGGAGATCCTTGTAATCTACCTGATGGATCATAAACTCTTGTTGTATTCATCTTGCTACATTTTAAAATTAATTCGTAATTTGGATCATCACCAAAATTTTTTATAAATGCATCAACAACCATTTGAGCGTCTTTTCTAAATGAAGGTTCTCCAATATGTAAAAATCTAAAAGGACGGGAAGAACTTATTGTTCTTTTTAAAGGAATCCATTCATCTTCAATACCATGTTCATATACAAATATAGGTTTATCAGTGTGTGCTTTAAATATCTCAGCACACCATTCAGATGTTGTCCATAGTTCATCAATTTGATTTTTTAGGGGATCTCTCCAAGAATCAAATACATCTGTTGATTCCCAAGGTGTATAACCAATCTTATATTGATTTTTACCAAATCTATATTTGTCTGGCATTATAAAAGATATACCTATTTTAGCTTTTGGAGATCCAATTAAACATTCTATATTTTCTTTTTTAAATTGATTAAAAATATGATAGGATGCTTCACCATAACCGACTCTTCTATCCATAAATTCTGGAGCACCAGTAAATGAAACTTTCAAAATATATCCTTTCGATATTTTATTGTATCATTAATAATTTCTTTGCTATATTATATATAATATTAATTAGTTTTACACTACATACTTCCAGAAATTTTTTGCATAGTAACCCTATACCCTTATTATAAGAAACAAATAAGAGACCCCGAAATTGTCAGGTTATAAATCTGCAATTCATCGGTTAGACCCTATGCTTTTATCTGAAAGAATTACTTCCGTCATCATCGCACCTGAAGTTTAACCCTTGATGTTATCTCCAAAACTATTCAGGATTATGATTGTACCATAAAAATATTGCTTTGTTAAAAACTTAAGTGAACAACAGGTAAACGGAAAAATTGACATCATTTTAAATCTATGTTACTATTGAGTTCTACTCTTTACCCCAGGAGGTACATATGAATAATATGAACAAAGCAAGGATAAGAACAGTGTGGACAATGATTGGTGTAAGTATTCTTACATTAATATTTGGATTAGCTTCAGAAAAAGCTAATGCATTAAAAGTTAATTCATTAAAAGTTTACACACTAAAAGCACCAACTATATCATACAGCAGTAATGTACTGTATATTAATAAATATACAAACTTGGTAAATATAAAGAATGTTATAAATATTGATATCAGTAAAAAGAAGAATAACAAGATATCTTATCGTATAGATGACTTATCAACTAATTCAACTTTTACAATGCCCTCATATAGCATAAAGCTAAATCTAAAACAAAGAGTAGACAAAAGGGTAGTAATATCAAGACTAGCAAATGCAATACTAAGTCAGGAAACTGGCGGAGTTGGAGCATATTATCGCAAGTCTTATTCCAGTAGTGCATGTGGGGCTTTCCAATACATGTCAACATCATGGAATAACTTTATGGGCTATAAAAGTGCATGTGATGCACCAGAATGGGTTCAAGATCAACGTATGATTAATGAACTTAAATCATCTTATAATAAATATCATGATTGGAGAAAAGCAGTTGCAGCACATTTATATCCATCAAGGGCAAACAATATGAATTCTTGGCATTTACCAATTCCAGGAAATCCTAGTGTTTTTCAATATGTTACATCTGTGTTCCAGAAAGCGAACATAGCATACTGATGAAAATTCAAGTATTTTCGCAGTATTACAACTTAGCACAGGCGGGTAGGGTAGAACCTCTCGCCTGTCCTATGCATAAATCAGAAGAACCAATAATATTTACTTTAATACATAAAGAGGAAAATGATAAAATTATGCTACAATGTATAGCATGTGGCTATAAGAATTTTGTAGGACAACAACTTTATGAAAATATTTTAAAAAGAATAGAAGGAGTAATAAATGACATATCCATTTAATCAAGCAAAGTCTTACACAAAAGGTCGTGGAAATTTTAAGATTAAGCTTATTGTAATTCATACAATGGAAACACCAGAAAGTGTTTCTCGTGCCCGTCAAGTTTGGAATTGGTTTGCTGGAAGCACTAGCCCTCATGCAAGTGCACACTATATGGTTGATAACAAAGATGTTTTGCAATCAGTACTAGATACAGACACAGCTTGGGCTGTTGATGATTTTCCACTTAATCAGCAAAGCATTTCAATTGAACATGCAGGATCAGCATCGCAAAATAATGGTGAATGGAACGATGAATATTCAAATGCAGAGCTTAAGCTAAGTGCTAAATTATCTGCAGAACTTGCCAAAAAATATAATATTCCTTTAGTAAAACTTTCTCCAGCAGATATTATGGCTGGTAAGTCTGGTTTCTGTGGTCATGTAGATATTACTGTAGCTAAAAAAATTGCTGGTGGTCATACAGATCCTGGCAAATATTTTCCTTGGGATGAATATCTAAAACTTGTTAAAGCAGTAAAATAAGATATTGTATGAATAAGCCAAATATTGGAGACTTCTTTGTAGTTCACAGTAAAGGTGCAGCAGCAAGATTAATTCAATTAGGCACTTGGTCAAAATGGAATCATGCTGGTATTTATATTGGTGATGATATGATTATTGAAGCAAGACCTCAAGGAGTAACACTATCTGATATATCAAGATATGATAATCATGATATATTGTGGAGTACAAGCTTTGAACCGCCGTTTACTGAGGCGGAAGGGGAGAAACTTCGCAGTTTTGCTTTAAATTTTGTTGGACATGAATATGGAGTTTGGCCTATATTGGCAACTGGATTCAAATGTCTTGGCATAAGTCTTTTGCCAGCTATAAAAAGAGCTGAAAGTGAGAATGGTGTAATATGCTCTCAGCTTGTTGCTTGGATATGGTCACATATGGGTAGAAAACTCTCTACTAAACAACATGCTTTGGTTACTCCAAAAGATCTTGCGATCAGATTGAGCGAAAAAGGATAAAATGGATTTTCTTCCAATAGTAAATGATAGATCATGTGGAACATGTACAAAATGTTGTGAAGGATATTTGAAAGCTGATATAAAGCTAAAAGATAAAACTCCTCTTGTACAAATGGGAATTGATGAAAAAGGTCGCAAGCCTTGTGCATTTGTAAAAATTGGCAAAGGTTGCACTGTATATGAAAAAAGACCAGATAATCCATGTGCAATATTCAAATGCGATTGGTTGACAAATGCAGATATGCCAGAATCATTCAAACCTGAAAATTCTAAAGTTATTTTTACAACTCGCATCATGAAGGGTATTGAATACACCATGTTGCTTGAAGCAGGGACTAAAATGGATTCTGAGGCATTATCTTGGGCAATTCCATATGCACTAGCAAATAATAAAAATATTGCCTGGAGAGTACTAGAGAACATCTTTTGGATAGGTTCTGAAGAGTTCAATAAGATGATGGATGAGGATTACCCTTTATTATCTGATGGCTAAAGTGTATATAGAAAGAGCATATATAGAAGATAGTTCTTTAGAAGATTCCCACCAAATATTAATTCATATAAAAGAGAATAATGATCATATATTAGCTGGTAAAGTAGAGTTAGAGAAAGATATTTCTTGGATTCATTTCAGTTCCGACCAAAATGGTGATTTACTTATCAATAATTCGGCGGGAATAGAAGCTAACAAATGGAATCATATAACATATGATATAATAAATAATGATTTTGGTATAGGAAGAACTATAGAGTTAGGAGAAGACAATGAATGATAAAGATTATGATCTATTAGACAATATTAGAGAGTTATTAGGAGCAATATTCATTCAAGAACAGAGAAATTATGATATGTTAAGTATTATTGCAGATAAGCTAGGTGCTGACGCTACAGGACTTAGCAATTTGCATGAACTTGGTCAAGTTCTAGCTCCCGCCCCGTCTTTTATTTTTGAAAATGATGATCAAAATGCCTAGACGTTATTTTTCACAACATTCTAGGCAGATACACTATCGTGATTTGCCTCGTTTTAAAAAGATCTCATCTTTTGAACGCATAGTAAACAGGATATTAAAGTTATTTTATCTTTAACTAAAATTAAGAATAATTCCCGCCAAAATATCCCCGTTTATACAATATTTGTAAAAATGTCTAATTTAGATTTGATCAAAATGTTAATATCCAATTTTTATGGATGATCCATTTTTCAGCAACATAATTTATAAAAAAATAGTGTGCACGAATTGTCTAAAATGTCCGATTTGTATGCAT
>Ga0209829_10000522_pt1 | contig 34502 bp, 48 predicted proteins | sample C_140205_EF_Meta_FD_187311 | JGI IMG/M metagenome (GOLD analysis project Ga0209829, IMG submission 187311) | Freshwater microbial communities from Lake Croche, Canada to study carbon cycling - C_140205_EF_MetaG (SPAdes) (version 2) | ecosystem: Environmental > Aquatic > Freshwater > Lake... | reverse complement strand
GCGGCGTTTTCAAAAACACTACCACAGGACTCGTAAAGTTGTGGGTCAACGATGGCGGAACCATGAAATCCGTCACCCTTGTCTAATTTATGAACAACCAAATGACACCCGAACAAGCCCTACAACTCCTCTCATCTGCTTTGGAACCGCAGAACATAGGTCAAATCTCCCGCCAAGGCTTTATTGCCATCCAGAAGGCTCTGGAAGTCATCGCCGCTCTCATCCCCAAGGAAGAAGCCGAACCTCAACCCGCCGAATAAATGCAACTAACGATTGACCCATCCCGCCTCTCCGGCCTCAACGCCATCGTCTCCCGCCTCAACTCAGTCGAGGGTGCCGAGCAGATCACTCCAGAATCCTACCTTCAGCAACGTGTGGAGGAGATTCTGGACTCCTATACGGCAAGCGAACTTCAGAAAATCAAGGAAGAGAACGCTTCCTTCTTTGACCTAGCCGCATCTCTTACTCCCGATGCACAGGAGCAGATCAAGGCACTCGTTCAGCAACTTGCCTCTGCTTAGTTTATGCAACTTCTCCGCGATCTCTGGCTACTCGTTAAGAGCTACCCGATCTCATGCAAGATCGTGAGAGAGTTGAATGACCTTGAACACGCAGGGTGCGTCAAATTCGCCATTGCGTATCAGAAAATGAAAACCGCATTGGTTAGAGAAAAGGGAGTCGCGCTAGATAAGATCAACGGCTCAGTAGTCAACCTTTCTCTCTCTATAGCAGCTTGGAGGCACTCCAAATGACCACCGAAAACAACCACGACGAGATACTGGGAACGCTGAAGGCTATCCTTGGCTTCATTCGGTGGCTTGGTGTTCCCCTCATCGGCGCACTTGCCGTTGGTATCGGCCTAATAGTCACCGATCACTACGGGCAACAGGTACTTGAAAAGGACAGGGACGAAATGAAACCCCGTGTCACTCGCTTATGGCTTGAGCGTCACCCCGAAGTCATGGCCCACGAACTTGTGAAGTGATGCTCTGGGACATCCCACAAATGGTGACTTCGGTAACGGGCATCATTAACAAATTCGTTCCCGATAGGGATCAGCAGGCGAAGATCCAAGAAGAGTTATCCGTCAAGCTCATGGACATGGAAGCCACCATGTCAAAGGCGCAGACTGACGTAAATGCAATCGAAGCAGGCAACCCTAACCTCTTTGTGTCGGGATGGAGACCTTCCGTGGGTTGGGTATGCGCCTTTGCCTTTGCATGGCAATTCGTAGGGCAGCCCGTTTTCTCGTTTGCTTACTCTCTTTGGTATCACTCCCCTGCACCCGTGGTGGCACTTCAATCAGACGCGCTCATGACGGTCTTGATTGGAATGCTCGGACTCGGCGGGTATCGCTCATGGGAAAAAATTAAGGGTGTCACCCGCTAAATACCCATTGTGCCTGCCCTTGGGTGTATATAGAACCACCGCGTGAAGGTTGCCGAACTCATCGCAAACGCTCAAAGCAAGCCCGCGGCATTCCGTGAGTGGTACGCACTCATGCTACGTTGGGAGGTGGTCGTCGATAAGGTTGGTAACATCAAGGACGAGTATCTCGCCGATGGTGCCGGAAGGACACTAGCGGGACTCACCTCCGAGCACGATGCTCTTCCTATCGTTGGATCCACCTCCCCCACATGGGTGACTGAGACCTACTACCGGAAGTATTGGGTGCCATTTGAGGGACTCCCAAAATCGGTCGCTCAGATCACTGCCAACTACGGTCTCAATATGGGACGCGGCACCGCAATCAAACTCCTGCAAACCGCAATCGGTAACGTGACGGTGGACGGCAAGCTCGGCCCGATCACCACCCGCACAGCATGGCAGTCCGATCAATCAGCACTCTGCCTCAAGCTGATCAAACTTGGTCGCGCCCACTACGAAGAGATCGCAAATGGATCTCGCGCCCGCTTCCTCTCCGGTTGGCTCAACCGCAACAAAGACGTAGCTGAGAAGTTCGCATGAAGAAAAAACCCAACACTCCAAAACGTGTGGCAGGTGTGGTGATCGTCTCCGATCTCCACTGCGGATCATCGGTGGGTCTTTGGCCCGATGGATGTGAAACGGATACTGGAAACTTTGTGCAGATCGGAAACAACCTTCATCAGCAATGGCTATGGCAATGCTGGCAGGATGCCGTAAAGCGTACCATTGCCCACTTCAACGGCAGACCATTCTACCTAATCTGCAATGGGGATCTCATTGAGGGACGGCACCACGGCACGACCGAGATCGTGGTAAGTAAGAATATGGAGCATGCCGCGGCAGCAGTGGTTGCTCTTGAGCCTCTCGCCCGTGCCGCGTCTCGGAGGTTCTTCACGGCAGGTACGGAATGCCATGTGGGTGACTACGAGAAGTTCATCTGCAAAGCACTCAAAGGTGAGTGGTGCGGAGATAAGGCACTGATTGAAGTCAACGGAACACTTCTCGACATTGCCCACCACATGCCCACCGCAGGTCGTGCCTATCTTGAGGCGGGTGCCATGTCCATCACGATGGGCAATGCCCGTCAGAACTACGCACGATCCGGTCACCGTGTACCAAAGGTCTATGCCCGCGGACACCGACATGTGGGTGGTCATTTCTCCGATGGTCGCGGTCTCTTTGTTGTCACACCCGCATGGCAAGTACTCACCCGCTACGGTCATAAAATAGTGGGAGACTCCATCTGCTCCTGCGGCATGACTCTCTTAGATTGGTCTGTCACCCCCGATGGAGAGATCCCCGCAGTCATCCCTCTCACCTATACCCCACATGAAACTCAACCCATCCGCGGATGACATCCGCAAGTCCGCACTCGCTTCCCTTGTGCACTCGGTGCGTAGAGAGACACGGGAGGAACTCAATGACGCGGGATGGTTCACGGTCGTAGATATTGCGGATGAGGCGGGAGAGTCCCGTAATGTGGTGGACAAGAACCTACGGAAGAGAGTCACGGGTGGAGAGCTTGAAACCAAAAAGGTGGCGATTGCAGGAACACCCACGAGATTTTACCGCACCCTATGACCCTTCGGTGCGAAGGAACCCCCTCGCGGTTGCCGGATAAGACTAGGGATGTGATTCTACGACTTGACCGGATCATCTTTAAGGGATCCCCTCGCGTTGAACTGGAGGGGGCATGGTGGTGGATCGTGCGAGATGAGGATGGCAGTCCGATTGCCTTCTGCGGCATGCGAACCGCGGTGATGGGGTGTCACGCGGGCATGGCCTACATGGTGCGTTCGGGAGTCCTCAAAGCTGAGAGAGGGCAGGGCATCCAAAAGCGGATGATCAAGGCCCGTTGTGCCCTCGCAAAGCGGTACGGATTCTCGGCAGTCGTGACGTATGTCATGGATTGGAACCTCGCCAGCAGCAACTCGTTGATCTCCTGCGGTTTCAAGCTCTACAAGCCGCAGGTCAAATACTACGGGGACGATGTGTTTTATTTCCAACGGAAGTTCTCCAGTGTGGGTTAAAAAGTGCCCAATTTGGCAACACCTCCGGTTTTAGCTAGTCAACTACACTGTTAATTGGTGGGTTCGAGTCCCACCACCGCTAGTTTTTTCAGAGTGGATATACACTCGCTAGAATAAGTGTTTAAGGGGTTCTAGCAGGTGTGTATAACTATTGACAATAGTGCAAAAACATGGAATTGGTCAACACATGGCAACAGTGTCCACATTCCACAGTCTCATCCCAAAACCCTATTCACCGCGCAACTGCTGGATGATCGACGTTCCGGCGACCCTCGCGCCGGAGGGTAAGAGGAAAAGATTCTTTTACGCTAGTGAAGCTGAAGCACTCCGCGGGGCTGGCGAGATTGCCCTCTCAATCGCTCAAGGTGCCTCGCCAGTGAGTCAGAACAAGCAGACCCACATCGATACCCTTGCCACCACGTTCTTGGCTGAGAAGAAGCGTGAGGTGGTTGCATCCACCCTCCGCAGGTTGACATGGTCAACGAAACTGCTGTCCAAAAAGTTCGGTCACCTCCCCGCGGGTGATCTGACAAAGTCGATGGTGCGTTCGTGGTGCCAATCCCTCCCACTGGAAACGCGAGGGGTCTACAATGCCTTCACCGACTGTCGGAGTTTCTACAACTGGCATCTCGTGCAGGAGCTTTGCCCCGTGAATCCCTTTGTCAATGCCCCGCGGAAAAAGGAGAAGGATGCACGGATCGACATCCTCACCAATAAAGAGTGCGTGATGCTGCTAAAGCATCCCTTCCCTACATGGTTCCATAATTGGATCGTGTGCGGCATGTTTGCGGGTATGCGCCCTTGCGAGTCACGCCGGATCTCGCACGAGCAAATTGACTTTGAGTACGAGTCCATCACGATTCGCAAGGAAGATGCCAAGGGAGGCAAAGCATGCAGGCCGCGGAGCATCCGCATTCGACCAGCATTCACCCGTCACTTTAGCAAGGGAAAGGGTCTGATCTGCGAGGGCAAAGGCGAATGGTCATTTGCACAGCAATGGAAGGTTGCTGCTGAACTGCTCGGATTGAAGGTTTGGCCCTCCAATATCCTCCGGCACACGGGAGCTTCACACTTGCTGGAACAGTCTCAGAATGCCGTCACCACCGCGTTTGAGATGGGTCATACAAACCCTCGCACTGTTTACGAGGACTATGCCAACGCTGTGACTCGTCGGGAATGTGAAGCGTTCTGGAAGATTTAAGCCACGCCAACACTACATCAACAGACTATTTTGTTGGTGTGTTTAGAAATATATAGACACCCCATCTAAGCAAATGTATTAGATGTGGCTATGACATCCGACTATCCCCAACAATTCTCAACACAACAACTTGAAACGATCTGTAAGCTAACGGATGACGACAGTGATATCGAGTATGAGGAATTGATGGAGATTGTCAAAATCGCACGGGCCGAGCTTGACAAAATGCAGAAATTATGTTCTGCGACTAAGAACGGAACGGATGACGGAGAAGCATCATCCATTTTATTTTTCAACAATGCTAAATAATCCTTTACAGGTGTCTATAGCGGGTGTAAACAACCCTCATGGCAAACATGCGTATGGAAGGGAAAAAGCTACAGACCTTGTGGCTATTGCCCATTGAAAAGGAGCGACTCATCAAACTGGCAAAACATGCGGGCATGAACATCTCCGACTTTCTTAAACGACCCATCACCGAATCACTCGCAGCAGACAGCAAAAAAACCAAATGAACCAACTGACTACATCACCCAAACCGGCCCCCCTTTTGTCAAAGGGTGTAAACACACCCGAACCCAAGTATATCCGGCCTGCCGATGCCGCGGCACGGATTTCCGCGACACCTGCCTTTATCTACAAACTGATGAAGTCCGGTGCCCTTAAGTCTCACACTCTCGGAAAGGCGCGTCTCATCAAGACGGCAGACCTCGACCAACTCGTGGAGGCCAATACATGAACTGCCGCGACTACTTCGGAGACCGTCCCAATCTGATTTGGAACCAGTTCCTTACCCGCCTTTTTCCACTCGGCACAAACTTTTGCCCAAAGGTGTCTACACACCCGAAGCAAGTAACCAAAACAACAACCAAATGAGCACATATCAACTAATCCTCGTGGCGGGTCTCGTACTCACCACCTTCCTCATCGGGCGCACCAGCACCCGTCTCTAAACCACCAACCCAACCCAACTCATGAGCAACATGACCAAATCCGACAGCATCACGGCACTCGCTAAAGCACTTGCGAAGTTCCACTCCAACGCACCCGCGATTCACAAGAACGCGACGAACCCCCATTTTAAGGCTCAGTTCGCCGATCTCGGTGGGATCCTCGGTGCTGTCCGCGGCCCTCTCGCAGAGGTAGGTCTCTCAGTCCTCCAGTTGGTTGGAGAGGGCACCCTCACCACCGTCCTTCTCCACGAGAGTGGCGAGTTCATCGAGTCCACTGCCGCACTTATCGTTAGCAAGAACGATATGCAGGGCATCGGATCTGCCGTCTCGTACCAACGGAGATACTCACTTCAAGGGGTGCTTTCACTTGCCGCATCGGATGATGACGGTAACGCATCATGCCTGCCTGCTCCGGTCAAGTCGGCACCCTCCCGTGATTGGGCGCATGAAGTCGCCGGACTCATGACGACCGATAAGGTTTCTGAGCCGGAGATATTTGCCTACCTCAAGAGCAAAGACGCAAAGGTCGATGCGACCACCGTCAAGACTCTCCCCGTCAATTACCTTAAGGGCATCGTTACCAAATGGGCAGAGGTTGTCGCATTCAGCTTCACCGACATGAAGGAGGCAGCATGAACGACCTCAACGAACTGGATGCCACAGTAAAAGGGCAACTACTGGCAATCGAACGGAGTGTCGATCAGATCAATCGTACCCGTGAGGATCTCGTGCAGGAACTCAAGCTGCTCCTGCTCAAAGTCGCACGGGAAAAGCTAACGGAGGACTCAGAATGAGCAGGCACCACCCCACCCTCTCCCCTTCCGCGTTCCCAAAGCTGAACCTTTGCGTCCAGTATTGGCCCGATCCGGTCGTCGGCAAAGCGGCAGACAGAGGATCCAATCTGCACTCACAGATTGAAAGTCATCACCAGCACGGCACACCGATCACCGATAAGGGTGCCGCGGGAGCATACGCACGGGCGAAACGCTACATCTCTGATGTCCGTGGAGTCGAGCAGACCCTCCAACTCATCGATGCCGATCTGAAGGAACTCACCTTCGGCACTGCCGACATGTGGGGGTATAATGAAGACGGAACCCTCACATTGGTGGACTACAAGTCCGGCACCCGTTCTGACCCGCGGAGCTACATGCAGCAGATGGCAGTCTATGCCCTCATGCTGATGGAGCAGACCGGAGAGGAGTCCTGCCTCTCGTGGATCGTCGGCATCGATACGGGCACCGACCACGTTGAGGTGTGGACGCTTGAGAATGCCCGCGAGATCGTCTACGGGATCATTGAGCGTGTGCAGGCTCAAGACGAGCCAGCAGTCGTCAACCAGTACTGCAAGTGGTGCCAAAAGCGAACCACCTGCCCGACCCGACTCTCTCCGGCACTAGAAGTGATCTCCAGTACCGAGATCGTCCCCTCCGAAATGCGGGCAATGGCATTCACTAAGGAGTGGATCACGGCATCACCTTCCAATGCCTCCCGCTTTCTTAAAGCGTACAAGAGGTTGCAGGAGGTGGTGGAGGACATCGATCCCTCCGGCATCGTCAAGGGTGCACTTGAGTCCGGCGAGGTGCTGGAAGGTTGGAAGCTCCAAAGGCGTAAGGGATCAGAACGTCTCGACACGAAGGCAGTCAAGCAGAGGTGGTCTGAACTCACCGACGAACCGATACCCTCCTCCATCGGAGAGGATGCCGTCTCACTTGTGGAGGCTAAATGACCGACCATGAACGCGATATTATCGACAGATATAAGGCACTTGCCAGTGAGGTACTCCAATGCGCGGTGGAGGATTTCAACCACCTCAAGCAGTGCGGTGCCATCCGTCCCGATCTCACCGTTGATAAAAGTCACTGGTCGAGAAGAGGAGATGGATCAACGAGGACACCGATCAACATTGACTCCCCGACCGATGCAATGGAACTCGTTGAGTTCTTCGGCACCAAGTCCTGCGACATCCTTTGCGATTTCGTGGGAGTTGCAGCATGCAGAGTCCGGCAAAGGCTTGATCTGCAAAAGGCGCAAGTCGCGCCCGACCCGTACCGGAAAGCCGATTTCCGCAACCTCAAGTTGCTGGATCATCCCCTCACAATCTACAAACGTTGACTGTGGGTGTATATACAACAACCAAACCAAACAAAACCAATGAAAACAAAGATACACGCTAAATGGATCCGATTTTGGGAAACACTCGGAATTAGGCATTTAGGAACCGCGCCGGAGGCATTCATTCCCTCCGCGCAGGATCGTTCTGCCTATGCCTATGAGCACGGGTATTTGGAGGGTCAGAGGGATGGTGAGGCATCCGGTCGCCTGCATGCCTACGAGGTATCAATCGGCATCCTCTACCATGCGTATGGGGTGCACAAACGGCACAGCGGGAAAGAGGCAGAGATCACCCTCATGATCAAGAATCAGATCCTTGAGATCCGTGAGGCGCAGGGGCAGGAGATGGAGCAGGCCGGACATGAGGAGGGCTAACCACCTTAGTCAAACCGAGGACGATCCAACGCCACATCCCCCGCGGGGGGTGGCAGGAGAGGCAATGATGAACGGGAGACTGTTCGTCGGGATCCCCTCCCCCTCCCGTTACCTCACCCTCCAAGAACGCATCCACCAATTTAACAATACAGACACCGAAAATGAAGATTAGTTACACATGCAGTAATGAGGAATGTGATCACGACTTTGAGGTCGCGTTCACTCCAGCAACTCCCGACCGACACATGTCCGGCAGGTATGAAGATGCCGAGCAGGGATCCGCGGCAGAGGCAGACCCGTGCGAGTGCATGAAGTGTGGGCACGAAGTCGATGTCGAATCCATTGAGAAGGAGTTTTCCAATGAATAACCGCATACAGAAGCAGGTTCGTGTTAGGCCGCGTCATGAGGCAGGCAAGATGAACAAGCTAGAGGAAGCCTATGCAGCATCCCTTAAAATGATGGAGCAGGCATACGAGATCCAAAGCTACCAATTTGAGTCTCTCAAGCTAGTGCTGGCAGACCGGACAACATACATGCCGGACTTCATGGTGGTTACAAAGGAAGGTTTTCTTGAGTTCCATGAGGTCAAAGGGTTTTGGGAATCTACCGCTAGAGTGAAGATCAAAGTGGCAGCATCTTTATTCCCCCAGTTCCAGTTCAAAGCATTTACCCGCAAGAAGGGTATGTGGATTGAGGAGACCTTTTGATGCACTACTTCCAGTTTGATATTAAAGCGTATCATCACGCGACCACTCACCTCACTAATGAGGAGGATTTATGTTACCGTAGAATGCTCGACATGGCATACGACACGGAGTTGCCACTCAAGCGTGAGGGTCTTGAGCGAAAGCTCCGAGCGACCTCGGAGGTCATCGAGGCGGTACTGGTCGAGTTTTTCAACCCGACCGATGCCGGATGGACTCACCGGAAGGTAACCTCCGAGCTAGAAAAGACTTATGCTAAATCACAGAAGGCGCGGGAGTCTGCTTTGGCTCGACACTCATCATGCGAACGCAATGCGATCGCAATGCGAACGCACACCGATCGCACTGCGATCGATATGCTACTTAAGACTCAAGACTTAGAACTTAAGACTAAAGAAGAGAAGACAGTCGTGGTGAAACCACTCCCGACTTCAAAGCTCTCGGATGTTGAGTGGATGGATTCTCTCAAGACTCATTACCCCCACCTCAATGTTGAGTCCGAGTCCCGCAAGATGGATGCGTGGCTATCCACCCGCCGCGGCAAACTCAAGACCCGCAGGTTCGTGGTCAACTGGCTCAATCGGATCGATGCCCCCATCTCCGCCGGATCCCTCGCACTAGCAACCTCCGAACACGACTTCTAAAATGACCATCAAGATTTATACCTGCGAAGACTGCAACGAAACCTTTGAATCCGAACCGATCCAATTCGGTGGCAAAACCATCTTTGAACCCCGCAAGTGCGACCCATGTGTCGAAAAAGCGGTGAACGATCAAAAGCAGGATGCCGTTTCCCGCGCCGAGAAGGTGTCTATACAGCGTTTTCAGATGATGATCCCTCCGATCTACCACGAGAGCGATATTTTGAGGATTCCGGCCCCGCTGGTAATGGCGACCGAAATGTGGTCGATGAACCCCAAAGGGATCGGATTCATTGGAGGCTCCGGCAAAGGAAAGACCCGTGCCGCGGTGATGCTACTTAAGCGGATGCATGAGGAGGGTCAGAACACGTTCTTCATCTCATCGACCGATCTAGCCCTCAACTCTGCAAACCAGTTCGCAGACAATCCGGCAACCAAAGAGATCGCCAAAGCGATCCTCCATCAGTGCAAGTTCTCCGATCTCTTGCTACTGGATGATCTCGGCAAGAACCGGATGACCGACCGAGCCGAGAGCGAACTCTACGATTTACTGGAGTACCGGACAAGCCGGAGACTGCCGACCATTTGGACATCCAACTCGGACGGGAAGCAGTTGCGGGAGATGTTCAGTGCCGACCGCGGGGAAGCAATCATCCGCAGACTCGGTAGTGAGTTCAGCACCATCGTGAAGCTATGACCCTCGACATCCTCACACCATTGGGGCAGGAGTCCGCACGGGAGGAGCAGGAGATGCTCGACTCCCTACGGATCACATTCCCCGATTCAATGTTCGTCAACACCCCCAAAAAGGATCCGGCAAAGGTCGATGGGATTACGATCAAAGGGGATCAGATCACCTCTTGCTTTGAGTCGAAGTGCCGCAAGATAAGTAGGAGGCAACTCGCTGATTGGGGTGACGAGTGGCTTGTGACCTATGAGAAAGTTTTGCATGGGGCATTTCTCGCAAAGACCCTATGCGTCCCATTCTACGGGTTTCTCTACCTCATTCCCGATAAACAGATTCTCGTAGTGAAGATTGCCGATTCGTCGGGAGAGTTATTACCTCGCATCCGGCTTGAGAGGACGGTCACTCAGCGGACAGTCAATGGTGGTCAGATTGTACGCACCAATGCCTACATCGATGTGTCTGGAGAGCGTGTTTTATGACCCCCGTGATAAATATTGTTGGCGGGGGGAAGCAGTAATCATGCGGGTCTACAGACTTTTTGCACTCTCTTGAAAAATAATTGTAGACAAGCAATCAAGATTGGCGTATGGTGATCTCGTTATGAACAACACAAAGAAACTTAAATGGAAAAAGCAAATGCGCTTTTACAAGGAGCACGGGTTCGATTGCCCAGACTACATTTCAACATGCGGCAGGTTTCTAATCCGGCGCGGTGATTTCCTTGGTTGCTACGATGAGCAATACGGTTGGGATCTTTACGACAAGCAGAAGAAAGATTTTTCCACGCTTGATCAAACGCTTGAAAACTACAGGTGGGGCGATGGAGTTGGAACAGGCACTAGGGTTTTCAAGTTGAAGGAACTAGCAGAGACTCTCGCCTAACCCCCCCCACCCACCACAACCATGAGCAAGCTATATCAGATCAGTATGCCGGACGGTTCCGGCGAGTACATTTACATCTCGGAGGACGAAGCAGAGGTGAAGGCGCAAATGGATGATGGTGAGACGATTGATGGGATCTATGAACTCAGCCCCATCTTACGTTCAGCACTTCCAGAGAACCGCAGACTTGAGGCATGAAGAAGGCAATCTATCGCGCATCGGTTGACACCACTGTGGTGGGCAGGTTCTCCAGTGAGTCTGCCGCTAAGAAGGCATTGACCAAAAAGGTCATCACCGAGATCGGAGGCGGGTTTGCCTGCGGGTGGGTAGATCGTGAGGAGGAGGACGGCAGCACGACATCCCTCTTGCAACGCATTATCGCAGGTGGTGAAGTCGGATGGTGGAGGAACGACTGAGATGAACAAACGCACCATTGATGCAGCAATCCGGCACCTCGGAGTCGAGATCCAGCACAAAAGGGGTAGCGGGTACTTCTACTTCACCAGCATCGAGACGGGCGCATCGGTGGGTGAGTCCGTAATGGTTTGCTACTACGATCACCTCACTATCGACCAATGGGTCAAACAAGCAGAGGAGGCAGTGTCATGAAACCCAAACCACACGGAGGCAAACGCAAAGGTGCCGGACGTAAGAAGGGATCCACCAACCCCAACGCAAAGGGCAGGACGGCAATCACACGAGGGGTCTCCATGCCCGCGCCGGAGTGGGAGAGGCTCGACACCCTCCGCGGTGATCTCTCCCGCGGGAAGTACATCTCCGGTCTGATCCCGTGACCCATTCTTTGGGCTTGCAGGTGTATTGACACCCCAGTACAATCTAATTTTATCAGCAGGTCATTAGATCAAAGACTAATTTATGTCCGTACTAAAAACTCAGCACTCCGAGAAGCGAGTAGGTAAGGGTGATGCCCGAAGAGACTCATTCTCCACGTTCCAAAAGAACTATCCCGATTTGAAGAAAGACCAACCCCTCCGAGGGAAACTCTTCCTGCAAAAGCACACCCGAACCATAACCACATATCCAAACCAACCATGATCGTCCGCGTATCCATCGACCTCACTCTCATCGACAAATCGAGAGTCAAAGACGCAATCCGTAAGAACGGCAAGCCCGCCAAATTTTACGATGCCGTCATCTTCATCAACGACGAACTCGACCAGTACGGACAGTGCGGAACCTTCTGCGAGAGCGTGACCATTGAGGAGAAGAACGCCGGAAAGAAGGGCACCATTCTCGGCAACCTCACACCCACCGGAAAGCAGGCACCTAAAGTTGAACCAGCACCGATCAAAGCAGTGGTCGCCTCCATCGAAGCAGACGACGATCTGCCGTTCTGATGAGTGATCCCGTCAATCATCCGGCCCACTACACGGACAACCCAAAGGGGATAGAGTTGATCGATATGATCGGTCACCTCCCATTCCCCCGCGGTGCTGCCATAAAGTACATCTACCGCGCCGGAAAGAAGGGTGGAGCAGATACCGAGCTTCAAGACCTCCAAAAAGCACTGTGGTTCATTCAACGAGAGATCACTGAGCTGACTTCATGAAGAAAAAGCCATTACTTCCTCGGCAGGAGAAACTTGCAAAGGCTTTAGCCACCGGACTACCTCTTGCTAAAGCAGCAAAGAAAGCAGGTTATTCCGGCGAGAAAACATCTGCTTGTGAGATAGCTAATAAACCCAACGTATCCCAACGAGTCGCTGAACTCAGAGAAAAGAACGAGCAGGTACTAGAGATCAGTCGAGCAGGATTCATCCGTACCATTCATGCGAGGTTTGCCAATGAGGAGAACAGGGACGCGCCGAAGTATGGTGAGATGCTTGCCAAGGCTTGCGGATACAATGAGCCGGAGAAGTTTGACATCACGCAAAGCATGGAGGTCGTGATCCGTATCGGGGGGAAGCAGGTTGAATGACAAATAACTCAACCAACATACGACGAACGGATAACCAATTTGTTGACGCCAACAAAATGAACCCCGATACCATTAACGGCTACTCAAAATATGGGCCCGATGCCTGCCCTCATTGCGGCGATGAAGTCTGTGCGCACCCCCAAGACGACCCTGCATGGAAAGAATACCGTTGCGGAACGGTTTATGGGTATTACCCAAGCGACCTATGCCACGAACGCGAGAAGTCACAGAAGCTAGAGGCCGAGGTCGAGAGGTTGACAAAGGAGCTTGCTGCTTGGGACTATGGCACTCGTGCTAAAAGAGAGCAGGACGCAAGGAAAAAAGCCGAGGCCGAGGTCGAGAGGCTGAAGGGTGAATGGCAAGCTACTGAGGAGGCTCTTCAGCAGATGACTCGTGATGCCATCAATGCTCGTCTATGAAATCTAAAGCCACCATCCCCACCTGCAAGAAGTGCGGCAGTAAGGCTCCGGTGTCAGTGAAGTCCGGCAAGTGCATCAAGTGCGAGAAATGATCTCATGCCCCTCAAGATCAACATCGATCTAGACCCGCGGGAGCAGTTCCTCCCGTTCATCCTACGCAAGAATCGATTCGGGTGCGTTGTGGCCCATCGTCGTAGCGGGAAAAGCTATCACGCGATCATGGACATGGTTGCCCGTGCCATGAGTTACAAGAGATCCGGCCCACCGTGCAGGTATGCCCTCATCGGCCCTACCCGCGATCAGATTAAGTTGATCGCATGGATGTATCTGAAGCAGTTCACCGCGGACATTCCATCGGTCAAATACAACGAAGCAGACTTGCAAGTCACCCTCCCGAATCAAGCGACCATCCGACTTTTTAGTGGTGATGCCTATGAACGTCTCCGCGGCACCTACATCGATGGATGCATTCTCGACGAGTGCAGTGATCTCGATCCTCAAGCGTGGTACGGAGTCGTCCGGCCCACCCTCATTGATTACAACGGGTGGTGCGTGTTCTCCGGAACACCAAAGGGCCGCGGGTTTCTTTGGCGCATGTGGCAGGAGTCTCTCAGCAATCCCGAATGGTTTTCCCTCATGCTCAAGTCATCCGACTCCGGCATCATCCCTCCCGCGGAGCTAGAAAGCATCCGGCAAGGCACACCGGAACATCTCTTCCGGCAGGAGATGGAGTGCGACTTCTCGGTCGGCAAGCTCGGTGCCATCTATGCTCGACTACTGGAGCAGGCCCGCGGAGAGAGGCGCATCAGCAATGACATCCTCTATCATAAGGAACTCCCGACTTTCACCTCATGGGATATCGGTGCCCCCCTCAACCAACGGGTGTGGGTGTGGCAGATCGTCGGTGACCGGATCGTCATGCTGGAATCTCTCTTTGGGTCTCATGACTGCGGGACACCCGCGGAATGGGTCACCCGCCTGCAAGCTAAAGCATACAACTACGCATCCCATTTTGTTCCTCACGATGCTGCTACTGCCAACGGTGGACTCTTCCAAGGTGCTCTCCTTACTGCCGGACTTTCCAACGTGGTGGCAGTCCCGCGGCAAAACTCCGTGTGGGATGGCATCAATAGCGCACTAGAGGCATTCCCACGCGTCTCCTTCAATGAGCAGGGGTGTGAGCAGGGTATCGACGCTCTCGACCAGTACGCAAGTCGCTCGGAAACCGATGGCATCACGATAAGAGACGTACCCATTCATGACCACGCATCACACGCGGCAGATGCTTTCTCTCTAGCCTTTCAAGCCATTGCCAAAGGCATGGTCGTGGATCGTCGTGCGATCCCTCAGAAGATCAAAATGGGATACCAACCGCAACGTCAGAAAGTGGCGACGATGGGGTTTAGGGGATGAGTGCACATAAGCGGCACATAAGACCCGTCGAGATCGCCGCGGCAGTCTACGACAAAGAACCGTGCGCGAGATCCTTCAAAGAGGATCTAGAGGCCCACCTGCTTGACCCCAATGGCATCGTCATCTCGACTCCATCGCTCTTCCTCATGGCTCGGCCCGTCCTGCACTGGCACCCGTACAAAGCGGTCACCAATCCACACATCCGGTATGCCAATGGCGACTGCTGGCACCTCTACCTCTACGCGGGTGACATGATGTCCGCTTTTAAGCAGGCGACCCATAAGTTGCCCTATGTTTCCTATGAACGTAAAAACTCGTTGCGGGTGTATAGTTGGGATGCTATCTACACCGCATGCGCGAAGCGTTCCTCTCCTTCATATCGGACATCTGTAACCTCTTAACTCCCGAAATGGCATTGGCAGGTGGCATCCCAATGCCTCCAGCACCAACTCGCAAGCCGGACTTACACGTTGCCAAAGGTGGAGGTGGAGGTGGATCAGCTCCCGTGATCCAACCTCCTGCCGCTCCGGTCATCAACATTCCAGCGGCACCAACTCCTCCCCCTCCCCCACCACCACCTACAGCATCTTCCGCGGATGTTGCGATGGCACAGCAACAGGGAGCAGTAAATGCTCAGAAGGGGTTTGGATATAAAGCCTCACTCCTCAAGTCCGGTGACCCCTCGGTCAATACCGCGACCGGAAGCGGATCCCTCTTAGGACGCTAGTATGGATGAAGTTTTGCCCGCAGGTGTAAAGACACCTAAACCCGATAAAAGCAAGACAGCACTCGCCGCATCCGTGCTGGCACGTTGGTCGGCACTAGAGGCAGATCGCAACTACTGGATGAGCATGTGGCAGACACTCGCCACCTATGTCATGCCGCGGAAGAGTTACATCCTCAACAAGCAAATCGGCCCCAACGTAGACCGCGAGACTCAACTCTTCGACACGACCGCAGTCCGCGCCAATCAGATCATGGCAGCAGGCATCATGAGTTACGTCAATGATCCCCACTCAAACTGGGTGCAACTCTCAGCACCGGAAAGCATGGAAGACGCGGAAGGTGTCTGTGAATACTTCGCCGAGTGCACCGAGATTATCTTAGAGGAACTCGGTCGCAGTAACTTCTATAGCATTATCCATGAGGCCCACCTTGAGCGTGGTGCCTTTGGCACATGCGCCATGTTCGTTGATAGTGGAGAGACCGTCCCACTCCTTTTCAAGACCTTTGACGTAGGCACCTTTTGCGCCAGTGAAAACAACGAGGGAATGGTCGATGTCATTCTTGTGCGTAAGGAGATGACCATCCGGCAACTGGTGGAAGAATATGGCATCGAGAACGTCTCAGAACCAACCCGCAAGCAGTATGAGTCGGGTGACGGCAAAAACTACGAGCACAAAGTGGAGATGCTCCACATGATCGCTCCCCGTCCCGAAAAGGATCGCGTGAAGGGTAAGATCGATGGTGAGAATAAAGCCTTTGCCTCCGTGCATGTGGAAGTCAATGCCCGCCACATCCTTCGCAATAGCGGATTTGATGAGCAACCCTTTGTGGTCAGTCGCTTTCTGAAGTGGCAGCAGTCGGTCTACGGGTGGTCACCTTCATGGGTGGCACTGCCGGACGCAAAGCAACTGAATTTTCTGCAAGCCCAGTTAGACAGTCTAGCCGAATTGAGTGCCTTCCCCCGCCTACTCGTGCCGGAAGATATGAACGGAGATGTCGATCTCCGAGCCGGAGGGATCACCTACTTCTCCGCTACCGATCCCAATGCGATTCCCCGTGAGTGGGCAACGGGTGGACGTTACGACATCGGTCAAGACCGTGTCATCATGAAGCAAAGGCACATTGAGGAAGCCTTCAATGTTCCCCTCTTTCAGATGTTTGCTCAAGAGGAGGCCCAACGCAGTGGCACTCCCATTACGGCAACTCAAGTCCGTGCAATGGAATCGGAAAAACTGGTGCTCATCTCTCCTACCTACTCCCGCCTCACCACCGAGCTACTCATCCCACTTGTCAAGCGTGTCTACGGGATCCTCGCCCGCCGGGGACTCCTGCCCCCTCCCCCGCAGGAACTCATCCAACTCAACCCGATGGGTGAGGCATTCATCCCCGAACCGCAGGTGATCTTCAACAACCGGATGTCCATCGCAGTCGGCACCCGTTCCGTGCAGGTGATCGACGATGTGGTCGGATCTGCCGTCCAACTGGCATCAGCAACAGGAGACATGTCTCCTCTCGACAACTTCGACTTCGACAAGATCGTGCGTGAGAAGACCCTCGCCAATGGTGGTGACCCCGACTTCTTACGGGACGTGCAGCAGGTCGCTCAGATGCGTCAGCAGAGGGCACAGCAGGCCGCGCAGCAGGCTCAGATGCAACAGCAGGCCCATCAAGCCGACATCGCTCAGAAGCTCGGTAGCGTCAAGCCGGATACCGCGGCAGGGGCACAACTCCAACGGGGCATGCAGCAATGAGTGGAATCCCCAAGGAGATCCTCTCCTACTCGGTTCTCACCACGGAGGCAGGCGAAGAAGTGGTGAACAATTTGAAGAAGGTCTTCGGCACCGATGCACCCGCCTTCATTGCCAACAAGGAGGGCAACTACGACCCCCTCAAAGCGGCACTAAGGGACGGTCAGAGGCAGGTCATCCTCCACATCGAAGCATGCATTTACAGAGCAACTCATGAAGCACCCAAAACAAAAACAGCACTCAAAGACTGAGACTGAACTCAAGCCGGAATCCCTACGGGAGAATCTGATGTTCATCAAGTGGCACAAGGAGAATTTCACGGAGAAAGAACACTCCGAATTTTTAGCGGGAGGTGTATTGCCACCCCTAATGGACAGCACACCTCAACCCAATGAAACAGAATGAACATCTCAAGCGAGGGAGTCTCGGTGACTCCCGTGGACGGAAACGCACTCCTCGCGTCAAGCGAGGGCAGCAACATCCCGACCCCTACGACAACGACCCCAACAGGGACGGGAAGCCTCATCGACCAGCAAACTGGAGGGAGTTCCTCGACTACACCGACCTCGACTCAGACGGATAGCTCCTCCCCGTGGGCACTCAACGAGAAGGGTGAGTTCGGAGAAGGTTGGCTCGACCGTCTGCCGGACGAGTTCAAGAACGACAAGCAGATCCTCGGTCAGTTCAAGAACCCCGAAGCATTAGCCAAGACCCTCATCAACCAGCAGAGACTTCTCGGAAAGAAGGCAGATGCCATCATCATGCCCAATGAGAAGTCCACACCGGAAGAGTGGGCAGCATTCAACGCAAAGCGTGGGGTGCCGGAGAGTCCCGATGCCTACTCGGTCAAGCCAAAGGATTTACCTGCCGGAGCAGAGTGGAATGAGTCGCAGGCCAAAGAGTTCAACACCCTCGCCCATAAGCTCGGAGTCACTCCCGCGCAGGCCGAGCAGATCATGGCATTCGACCTTGCACGATCCTCTCAAGCCGCGGAAGCGCAGGCAAAGCAGGCGCAGGTCGAGTTTGAGGCGGGCAAGAAGGCACTCGGAGAGGCATGGGGTGACAAGTTCGACACCAACATGGCAGTGGTGAAACGGGCCTGCCAAGTGACCGGACTCGACCCCAACTCAAAGGGTCTCAGTGACCCCGCGGTGGTGGTAGCACTGGAGAGGTTTGCCCGCATGGTGAGCGATGACAAGATCGTCAACTCGGACAGCACTGCCACCTTCATGGCAGGTGCGGCAAAGGCGCGGGATATTCAGATGAACCCTCAGAACCAGTACCATCAGAGGTACGTCAATGGTGATAAGGAGATCAATAAGCTCGTGCTAGATTTGCTCAAGAACGGGTAGTTGCTCGCTCGTTCAAGACGGCCCCCATCTCGATATCGCCACCGCGGGCTACATGCTCCGTGCGAGAGGAGGTGGGGGTTTCTTGTGTCTGAAAATGTTCTCCCATTTTTGCGTTTGGGTTTTGGGAGAACAGATTAGATCCGTGCGCCCAAATGACCCTATGAGGGGATTTCAAGTGCACAGGATAAACAATCTTATTGGATTCGCTCCATGAAATCCTCTTAACTCCGCATTACTTATTGGCAATAAATTACTTATAATAGTTTAATCAACCGATGAGTGAATCGAACACTCGTTTCCCGATAAGCACGGGATCCTACCACTGGATGAATCGGTGATTGAACTGTCTAAGCGTTTCGGTAACCCGCGTTATCCAGCTTAGTAGGAAGTCATCTGGTGATGGTCGCCAGCAACCCCTCTTTCCCTCAACGTCCGAGTATTCCCAGACCTACGGATGATCAGTCCGCTTTAATTGAAAGTAGGAGGTGTGGGGGCACTCTACACAAACCGAGTGTAAAGTGCAATGAGATGTCCAGTTCGTAACTAGTCCGGCTTGCGTTGGCATGCCGATAGGTGTATAGACATTTCAACGCCATCGAAGGATAACCAAATCTTCGGCCCATGTAGGTGGAGTGACCCGATTGAGACTGACCCCATTAGGGACAATCAGAGCAGACCGGACATCAATCCAAACTCGTTTCCGCTAACCAACCCGCGGAGACACACCCACCTACTATCATGCCTCAGACAAACCTCACTCAGATTGATCAGCATTTCGTAATCGCTTACGAGAATAGCTGGCAGCTCCTCCTCCAGCAGCTTGATTCCCGCTTGAAAGAGCGTGTCAAACTCGTCACCGCATCCGGTGCCGCAGTCCGCTTCAACCAGTTGGACAAGATCAGCATGGCAGCAGTCACCGCAAAGAACGTGGCGACTCCTACCATCGACATCACGATGCCAACCCGTTGGGCCTACCCGACTCCTTACGATGTCGCCAACATTGTTGACGAATTCGACGAAATCTTCCTCGGTTCGGTTTCCAACCCAACCAGTGAGATCATGCAGAGTCAAGTCGCCGCGTATAACCGTACCGTGGACAGCATCATCAACACTGCTGCCACAGGTTCCGCTACTCAAACTGCCTCCAGCTCCTCCGGTATCCAGACGACATCGTCTGTTGCCTACGACACGACCAACCAGCAGATCGCAGTCAATCGCGTTCCCTTTGGTGGCACCGCAGTCAACAGTGGCTTGACCATCGACAAGGTGCGTTATGCCAAGTTCAAGTTGGATTCCGCAGAGGTTCCTCTTGAGGATCGAGTGCTCGTTATCAGTGCCGCTGAGATCGCCGATCTCTTGAGCACGACAGAGGTTACCAACCAACTCTATAATAGCGTTCGCGCTCTTGTGGATGGACAGGTTGATTCCTTCCTCGGTTTCAAGGTGATCCGCTATGAGGGTCTCACCACGGCAGGCACTCCGAAGCTCCGTACCTGCTTCGCCTATCACAAGAACGCTCTCGTTCTCGTGGACGGTGGACGCAAGACCTACATGGATATTCGCGCTGACTTGAGCCACGGTCTGGCAATTCGTTCCACCGCGGTCATCGGTGCCACCCGTCTGCTTGACAACGGTGTGGTGACGATCCTCACGGACACGACCAAGCAGTAGTTCCTCCCAAGTCGGGGGTGGGGTCTCATCACGGGACTCCACCCCTTTCTTTTAACCCAACATTTTCTCTATGGATTCAACGACCATCTGCAATCTCGCACTCTCCAAAATCGGAGATCAGTCGATCACTAGCCTTGATGACAACACGTTGGAATCCCGTTTCTGCAAACTCTTCTATCCGGTTGTTCTCGCTCAAGTGCTGATGCAGAACACATGGAACTTTGCCACCGTGCTCGCCAACTTGTCGCGGAACTCTGTGGCACCTATTTTCGATTGGAACTATTCCTATCAACTCCCTGCTGACTTTGCCCGCATCGTGAAGTTCAATAGCTTCTCTTCGACCGATGCCATTGCCAATTACGAGATCAACGGATCCACCCTACTCACCGATGAGGAAGCTGCATCCATCGCGTACATCTCCAACGCCCCCAATGCGTCTACATTCACACCATCTTTTGTGGAAGTGTTTGCCCTGCGTCTAGCTGCCGAGCTTGCCAAACCGCTTGCCGGATCTCTCGACCTCAAGAACCAACTTTTAGGGGAGTTTAAGGTGGCGATCGCCGAGGCAGGACGCATCGATGCCAACTCCACCCGCCCTCGCAAGATTGAACCGTGGCTCAACTCACCACTTGTGCGTAGCAGGTTCGGAGGAATGCTCGCGTGATCCACGACCTCATTTCCTCCTTTAACGCGGGAGAGTTAAGTCCCTACCTCTCCTCGCGTACCAACCTCGACAAATATCGCTCCGGTTGCTCTACCTTAGAGAACTATCTCATCACCCCCTACGGGCCTGCTAATAGGAGATCCGGCACAGAGTATTTAGGATCGGCAAAAACATCGGCAACTCGGTGCCGTTTGATTGGTTTGAACCTTTCCGATGCCAACCGCATCGTGCTGGAGTTGGGAGTGGGATACATGAGGTTTTGGAAGGATGGTGCCCTCATGACGCACCCCGTTTCCGCAACATGGAACGGTGTCGCCTACACGACCACATCCGTGCTTGAGGCAATCGGGATCACCTACGCCTCCACTGCCACCGCGCCCGTCTATGCTGCATCCTCCGGCTCAGTAGGCACTCCGGTGCCCTACACCGAAAGCGATCTCCGGTCTGTTGCCATCGTGCAGGTGAACAACGTGACCTACATCACGCACCCCTCCTACCCTCCGATGCGTCTTTCCTATTGGGCAACCAACTCTAACAACCCTCCCTTCACAGTGGGTGAAATCCCGTGGGCATGGGCACCGATGGGTGACATCAATGCGACCAGCACGACACTCCTCCCCTCCGCATTGACGGGAACCATCTCACTCACGGCATCCACTGCCACCTTCAACGCCAACCATGTGGGATCCTATTGGGAACTCGCACACCCGAACCCGACCCAACTCATCGACCAATCTCTTCTAGTCAACACCGCGGGCACGACTGCCATCACGGTGCTCGGCAAATGGTCTCTTCAAACTTTCGGAACGTGGACGGCAACCATTTCCCTCCAGCAGTCTGACGATAACGGAACCAACTGGAGAACGATTCGCACCTATTCCAGTAAGAACGACTACAACGCGATCTCCTCCGGCGAGGTGGTCGCCACCTGCCTCATGCGTCTTGTGGTGGCGGGATCATCCATCACGGGTGCGTCAACAGCACCGCGTGTCGTTTTCAATCCCATCGATGCGACATTGAAAGGATTCGTGAGGGTGACGGGTTACACCTCCCCAACGGTTGTCACCGCACAGGTTGTGAAAACTCTCGGATCGGCAACAACCACGACGATTTGGAAGGAAGGAGCATTCTCCGCTGCAAACGGATACCCATCCTCCTGCTCCATCCACGAGTCTCGGATCATCTACGCGGGCACCTCCGCGGCCCCTTCCACCATTTGGGGATCGTACACCAACGACTTTGAAAACTTCCGGCAGGGTGCCTACGACTCCGATTCCTACTCCTTCACGCTTGCCAGTAACTCCGGTGGGCGCATCCAGTGGCTAACCAGTAAGACGGGCCTGCTGGTCGGCACCACCCAAGACGAGTGGTCTCTCTCCTCTTCCGATGGGACTAGACCCCTCACCCCGACCAACGTGCTGGCAAAGCGGCAGAGCAAGTACGGGTCTGCCGGACTACCTGCCCTCATCATCAACGACACCGTCATCTACCTCCAAAAGATGGGCCGGAAGTTGCGCGAGTTCGTCTACACATGGAACTCGGAGACATGGGTCAGTAACGACATCACCGCACTCGCGGAACACACGACCCGCGGAGGGATCGTGGAGCAAGCCTACCAACGTGTGCCGGATGCCCTCCTTTGGATTGTCCGCACGGACGGGCAACTGGTCAGCATGACCTACGAACGCGAGCAGCAGGTGGTCGGATTTAGCAGGCACACCACGAGTGGTGGATCCTTTGAATCGGTTGCCACCATCAACGGAGTGAATGGTGAAGACGAAGTCTATGTGTCCGTGAAACGAGTCATTAATGGGGCTACCGTCCGCTATATCGAGCGTTTCCGAGTTGGAATGCGCGATGCTCTCGACAATGCCGACACCTCCAACTGGTGGTATCTCGATGCCGCAGTGCTGAAGACGTTCGGATCTCCCACATCCACTATCACAGGACTCTCTCACTTAGAGGGTCAGACCGTGTCTGTATGGAGCGACAATGCCGTAGGATCGCTTATTGTGACGCAACCGACCGTAGTGTCCGGAAGCATCACCTTGCAGTCTCCTGCCTCCTCCGTGCTGATTGGACTACCCTACACCTCGACGCTTACGCCGATGATGTTGCAGAAGGATTTGCAAGACGGCACTTCCGCAGGTCGCCGGATGCGGATCAACAAGATGAATGTGAAGGTCTATAATTCTCTCGCGGGCGAGTACTCGTCCGATGGGGTGACATGGTTCCCGCTAGTGAGCAGGCACCTCTCCGACGACATGGATGAACTCCCTCCGGTCATCCTCGGATACCAACGTGTCTCGGTCTCTTCCAACTGGAAGGATGGTGTGGATATCAGTATCCGGCAGACCCTCCCGATGCCCCTCACCGTGGTGGCTATTGCGGCAAGTTGGGATTCCTCGGAGGCGGGTCAGTAGTGGCTTGAGGTGTATATATGGTTATGCTACAAGAACGACTCATGGATCTCGCTACCACTCCTATCACTCACAAGAGGAAGATGGACATTCTAGCAGGAGAATGCGCGAAACTCCCGCAGGCAGACTTTGAGATGATCCACCACTTCACGGAGGGTCTCTATGTACGACAGGGAAATGTTCCTGCTGGTCAGTTGTGGTGCACCCGCACCCACAAGACTCAGCACCCGTTCCTGCTTCTCAAGGGCAAGATCGAGGTGGTGAACGAAAAAGGTGACCATGTGATGCTTGATGCCCCCCACATGGAGATCACCGTGCCGGATCGTTGCAGGGTCATCATTTTCCACGAGGACTCGATCCTCATGACTATCCATGCCAATCCCACCAACGAGACTGACCCCGATGTCATTGCGGAGGAAATCACCTACTTTGATAACGATCTATTGCCGCAGGGGTTCCGGCAGTCGTACCTAACACGGGAGGCACTGCCATGTTCCCCGTAAGCACCATTGCATTGGGAGTCACTGCTGCTGCCGCTGTCGGTGGTGGAGCTTACTCCATCTACTCTTCACAGCAGTCTGCCGGAGCACAGAGGGGTGCCGCGGCATCCAACGCAGCTTTGCAAAAGCAGCAGGTCAACGCACAGGCAGCAGTCTCTAAGTTTCAAGCCGACCTTAACTACAAGTCCGCGATGGCGCAGGCAGATGTCTCTGATGCAAATGCTAAGGCATACCATCAGTCTGCACGAACAACCGAGAGCGTGGGTTTTGAGCAGGGAAGTCGGATGATTCAGCAGGATGAAGTGGTCAACTCTGCTGCAAAGGCATCCTATGGTGCCAGTGGCGTGACTGTTGATTCCGGTGCCCCCGTGGTCGTAGCAGCATATAATGCAGGGCAGCAGCAACTTGCCCGCATGGATCAAGCCTACAACACCAACTTGCAGGCAATGGACACCGATTGGAAGGGTGCCATGTCCTCCTATCAAGCAACACTCACCCGCGAGACCGCGAAGCAGTTTCAGTACGCGGGCGCAATGGCAGATTGGTCACAGAAAATGGGCATTATGGGTGCCAACGTCCAGCAGCAGGCCGCTAACAATGCAGCAGATGCCACAGCAATGGGAGGCATCTCCTCCGCAATCTCCAGCATAGGGCAAGCAGCATCCTCTTTTGGATCTGCCGCGTACTACGCTCGCAACGACACCGGATCTCTTATGAATGCTCCAAAGACTTACTCAAATGCAGGTGGAGTTCAATATACGTCAACTCCCTACTTTACCAAGTTGGGGTCTCACTAACCCCTAGCAAAGAAATCACATGGCAGTCATCCCGTTAAAAGAAGTGCCCAATGCCCCGCAGGGTGTGTTTACCCCTATTGCAGACTACCGATTCCCAACCGATCAAGTCGGAGATCAAGCGAAAGGAGAGATCGCTCGCGGGTTCCAAGGGGTCATGCAAGACCCACGCAATGCCGGACTCAAGTACGATGCACAAGCAGCAATCGGAAACGCAACGGCACGGACAACTTCTGAGATTGCCGGAACTGCCATGCAGATGGATTCCTATGACAAGCAGAAAGGGCAGAAGCTCGCTTACGATTCCGGTCTTATCAAGCTGACGCAAAACGAGACGGCAGCAACTAACAGATACAACGAACTCCGCGCCAACCTTCCGGTAGCTCAATGGCCCGCTGCATATGTGCAGGCATTTGGTTCAGATGGAGAAAAGTTGCTTAATGGTCATAATGGTCAGAACGGACTAGATAACCGAGAAATGAAGGTAATGATCCCACATGCCATGCGTGTTTTCCACACGGGCATGCAGCAGGCGAGCACTCAAGCCTTTGTCAACCAGCAACAAGAGGATGCTGCAATCGCAACGCAAGATTTCAGTAATAAACTTACAACCGCAAAAACACCCAAAGAGGTGGAAGGTCTCAAGCCATTGCTGGATGCCTATCAGAGTAAAGGCAACTTCTCTAAGTCGCAGGTAATCTCGTTCCAAACAGCAATACAAACCCGCGGTGAAACACTGGGATGGGTGCAGGGACTTCAAGCTGAAAACGACCAATTCATGACGGGGCAATCAAAAGATGTTCAAGGCCCAACCCTCAAGAGGTTACAAGATGCAGCAGACAAAGAGGTCGGGATTGGCAATCTCGACGCGGAACATGTCAAAAAACTAGCAAAGTCGGGAACGGCAATGGCTAACGACACCGTATGGACGATGGCGGGTCATTACATGGATCAGTTCAAGTCGGGAACTCTCACTAGCGTTAACCAACTTGAGAAAGACACGATATTCCAAAATATGCCATCCGATGTGCGGAATGCCGTCTACAAATATGTGGCGCAACCATATCTCGGAACTCCGCAGGGAGAGATCAACCGCAAAAACGGTCAGAGTAAGGTGGACAGTTTCCCGCCTACCGATGGGAGTGATGTCGGCAAGGCATACTACGCAACTCAGATCCAACTGATGTCTACGGTTCCGGCTCCATTCTTAGATGACCAACTCAAGACGCTTGAAAAGAAAAGGTTAGAGATGTCCGAAAATGGGGGCAACCTCAAGCCGGAAACTCAGATCGTCACCGATGTTGCTCGTGGTGTGAAGGCTCACTTGGTCGGAGGCACCTTTGGGCCTTACGCGGCAACCCCTACCGATACGCAAGAGGCGACTGATTCCAATAAAGCCGCAACCAAAGCGGAGGGGATTCAAGTGCAGGTTCTGTCGGGAGGTAAAATCGGACATGACACCTACCCTTCCGGCCCTCCATCTACCCCAAAGGAGGCAGCAGACCGACTTGATTCCGCGATGAAGAAGTACCAGCAGGGTGCCGATGCCTCCTCTCTCTTTAATAAGCCAGCACCAAAGCACGGGCCTATCTATAACTGGTTCCACGGGCAGGCGAACAATAATCCCGTAATCCCTATTGATGCCGTAGGAACAACCTACGGATATAAATCCGATCCCTACATGGATTCCAACACAAAGATGGGTAAAGGAGACCATGAGAATAAACTCGTGGATCAGACTGATAACGGTGGGAGTGTTGGATTCTCACGCGAGATCAAGCGGAAGATTAAGGCAGAAGGCATCAAGAAGGGTGACCCGATCATCTTGCACCTCGATGACGGCACGATGGTTGCGGCAACCAACGACGATACAACTGAGGAGGGACTCACAAAACGTGCAGACTTCTATAACACCCGCGGAGAGAAAGCTAACCCCTACCAAGACCGAAAAATAGTCGGTGTGCAAAAAGGCTAACCATTCATGGCTGAAATTACCTACGCACCTCAGAGTTCTGAGGTTCCCACCACGGCACCACTTACTGAGGAGGGACTGCAAAAGCAGGAGCTTACCAACAAGTTTGATTCCTTCACCACCTCGCCGGAGATGGCGCAGGCAATGAAGGATGACAACGGGGCTAACCTCCGACCATTTGGCACCGACCTCACTCAAACGGAACCCTACCAGCAGCAGGAGTCCCGCGTGAAGGCAATGCTCTACGATCCGATCAATCTCGGAGGGCAGGCAGAGCAAGCGATCCTCAACTCCCAAAAGACCACCGATTCGCAGGGGTATCGTGATCAAGTCGCCTCCTACGCGGCAGTGGCTCACCTCACGGGTTCACCCATCCAAGACGTTGTCGATAACTTTGGCTTTTATCAGTCCGCACTTGAGAAGCAGTACAACTTTGACCCTACCGACAATGTCGGCACGTTCCGCAACAACATTGCCGGAGTGTTCCAGCAGCACGACAAACGGGTCTCTGCCCTTGACGGTCTCAAGTCGCAGGCAATCAACGATGCCTTTGAGGATGCCGACAAGGGAATGTCAGTTCCAGCATTGACCCGTTTCAGTAACTGGCAGTCATCGCACGAGGATGCCCTTAAAGGACTTTCTGAGAGCGAGAGGTTCAATGCCTTCAATTCGGTGTACAAACCGATTCAGCAGGCACTCAACACACCGGAAGGGGCACTAGCAAAGAGGTTTGTTGACGCTCTCACTGGAAACACAAAAGAAGCGAAGGCATCCGACTACAGCAAAGAGTTCCCAACATTTACTGACCCAAAGCAGTACCTCCGCGGGCTTAACGCGGATGATCAGACGAAAGTCCTTACGCTTGCGCGGCAATACCTCAAGAAGCAGGGTGCCGATTCCGGTGTACTTGCCGAACTCAACGGTCTTGCCGATTCCTTTTCTGCAAGTGCGGAAAGTTATGGTCGGATAACAGATGTTCATACCCTCATCAAGTTAGAGGAGCAGAGGGACGCGGCAACAGATCCCGCGGAAAAGGATAAATTCCAACAGCAGTACAACGACATTCTTCTAGCTCAAAAGGTTCGCCAGTTTGCAACCGCAGAGTTGAATGCCCCACCTGCACACTACGGGTGGAAGGGATCCGTCAGCAAAGTCGCTAGTGGTGTCGTTGGGATGATCCCACAAGTTCTCCCGTTTATGGTGCCATATGTCGGAGAAGTAGCATTTGGACTCAATGAGGTGAGCAATCTGACCCTCAAGCACATGCAGGAGAACCCCAACATGACGGCACGGGAGTCGTTTGAGCGTTCCATTGTGCCCGCGGCCCTCTCGACGGTGATCGGCACCAAAGCGATCAAGCTACTCGGAAAGGTTGCCCCCTCCGTAGTGGGTGTCATCAAGCACTTCGCCGGATCGACGGTGCTCCTCTCTACCGCAGAGGGAGTCAAAACCCTCTATGCCCAACTGGAACATGCGTGGAACAAAGACATCAACGCGGGGCAGCAGTTTGCCGCAGAGTATTTGGAAACCCTCAAGAATGTCCCGTATCTATTTGTGGAGTTGGGCATCTTCGGAGCCGCGGCACACATTGCCTCCCGTGGGGGAAAGGTAGATCCAGAAGTGGCAACGCAAGCCGCAAAGAACGCGGCAGACCCGATGGCACTAAAGGAGCAGGGATTCTCACACGATGAGGCGACCCGCATCTCCGATCTGCCGGAGGATCAACGACTTCAAGCCATTGGTGAAGGGTGGGATAAGCGCACTAAAGAGGACATCGCCGCGGGAACCCAACTCATCAAAGACAACTACCAGCAGATCGTTGACACCATCAATGCGCCGGATGCCCCCAAACTGGTCAACAACTTCGACGGCACCTTTAGGGTGACCACCGTTGACGCGGAAGGTAAGGAGCATGCCTCGACCTTTACGGATCAGGAAGCAGCAGAGACTGCCTTCACAATGGCGATGCAGGATCACTTGATCGAGAAGCAGGCAAAAGAGGAGAAGGATGGCAATGATTGGACAGGATCCACCGCGGAGGATGCTAAGACTGTACTGGATGAGGGACGGCAACCGGAGGTCGCGCAGGATCCACTCCCCGACGATACGTTGGATGAACTCCCAATGGGAAAAGATCCAGTTCCCACCACCAATGAGGAGGTGAAGCAGCAACTCCAAGACTTCCTCTCCAACCGCGCAAGCGGAGAGAGCGGGTTTTTAGACATCACACCGATCTACGACAAACTCTCTGAGTACGGGAAGTCGATCTACGAGAAGGGGCAAACTTTTGCGGATTGGTCAAAGCGGATGATCTCGGAGTTTGGCGAAAAAGTGAAAAGTGTCCTCGGTAAAATTTGGAACGGATACAAGTCACTCGGCAATGCCGGATCCATCGGCGGGAAGGCAGATGATTTTGCTGCAAGAGTTGAGAAAGCTAAGACCGAGACCAAAGCAGAAATCATGCAGCAGGCAGGCATTGATGAGTCGGGTCTTGCGTTCTTGCGGGAGGCAGTTGGTGACGCAAAAACCAATCTAGAGAAAAAACAGAGCAGACGAGAGGGAACTGGCGTTGCCAAGAATCAGCTTACCCGCTTTCACGATTCTGATGGGCGCACGATTGTTGTGGGAGCAGATCCAAAGCAGGGAGGAAAACCCTTTGAGGATTGGGTGAAGGAAAATGATCAGTGGTTAAAACCCGCGGAGATTGCAGACTTTAGAAAGTGGTACACTGAACTGAAGGGGAATTTCACCCATATCTTTGGTGAGGATGCACCCACAATGATGATGGCATGGCTTGCCGCTCAACAGAACGTTTCTCCCTCCGGTGCTCTTGGGAATGTCTTCAAAGTAGAAGACCGTCTTGCTGGAATTGGCACGGGCAAGAAGGGTGGTCTCGCAGATGAAAAGATTGAGGGGATTCTGACCAATACGATACCGGAAAAAGGATTCGGGCAAAAGCTAACCGATTTTGTGGATGCTGGATTCCAACGCCCCACACGCACCTATATGGGTGAACATCTCGCGGGTGGAATGCCCTTTGTGGCAGACGTTCATACCGGACGAGACAGTGGACATGTTGATCAGCAAACGCTTACCCGCCTCAAAGAGATGGCAGATGAAGGCAATTTATTCGTGGGAGATAAATCAGTATCCATTGATGTGCTGGAATCTAAGACGGTGACCAAAAAGATGGAGGATGGATCCACTAAAGAGACAGTTCAGCCGGAACGCATAAGCGTAAAAATCAAAGGCAAGAAACCATTCGATATGTTTGTCGATCAACGCGGATCCCCAAGTGATGGTAACTATGAGGGAATCAGTGAGTGGGGCAACAACCTCACCGATCACCTCAACAAGCAAGAGTGGGAAGGTGGTGGGTGGAATCCCGCAGAGGTTCAAGCAGTTGGTTGGATGAGGATCCTGCGACAGTACGGATTGCCGGAACCAACGGTTGCAACGGCACTCGCCCACAACACTACCCACATCTACGCAGAGGTGAACTACTCCAAGGGCAATCGATTGCCCGCAGCATTCCCAGATTTATCGACGCTTCCAATGGAGGCTCAGACGGCAATCACGCATCAAGTCATCTCAACTGCTGTGCCGGAACTGGCGCAGATTATTGGCGGGTCAATGCGTGTCCGCTCCGTTTCGGCGACCAATGGAAGGTGGGGAGGTGAGTCATCTCCAAGCACCGCAATCGAAGTTCTTGCCAGTTCAGAGTCTGCTGCATTGCTTGGAAACGCTTTAGCACTTGTTTCCGAGCAGGGTGGAAGCATGACTGCAATCTTTGAAAAGGGGGGCAAGAACAGTTCCGCGATTTTCTTCCATCCCGAAGACGGAGGAAAGTTAACTCCAGAACAACTGGAATCCTTAGCAAAGGAAGCGGGGATTTCCGGCATGACTGTCCAGCCCTACAGAGATGGAGAGCGGGTCATGCTGGTTGGAACCAAGAAAGGAACCCTTACACCAAAGGGACTCACGGAAAAGCAACGGGATGACATGACACAAAAAATCAGTGCATGGGCTGAACGAGAGGGTGTAGATTTAATCGTAGACAGAACACAAACAACAATAGATGCCAATGAAAACAACTGGAACACCCAACAAGAAGGGGAGAATTACCGTCAACGACTTATCGACGGAGGAGGCAATAGCAAAGTACGGGACATCCTTAATTTTCGTGGGAGGTACGCAGAAATCGTCAACGATGCCATCGAACAACATGCCCCCGACTCCCTCACCGGAACCCGCGAAGAACGACTCTCTAGATTCTCAGATCCAACCGTAGAAACCTCAACAGGGTCGGAGAGTGCGCCATCTAATGGGCCTCCCTCAAAGGAGCAGCAAGCGGCCAACATCCGTTCCCGCCTCAAGTCGCAGGGAGGGTTCATTGACCCAACAATTCTTGAGGACATCTACCGATACGGTGAGGGCATCTATAAGAAGGGTGTTGAGTATGTAGACTTTGCCAAACAGATGATCTCGGATCTCGGCAACCACGTTGCCGGAGTGCTGAAGCAACTGTACGATGCTTACAACGATGCTTACAAGGGATCACGGTTTTCATCAGAGGCCGGATCAATCAACATTACCCCAATCATTAGGGGTGTCACTCCCCCTCCCCCAACCCTCCGCGAGAAGACTGAGGAATCCCTCACCAGACTCAAGAGCACGATGCGCGATCTTCCCGCGGCTTCCCCATTTAAGAAGGCACTCCTCAAGTGGTCGGCACGTTCTCAGCGATCCACCAACGACATTGAGAGGGCGCAGCACGACATCGAAACGGTTGCCCCGCAGCAGGCGACCCGTGAAGGGATCACCAACTGGATTGAGGCGGGTGGCGACAAGTCACTCCTTCGCCTGCGGGCTAACGGCACAACGGATCCAAAGCTCAAAGCGGGATACGATGCAGCACTGGCATTCACGCCGGAGCAGGAGAAACTAGCAGGCAAGATCCAGCAGACCTTTGACGTTCTCAAGAAGAGGGCAGAGGCATACGGGATCGAGATGGGGTACAGGGAGAACTACGTTCCCCATGTCTACAAGACCGAACCGCAACCCCCATCCGGTTCCACACCAAAGCGTCTCGATGAGTTCTTCAAGTTTTCCCAAGAACGCACCTTTGATAGCTACCACGAGGGAGAGCAGCACGGGTATGAGCCGGAGACCAAAGACATTGCCAAACTACTCGGTCTCTACATGAACGACATGAACAACGCGATCAACTCGCGTAGGTTCGTTGAGGAACTCCGCGGATTGAAGGGTGCTGACGGTCGCCCTCTCGTCTCTGCCCGCGGTTCCGGTAAGGAGACCACAACAGCTAATGGCACCACGCATTTGGTCTATCCAGACGCGGCAGATGAAGGCACGGAAGACTACAAGAAGCTCGACCAACCCGCCCTTCACGATTGGAAGTTTGCGGGGCAAGACTCCTCCGGCAACAACGTGCTCACTAAGGGTGATCTAGCAGTTCATCCCGAAATTGCCCAACATCTAAACAACGCTCTCTCCTCCTCCGCAATCACACGCTACCTCGGAACAAAGACTGAGAACCCCTTCCATAACGCGGTCAAGGGAACGGCAAACGTCCTGCTAAAAGCTCAGAGTTACGTCAAAGGGACGATGCTTTCTCTCTCACCCTTCCATCAAGTGCAGGAAGGTATTCACGCAATCGGTCATCGGGTCAGTCCGTTTAACGGTCTCCCAAAGATCGACCTACGAGATCCCGCTCAACGCGATGCCTCCGAGCACGGTCTCATGCTGGCGCACGACCGCTTGAGTCAGTCCCTCTTCATGGAGGGTGTCGGAGACAACAACTCCAACCTTTTGACGATGGGCCTCCGTAAGATCGGGTGGGGTGTTAGCACAAAAGCCGCGGACACGCTTGATGCCTACCAGCACTACCTCTTCTCGCAGTACATCCCTGCCCTCAAGTTCAACACCTACACCCATATTCTTGAGAGGAATATGGACAGGTATAAGGCCGATCTTGCCGCGGGTAAGGTGGATGAGTGGCAGATCAAGAACCTCTCTGCGCGGCAGTCTAATGCTGCCTACGGTCACCTCAACTACACGGACATGGGTCACAACCCAACGATCCGGCATGCCGCACAGATCATCCTACTGGCACCCGATTTCTTAGAGGCCCGCGCCCGCTTCGTAGGGCAAGCAGCAAAGGGGCTTGTGGGAGGTAAAGTAGGAACGGAGCAGCTTCAAGCACTCGCCTTCCTCGCCATGACTCAGTTCATCGGTGCCCGCATCTTCAACAAGCTGACCAATGATGACTACGAGTGGAAGCACCCATTTGAGATCCGAGTGGATAACAAGTATTACGGACTCCGATCCGTGCCGGAGGACATGTACAAACTTGTCTCCAATACTACGGGATTCATCGGAGGACGTATTTCACCACTCTTCGGCAAGTTCGTGCAGGAAGGAGTCTTTGGGGTCAACTACCGTGGTGAACGCACGAGCGTGGGAGATGCCATAGGTGACATCATGGCGGGAGTCGTGCCGATGGCCCTTCAACCTCTCGTCAGTGAGTGGACATCAACTGGACGGGCACATGACCTTTCATGGTGGGAGCAGATTCTCGCGTCCGGTGGTGTTCAGATCCACCGTTACTCCCCTATCACCACAGTCTATCCAATGGCGCATGATTGGGTGAAAGCTAACTACCCCGAAGACGTACAAAAGGGCAGTTACCCCGTCTCCAAGTACCAGCAACTCCGCTACGCACTGGAAGACAACGACACGGAGAAAGCCCATAAGGAGGTTGATAAACTGATTGCCGGAGGCATGAAGAAGCACGATGTCGCTACGGGATTCAAGTCGAGCATTGATCACCCATTCACGGGCAGCACGAAGCACGATAAGGAGTTCTACAAATCTCTCGATGAGGATGACCAGCAACGGTATAAAGCCGCGGTCGAGCGTAGAAAGGAGATCCTCCATCGGTTCCACAGCATGAACCGTGTGCCCGCCGACTCAGAAGAGGCAACCTCCGAATAAAAATGAGAGATGTCCAGTTCTTACAGGTTGCACTCCTCTTTTGAGGGGTGTATATATTCCCACGATGTCACTATCTTCCTCCACATCCTCCGTATCCTACACGGGCAATGCGTCCACGGTGACGCCATATGTGGTCTCCTTTCCCTTTTTCGATGCCTCTGATCTAAAGGTTTATTCGGTAGACTCTGCCGGAACCTCGACCCTCCTTACCCTCTCAACCAATTACACCGTCACTGGTGGCAATGGTTCAACGGGATCTATCGTAACCACAGCGGCAATTCCCGCGACCTCAAAGGTCATCATCTCCCGTTCTGTCCCCTACACGCAACTGACCTCACTCACCACGGGTGATCGTCTGCCTGCTGCTAGTCTTGAGAAGGCTTTAGACAAGCTCACAATGGAGGCGCAGCAGCTTGCTCGCCTTGCACCTCCTGACCCTTCCGTAACAACGGGATCGGCCCCATTTGTTTTAGGCATTGGTTCCACTGGCGCAACTCCTGCGTGGGTTCCGCAATCTGCTTCTGCTATTGCTGACGGGGCTATTACTGCCACCAAGATTGCGCCTATCGCTGCAACTGGTAGCACGACAGCTCGCACCCTACCAGATCGTTTTGCAGACATCATCAACGTCAAGGATTTTGGTGCTGTAGGTGATGGCGTTACTGATGACACTGCGGCAATTCAATCGGCTCTTACTAGGGCAACTGCGATTGATAATTGTTGTGTCTATATTCCCTATGGAAAATACAAGATTACGGCATCGCTCAATCTTCCAACAGCAAACAACATCTTTATCAAGGGAGATGGGCAAGGTGCTAGTAATCTTATTTTTAGTAACAATAGTGGTTTGAGT
>Ga0209829_10000521_pt1 | contig 34605 bp, 29 predicted proteins | sample C_140205_EF_Meta_FD_187311 | JGI IMG/M metagenome (GOLD analysis project Ga0209829, IMG submission 187311) | Freshwater microbial communities from Lake Croche, Canada to study carbon cycling - C_140205_EF_MetaG (SPAdes) (version 2) | ecosystem: Environmental > Aquatic > Freshwater > Lake... | reverse complement strand
GATTGGTGAAAAGCAACACATTAGATTCCAAGCGAGAATTGCGGATTGCAGTACCATGGTAGTAGATGGCCGTGATCTTAACGCCATACAATCAAGAAATAACCTAAGCAACATAATAGTATGGTTATTTGTAAGTTATCTTGAACTGATTCAATTAAGAGAATGTTATCTAATCATCAAAGGGAAGATTGGAAATGGTATGGTGCGCCATCCCGACTGCGGGCCTGGGCTACATTACTATTATGTTCGTCTGTTTTTGCCATCGGTATTCCTCTCGGTCTTTGGAGTGGGCTCAGTGATCCCAGAATGATGGAGGGTGTCGCGGGTAATCTGACGCGATCAGAAACTTTAACGATAGCAGCTACTTTAGCTAGCACGCTGATTCTGATCCCAATTATTTGGGTATGCATTAGCGGGGTTTTGGACACCTTCGCCTTCTTCTGTGTTCTGTTTGCAATGGATAGCATCGGGTTTTTTTACATTGGCATAACTGCTTGGAAAAATGGACCTTCCCTGGGTTATGGCGTTATCAGAGAAGCCCCGCTGGTCATGCTCATTAATGGCGTGGGAACTTTGGCGCTCTTCATTGTTCTTGGATCGACTTATTACATATGCACCGTCACGGGTCTTAAAATACTACCCCTGAGAGCACCTCCGGAGGAATACGATCTTCGTCTGAAGTGGATTCTGCGCGCATTGGGGCTGGTGACAGTCGGCCTGCTTGCGGCACCGATGATTTCCACCCACAGTGTCCCTTTTCTTGTAAACGATTTGGATGCAAGAATGGTTCTTTATGAAACGGATTCTTTGAGAGCGTTTTACAATCTGGGATACTCACTGATGCCATATGTGGCTGCCGGCCTCGTGATCTTTTACACGAGGAAGCCCATGCACTTTCTGGGAATCGATGGAATGATCGCAGGCCTTCTATTCATAACCCAGTTGTTGAGCGGCAACCGAGGCCCTTTGGCAATAGCGATTTTCGTCACCATAACGCTCTTTACTCTGGAGCGGCGATTTTCGCGCCCTATGCTGATTGTTCTCTTCGCAGGGATCATTCTTTTATTCACGTTTCTCTCAGGCTTGTCTGGGCTCTATAGGACCGACCGTGATGCACTGAAGAACGGGGCGGTCATGAAAAGCATTGAGGCTGCATATACTGGTGACAATCTGATCGAAGTGCGGGACGCCGCTTGGGTTCTCAGCCAGTGGAATTTCGAACCCCTCATGGGAACTACTTACCTTGGTGCGCTCACTTCAATGCTTCCGAGCGGTTTGTTTCCTCAAAAGAAAGAGTGGCATCTCGGGCGCACCTGTATCCGGATTGTCGGATGGGAAAATACTAGTCATTTCGGACTGCGAGTAACCACCTTTGGAGAGGCCTTCCTGAACTTTGGTTTAGCCGGAGCAATCATGTTAGGCTCCATTCTCGGGATTATCTTTGGGACCCTTCTAAGGGCACTCCATCAGGCAGCTGAAAAACGCCCCCCCTGTTTGCACTATAACATGAAACTCATTATTCTTATGATGATGTGCACGTGTCTTGCCGATACCGGCGCATTTTTTTCCACATGGGTAGATCTTGCGCTTCTCATCATCCTTTGGCTGGGTGTTGATTGCTGTCTGAGCAACCGCGCACTAAGCCATTTGACTAGCGATCGTTAAGCCAAACACCATCTGCACAACAGTAATTCATTTGGGCTAGAGTACGATGAATGAATATACTGAATCTGCTGATTGTGAGTGAACCAGGAAGGGATGGGGTTTTTTCGATTGTTGATTCGATCATCAGGCAGATTCACAGCCGTCATCCGGAGATCCGTATTGACTTTGCGTACTCCAGTCAGAGAGCCGGAGAAGATCTTTTAACTCTGGTTGAAGAAGTTAAAAAAAACGGGGGCCGGACGCTCGACCTCAGGGTAGGAAACAAGCCATGTCCGAGAGATCTAAAAGCACTGTGGCAACTTAACCTTCTCGTGAGGGAGCGGTGTCACCACCTTGTTTTCGCAATGAGCTCGAAAGCAGGGGCCCTCGCCAGAATACTGGGACTTTTGACTCGTTGTGCACCGGTTGTCTACGCGCCTCAATCCTACTATGGAATGGGCGGATCACCTACCATCAGAGAAAAGTTTTACAATGCAGTTGAAAAGGCTCTTGGCTTGCACTGCCCGACTATAAACTGCTCCGAGGATGAGCGTGATTATGCAGTGGACGTTCTCCGACTCGACCCCAAAAGCCTTCACCTCATCCACAACGGAGTCGACACGGATCGGTTTGTTCCTGCAGATGGGAATAAAAAAGCGCAGGCAAGACACCAGCTCAAACTTCCCAACAGGGAGAAGATCCTCGCGACCGTCGGACGGGACTCCACACAGAAGAATTATCGTCCCCTGTATGAAGTGCTGGATGAGTTGCTGCCGAATGAAGATTGGTCCTTTGCTCACGCCGGAGCCGGATCAACAAATCTACGCTCAACACTCTCCCCTAAATCCGCAGCGCGATGCCAAGCATACAACCACCTGATCGATCCCTCGGTCCTTCTGCAGGCTGCGGACGGATTTGTCATGACAAGCCTCTACGAAGGACTATCCCTCGCTATGCTGGAAGCGATGAGCTGCGGGCTGCCGGTGATATTGAGCGACGCTCAGGGATTCCGCTGCCTTAAAAGTAGCGACTTCGATGACGTGACCTGGATTGCGAATCCGGGATCTCCGAAAAACTTCAAAGAATCACTGAAGGTGGCCCTCGTACACTGGGGAAAAACCCCCCCTGGGGCCCTGAGTCGTCAAAGGGATAAAGTCTGCAAAATGTTCAAGCAGGATCATCAAATCGAAAAAATAATTACTTTTTGCAAAAAGCACTCCACATTGAGCTGAAGAAAAATACTTAATACTAATTACATAACGGAATAATGAAAAAACTAATGTCTACTCTATACGAGAAGATCTACAATAAAGTCTTTGTAGGGTTTCACAAAATCAATCCTTGTTTTTATAAAACAGGTAAACATTCGGGGAAAAGTCAAAAACCACTGGCATGCGTTTCCAGGATTCAAGAAAAAACAAGAGTGGTTTTTTACTTGGACAACGCAAAGCTTATTCATTTTGGCGATACATTATGGTTTGAACCAATCATAAGATTATTTCAGTCAAATCAGTTAAAGAATAAGTATTTCGTTAAAGTATGCTGCAATGAACAGATCGAGTTCTATTTTAAACAACTTGGCTGTGAGATAGTTCAGAAAGAAGAAATCGGCTGTGATGATATTTTAGTCACATCGACGGCAATGGCCTATTGGTTAAAAAAAGTAAAAAACAGCATATTATTCATCAATTTTAACTATGCAAATATCAAGGAACCACTCATCAACCATGTGATCAAGGGGATTACTCGGTTTTACACAGAGAACAGTGATCAACTTCAATCAGCGAATCGTAGAATCTCGAACATCCTCCAAGTCAGCAAGGCCCATTTTCATGGCTTGAACAGAACCTCGGAAGCAAAGCCTCAAGCGATTGGAGTCAGCAAAGAGGAAGTGCTGGATTTCATTAAAAAGACTAACGAAAGCAATCCGAATCAGGAGACTCTGGATCTTCGGAAGAATTATATCGTTTTTAATGACTATATCGATTCTCAGAAATTTACTATGAGGAAAAGTAGCATCTTCAAAAGCAGGGAAAAACTAACATCTGAAACAATAAAACTAGTCAAAGCAAACAATGAAAGAGTTTTGGAAGATCCCACGACAACGAGAGTTCCCATATCAGCAATTATTTATACCGGCACAAAAAAGGATAAGGATAAAGACATATATAATAATATTTTCGACGTCATGATGTTAAAAACAAAAGAAGATGTTATAATGCCGATCATAGATCTCAGAGGGAATACAAACATAAGAGATGCTTTCACAATCGCGGCGTTCAATAATGTAATGTTCTATGTTGGTTTTGATACATTCTGGCTTCATCTTTTTAATTTATATAATAAGAAATGTCACGTGATGCTGAAACCCGGTTTCAGTCATAAATATAACAATCAGGTTAAAAATTATGTAGCTGTCCCCTATTTGTCAGAACCTAGAACACAAGCAAGAGAAGTGAGTCATTCTCCCTTTAAGGAAAATACGAATCGAGTGAGTTTTATAAACTGAGAGAAATCATGCAATCAAACAGGGTCCATCATCTTGATTCACTTCGGGGAATTGCTTCTTTATTGGTGGCGTTTGATCATTCATTACTAGTTTTTTATAATAATAGTTCCTTGAATCTATTTTTCGGGAGATTGCCAGTTCTCTTCTTCTTTATACTGAGCGGATTCGTACTTAGTGGATCGCTCTTCAAGGCATCTGCATTGGATCATTCAAACATACTAGCCTACTCACTAAAAAGAATCTTCCGACTCTATCCTGCGGTTATCTTATCACTTATTCTGTGCATCTTTTTTGCTAAATATATTTATGCTTCGCCTGCAGAAGGCTGTACGGATTGGATTGCAAATAAGATTACAGATGCCGAATCCATTAGGACCCTACCAGAGTATCTTTATTCTTTTGTATTAAGAAATACAGATTTAAACATTGCCCTCTGGACAATTAGAGTCGAACTCTTTTGTTCTTTATTACTACCATTCATTGTTTTGGTGGTTTTAAAACATAGAATCCTAATGATCCCTTTAATCTATATCTTTTCAATTTTACTTTTATCTGTTCTTTATCTTAAGCGGGAGGAGTCTGCATCCGGAGTTGCCGCTTTCTTGCTACCATTTTATCTTGGCTACCTTATCTATATTTTCAAAAAACCATTTAGTATCTTAGGAAACTCTGCAACATGGATTTTCTTGGCCCTTCTTATGGTGATGGCGATTGTGTGCGCTGTGCACGAAAGCTCTGTTGGTGGTTCCATTGTTCTAGCGGGCATTCTTGGGGTTCTAGTACCCTGCAATAGCGCTATCATCTTGAGATTTCTGTTAAGTTACCCCTTGCTGTTTCTCGGTAAGATCTCTTTTAGCTTATACCTGATACATATGCCGGTTCTTCTTGCTACCGTATCTTTAACATCAACATTCTTTCCGAATCTTATCTCTTACCAACATCACATTATACCATTCCTTTTGATCTTCTTCATTTCCCTGGCTCTTACAATTCCTTTGGCTGCTATATGCGAACGATTAGTGGAAATTCCTTTTAATAATCTTGGACACCGACTTTCACGTAGATTCCTTTTGAAGGAATCCAAACTATCTCTCCGATGAAAGATAAGCATTTTGTTTAGATCATCTTATTTGAATTTATAACCTTATAACTTTATGAGCAATAAATCTACTTCAAGTTAAAAAATGAAACAAGATACCCTGCAAGTCGAACATTCTGAAATCAGTCCCGCTGATGGACCATGCATTTTTGAAAACGAGTGGTGGTATGATGCTGCAGCGGATGGAAAATGGGAGCAGGTGGAATTCTCTGAGGCAGGAAGTCTTACCGCTAGATTGATCGTCTATAAAAAAAGCACAAATGGTTTAAGCATTGTCGGGATGCCTCCTCTCGCCCACACAATGAGGCCCATGATCTCTTTCCAATCCATCATGCCGAAACATGCGCACACACATGTTATTAGGGCTCTTTGCGGACTTAAGGAAGCAATGTCCCGATGTGACCAGTTTCATTATACCCTTCCACCGGATTCCGGCATGGACTCTTCCTTTCTCCTTGCGGGGTATTCTTTAAAGGCTAATTACACATTCCAAATACCTCCCAGCAGTAAGATCGATCCAATGAGTCTGATGGATCCAAAACTAAGATCTCATATTAAAAACGGCAACAAGCGTATAATAGTAGATATTAATGTTGATATTGAGAAATACATGCGGCTTTACATGAGTTTCTGTAAAAGCAAATCCCTGAAGGAGGTAATCGACTACGACGCCATTCGGAGGATTTGGGAAGCCTGTCACATCCGAAAGCGGTCAGCTATCCTGACGGCAGTAAACTGTGCAGGAGAGGACATAGCGGCAGCAATACTGTTTTGGGATGATCGACGTCTTTATTACTGGCTTAATTGTCGGAGTCTTGCGCTGAATGATTCAACCGCAAGCAGTTTGATCATAGCAAAAGCCATCGAACTCGCCATGGAAAAGGGACTTACATTTGATGCAGACGGCTTTGCAACCCGGGAGCAAGGCATCTATAATTCCCGCTTTGGCATGTTGCCGAAGTTGCGCATTGAAGTTTCGCTAACTAATAGCAAGGCCCGCTTAAAAACAGCTATTAGAAATCACTTTTACACAATAATCGGACCAAAACCCAAGAAGATATTACTAAATATTAAAAATCGCGCACATGGCTCAAAGGGCGCCGCCTCGCCTAATGTTGCCGAATAACACGAGTTAATAACCGGCATAATCCATTCCTGAAATAAGCTATTATAAAGAAATGATCCCCACTTTCATTTTAATCCTATTGGCTCCGCTTAATCGCGCCGCCAAGTACAGCCAATCGTTTTGTTTGGCTCTAGTGATCGGACTTGCTGGAGTAATTAATTAACTCTTTGGAAATTACTCTGGAATTTATAAAAATGAACTCTGATGCCACGTCAAGTGAATGTCTGAAATCAAACATGAGCGACCGCCCCACTATTTTTGAACAAGAATGGTGGTATGAAGCTTCGACTGGTGGAAACTGGGAGCGGGTGGAATTCTCCGAAGATGGAAAATTCACCGCCCGTATGATTGTATCAAACCGCAGGGTTGATGGGTTAAACATCATTGGAATGCCCTACCTTGCACGTATCATGAAGCCTGGGATCACATTCCACTCGACAGAGCCGAAACTGGCTCATTCTCATATTATCAGGGCGCTTTCAGGCCTCAGGGAAGAGATGCCCAAAGGTGACTGTTTTAATTATACCCTCCCACCCGATTCAGGACTGGATTCTTCCTTTTTATTGGCAGGGTATTCCTTAAGTCCAAATTACACGTTCCAGAGAGAGGCGTCTTGTAAACTTGATCCGTTGAGCATGATGACGGAAAAGTTTAGAGCTAATATAAGAAAAGGGCAAAAGCGGATTGGAGTGGAGCCAAATGAAGACATCGAGAGATATATGCGGCTTTACGTGAGTTTCTGCAAAAGCAGGTCCCTTAAGGAAGTGATCGACTATGAAGCTGTGCGGAGGGTTTGGGAAGCATGCCGCGCGCGAAAACAGGCAGTCATACTCACCGCTGTCAACGGCGCAGGGGAAGACATCGCCTCTAGCATGCTACTATGGGATGACCATCATCTTTATAATTGGCTGAATTGTCGGAGTCTTATTTTTCATGATTATGCTGCAATCAGCGTTTTATTTCTGAATGCAATTGAACTCGCTATAAAGATGGGGCTCACATTTGATTCGGATGGATTTTCGTCGTTGGAACAGGGAATCTATACATCCCGACTTGGTTTGTTACCGAAGTTGCGCATGGATGTTTCCATCACGAATAGCAAGGCCGAGTTAAAAACCGCATTTAGGGATCACACAAAGGCACTGATCGGTCAAAAACCTAAAAGAACCTTACTCAAACTCCAGAGTGTCCTATCCGACTTTAGAAAACCTCAGACCCCAACACCAAAAACTGATTCTGAGGAATAAAATATTCAGTATAAGTCATGACAGCCAATTTATATTCAAGAACGGATCCCTATCAAGGCTACCAGGATCATAAGAGTTGGGGGCAGGCGCCTGACTCAACTCACGACCCGTTGTTCTTTGAAGAAATTGACTCGCTTGGTTTAAAAAAAGGGGCGAAAATAGTAGAGGTAGGTTTTGGTGAAGGACGATTCTTGGATTTTGCGAGGCGCTCTGGTTTTGATGTGCTAGGCTTGGAAATCATTCCGGATCTGATCAAAATGGCTTCAGCCCGAGGTCATAACGTTTCAGTGGGAGCATTGGGTGATTTGTCCGATCAAGCCGGGACGTTCGATCTAGTGGTCGCTTTTGATGTAATGGAGCATTTGACAACAGAAGAAGTGGCCGTTTTTCTAAATGATTCATCACTTCTCTTGAAGGAGGGGGGATTTATTTTAATGAGATTCCCCAATGGAAATAGTCCATTCAGTCTTTGGCTTATGAATGCTGATGTAACTCACAGATCTTATTTAAGTGAAAACAGCATCATGCAATTGGCCCGACCGTTAGGCTTTCATCTTGAGCGAGCATCCAATGCCAAATTGATTCCACCTCTCGGCATGATTAAAAACCTTCGGCGCTGGCTTTCATATTCGATGAGGTCAATCATCGAGATGCTTATCTGCTATTCTTTTCTTGGAAGACGAGTGCCGTTAGAACCCAATCTGGTGGTTGTCTTGGCAAAATAATCTGACTGTAACCACAGGCAGTTTAGGGAGATGGTTCAGTATCGATTCGCAACATGAGACGCAGATAGTTTTCGGCAATGCGACGCCATGAAAAGTCACGGGCGCGGGAGCGCCCGGCTGCAATCAGATCCCTCCTCAGTTTCCGGTCGGTCTTCAATCGCGCAATCGCGCTAACCCAGGCAGGCAGATCATCAGGGTCGGCATAGAGGGCCGCATCACCGCAAACCTCGGGCAGGCAGGGTGAAGTCGATGCAACCACCGGACAACCCAGCGCCATCGCCTCGACAGCAGGAAGTCCGAATCCTTCTATCCGTGATGGTAGGAGGAAGCACAAGGCCTTCGATAGAGCCTGGGCAAAGTCGTCATCTCCAATCCTCCCCAGAAAACGGAGGTTGCCGGGACGACAACTTCCAAGCGTGTCGAAGTTTGTCTTTTTCATATCACCAGCCATAAGAATATCGACGCCGATCGCATCAAGGTCGCCGGCAATCTTCCAAAACAGATCGGTATTTTTGTATTTCTGCGCACGGCCCAGGCAGATAACGAATGGCTTTACTGAATCCAGATCGAGAGTCCCATTCTCTGGTAACCATCGCAAAGCATGATCGGAACCATTGTAGGTCACGAAAATCTTGGCTGGTGAAGCAATTCCGGATTGCACGAGATGCTGCCGAGAAAACTCGGACACAGTCGTAATCGTGGCGCCCCCTCTGCCCAGTAATGGCAAGATGAATGAATTAGCCAGTCGGAAAAAAAAGCCATAACTTTCGGGCATTAGCTTGGATTGAAGATCATGAATACAGATGATCTGCTTGCGAGTAATGACTGGAGCCAGGTTACAGAAGCTCAGTAAGCCTCCATTGATATAGAAAGGAAGTTGAGATTGAACCCAGAACTGAGGCAATCTGGGCTTATTAAACTCTTTAACAAAACGAAATCCGATCCGATCTAAAGAAACATCTTCACGAGGAGGAACGGGCGATATGAGTTCAATCTCCAGATCTTTTGTTAACTCGTGACGATCTTTCATCAGACCATCTAGAGCGAGAGTTATCTCTCTGGCATAGCGCTTAACTCCGTTAGGCGCCAGCCCGAGGAAATCACCATTGATTGTCCATCTCCGCCCCTTCATTTCTTCACGTGGAGATTTGTATCAGGAGCCGAAATGACATCATCTTGTTTTGTTCTTGGTGGATGACTTAAAAACCCACGTTCTTGGTTTTGATGACATTTGTGGTTGTGTAGGGATCCACAAAGATGCCCTGTCCTAAAGGAACGGAGCAGTTGACGGCACTGTTCGCGCTGATGGTTACTGCGGTAGAGCGGGTGACATAGATAGCGGTCGAAGCACTGGGAGGACAACTCGTGATGACATTGCTACTGAGGATCACGTTGGAGGCAGAACCGATAAAGAACGAGTAGGCCGGCGTGTTGCTGACGGTGTTGCCGATAATATTGAGGTTTTGATGGACGGGGTAAGAGCTCAGACCGGTGGGGGTGACAGTCCATACATTGATCACCCCACCACAGATGCCTGGTATGTTTGCAAATCCTCCCCAATACCCCTGATTACAATTATTGCACAGATTGCTCTGAATCAGAATATTATGACAGCCAAGACCTTCGTTGAAGTTCCCATAGTCTACGGTGAGGTTAATGGCCCCCCCGATCAGGTTCTCAATATGGTTGTTCGTGATCGTCACATCACTGCATTGGATTACAAATGCTCTCCCCCGATGCATGTGAAAGTAATTGTTCTCAATCTGTGCTGAACTGCTAGAGCGCGAAAGATTGCCGACGAGGGTGCCGGGAGGAATCGCAACGGCAAGGGGTTGAGTGAAATTCACCGTATTAGCGTTCCCGCCGCTAGCAGATGCCACGGTGCCCTGCCCCAAGACAGCAAGTGTCGAAGGGCTGCAGAACTCGAGCACATTGCCGGGAGTGATCCAGGTGTTCTGAGTGACACTTGAATTGATCAAGGCTTGCTGGGTCGTGGGCATCGAATTAACATAATCCCAAATCGTGCACAGATTCAGGCCGTCGTCGCCCATGTAACTAAAGTCGCAATTTCGGATGGAAATATTGCCAAGGGTCCCCTCAAGGTGGATACCATCAGCTCCCGTGGAAACCAGATCATGAGTCGGGTTGCGGCGCTTTATCACGCAATTGTTCCAAGTGAACCCGCCGTTGCAACCCCAACCGAACCAGACCATGCCCGGGCAGTTCTCAACCGTGATGGTGTTCCAGGTCAGATTCGAGTTGTTGTTGAACATGAACTGAAACCCGGTGGCGTCGTAGACGTGAGTGCGCAGGACGACGGTATCACCAATAGAAAACGCTGCGAAGGAAGGTGAATAAAGAGTCTGAGCAGCAGAAAGAGTTGTGCTTGGTCTGTTCACTTCAATGAGTCTACCCATTTTCCATGCGAGATTGGCCGTGTCATACTCGTCCACAACAGAGACGGGGGTCTGCGCAGTGATGGGGTAGTTGGAGTTGACCAGAATGGTGTTGTTGGCCTGTACAACTCCTGGAACAGCAATGTCAAAAGTCCAACACACGGTGAAATTCGTCATCACGATATTCTGACAGTTAAAGAAATCAAACCCATCGACCGGATACGCACAGTTCAGTGTGGATCCGTTGCCTTGGATAGTCAGGTTATTGAAGTTGTTCAGAGTGACATGAGCATAGGTACCGTTGGCTGACTTCGAGCCATTTGTGATCTGAGGATCATCAAAGGTATAAGTGTTGCTATTGATATTCAGGGTCGTTGCCTTATTAGACTGGCAGGCCTGAAGCGCCAAGACCATTGCCTTCCAGTCCGAATTCGTCATGCCGTTGACAACCTTGTAGTCGGTAAGATTAACAATTGAGGGGTTCTGCGATGGAGTGGCCGTGGCCGTGGCAGACGGCTTCGGGGTGGGAGTGGGATAGTGATGTCTGCTCCACCAATTGGAGTAAAGCAACATAGCAGATGCAATCATTATAGCGGCGAGTGAGAATAAACGGCTCATTGTATAGGTTGGTTTAGGTTTTGTTTGAGTTTTTCTTAAGTCAACCTTGCCGTCATCATTGGTAGACGCAACAAAAGATTAAAGAATATGATTAAAATAAGAGTATTGCTTAGGGAAGAGCTGATTAAATGGTATTGATACCGTTGCGGGAAGCCGTAGCGAATGCGAAGCAACGGCCGGGCAAGTCATGGGCTCAGAGCATTTGGCCGTTTTACTGCGTTGCTTGCTTGGGCAAGACCACAAGGGTATTGCTTCTACGCTTCACGCCTTGAATGAAGTCACTGGGAAGGGACGCTAAGAAGCATGCAACAGGCATGATTCCAAAGAGACGGCACTGCCTTGCAGGAGCAAGGTTATGTTTAAAAACGATCAAATGCTCTTCAGCGGCCATCATGGAACTTCTTCGGCGATTCCTTAACGCTTCTGAAAGCAGATTAAGAGCCTGCGGAGACTTTCGCCGTAGATCTTATCGGCGTTCTACTAAGCAAGATACTTAGATTAAACTAAGCAGCAGTGTCTATTTTCGGCGGAGACTTTCTGATGGTAATCTTTTCGTGTTTTGAAAAGCAAAAGCATCACCCTTCCGCTGCTGGGACTATTGTTAAAAGCAGAAAACAGAACCCTCAATGGTTCTGAGGAAAACTCCGGAGAATCCCCCTGGGAGTAGTCGCATGTATAACAGAAACCGATCTCCATTAGCTTGGCAGATTCTCATCCATCTCATCGATGTGCTAGCCATTATCATTTCTTTTTTGGCGACATTTCTAATCTCGAGAACTAACAGTGCAAACTCCGGAGCGAGCCCTGAATATATTGCCTGGAGTAATTCTCTATTGATCGGAGGGTTGACTATTTGTTTATTTTATTTTTCTGGGCTTTACAGATGGACAGCTTTTCTAAGGTGGAAGGTGATGTTCATCCGACTGATCATTGCAGTGTCGATCTGTGCTTCAATCCTGATTTTATTTCGGTCGCTTTTAAACCCTTTTGAGAAAAGTGGCTTCTTCATCTTCATTTTCCTCTATTGCAGCTTTTGTTTTCTGATTTCCGCACTGGGGCGACTCATCATTCGCTTCAGCGAGATTCATTATTTTGCAAAAGCAAGGCGCGAACGAGTGGCGTTCATCGGGTGGAGTGAATCCATGCAAATGGTGATGTGCTCGCTTTCAAACGACATCCTTTCAAGAGTCAGTGTCACAGGCTTCATTAGTGTCGAAGGATCGCAGATAATACACCCCCCTTTTGAATCTGGATATGCATGTCTTGGTGCTCTTGGTTCGCTCAAGGAGATACTTCATGATTACGGAATTACTATCCTGCTTTTGAATCAAAGGGGGATTCCCGAAGAAGGGTTGGAAAGCATAACCGAGATCTGCGCGGACTCCGCCGTCAGACTCATGATGATACCTTGGACGTCGAAGGTCTGGGGAAACCGTTATGGAATACGAAGGGTCGGTGGAATTCCCTTGCTGGTGATTTACGACCTTGGCATCGACGCTTTAACAAACCGTCTCTTAAAGCGGCTCGTCGACATTGTGGGCTCACTTGTCGGCATCGTGATCTCGGCTCCTATCATTCTCATCCTTATGATCCTGATACGCCTAGAATCTCCCGGACCCGTTCTCTACAGGCAGGTTCGCTCCGGGCAACGGGGGAAGACCTTCGAGATCATCAAGCTGAGGTCGATGTACCCGGACGCTGAAAAGACGACAGGGGTGGTCTGGACGGTTGAAAACGATCCGAGGCGACTCAGGATCGGGGCATTCATCCGTAAGTGGAATATGGATGAGCTTCCTCAGTTCTGGAACGTCCTTTTCGGAGAAATGAGCCTCGTCGGTCCACGCCCGGAGCGTCCGGAGCTCATCGAGAAATTTCGCCTCTCCTTGCGCTATTACAACCTGCGTAACCTGTGCAAGCCGGGGATGACCGGTTGGGCGTCTATCCATGGGTTGAGGGGAAATACATCTCTTGAGGAACGGGTGAAATACGACCTCTATTACATCGAGAACTGGAGCCTGATGCTCGATTTCGAGATGCTTCTCAAGACTCTTTTACCACCGAAAAACGCTTACTGAGGGAGCCTCTTGACCTCAGATGACAAAGGCATTTTACACATTGAATCATAGGATCCTTGAATTGTTATTCCATACCCAGGGAGCACCCAGGGAGATGAGAAGAAAAGCGAGGTTTTTCCTGAGAAGCGGATTGTTTTTATTGCTGATCTCCTCACTAAAAGCTGGCTCCGGTCTCTCAAGATGGGAATCCGACGGGGCATTTGGCACTTCTCGTGAGGTCATTTCTCCCGATGAGTTACTGGCAGGCAGTTTAGAGTCCTCTTTTTTCGCTGATTCGTTTCAGAACGGGACCGTGACTGGAGAAAGCGCGCCGTTACAGCAACTTCAAGACCTGCAGAACATCATGGCGATACATCCCTACCGGAGTCGTTCCCAACAGGTTGATATGCCGGTTCCATCTATTCCCGTCATCGTTTATGAGCCGCAGTTTGGACTTCGCTCGCGCGTCTACCGAAACGGGGCATTCGAGTTTTATCCCTGGTTTGGAGTCTCCCAGCATTACGAATCGAATGTAAATCAGACTTCCACCAATCCCATCGCTGCGTTCTCAGTCTCTCCGGGAGGCGGTGCAGATTTTCAACTTGGAGCGCCTGATTCGCATATTAATGACACGATCCTTGCTCTCACGGGTCGTTACGAGGCCTGGGCCGATCTTTTTTACGGACATCCGGAGCTTTCGGCGTTCAACCAGTCGGTGGAACTTGCAGGAAGAATCGGTCGCATGGGAGCGATCTGGCGTCCCGTGTTCAGCTACAGTGACATTACCGGGAGTAGTCCGCTGGAGGATCAATTGGTAAGCCGAACCCGTCGTCTTACGACCGATGCGGGCATTGTCGGTCAGTACCAGTTCACGGCGCAACTGGGTTGCAACCAGACATTTGATTACAATCAACTCATCCATCCGACCTCGGGCTTCATCAATCTCATCGCTGAAAAAACACGGCAGGAACTGACATGGAAGCTCTCATCCACCATGACCGCCACGGCATGGGGCGAATACCGTTACACGACACCGGCCCAAGGCTCCCAAGGTTCGGAGTTCATCTATGGACCCGGATTTTACGGCAGGCCAAATCCCAAGGTCTATACGGAGATTAGGATCGGATACGACTCGCTCTACCTGCAGGGGAATGTTCCCGGCCGCGCCAATTTTTCCGGCCTAAGGTTCAACGGATGGACAAGCTATGATTGGAGTTCACGTCTGCGCCTCACCCTGAGATATGATCGTGATTACGGATTCAGCGAGCAGGGAGCGAATAATAATTATGTCTCCACCGGTGGGCAGTTGAAGGCTGAACTCAATCTCGGGGAGCGATGGTACGTGAGTACTTACTTTGGTTCCTCATTCCAGCAATATGAAACCTCCGGAGTAAGCACCTTCGAGGTTAGGCCTGAGATGGAAGTCGCCTACGCGCTACCGGGATCTTACTACCCGACGGACTCCAAGATTTTCCTCAGGGGGGGCTACATCTCGTCATCAAACATACAAGGTTCGGGAAGTCCCGTAACCGATCTGCGCCTCACGATCGGATGCAATTTCAAATTCTAACCCCATAAAAAAACAAAACTGCAGAACAATGAAAAACACCCATCACTTCACAAGTTCAATCAGGGGCCTCTGCGCTTCCTTAATCCCGAGTTTGGTGCTGATACTCGGCACGCCAGGTTGCTGCAATGACAATCAGGGATCCTCCACCCCGACAAGCAGTGCTGCCATTCCCTATGTGATGGCGCCCCTTGACACTGTTCGCATCACTGAAAGAGATGGAAGTGTCCGGGAATTGACGGTTCAGCAGGACGGCTCCATTGATCTCCCCTCGGGCAGTCGCAGGGTAAAGGGAATTTCAGTAGTGGATTTCAGGACGATGGTCTCCCGTTCCTATCCAAGTGCCGGGAGGATTGAGATTCTGGAGTTCCGTCCGAACAGGATCACCGTGCTGGGAGAGGTTTTCCACCAGATCCATACAGAACTTCCCGACGGACCGATGCGGGTCATGGATGCAATCGCCGCCGCCAACGGATTCACCCCGCTCGCCAATGCCCGGAGGGTCAGGCTTGTGCGAGAGAATGCCGGCACCTCAGATGTCTACGAACTTGACCTCCGTCAACTCATGAAGGGGCGTCACCTGGATCAGAACATCTTACTGTGCCCTGGTGACGTGATCACGGTGCCCAAGAACTTTCTCTAGAACGCCAGAATACAACCTTTAAAGCAAAATTATGAATAAAAACACATCATGGGAAATCGAGGGGGAGCCGGATCCAGACGCCGGCTATCGGGTCGGGGTGACGGATTTGAAACCCGTCAGGACTCCACCTGTAATGGATAAGGGGCACGATAGTTTGGAAAGGCGCGATACGCACTGGGTGGGACGCTATCAACTTACGATCCAAGACATGATCAGGATCCATTTATCGGAAATCCTAACTGTATCCTTTTGTATTCTGGCGGGGTTGAGTCTTTCGTACCTCTTCTATCGGTCCGTTCCCCGTGAATACAAGGTCATCGGAACATTCCTAGTGAACGACCTCCCCTTTGTCCAAACCCAGCGTAGTTCAGATCCCGAGATGGAACGGACACTTTTACAGTCACTAATCCTGAGCATTGCTAATGCCGACATGCGCAGCGCTGTGGCGAAGCAGTTGGGTGTACCCATCAACCGCATCGCCTTTATCGGAATTGATCCGCCCGTAAAGAATGGCGAAGGGACTCTTCCCGGGGCCAATGTGGAGGTCTCCGCTGTCAAGAACAGTCGCCTAGGGTCGATCTCGGCAGACTCCACCAGCCCAACCTTTGCGGTCAATGTGGTCAACGCCATCCTCGATCAACTCCGTCTGTACAATCTCGTCGGCGGGCAGATCAAGGCCGCCGAGTCGACGGCGGCATTCTCAAAGTCACAGGCGGATGGATTGCTTGCACAGATTTCGGAGGTGACCGCACAGCGGATCAAGTTGGAGCGTGAAAATGCCGAACTAGATAACTATCTGAAGCACGGACTTCCTCTGGCCTCTTATCCCACTTTCGCCCAAGATGCGACCCTCGGCAACCTGAAGACCCAGTTGTTTCTGGTCGAATCGGAATACAAGGCCCTTGCCGCCACCGTCACTCGTGGTCAGAGAATCGATGCGAAGGCTTCCGAATTAAAATCCCTCCGCCTCCAACTCGCCGAGTATTCCGAAAAACTGGCCTCCTCCCTTCGCTACGATTACAATATCCGAAAGGCTCAGGAACAGGACCTGCTGGCAAACAAACTGAGTCTTGCGGAGAGGTATAATCAGTCACAGCAGGATGCGACCCGCCTTTCCCAGACATTCGGCAATCCGGCGGAGATGGAAAAACGGACTTCTGAAATCAGATCCAAGGGCGAGGTGGGAGACGCCAATATGATCGTTGTGGTGGATCGGGCGAGACCTCCCCTCAAGCCCTCGCACCCCGTGATGCTACTCCACCTGATGGTCGGTGGTTTTCTGGGGTCCGTGATGGGGCTTCTCCTTGCCGGTTCACGCTTGTTTTTCGACAGCGGCATCGTTTTGCCTGCCCAGATCGAGACCCGACTTTCGATTCCCTGCCTTGCTATCCTCCCGAGGCGGAAGACCCCTTTTCTTTCAGCCTCCGCCGTCCAAAGAAATGGGGCCGGAAGCCTTTATTGGCTGAGATTGTCGGAACTGTGCAACCGACTTCTTTCAGGAACCCAATCACAACAATGCAGGATTATCGGTTTCGCTTCCGTCGATTCCGGCAAACGCTCCATGGGGTATGTCGCCGATCTGGCTGGAATGATGGCCGATGGGGGGAAGAGGACTCTTCTTATCGATCTGCACCCAGATGGTTCCGAAACAGCGAATGCTCTCCGCATCGATCTTAGAAAAAACTCATTGCAGATGTTGCTATCCGGCATCCCTCTTTCAGAAATCCTGAGTTACTCGTCAAATAGAAATCTGGCCCTCTTCACAATGGAGGGATCCTGCAAGAATCTTTCCGGTGAAATTCACCGGCGGCCAATTACCATCGACTGGGAAAACTTATTGACTGCCTGGGATTGCATTTTCATTGATGCCCCTTGTTTTGTTGCCAACCAGTCACTCCATCAGTTTCTTCCACCTCATGCCCCGCTTGTCCTGACTGCAAAATATGAGCGTACCAGGATGAGCGCGATGATCCGCTCGATATCAACCGCACGTGCCAACAGATATCGCATCGCCGGCGCGGTAATCACCGCTGCTCCCGGGAAGCATGCCACCTAGCATTTCAAAGGCATCCGGTGTCTGTCTTCTCCGAGGATTGCATTTCCCTAAGTTGCCAAAAGGCAATTCCAGCGCAAAGAACAAGTGACAATAGCCAGACCATGGGTGATCTGCTCCAGGAAGAAGCTTCCATGATTATTCCTGCAAGAAAGATCCCCGGCATGAGCGGCCTCAGCATGAAGATCCATTCCGCAGCAGAACTCCATCCGCATTTTTCAGCAATGGTGTTAGAGAGGGGCAAGAGGCAAAAAACACCCAGACTCCCGCCAAAAAAAAGTCCTGGCAGCCCCGCAAAATAAAATCCTGCGGTAGCGCCTACGGCTCCCAATAACTCTTCGGAAAATCCGGCTATTGCGCCCGATCTCGCGAGGTTAAGCCCGGCGGCCGCGCACGTGACGACGCCACAGAGAGCTCCGCTGAGTCCGAAGCATCCCAGCGAGAGTCCGAGCAAAGGCGATGCGGAATATTGCCCCTTGAGCCAGAATGACAGCAAATCGTCAAGCAATAGGATAAACATCAGCACTCCAATTGCGCTGAAGAGAGCGACATGCAGCCAGCTTTGGCGAAAACGCTGCTGACGTTCCCTTGTGTCAACTGCCAAGGTCAGGGCGGCCGTAGTGGTCTCGCACGAGGTTGCCGCGACGTTACTCACCATTTCAGACAGACGAAGGAGCACATAAAACATGCCGGCCTCCACGGGTCCCGCCATTGCCGAGATCACGAATGTCAACGCATGCGATTTAAGGACCATTGCAATGGTCACGAGATAAAACCATGAACCTGAACGGAGCGTATTCCAGGCAATGCGGGGGCCGAAGTGCCTGATGAATTTCCATGGCTTCAGGGCAAAGAGTTCTTTTTGCCAGGCGACAACGAGATTGGGTACCGTCAACGATAATGAGTAGGCTATGATAACCATGCTAATCGAGGCTCCGCAGAGCACCAGAGCAGCGCAGATCGGTATGGCTGCCAATGCGCCGTAGGTATTGGCCTCCTTGACGGAAGAGAGATTTCCGCTTGCCGCGATCGGCTCGAGTCCGAGCGTGGTCGTCATGAAGACCGAAGTGCAGACAATGGTAAGGACAAGCACTTCGGATCCTCCCGGAGGAAGATTAAGAACCCTGGTCATCCAACCTGACCGAGCAACTGCGAAGCTAATCAGGGTCACTATCAGACAAACGGAGGAGAAAGTCAGTAATCCCTCCGCATAAACGCGATGCCACCCCTCTTCGTCGCCGCGCTTCAAGGCGCTGGCGATTTGGATGCGGGTGAGGGTCCTCACTCCTCCGTCCAGTAGGGCCATGGAGACAAGGAGCGAACTGGCTAGGGCGAAGAGACCAAAACCCTCCTTGCCCCATTTTAAAATCATCATCGGCGTCAGTATGATCAAGAATCCCCCCTTGGATCCGAAATTCAGAATTTGCCAAAAAAGATTTTTCAGAAGTTCATCGTCGTAGGCATTTTTACTACTCGCGCATTTCACTGGGGATGAGGGGTTGAACTCCATCCAGCCAAGATATACGTCAAGCCTTCACCCCGACTTCCTGTACTTACGCTTAGAAAATGCCACTCGCCATTCTGGGCGATGGATCCTGCCGGAGGAGTTGGCATAGGAGAATCCATGTCCCGGTATTGGCTTTATTTTAACTCCGTTCGGCAGTGTAAATCGACACTGTGCCAAGCGTCAGAGGGTACGACTTTGCCTGCCGAAACCCGCAGGATTCGATGAGTGAGGTCATGGCAGTGCCTGAGGGGAAGAGTTCTATCGATCCGGCAAGGTATTCGTAGGCGTCGGCGCGCCCCGTCGCGATGCCGGCTATGTGGGGGAGAATATGGTGCAGATAGAAGCGGCAGAGGGGTCGAATGATCGGAAGCGTGGGAAGTGAGAAATCGAGAATGAGGAGGTGGCCACCCGGCTTCAGGACGCGTGCCATTTCGGAGAGGCCTCTCTCCCAGGAGGCCATATTTCTTAGGCCGAAGGCTGCGGTGACAATGTCGAAATTTTGATCGGCAAAAGGGAGGTTCATCCCATCGGCTACGACGAGTTCCAGGAGTCCGTTTTTCCGTGCGACTTCCAGCATGGGAGCACAGAAGTCAGCACCGACAACCCTAGCATCAGGGTATGCTTTCCTGATCGCCATGGCAAGATCACCACTCCCGGTCGCGACATCAAGAACGGTTGACGGATTCCAAGGTCGTATCAGCCTGACGGCAATTGCTCTCCAGTAGAAGTCGAGTCCCCCGCTGAGCAGGTGATTGACCATCTGGTAACGCCCAGCGATGTCGGAGAAGAGTCCCCGTACCATTTCGGGATTCTCTTTGCGGATCTCCATGGGTGGTGTCGTTCAGAAGAAAAAAGTGCTCACGAGAGGAATCGAACCTCCATGGGTTACCCCATACGCTTCTGAGACGTACGCGTCTGCCAGTTTCGCCACGTGAGCAAGAAGGGTGAATTTATCCTAGCTCTCGGGAAAGTAAACCCTCAAGGTGTGGAGCAGTACCGAATCGAATGCCCGAAAAAGGAATCAGCGGTCACTGAAAAGACGAAAAAGAGACGAATTTCGGCTGGCGCGCTCGTCCATCCCGTGCAAAGTAGAGGTTTAACCACCAACCTCATGACCAAACGATTCCTCACCCTTCTTTCGATCATCCTCTCCGCGGGGCTTCTTCACGCGCAGAACTCTTCATCAAAATCCTCTGCTACTCCCGACATTCAGAAGATGATCTCGGAAGCAGTTGCCAAGGGTGGTGCGAGTTCCTCAACGGTTGCCTTGAAGGATCCGGTTGCCACCGTCAATGGAGATAAGATTAGCCGAGCTGATCTGGAGAAGGCCTTCACCGAGGCTCTCGCTGCCAGCGGTCAGGCCAATGCGCCCCTCACCGCCGACCAGAAGATGCAGGGCTATCGCCAGATCCTCGATGGCATGATCATGGAGAAGTTGGTTGACAAGCAGGCCGCCGCGGTCAAGGTCGACCAGACCGAGATCGACGCCCAGTTGGCCAAGATCAAGAGCCAGTTCCCCTCCGAGGAGGTCTTTCAGGCCGAAATGAAGAAGTCGGGTCTCACCATGGATCAGTTTGCTGCCAATCTTAGCAAGTCGATCCGTCAATCCAAGTGGATGCAGTCACAGGTCGCCGGGAAGGACAGTGTCACCGAGGCCGATGCCAAGAAGTTCTACGATGCTAACACCAAAGACTTCACCAACCCTGACCTAGTCAAGGCCAGCCACATCCTCTTCCGTACTGCTCCCGATGCCACCGCAGCGCAGCAGAAGGTCGCCGAGAACAAGGCAAAGGCCGCGATCGTACGAGTCAACAAGGGCGAGGCGTTTGACAAGCTGGCCTCCGAGCTCTCTGAGGAGCCGGGTGCCGCACAGCGTGGTGGAGATTTGGGTTACTTCCCGAAGGACAAGATGGTTCCGGAGTTTGCCGATGCAGCTTTTGCCCAGAAAGTCGGCACTGCGAGCGTCACCCCGGTGAAGACAAAGTTCGGCTACCATGTGATCAAGGTCACCGACAAGAAGCCGGCTGGAACAGAGAGCTTCGATGACGTAAAGCCAAAGCTGATTCAATTTCTCCAAGCCCAGAAGCGTCGCGATATCTTCAAGGGTGTCATGCAGGAGCTCCGCCAGGCTGCAAAGATCGAGAGTACCCTTCCAGCCCCGAGCGCCTCCATGGTGCCAGCCAAGTAAGGGCCAATTTTTTGTTCAGTTGATCCCGATGGAGTCGTCTCAGAAGAGACCCGTCGGGGTTATCGGACTCGGTATTATTGGAAGCCGCATTGCATCGGCTCTGAGACGCGACGGACATTCTGTCTTCGTCTGGAATCGTTCGCCCCGAGCCGAGCCGAACTTTCTCTCTGCGGCCCGAGAAGTCGCTGAGTCGGCGGATATACTCCAGATTTTTGTTCGGGATGGTGAAGCGCTACTGGAGGTGATTCGTTCCATGGGGACTGCCTTGGGAGGATCCCATCTCGTCATGAACCATGCGACTGTCGGCCCTGCCGAGACGCTCGAGGTAGCCCGCCTGGTAAATGAGAGGGGAGCTTCTTTCTTGGATGCCCCGTTCACTGGTAGCCGTGATGCTGCGGCCGTTGGAGAGCTTGTTTACTATATCGGTGGTGAGGAGTCCGTCCTCGAGCGCGCTTTGCCGATTCTCAAGGTTTCGGCTAAGGCCATCCTGCTGATGGGACCGGTGGGTGCCGCCACCTATGTGAAAATCGCTACCAATATGATCAGTGCCGCTGAGATCGGAGTGCTTTCCGAAGCCCTTGCCTTGCTGGCCCGGGGAGGCGTCCCTCTTCCCCGTCTCATGGAGGCTCTGCAGCATAATATAGCGAATTCCGGAGCCATCTCCGCCAAGTTGCCTCTGATGCTCACCGGTGACTTCGCACCGCGTTTTTCCACCAAGAACATGCTCAAGGATCTCCAGATCGCCCTGCGTTCGGTCGAGGGGAAGGGGATCGATCTGCCTGTCACCGCCGCGACTACGGGAGCGCTGATGGGAGCGATGCAGGCCGGATGGGGAGAAGATGACTTTGCCTCCCTGGCCCGTCACTACGAGTATGCCGGGAGCGTGAAGGATCTCCCGGATCAGACTCTTCATGCGTCAGCTCCCGCCTCTTCCAAAGGTGGAAAGGAAAACGACACTAAGGCCAAGACACCCAAAGAGATTGACCCGAACGTTGTAAAAAAGAAGTTGTTTGGATTCTTTGGAAGCCCAAAGAATTCCTGAAACGGCCGTCAATGCTTCCGGAACCGATGGAACAACTGCGCCGGGCCAGGGTGGATGGAGGTGCATTTTTCCAGCCTCAGCGACTTCTTCTGCGTCTTTCTGGATCAGACGCCTTCCGTTATCTGAACGGACAGATCACGCGCGATCTGGGTCGTATGGCCACCGGACATGCTGTGCAGGCCTGCATCTTGACGCCGAAGGGAAAGCTCTGCGCGCCCCTGGTGATCTGGCGCGAGAATGACGATCTGATCGTCGAAAGTGATCTCTCCTTGGAAGAGACCCTGATCGCCCGTCTGGAGCGCTATATCGTGGCGGATGATGTCTCGGTCTCCGTCGAGCCCGAGCACTCCAAGAGTCCCACGATCCATCTTTTCGGAAAGCTGGCTGAGTCCGAGCCTTGGGTTTCCGCTCCCGGCATCCGAGTGAACCGCTTGGGAACTATGGGCTTCGATCTCAATCAAGATTTTCCCGGCGTGGCATCGCTCATGACTCTGGATCCCTGCCACGTGGAGACGTTACGAGTCGAGAGGGCGATTCCTAAGTGGGGATCAGAACTCAGCGAGGAGACTTTGCCCTCGGAGGCTGGCCTCGACCGCACGCACATCGACTATGACCGCGGTTGCTATCCTGGGCAGGAAGTAATTTCCCGGCTCAAGAGCATCGGCAGGGTCAATCGCCTGCTAAGTCTTCTGGCAGCCCCGGAAAACTCAACTCTTGCTCCAGGTCATGAAATTGTCACGAAGGAGGAGGACGTTGTTGGGAAAATCACGAGTGTGGCTCCCCGCTTGCCCGAAGAATCAGAATTACCCGTCGTGTCCGTAGCCCTAGCTTACCTGAAACGAGCAGCCGCGGAGGGAGATGCACCCCTTTTTGCCCTCGATCCCTTGACCCGAGGAAAGACTCCGCTCAGCATCACCCAAGTCACCGGCTCATGAATACCCGATCCCTGCTTTCTCTGGTTCTCCTGCCAATTTTTTTCCTGACAGGATGCGTCACAACGCCCCGTTATGTCGGATCAGGACCTCAGGTGGCGGTCATGCTGATCAAGGTCCGCAAGGAGAAGAAACCGCAGCGCATCGTGATCGAGCTGAACGATTCCGCAGCACCGCAGACCGTTGCCAATTTCAAGGAACTGATCCAGCGGCATTACTACGACGGCATGCAGTGTCATCGCCTCTTTCCTCATCAGCTGGTCCAGACGGGAGATCCGAAAGCCCGCCAAGGAGTCGTCGCTAGCGTGCTTCAGAAAGTGGGTCTTGACTTCCAGGACACCGACCGTGCCGGTACAGGAGGCCCGGGCTATACCATCCCCGCCGAGATCCACCTGAAGCTCGAGAAGGGTGCGGTTGCGACAGCCCGTCTCCCCGACATGATCAATCCGACTCGCGCCTCGAATGGCAGCCAGTTCTTTGTCTGCATCGAGGCCATGCCCCAACTCAACGGCCAGTACACGGTCTTTGGCAAAGTGACCCAGGGATTGGAAGTGCTCGACGCCATCAGTGGCATTCCTGTCAACAGCAATGACTTCCCGACCGAGAAAATCGTGATTCAGTCCATCCGGCTGGAATAAATTTCGGGATTTCTTGCGCTTAGGAAAAAGCGTCAATGTGATTTGCAACAACCAACATATTCATCGAATTACCAAACCAGAGAGAATCATGAACATCTGCGAAACCGAAGGTGCCCGCCGCCCATCCCTGCTGTTTACCACCAAGCGCTTGGATCGGCTGCGCAAGCGCATTGTTGAGGATCCCCAAACTGCTGCCCACTGGGAGCAATTGCGCGCGAAAGCGGATCAAATGCTGGCCGTTGAATGGATCGACGAAATGGTGGCGGAGGGGGGTGCTGACCCTCAGCACGGGGATTACATCAAAGCGTCGCGCGAACTGGCCGATGTCGTTCTGACTCTCAGCCTAGTCCATTCGATGAAGCCGGACGAACGTTTCGCGGCTAAGATCAGATCAGGTCTTCTTCATTATGCGGAATACAGTCATTGGTCTGGTCCGGGACTCCTTGATCGCAATCCGCCGTGGCGCTCCGAGCTGGCTACCGCGACTTTCTGTTTCTCCTGCGCCCTCGGCTTCGACGTTCTTCATCGTGCTTTGTCTGCGGAAGAGCGCTCGCAGATCGTCGATGCTCTTGTTGACAAAGGAGTGCTCCCGATTTTGAAGGACTGGCTCCTGCCCGGAACACGAATCCATTCGCTGGATTCGATGGGGCACAACTGGTGGGTTGTCTGCCTCTCGATGGCGGGTTTTGGGGCGATTTCCCTTCTAGGGAATCGACCGGAAGCCGGGGAGTGGGTCGATGCAATCGAGCAAAGTATGCCGGAGTGGTTTGGTTACTCGGGCAATCTCCTTCAAAACAAGGTGGCTAACTTCGATGCCGCAGGCGCCTTTTACGAGGGAGTGGGCTATGCCAACTATGCGCTCATGGAGTATCTGATGTATCGGCTTGCATTGACCGAAGCCTTCCCAGAGAGGACGCAGATGGATTGTCCGCAACTCCGTCAGGCCGAGCAATTCTTCCTTCATACCTTCTATCCCGCAAGCGACGGATATTTCAACGTGAACTTCGGCGATGCAAAGATCCGTGAAGACGCGACGCGCTCAATGCGGTTGCTTCTGGCGAATGGTTTCGGATCCGGTGCGGGAAAGTGGTATGTCGAGCGCGCAACCGACTGCGGGGATCACCCGCTTGCCTTGCTGCTGGATGACGGCACACAGGGGGAACCGCCGCAGGGACTCCCCACGTCGATCCTGTTCCCTGAATCAAGCTGGGTGGTGATGAGATCGAGCTGGGAGGACGATGCGACCCTGCTTGCCGCGCGCGCCGGCACCTACTGGAACCATGCTCACGCCGATGCCGGTTCTTTCATCCTCTTTCATCAGGGCCGTCCCTTGATCGAGGATCCGGGCTATTGCCCCTACGTGAGGCCGGAGTATGTCGGGTATTATGTCACCTCGCAGGCTCACAATGTGGTGCTGTTGGATGGCCGTGGAGCGCCACAGGAGGATTTTCAGCGCGGGTCAAAATTTCCCGGAAAACTGCACAGCCTGCTTGACGATGAGGGGCTCAAGTATGTCTATGCCGACACTGCGGGACCGATGGCCCATTTGCTTGCCCGGCATTACCGCCATTGGTTGTGGGTTGATGGGGCGGTCATTATCTTCGATGACTTACTGGCCCACCAGTCATCCCGTTTCAGTTGGCTGCTGCACCATGCCGGAACTGCCGGACTGAGTGAACAGTCAGTGACAATTCGCAACGCTCCGGCGGAGGCGCGGGTAGATTTTCTTTACCCGGGAGAACTTGATGTTTCTCGATGTCCCGCTCCCGCGCCGTATGATGCTGATAAACAAGTCACCTATCTGGAGTTCACAACCCGCGAGGCTGCGCTCCGGCAGAATTTCATTGTCGCCATTATTCCCTCCTGTCCCGAGGGGGAGCCACGGGTCCGGCTCATCGAAGGAAAGAATTATCTTGGCGTGCGAATCGAAGGATCGGAAACCACGACGGACCTGTTTTTCAACCCGCTTTCTGGAAAGCGCAGTCATGAGAATACCAACAGCGTGTTCGAGGGATGGGAGACCGATGCGAATCTGCTGGCAGTTAGCAGAAGGAATGCAGCGATGCCGGAGGATCCCCGGCAGGCATCCCGTATTCTGATGATAGACGGCAGTTACCTCAGCTTCGGTGATGAGAGCGTGATCAATTCGCTCTCGAAAGTTGATGCACTCGTGATCCCTGGGCCGAAGCGTCCCAGAATCACGATGCGAGGTCAGCCCGGAGTTCGGGTTGAGCTTGGACAAACAGAAGAGCCCGATGAGGTCTTGGTTAATGGATTGCCGGCTTGCTTTGACTATTTGCCGGCAACACGCAGAATCCGCTTCAACTATGAAGTCCCGAATTGACGACCGACTATGAGGGGATCCATTACGGGCTACGGCGACGCCTTATAAGAGCGGTTTGCTTCCTTAGGGAATCGCTGATTAATCCCATGAGGGTCGCCAGCTCTCCGTTGGATTGCGCGAGCGCCTTGACTCAGGGCTTACGTCGATGAAGATGCATGAATGAGCACAACCCGGTCCGGACTTGATCTCCTGCGCAGGATGCGGCGAAACCGAGGCACGCCCTCCGTGCGTTCGCTGGTCCGAGAGACCGTTCTGCGTCCCGAGGATCTAATTCAACCTCTTTTTGTCCGTGCAGGTGAAGGAGTTCCCGAGCCTGTCGAGTCGATGCCCGGTGTGGTCCGGCATACGCTCGCTTCCTTGGTCTTGGAGTGCAGGAGAGTGGCTGGACTCGGCATGCCTGCGGTCGCCCTTTTTCCATGCATCGAGTCCTCGCTGAAGGATGCACTCAGTACACACGCCACCGACCCCTCCAATATCCTTTTTGCCGCGATCCGTGCCGTCAAAGAGGAATGCCCCGACTTGGCCATCATTGCCGATGTGGCGCTCGATCCCTACACGAGCCATGGACATGACGGTTTGATTGATGATCGCGGCAACGTGGAGAATGACTCCACAGTCGAGACCCTCCAGCGACTTGCCGTGGCCGAGGCGGAAGCCGGCGCCGATATCGTGGCTCCTTCCGACATGATGGATGGTCGCGTGAAGGCGATCCGCACGGCACTCGATGCCGCAGGTTTCCCAAGGACGGGCATTCTGGCTTATGCCGCCAAATATGCATCCGCTTACTATGGTCCCTTTCGGGATGCGGTGCAAAGCAGCTCTGGACAACCCCTTGATAAGCGCGGCTACCAGATGGATCCCGGCAATGTTCGCGAGGCGCTGCATGAGGTGCATCTCGACGAGGAGGAAGGAGCCGACATAGTCATGGTGAAGCCAGCGGGTCCCTACCTCGATGTCATCCGTGCAGTGCGTGGTCACACCCTCCTTCCGGTCGCAGCTTATCAGGTCTCCGGCGAGTACGCCCAGATCCATGCCGCGGCTCGCCTCGGATGGCTCGACTACGAAGCGACACGCGATGAATCCTTGCTTGCGATCAAGCGAGCTGGAGCTGACATGATCCTGACCTATTTTGCGGCCGAGGTTGCCGCATCGCTACAAGCATGATAAGAGTCCTGCGCTTCACATCGTTCCCGGCGGCACTCTTGGCGGCATTGTTCTTTCTCTCCGGTTGCGCTGACACCCATCACCGCCTGATATTGAGTATTCCGGATCAGAAGATGCTAGTGCTCACCGATGGGCGGCCGGTTGCCCTCTATAAGGTCTCTACCTCCAAATACGGGACCGGTGACCGCGAGGGAAGCTATACCACGCCACTCGGGCATCTTTGTATCCGGAAGAAGATCGGTGAGGGCTCTCCGCTGGGGACTGTCTTTCATTCGCGCAAGCCGACGGGGGAGGTGCTCCCTCCTGATTCCCCGGGACGTGATCCTATTGTGACACGGATTCTTTGGCTGAATGGCCTCGAGGAGCACAACCGCAATGCCTTCAGCCGCTGCATTTACATCCACGGAACACCTCAGGAATCACTCCTCGGAACGCCGGTCAGCTATGGCTGTATCCGGATGCGTTCCGCTGATGTAAAACAACTTTACGATCTTCTTGGGCTCGGAGCCCGAGTGGAGATAACGCAGAAGTCGCTTGTTCCATCCGGAGAGTGATCCTATCTGCGGAGCGGGATTATTTAGAAAGAGGGGGCTTCACGAAAGGCGCTCCAATTTTGTGACGCGCCCGCCCGTAATCCATTCAACAATATAGATATTGCCGTGCGGGTCGGTTGTTGCCGAATGGGGGCTATTGAAAGCTCCCTCCGCGACCCATTTACGATTGTTTGGCCATCCCTCGAGGCTGGCAACCTGCGGATTGACTCCCAGCGAAGCCACGGGCTCATCTGTGGAATTAAGGATGGTGATCCCCGCCTTGAGTTCCGGGATGATCAGATGATCCCCGAGAGTTGTGCTGATGTCGGGGGAGTCCAAGAATCCCTCACCAAAAGTACGGCGGTAGGTGCCGTCGATCCCGTAAACCTGAAAGCGGCGGTTGCCCCGATCGGCGATGTAGAATTCAGGTTCCCGACCCCGCGTGTCGAGGGCGAGTCCATGCGGGCAGTCGAAGCGGCCGCCTCCCTCCTTCCCATCTAGAGTGGAAAGATAGTTTCCAGACCTGTCAAAGCGATGCACCAGAGAGGCGCCGTAACCGTCAGCCACCCATATATCACCGTTTCCCCCGAAACGGTCCTCAGCCACGGCTGCCCATGTGGGCACGTAGTTGCACGTGCTGTAGGCCTCATGATCAGGTTTTTTCAGGCTCAGCAGGATGCGACCGTCGAGGGTTGCCTTGACAACCTCTCCGATGTCCTGATCGACAAGCCACAGCAATTCTTCTCCTTCCTCTTCAATGAGGGTCAGTCCGTGCGCCCCGGGATAATTACCCCAAGCTTTCAGGAGTATTCCCCCGGAAGAATAATGGAGCAAGGCCGGATCGGCTTGGTGAAAAACTACAATCTCCCCGTTCTTCAACGCAGCGATGCCATGGGTTCGGCCGTTCATTTTTCCGAGAGGGGATTCCGGAATCGTTATCCAGTTTTCAATCCATTTGTATTTTCCCAGCAGGGTTTCGAGTGTCATGGGTTCGGCGGCAGGTGATTTTTGTTTTTCGGAGAAGAGTCTTTGCGGTGTGATTTGAGTCAAGTTGCATCTGGAAGGAGGGCTTCGTACTGGTAAGTCGGATCCGTCCTCTGCCTGCGCACCGTCTCATCAATCTCCTTCCAAGTGGCGATAAGACCATGGGGAGTAGGAGGGAGTTCGTGTTTGATCAGTTTGTGGAGTTTTCCGAGGTTATAGCACGGAACGGCTGCGTACATGTGGTGTTCGATATGGTAGTTCATCTGCCAGTAAAGGAAGCTGATGATCGGATGAATGGTGAAGGTGCGGCAGCAGAGGCGGAAGTCATCAACATTGTCCTTGAGGCCAGTATGCTGTGTGTTGTTACAGAGGAAAAAGAGCCATTGTCCGATGCTGCCGGCAGAGCAGCAGAGAATGGGGATGATCCATTGTCCGGCAGTAAGCGCCGCCACCAAGATCAAGGCATGCCCGGCAAGCGTGATGCGCGCCCAGCGGACCGGCGCCTTGCGGCTTTTGGGGTCTGATTCAGGATAGAGGGTGAGTTCCCATTCACCCCGGAACTCTCCGCGTGCATAGCGGAGTGTTTGCAAAAATATAAATTTGAAATGCAGGGGGAAGAAAAACCCCCACTTTAGGACATCTCGAAAAAGAAAACCCGAGGGAAGAACGACTTCCAGGTCGTCCGGTGGATGGAGAGTGTAGCGGTGGTGACGGATGTGGCTGTACTGGAAGGTCTCGTGATTGTGCCATCCGAGGAAGGCTAAGAGATGGCAGAAGAAGGAGTTGAGCCATCTGGTCTTGAAGACTGTTCCGTGGCCGAGTTCGTGCACCCCGTTGATCGTGAAAGCGCCGACCATTCCATAGAGAAACACGATTCCGACCGTCGCCCACCAGGGCCAGTGATTGAAGGAGAACCATGCCGCGACACCCGCCCCGATCAGGATGGCTAGGAAGCCAAACGTTTGGATGGCTCCCTTGAGGTCACTTTTCTGATGCACTTCCTTGATCTGCTCCTTGGTGAGTTTTGTACGATACCAGGTGATGGCGATATTTTTGCGGACATCCTCGGTGAATTCTTTTAGTGGCGGTTCCTGCTTCAGGATCGGATCGGTTTGTGTGCTCATAAAAACAACTCAACACCATTTGGTTTGATTTTGCTTTCGAGAAGAAACCGCAATACTTTCTCAAACATAACTCCTGGGAAATTTCTCCGTTTATGACTCGAATCATCAGTGATCTTCGGCGCTGTGGAATCCGATCCATCGCAGCATTGGGGAGGTATGATTATGCTAGGGCTAACACAGGTCTGAGTGAGCACCGGCACCCCGGAGCCGTAGAGATCTGCTATCTCGCCCGAGGAAGACAGACCTATTGTGTCGGTGAGGAGAGCTTTCACCTCCGTGGCGGGGATGTTTTCATGACCCTGCCGAACGAGGAGCACGGCACCGGCGGGGCTCCCCAGGAAAAAGGGCTTCTCTACTGGGTTAACCTGCTGAATCCCGCAGCAACCGGCAATTCACTGCTCGGTTTGGCACCGGATTTAAGCCGCGCCCTTTGGCGCTCACTCACACGATCTCAACGACGACATTTTCCGGGAGCCACCGAGATGCAACGCCATCTCGACGCTGTCATCCGAATCATGCAAAACGTTTCCACCCCCCTCTCCCGCATCGAGATATGCAACCGTTTGACTGCCTTTCTTCTCGCCGTGGTGGCCATGCGCGACGAGGCACTCAACCGGGATGAAAATGGTCGTTTCTGCGGGGTGTTGGATCATCTGAAAAATAACCTTCAGGAGCCTGAGAAAATAACCGTTGGGAAGTTGGCCATGGTCGCTGGACTCTCTTTGTCGCGCTTCAAGGCGAGCTTCAAGCAGGAAACCGGCATCCCGCCTGCGGAGTATGTCCTCAGAGAGCGCATCTCAGAGGCCCGCCGCCGCCTTTCTAGAACAGGAGTGACGGTCACCGAGGTCGCCTTCGATCTCGGTTTTTCCTCCTCCCAGTATTTTGCATCTGTCTTCAAACGCTTCACTAACAGGACACCGCGCGAGGTCCTGAGAAGGGACTGAGCCCCGGAGTCATCAGGGAGCATCTCAAGAAGAGACTGCTCTCTAAAAACCACCGGACCGGGTTGACGAATTGGATCTCTAAGTGCAGGGTCTTAGTTTGAGGCATATTTGTCATCTGCTAGCCCTTTTTTCACTGATCGGATCCCTTCATGCGGAAAGGATTGAGTCTGCGGTGCCCGCTGCTTCTGATGATCCACATCATGAGATCATTGTTAGCGTGAAGGATCAGCGGTTGCTACTGAAGACCGATGGCAAAACGCAGGCCATCTATCCCGTCTCAACCTCGCGGTTCGGGATCGGCGACCGTCTGGGCAGCTACACCACGCCCCTCGGAAAGTTTCTTGTCAGGATGAAAATCGGCATGGGTCAACCGCTCGGTGAGGTCTTCCATTCCAGAAAGCCGACTGGCGAAGTCCTCAAGCCGAATGCCCCCGGCCGCGACCCAATTGTGACGCGCATTCTCTGGCTGGAGGGGATGGAACCCGGCAATAGGAATGCTTTCAACCGAGGCATCTACATTCATGGCACACCGCAGGAAAATCTGCTCGGACATCCCGCCAGCTTCGGCTGTATCCGGATGCGCTCTACCGATGTGGCTGCTCTCTGTGACAGGATATCGACCGGGGCCTCCGTGCGGATTACTCCGGACCACCTTCCTGTGCATGAGTCCTTCCTAGGAGATCTATTAAATCCCCACGGCCTCGTAGCGTCGCACACCCGCATTCCAGAGCGCGCGGGCAAGCAGGTAACACAGTAGCACCCAGGTCGCCTGAATGATCAGTCCCTGCAGGAGCTGTGGGCCGTGGATCTTCTCCATCAGGACGGCTACGGGAAAGTAGAGCTCATAAGGGAATGGTAGGAGTCGCAGGATCGTCCCAGCAATTCCCGGCACTGTATCGAGAGGGAAGAGTTTGCCACTCAGGAAATACTCGAAGGAGTAGAGGATGAAGACCACTGTTGATATCTCCAGAATCCAGAAGGCCAGCATCGCCAGGGCATAGGCGATCAGGAACTGGATGGCTCCCGCCATGACAAGGCTCACAACAAAAAATCCCCAGGTGGAGGCATGTTCAGGCCAGTGCAGGTATTGACGGTACCACCATAAGACACCGACCATGGGAAGCAGCATAACGGTCGTGTAGAGAAGACGGGAACCGACAAAGATGCAGAAGCGGTAGGCTAGGAAGTCGAACGGCTTCAGCAGGAAGGAGCTGAGCTGTCCCTCTCGGATCTCGGCAGCGATCTGCCACTCGTCCTCCGTTGGTGTGATCAGATTGTCCACCAGAAGGATGATCAGGAAGTAAAAGACCATTTGTCCGAAATCATACCCGGCGATTGTGCTTGATGTATCTCCATAGATCGCGCGCCAGACAAAGACTGTTCCTAAGAGCGGAATCAGGGCAAAAAGGGAGCGGAGCAGGAAGTTCCAGCGATAGACAAAGGTGTTCTGTAGGCCGATCGAGAAAATGGCGCGGTATTTGTCGAGGATCTGGCGAAACTTCATCGTACGGTTTGAAACGCTTTTACAGAAAAGCCATTCACGCTTAAACCTTAACTTATGTCGACCCTCCTTGAATCCATCACCGCGGCCGAGGCCACAGATTCCCTGCTAAAGTCTTCCGCGGAGAATATCCGCGCGATGCTTGGACGCGGAACCTCGCCGTTGGCCGAGGCCGTGATCAGCGAACTGGCCGAATCCGGGCGCTGGGACGAACTGAACAATCGCTTCTTTCGCGCCATGGCTTTCGGCACGGGAGGTCTCCGTGGCAAGACGATCGGCGAGGTGATCACTAAGGCTGAAGCCGGCCCAGGTCGTCCAGATGGCCGTCCCGAACATGCTTGTGTCGGCACCAATGCGATGAACGACTACAACATCGCCCGCGCCACCCGCGGACTCGCTACCTATGTGCGCCAGTGGCATGAGCGCGAGAGCCGCCCCGGCCGTCCCGCGATCGCGATTAGCTACGACACACGCTTTTTTTCACGTGAATTTGCCGATCTCGCCGCCAAGGTGATGACTGATCTCGGGTGCGATGCATTGCTTTTCGAAGGGCCACGATCGACGCCCGAGCTCTCCTTTGCCGTCCGTTACAAGAATGCAGCTGCCGGCATCAATATTACTGCCAGCCACAACCCCCCGGGATATAATGGCTACAAGGTCTACTTCGATGACGGAGGGCAGGTAGTCGCTCCCCATGATCATGGAATCATCGATCTAGTGAATGCCGGTGATGATATATATGAGCCCCTTCCCGAGACGCAACGCGGTCTGGTGATCAAGATCGGTCGCGAAATCGATGAGGCCTACATGGAGCGTCTGGAGAAGCTGATCGTCGATCCGGAGCTTTTCCTTCGTAAGCCAAAGCTCAAGACCGTCTTCACCCCGCTCCATGGTGTCGGTGGTGTGATCATCATCCCGATGCTCCATCGTCTGGGTATTGAGTGTTGGCCGGTTCCCTCCCAGATGGTGCCAGACGGTCTCTTCCCCACGGTCAAGTGCCCGAATCCAGAATATCCTGAGGCGCTCAAGCTCGGGATGGAACTCGCTGAAATCGAGAAAGCTGATCTCGTCCAGGCGACCGATCCGGATGACGACCGCATGGGTGTCGCAGCCCGCGATGCCTCGGGCAAGCTGGTCCTGCTCACCGGCAATCAGATCGGATCGCTGATCGTCTGGTACCGTCTGAAACGTCTTTTTGAGAAGGGCATCCTGACCGAGGCCAATCGCGACCATGCCGTGGTGATCAAGAGCTTGGTTACAACGGATCTTCAGAAGACGATCGCCCTTGGCTTCGGCGTGAAGTGCGTCGAGACCCTTACCGGTTTCAAGTACATCGGTGCCAAGCAGCGCTCCTACGAGGAGAGGCTATCTGCTGAGATCCAGGCCAACTATCGCAATCTCTCGGAGGAGGAAACCCGCGAAGTGAGGTTGAGGGACTCCCTTTTCTTCATCTTCGGAGGCGAGGAGAGCTACGGCTACAATACAGGCGACTTCGTCCGTGACAAGGATGGCAATGCTGCCGTGATTTGCTTTGCCGAAGTTGCCGCCTATGCCGCAAGCGATGGTATAACCGTTGTCACTCTGCTCGATCGGATTTATTCTGAATACGGTTTCTATCTTGAGCGGGGTGAATCGCTCACCTTCGACGGTGCCGAAGGGGCCGCGAAGATCAAGAAACTCGTTGATTCGTATGCCGGCAATCCCCCAACGGAGATCGCCGGTGCAAAAGTCCTCTCCGTGCTCAATTATGCCACGCAGGATCTTTACGATTCCGAGGGAGAGCTGATTCCGAAGGAGGCGATGATCACCTTCGAGATCGAAGGTGGGTGGAAAGTTACAGTCCGTCCCTCCGGCACCGAGCCGAAGATCAAATACTACCTCTACGTCACCGAGAAACCCTCCTCCGGCACCTTCACGGTCGAGGAACTTGCTGCCGCCAAGCAGCGTGTCACCGATGGACTCGAGAAGCTCTGGCTCTGGCTCAAGGCAGACGCCGCGCGCCGCGCGGCGTAATGGGGGAGGG
>Ga0209829_10000520_pt1 | contig 34672 bp, 32 predicted proteins | sample C_140205_EF_Meta_FD_187311 | JGI IMG/M metagenome (GOLD analysis project Ga0209829, IMG submission 187311) | Freshwater microbial communities from Lake Croche, Canada to study carbon cycling - C_140205_EF_MetaG (SPAdes) (version 2) | ecosystem: Environmental > Aquatic > Freshwater > Lake... | reverse complement strand
ATGTTGGATGTGTATTGATTAGAAAAAATCCAAATAATCCAAATATGGAAGCGCGGTTGGTTGCAGTAGATAGTAAAGTTGCATTGGCGGGGGGTAGAAGTAGTATTTTAGAGACAGTAGGTAATTTACGTATCTCTTCAATTGTATGTCAAGAAAATGAAGATAAATCTGAAACTGTATTTTTTGTAGGTGGGCAATTTAATGAATACACTGCCATCGACTATGTGGCATATGAGGCGGCAAAAGCGGCAGTTGTGCCAGGGGGGGTAGTGGCGCCACCTGGTATAATCAATCCAAATCCAACTTGTAACGGAATTATAAAATTAACATTAAAATGTGAATATGATGCCGATGATACTATAAGTAAATACAATCAAGCAAGCGTGATTGAACCCATTGATGTAAATGCTGCAGGAAATTTAGATAGAATTTGTCTTGCATCACTTCAATATGGAATAATAAATAAAAAAAAGTATTTATTTTGTTTGACGGGTTTTTTAAATGCAGTAGTATATACGAGATTAAATATATTTGATATAGAGTCAAAAAAAAATGTTATACAAACACCAGATATATTAGTCCCACCCCCACCACTTGTGACTATAAATAATTATATTAGTCAATCATTATTGCTTACAAAAGATGACAGTGATAGAGATAATGTTCAAAATGTGTTAATTATAAGCATTAGTACGAGAGCAGCTCCGCTTTTTACAAATTATACATTTACATGTAATGTAACTAGTTTAAATAAAGATGTAGCGGCAGTTATCCAAATTTCTCCAGCTGCAAGTAATGAAAATGTAAATATTGGAAGAAACAATATTATTACGGACATGTTTTATATGGAAGACAATCGCGAAGTATATATTGCACATCAATTTGTACTTATTGCTAATCCAACAAGAACAGAATATCCGCTAACTGTTCGTTCGAATTACCAGGCATTAGGCGAATGGAAATTGGAGAGTAAATCAAAAGATGCAAGTGATGAAATTGATGAAATTGATAAATTTGATGATTTTATTGACAAGGTAATTGAAATGAGAAAAATATTTAAATTGAATCCTTCTATGAATTTATTTCTTCAAGATATAGATGTTCGAGATTATGATGGTATTGACTCAAAAATAACTAAAACAAGGCTAGATAAGATGAATGCTGATTTAATAAGAGATGCTCTTTCTAATGCTGCTGCTGCTGCTGCTCCTTTGAGCGGTTTTGGTTGGTTTGTTATAGCACCAGGACATGTTCAGAACATAATTATTGATTCACCATGCAATGATATTGATAAAAAGATTAAAAATATTATGGATTTTGTATACGCATTGAAAACTCCAAGTGATTTAATTGCACCTGCACCAACAATCGCTCTAGGTCAACCAACAACCGACGCGATAGCAGAAAAAATGTATCATTTTATAAATGACCTTTTATTCATGTTGGTATATACTGGATGCAATAAGTTGGCCGAACTCATTTGTAATGATTATGTGAATTTAGTTATAACGCCTCCTGCTGCTGCTGCTCCTGCATACCGGGCGCTTGATAGAGATACGTGGAGACTGCGATTTGAAGTAGTTCTTGGTGCTTCAGATGTAAAAGTTAAAACTCTTATTGAAAATATTGCAAAAAAAGAGAAAATATATAAAGAAAAGACAAGAATCACACCTGATATATCTTATGATTTTAAAATATGTAGTGACTCGGACACACATACAGGTGTCGCATATTTGGTGTATAATTATAATCAGAATTTAAATTCTTTGATTACATTAAAGAGTCAAGATAATCTTAAAAATAAAATTTATGAATATGGGAAAGATACATTTTTTTCTTCAAATGAACAGTTTTATACAAATAATATTATAGATAATATAGGAAATACAATGGAACAAATTGTGTTCTGCAGTTTTTATAAATTTGAAAGAAAAAATACTGCTGGTCAACCATTTGGCGATATTGGAAATGCAGATTCAGAAACGATTTATATAAGTGTGAATATTCAAGAAGAAGAAGAAGGTAGTAAAAAAATAAATAGTGGTCAAGTATTTAAATTTTTGGATATAATTCGAAAGTATTTTGTAAATTTGAGTAGCGGAGCAGTGATTGTAGACATAGGAATAAGCGGTCCAATAAAACGACTTATAATTGGTGGTGATTTTGGTTGTAATTTATTAAATGATGTGGTATGCAGGAAATTTAAATCAAAACAAATGAAAATATATACACGCGAAGACAATAATCATGCATTCAGTGAAATTGATGGAACAAACCATATATTTATGATTGATGTTGATTTAGAACTGGTGCAAGTTGGTGGCGGTAATGGCGACGACAATAATAATCAAAACAACCATAAAAATCAAAAGCGTATTTGCATAGGAGAGTGTATTAATATGAACCGAGTTGTAACCAGTAAAAGAAAAACGCGCCGCAAAGTCCCGTTGTTGTTGTCATCTTCATAGAAGCGGTGGAACCATAAGAATAATAAATGGAATTATTCGTATTTTATTAAAATGAAAAGTATTTTAATAGACAAAGGCACACAACAATCCAATCAAATATATGAGCAACAACAAAATTGAAACAACAGGAACTGTTACAGTTGTAACAGCGTATTATTGTGTAAAGTCAAAACATGAACCAAAACAGTATCATGCGTGGATAAATAATTTACTGTTGCGTGTGGGTCGGAATTGTAAGATGGTAATTTTTACGTCTCCGGATTTGGTTGAATATATGAATGCAGTATGTCAAAAGAATGACTTGGGTGCATCTTTCACGGTGATAAGTATGGAAATGAAGGAGTTCAAGTTGTTGAAACGGTATCCGATGAAAATGTGGATTCAACAATATGCGATGGACCCACAAAAATCATGCGGTCGAACAATAGAATGTTATTTGATATGGAATTCCAAGTTGATATTTTTGAAGGAGGCAATAGAGCGGAATATATATGGCAGTGACAAGTATGTTTGGATTGACATTGGCAGCTGTAGGACGAAACCGGGTTCAACGGGTTCAACGTCAAATGAGTTGGAACATTTTCCAAGGTATGAAAATGTATCGAATGACAAGGTTGACATTGTATTGATAAATCCGTACGCTCCCCAAGAAATGAAACAGGTAATATTTTATAACACTGAGCATTTAGGTGGAATGTTTGGAGGAAATATAAGGGCGATTAATCGTTTATATGAAATTTTTTACAAAGCACTAGATATATATTTATGCGGAAAGCATTTTGCAGGATGTGACCAGCAAATTTTGTCAACATGTTATGTGCATAATCCGGAACTATTCAATATAATTATTCCGGATAGTAAAAAGGGTGATGTTTGGTTTTACTTGTATCATCATTGGGGTTGAGTTGCGTGTTGTTTGAAAATGTATAAGATAAAAACTTAAAATAAAAAAAACATTAGTGATTTTTTTATTTTTATTTCAAAGTGTTACACAAGTGACGTGGCGCTTACCAGTCACCAAACCAGTCATCAGAGTCGTAATCAGTGCGGGCATGGGGGTTTTCTTCAAACATGAACTGAAATCGTTTCATGTTTTTCAAGTAAGCTGGTGATACGTACCAACGAATCGGAGCTTTTTTTCCGAGTGTTTTCAAGTCTTTGACATTGCAGATGCCAGTTTGGCCGCGTTTGACTCCATGAACTTCATATTTCGGCGTTTTTTTGATGCCATAATGGGCTAATGCAGAGGTGGAACCCGACAGACCGCGTAAGTCGTCAGGGCGTGGCACAATTGTTTTACCTGGCCACATGTTTGCATTTGTGGACATGGTCCAGAGCGCTGCTTCGGGAGTATATTGTTGGACTTGCGATTGCCAGTACAATGGGTTCCAGTGGAGTTTGGCGCCTTCAATGTAGACTTTTTCAAAGTCTTCGACGGTTTTGCATTTACATAATTCGTCTGCGCGGTTGTGAAACAACAATGCCAGAAATTCAGGATGTATATTTCTTATTGTCGAGTTCCACGGAACCAAGTAGCCGTAATCAGGTGGAAGAGGAAAGGTTGGGTTAAGAGTAGAAAATCGGGTTTCGTCGTCAACCTGGTAGTATGGCTTGTAGACTTTTATAAACCCGAGAGCTTTTTCTTCCGGCGTAATGGAGGTCATGCTTGGAACAATGTGCCAATTCACTCTTTGTCTCCATGCCTGAACTTTTTCAGAATGAATTTGGTTAGAGTACTTGTGATTTTCACTGTATTCATTTTTCTGCCATTCTTGCATATCCTCACTATTTTTGAAGATGGGAGCGACAGTTGGAGCGCCAGGTCGAGTGAGTGAAACGTGCGCTGGGAAAGAATTTGGGTCGTCGTCGTGATGTTGAGGTTGAGGACGATCGATTGGTTTCATTGCTTCTGCTGTTATTAGCTGTGGTGTTTCTTCTTTTTCTTTTTCTTGCAGTTGTTTTTCGGCAGCAGCGGCACCACCACCATTACCATTTTTTTTGGTTTGAATTTTTGGTGGGAGTAGAACGAATATGTCGCCTTGTTGTTGTTGAGCAGTTGAAGTTGAAGCAGGAACAACCGCAGGAGCAGCAGCAGGAGTCTTTTTTATAATTGAAGCCCAAGATTTCATTGAAGTGTGTGTTGGTTGTCCGAAAACTGATAACTTTTGAAATAAACAAAAAAAAATCAATTTATATTTTTATTCTATATCATTCTGTTGAATTTATATTTTAAAATCGTATTCTGAAATTTTTTAATAATACTTGTATCAGGACCTTTATAAAAAACAAAAAAATTTCCATTTTCGTCTGCGGTAACTCCAAGTGGTGACTCATCTGGCGAACTTTGAATTGTCATAATGTGATACCCGTCAGAATAAGAAAAAATTTCCACGCATCCGGTTGTATGACTTGTGACAATCAAATGATTCATTATTCCCAAAGCAAGTGAACTAGGTTTGTAACGAGAAACTGATGACGGCTTAGTATTCGGAGGTGGACCGATAGTTCTTATATAAGTTCCATCACTTAGTTGAAACACTTGAATTCGACCGTTGTCTGCATCGGCAACTATCAAATGACGACCGGTATTGTCAATAATAAATGACGGAATTAATTTTCCAAGTTCTTCACACACAAAATCGCGAAGGTGGGTTAAATCGCTTTTTTTATAAACGTGAAATAATATTTGTCTAGGGGTATATTCGAGTACTACGATTTCGTCTATATCCGGATTTGGATTTATAGCAAACTTGAAAATATCCTGCCATTTATTTACAAACCGCACTTTGATTGGATTAGTAGGGTTATCTGAATCAAACTTTTGTAATAAACAACTGTTCAATTCATTCCCTATACCTCTACCCATGATAAAAAGATGATTAGGGTTACTTTTATCCCACGCAAAACATGTTATTGAATTACCAATATATTTTGTTGTATCGTGTCTTATAATTTCTCCTCTACCGTCATTACATTCAAATGTAACGTCAGCTAAATCGTTACTTAGAATTTTTGGGTTACCATCCTCAACTCTACCGTTGAATGTTCTTTTAACAAGCATAAAAAGATTGACTTTATTGACTGTTTCACGAGAAGAAGGTTTATTTCTCAATGAAAGCATGGAGTCAAAAACATACCCCGATTTAGAAAAACGTGAATCTGGTCTATCTTCGTAAACACTCAAGTCGATACTACAACTAATATGATACATTTGGTCGATTTTTGTCCTATGGAGAGGTGGTAAGGAATACACTATGCCATCAACAATAGAAGGCACTTTTCGTTTTCGATTTGTTGTTTGGCGTTTGGTGGCCTGTGGCGTCTGGCGTTTGGGCGTGTGTTTAGTGGGCGTCTTGCGTGTGGGCGTCTTGCGTGTGGGCGTCTTGCGTGTGGGCGTGTGTTTAGTGGGCGTCTTGCGTGTGGGCGTGTGGTGTTTAGGTGTAGAGGGGGAGGCTTCTCCAGTTTCCATTCCTCCTTTTAAATTATCACTAAAATATTTATTTTTATTAATTATTTTTTTCTTATGTGTTTTTCTATTTCGAAATAATAATTTTTTCATTATCAAAACCTTGTATATATATGTGTGTATATATTTTTTTTGAATAATGTTCAATCAGAACAAATGGATTCGAGCATATTCAAATCGAGATGTGGCATTTCGGTGTGACATTCCCAAAAGAATTTGCAAAACGACCAATTTACGCGATGGTTGGTAGTATAAAGGGACTCAGGGTCGCAACGTTTCAAAAGTTTGTCTACAATTTTGGGTGGAAGCAGATGCAGGCTCGGGCGCGGAAGCACGTAACAAAGTTGAACGACGTCGCGAATTGGGTCAGGTGCTTTGACCTCAAGAAAATTGTAACATTTAGAATCGGGAATGAATTGAAGCAAGTCTTTCAACAGTGGCGGATAGTGGTAGTTGTAAGACCATCGCCAGTCAACACAGCCGCTTGAGTAATATTTAAATGTCCATTCCATACCTTCTAGGTAATTGGTACATATTTTTTTGCATTCAGATGCTGTCATTTTAATATGGAACAGCGTTTCATAATAGCGGCGCTCCCAATTATTTGTAAATGGGTTTATTTGTTTTTCCTTGTTTCGATATCTGATGGGACACATGTTTAGTTCATCGATGCTGGATGGCAGTTCATCATTTGACCATTCGCTGACAATATCGGAAATTTCAACAGAAGTTGCAAAATTTGTTTCGGGATTTGGATTATGTGAATTATGCAGGAGCTGTTGTTGTTGCAAGCGGTCGCGCTTTTTATATTCTTGACGAAACAGCGAGTCTTCATTATTTGCCAGATATTCAACGAATAATTTGTAGTTGGCCCAGTTAATATTTGTATTTGCATTATTCTTCTGCTGCGGCGTCAAGCAAATAAGGTATTCGCCTGGATTGCATCCGATGGTTTTGCGGTAAGCTTCAAGTAGTGTATCAATCCCGGTTGTTCGAATGTTGACTGCGGGAAAGTGGGGCATGAAGTCATTTCCAAGCATGAAACAAATAAAAATATAGTCAAACATTCTGCATTTTTCATTTTGAAATTCTATTTTTTCGCTGACTTGTCCGCACTGGTCGTGCATGCAATTCATGTATTTGATGATGGACTGCGCCAGGTCGGGAATGTCGACAAAGTATTGACACGTTTCATCGAGGGTTCTATCAACCGATTTTAAAAATTCGGGTGTTTCGCGATACAAGAAGATACGTTCAGAAATGTGCAAATGGTTGAGACAAAGCATAATGAGGTCGGCATCGAGTCCATAAATGATGGTGGTTTGATTTTTGTGCGCGTCTGGAAAGTTGCGAATGTGTTGAAATATTTTATGTTCGCCTTCGCCGGATTCGCAGCTTGAAGAAACGATAACTTTTGGATTTGATTTGAAATGCGCGGTAACGAGGGTGTGAAGTTTATTCATGAATGCGGTGCCGGGTGTAATGGAGCTAGTATTCCAAATGGCCGAAGTGTCTGGATTTTGATTTACTGCATTCATATTTTTATTTGCATTTTTATTTGGTTTGGTTGCATTATTTTTATCGATGCGTTTTTGCAAGTCGCCGGTTAGCCAAGACTTGTAGCGACGTTCGCGCTGTTGATTTAGTTTTGCGACAGGTGCAACTCCGTCGAATGCAATAATAACTTTTTCTTTAGGTTGAAACATATCAATATAAATTTGAATTTTATTGCATACGGAAAGAATAATTTCTGCTTCATATACGTCAATATTTTTTGTTCCCATGACAGTTTCGTATACGGCATTATAAATGATGCCATTGCAGTCTGCATAAAAATTATCAATATTGGGTCCAAGTAATGCTATTTTTTTTAGAATAGCTGGGTGGCGTTTTACAATGTGTAAGAAATAAGAAGGTATTCCCATGTTGTTGTGAATCTGGCGTGTATTAACGTGTTGGCTTATATACACATTTGACGTAACCTTTAATCACTTTATGCATATACTTTATTCATATACATGCAATTTCATGAAACTAGTTGAATATTGTAAAAGTGTAAAAAATATAAATAAAATAATATATACATTATAAATAAATAAATTTAAGAATAAAGAATAAATAACAAAGAAAATAAAAATAATGAAAACTAAAAATTTTAAAATAAAAACTGATTCTCCGCCATCGTCTGAATATTTATCGGTGGCTGGAAACACGTCGACCAACACGACAGTAACCACGACAACAACAATAACTGCCGAAGTGTCCTGCATGTTATTGCAAATAGAAAGATTAAGAGAGATGATTCAGAAGACAATTCTTGCGCAACATCAGTATAAACTTGTTGATATTTTGAGCACAAATGATATAAATCTTTCAATACAATATTTAGAAAAAATATATCGAAATTTTGATAGCATTGAGACAGGGTTACATTCTGCTTCGAATAAAACGATATCAGAATTAAAGTATGAAATCAAGTTAGTTATGAGCGAAATGTCGTCAATATTTAGAAACTATGGCACGCATTCCATTGGCGATTTGCTTGAAGTGACGATTGGAAGCGACCATGTAAAATATGCAACAACACATGTCACAGCAGCAGCAGCAGCAGCAGCGGTATCAGGAATAGAATGGGACCATAAGAAATATGAGGTGTTGAAAATGTATTTTCATCCTATACATTTTAAAATGTTGCCATGGAAAAATGAGAGAAAAAGTGCAACCAGCGACAAGCTGATACAAAAAAATCGAATTGTGGAAGATTTTGTGATTGTAGAAAAATCGATGAATTTGGATTGTTTTGATTTGGCAAGGACGAATAAGAATTTTGCGAGTCGTGTATTTGGAATAAAGGTTGCGGTGCACAACTATGTTGAACAAAAAACGCTGATAATCAACGGTCTTGTGGACAATGTGCTGTTGGATTGCATTTCGTGCGAACACGTTACAAATAGGATTTCTAATTTGTGGAAAAATGTACCCAAGGACCCGGAATTTATGGCAGAGTCATTTACCAAGTACATAAAGTCGTTATCCTTGAAGGATATTTTGGTATTTTCAAATGACGAATTATATTCCAAATACTTATCAAACGTGAGCGTGATTCAACTTATGAAGCAAAAGCAAACATCGCAGCTTGTAAAAGAGTTTATAAATACGGATTTATTTTCTCAACGGTCTATGCTTATTCAGCTGTTATTGAAATCAAATGAGCACGAATACAAATATTTGTCATATTTACTCTATGACATGCTGTCGAATGAAATAAATCCGCAAGTGGAGTCGAATGAGCAAACGGCGTTGTTCAACAGTTTGCCATGGAATATGAAGTTATATTTCAAGGATGCTATGAAACAGACAGTGTCTTATACCAATGCGATTTCAAAATACGATGCCGGTAACATTCCATTGGAGCAACAAATTTGCCTGTTAAAAACGACGGATACGGTAAAGGAAAAAGCAATGGTAAAGTTGCGCGAGATTAAATCCAAATCGGATGATACGACAACAAAGGCTCGTCAGTATTTGGACGGATTGTTAAAGATACCTTTCGGCGCATTTGCGAGGGAAAAAATATTGGATGAAATGGCGACGGTAAAGGAAATTTATTCGCAAATGCAAATACATTCTAGAAACATATTTTGCGAAGATGTTGATGATGATGAGGAAAGTGAGAAAAGCAAAGCAACAACAGAAAAAACAGAAAAAATAACAGTATTGGAAATAAAAAATTCGTGTATAAAAATAAACAACCACATAGACGAAATTGCATCAAGGTATTTAAATAAATTTATTATTGGTTTAATAAGCAATCATAAAAAGGATGTGTTGCTGAGTGTGTTGACTAAAGTAACAACGTTTATAAAAAAAAATAAACTAAATATTGTTGTTGTGGCAATGACAGGAAAAACCGTTGAGCAGATAAGGACATCGATAGAATGTTATCTTGCCAATGTATTTAAAATTGCATTAATGAATTTGAAAAAATGTAAAAAAAATGAGGATGAAGATGGAACATTGCAAAAGTGCGATGATTTATTCAAAGAATTGGTAAGCGAATATTGTTTGGATAAGAAATGTGGGTCACCGATATCATTAATGCGCGACTTGATAAATGATGCAAGCAAGATGGAAAGAATAATGAATGGCGTTGGCGATTATGTAACAAATGTTTCTGCAACACTGGATTCAGCTGTTCATGGACATGTTCAGGCGAAGCGTCAAATTGAACGCATAATAGGTCAGTGGATTAGCGGAGAATCAACTGGTTACTGTTTTGGATTTGAAGGTCCTCCGGGCTGCGGTAAAACTAGTTTAGCGAAATATGGTTTGGCGAATTGTTTAAAAAATGAAAATGGTGAAAGTCGGCCGTTTGCGTTTATAGCCATGGGTGGTTCGAGTAATGGCAGCACATTGGAAGGTCATAATTATACATATGTCGGGTCAATGTGGGGTAAAATTGTGGATATATTGATGGATAAAAAATGCATGAATCCGATAATATTTATTGATGAGCTGGATAAAATAAGCAACACGGACCATGGTCGCGAAATTGTGGGTATATTAACGCATTTAATTGATTCGACACAAAATGATTGTTTTCAAGATAAGTATTTCAATGGAATTGATTTGGATTTATCAAAAGCGCTTTTTATATTTTCATACAATGACCCTAGTGCAGTTGATAAAATATTATTAGATAGAATTCATCGAATTAAATTTAAACACATCTCTCTGGATGAGAAACTGGTAATTTGCAAAGATTATTTGCTTCCGGAGCTTTATAAGAAGATGGGTTTAGAGAATGGTGTGGTTGAGCTCTCTGAAGATAATTTAAAGTTTATAATTGAAAAGTATACATGCGAACCTGGTGTGAGGAAATTAAAAGAGTTGTTATTTGAAATTATTGGAGAGATTAACCTCAAGTGCATTAAAATGAAAACAAAAAGTAATAATGATTCCATCTCTCTTCCTATCGTAATAACAAATGAAGAAATAAAGACGAAATACTTGCGGGAGCGACACGAAGTTCGTATTCAGCAAATTAGCGCGAGTTCAAAGGTGGGTATAATTAATGGTCTGTGGGCAAATGCGGTAGGTCGCGGTGGAATAATACCGATTGAGGCGCATTTTTTTCCGTGTGACCGCTTTTTTGATTTAAAATTGACGGGAATGCAGGGAGATGTTATGAAGGAGAGCATGAATGTTGCAAAGACACTGGCGTGGTCGTTGTTGACAGAGGATGAAATGACGCGCAATTTGGAAATGTTTACTAAAACGAAAATGCAGGGCATTCACATTCATTGTCCGGAAGGTGCTACACCGAAGGACGGCCCGTCCGCCGGTACGGCAATAACGTGTGTTTTATATAGTCTTTTGACGAATAAAAAAATAGACAACCGGATAGCAATAACGGGGGAGATTAATTTGCAGGGACATGTTACAGCAATTGGCGGATTGGACTTGAAAATAATGGGTGGGATAAATGGAGGTGTAACAACCTTCATTTTTCCTAAAGATAACAAGAAAGACTATGATGAATTTATGGAAAAGAATGGGACAAAAGAAGAAGTCAAGTCAATTGTATTTATTCAAGTTTCGTCAATTCAAGAAGTTTTGGGTATGATATTTTGTTAATGGCTGCGGTGTCCGCGTCCGCGAGTTCTGCCGTGTCCGCGAGTTCTGCCGTGTCCGCGAGTTCTGCCGTGTCCGCGAGTTCTGCCATGTCCGCGAGTTCTGCCGTGTCCGCGTCCGCGACCTTTAGCGTGGCTACGGTTGCGACCACCCATTATTGCTGACGGCGGTGATGGTGCCACTGTTGCTTGTGTTGTTGCTGCTGGCGCTCCTGGCGCTGCTGGTGTTGAGGTTGCTGAACCCATTTCCTTAGATTTATAATATATAGTGTATTATATATATTGTATGATATTATAAAATACAATAAATTATAATAAATAAAAATAAAAATATAATTTACTATAAATAAAATGTACTAAATATCATAAAAATGTTTAATAATCTTATTTAATTTTATAATATTATTACATTATACAAGTATTATAAAAACGCACAATAATGTTTGGAATTTTATATAATCAATATCATAAAAAAGGAGCATTTCATATATTTTTAATATCATTTATAGTATTTGCAATTTTAAATATTATTGAGAATGTAATTCATTATAATATTGGAAAAACGTCAAATAAAAAATTAAAGATTACAAATCCATCGAAAGAAGATTGGAAAAAAATAATAATAACAATGTTTATATTTGCACTTTTGCAGGGTGCATTAACATTGTATCTCTATTGAGATTTTATTTTTTTTTTATTTTTTATTTTTTATTTTTTTTGATGGGTTGGGTCTCATTCTTCAGATTTCCCCGCGCAGAAACATGGATGCAATTTCGGGAGTTGATGTGTCAAACCCGGCAAGGTTGAGTGTTTTCCTGTCATTTGGGTCCACGATGGTGAAGCAGTTGCCAGTCATTCCGATGACAATCAGTTTCGTCTCCGTTCCCATGAGTTGTCGGTACCTGACGAGCGCTGACTGGGGGTGTTCATTGGGCGCGTAGGTTTCATTGTCAGTGAGAACAATGAATGCATCAATCTTCAGGTTGTGTTTGATTGCGTGCAAGATGGGAAGAACACAGTCAGTAGAGCTGAAACTCATGCCACTTGTGGCACTGAGAGCTTGGTCGATTGTCATTCCGCGTCGCAATTGGTTTCGCGAAGGTGTACTCATGTCAGTCAATCCGTCGGAGAATGCAACAATGCTGACATTTTTTTCGGTTTCAAGGTACAGGAGCGCCATTGCAATGGATGCGTCGCGACAAGTGAGCACTTTTGAACCAATAACCGCCGAGCTCATGCTTCCACTGACATCGACTGCAACCATGATGGATTGACCGGTTGGTGTGATGGTGCCGTATGACAACTGGTACAGCTGAGTGAATGCATTCGAGATGAAGTGGTTCGGAACCCATGAAAGAGAGCCGAGGTCACCGTATCCGTTCTTGTACACTTTTGAGGCGACGAGGACTTTGATGGGGTGAATGCGCGCTTTCAGAATTGCTGTTTGGTCGGTCATGCGTGCGACGATTTCCTTGTACTTGTCGCCTGCAACTCCATTTTGCGTCATTTTCCCCAAATTTCGCAAAAGAGCTTCCAGGGGCATTGTTTCAAGTAGTGTTGCCCAAATTTCCCTGCTTCCAAAGAGGACGGTTGGAATGTGTTCGCGAACAAGGCGACCAGAGCGGATGAGAGCACACGCAAGTGCGACATTTGTCGCTTCACCTGCTTGATGGACTGCATGCAAGTGTTTGAGGAGGTGTGCGACTTGTTGAAGTTGTGTCAGTTGCTGATGGTGTTTCTTTCCACTCTTCTTCGCACCGCTGCCCTCTTCATCGTCGTCGGAATCTGCGACTGCTGCTGCAACTGTTGCAACGGGGGCTGTTGTAGGTTTAGGAGCAGCAGCAGCAGCAGCAGAAGGCATGACGGATGTTACAGCGGCGACGAATCCTCCAACGAGTGATTTGACTGCAGTGGCAGCGACGGCGACAGTTTGTGTGGTGAATTGGGCGAGTGTTTTCTGGGTTGGGATGGGTGGAGTTTCAATTGAGTTCAATTTTGCAAAGAATTCCTCTTTTGTGAGTGCTTTGAATGGATTGGGAAGAATGAGTTTTCCGCTTGCTTTCAAGGTGGCAAGTGTCTTTTCAGAAGGAACCTTTGCTTTGCGGGCATTTTTCATCATCACGTAGTCAAACATGAGACGTGCGCCGTCGTCTGCGAGGGTCGTCGGGTCAATGTGAATCATGCGAATGATGTCGGCGTGAGTCCATCCTTCACGGTTTTGGTACTTTGTCATTTGAAATGCAAGGTCGCGTCCATTTCGCGAAGTGTAGTAGTGGGAGATTGCTTTGCGAAACCCGGCGCCCCATCCTTTTCCCTTCTTCTCGGGTTTTGACATGGACAAGTCGCGAACAAACCCGGCAAGCATGAACATGTGAGTGGGAATGCGGACACACTCCTTCATCGTTTCAAATGCGATTTGTTTTTCGGCAGGAGTCTTTGCAAAGACGATTGCGGCGGCAAGTGAAAGCAGAACCGGCTCTTGTTTTGGGGCGCGTCCGCCGACTGAAACAGCTTTCAAAAGAGCGCAAAGTTGCACGAATTGAGTGTGGTCGGGGTCACGAATCATTTTGAGAACAGAAAGCGCGCATTCGAGATTGACATCAGAAGATTGTCTGTAGTAGTTGCCCATGTCTTTCGCGCCACCCAGAACGAGATAGCGGTTGACGTGTTCGAGCGTTGTCAATTTCCAGACATACCCCCCGGCGTCGTTCAACACCTGGTTGATGTCGTATTTGCAAGTTTGAGGGATGGAAGCCCTATTTTGAGGCTGATGTGCGACCATGGCGGCAGAACCAACAGCAGATTTGGATTTGGATTTCTTCTTACCTTTTCCTTTATTTCCTCCAGCGGATGCGGATGCAGCTTTAGCAGAGGGCATTCTTGTGAGTACGTTGGTTGTTGTGGTTGTTGTTTGAGAACATGCAAAACTTATTTATAAAATATAAAAATTCAATTTATATTTTATTTTAATTTAATACTTTAACTTTTATAATAATAAAAAAAAATAAAATGTAACATATTTTATTTTTTTTTTAGACTTAATTTCCTCTATTTTTATTTTTTTTTACTTATAATAATATTTATAAAATGATATAAATATATAAGTTAATATTATTATACTTGAATTAAATGCAATCATATGAGTTTGACTATTGTGATACGTATGAGTCGTATGGAAGTGGAGTAATGTTGGAAAACAATGGACTTAGAATGTTTACGTGCGACGAGTGTAAAGGGAAAAAAACATTTATAAAAAAAAGTGTGAATGATTCAAGGTTTAGATGCGAGAGTTGCATTCAGAACCTAAATCAAGCGCAAATGTTTGCTGCTGCAGCATCCATTATGCCCAATTCATATGTTTTGGAAATGCCGCCGCCATCATCGACAACGGCAGAAGTTGAAACAACAACACCACAATTTTCATGGCGGTGGCTTCAATTTTTCACTTAGTTGGAATGGAACGTATTTGCATTCCATATTTTATAGCAATTTTTTGGCGAAGTAAAGCGATGGGTTGTCCTGTAAGTCTTGCACGATTTGCATCCGATTTTTTTCGCATTTCTGCGCGCATTTTGATGTCATTGTTTTCATTGTTTTCACCGATATCATCGTCATCCTCATGGTTGCAGAAGAAGTCTTCTTCACATACTTCATATGCAGAGTCATCGTCACCTACAGGCAACAACTTGCTGTTTGTGCCGATTTCGCAATTCCAGAATCCGAATACATTTTTGGTGATTTTGTCAATGCAAGCGTTGTCGGTAGAACGAAGGAAACAATCACGATTGTCGATGAAGAAACGACAGCATTTGGGAGGTGGCGCAATGTAGTCGCTATAAGGTTTGAAAAACATGGAACTGGGAGGAGCAATGTCATTGATAAAACATGTTTGTTGTTTTTGTTTTTCTTGTGGTTGTTTTTGTTTTTCTTGTGGTTGTTTTTTTATCATTATTTTGATTTTTTTTGTTCGAGGAGACACAGGCGCAGGAGGCATGGGCACAAGCAGAGGAGGTGCGGGCACAAGCAGAGGAGGCGCGGGCGAAACAGGAGACGTGGTCACCGCAGCAGGAGTTTTTTTTGCAATGACTATAATTTTGATTTTTTGTTTTTCAAGAGGGGGTAAATCAGCAACAACAGAAGCAGTAAAAACTTCTGGTTTTGCAGGTTTGGGTTGTGGAGAATAAATTTGAAACAATGTTGAGAATGACGCAAGAGGTCGTTGAGGATGCAGCATTGGTGGTCCGAGTTGTAACAAATTGGAATCTTGAAAAAAAGTAATATAAAAAAAATAAAATCAATTTATATTTTTTATATTTTTTCAATTATTATTATTATTATTATTATTTGAATTAGAATATTCGAATAATAATATAAAGTATAATTATAATATTATTGTATTAGCGAATTAAAGTAAAACGAAATGAATCCAACCAATCCGAGAGCAGCACCAGTAACAGCAACAGCAGCAGCACCAGCAACAGCAACAGAACCAGTAAACAGGCCTGTAGAAACGACACGAATTGTAGAATATACTGGAGGTCGCGACATTTTTATGAATTTATTGAAAACAAATCCTGGAGTATTTATATTTAAATTTGGTGCAGAGTGGTGTGGTCCTTGCAAAAAGATAAAAAAGTTTTTAGATAAAGTGTCGCTTGTTCTTCCTGTAAATACCATGTATATGTTCAGCGTGGATGTGGACGAGTGTTTTGACTTGTATGCATACTTGAAGCAAAAAAAGATGGTGTCGGGCATTCCAGTAATGCTGGCATATAAGGCGGGAAATACCACATACGCACCCGACGCATCGGTATCGGGAACAGACGAGAATGAGCTAAAACATTTTTTTGACACGTGTTTGAAGATGATGGCATAGTGAATCATATGAATTTATAACATGTATAGTATAATAAATCAAATTATTTGATGTTATAAAACCATGTAACAGGTTGTATTTCATTGCCATTCAAATTTTTGCCTGTTTCATTTTTAGTGTAATAATAAGTTGTTATAGACTGTCTTGATATATTTTCAGGAATATTTAAAGGATTGGGGTGCCCATGAATATTTCCTGGTGTTAAAAATATTACACATCTATTCAATATTGGTACTATTTTTTTTGTTATTTTATGTAATTTTGTATCGTCGTACAAGCATAATTCGCCTCCATATTCTTCTTTCCAGTCTTTATTCATGTAAAGTAATAAATTTATTCTTCTGTCTAACAAGCCATACTTTTCGTCAGTGTATCCTTCAAAATCTTTATGCATGCATAAAAATCCTTTATCAAAAATTTTGTGTACTCCTGCACCACTTAACTCTAAATTATTTCTAACTAGTCCGTTTATTCCTGTTTTATTTTCTAACAAACTTATAAATTCACCCCCATTAATTTCTTTAAATAATTCTTGTATAATTTCTCCAAAATTACTTTTGAATGCGTATTTATTTTCTTCAACATTTGTACTACCATAGTAATATGATTTATCAATTGTTAAATCATCCATCTCTTTTAGAATTTGGTCAATGTATTCATTTTTAATAAAATTATCAATTATAACATGCTGAAATGGTTCTGAACAAAACTCAAAATTCAAATTATTAACAAATTTCATATTTTGTATTATTATTTTATTTTTATTATTATTTTATTTTTATATTAGTTTGTAGATAATTATATAAAAATAAATAAATATTGTTATTATACTTTAATAATGAAAATTTTAATGTTGATATTGGCCAGTGATGGAGGCAAAGATGATATTTATACCAAGTTACAAGAAATTAAACGACTATATGTACATTCATATCCAGAAGTTGACGCTTATTTTTATAAAGCTGACCCTAAATTAGAAACACAACACAAAATAGTTGGAGATACTATTTATTTGAAAACAGAAGAAACTTACCCAAACTTATGGGAAAAATTATTATTAGTATTGAAAGTATTTGAAAATAAATTAGACGACTATGATTTTATTAGTAGACCCAATTTATCCACATTTATTATTATGGATAGATATTTAAATCATTTACAGAGCTTACCCAAAAAATTGTGCTGTAGTGGATTACAATTCTATGGTGGACAACCTATTCCCTTTCCGTCTGGATATCTATTCACAATTACTCCTGATATAGCACATCACATTATCAAAAATAATATAATTTTAAATAATATAGGCATTGATGATAGGTGTGTGGGTGTAATTTTAAGGGAATTAAATGTAGGCATTACTCAATTTCCCTTTATCTCGGTAGAAAATCCACATATATATGAAACCAATTCACTTACTTGCATGTTGGAAGACCCTAACATATTTTTAATTAGAATTAGACACTTTCTAAATTATGATACTCTTTTCGGAACTGATGTTGATGATAGAGCAGAAAAAGACTTATTTATTCACTATTTATTATTAAAAAAATTTTATGGTTGCACAAATGACGAAATTCAGGAAGTCTATAAAGTAAAATGAAATATGTGAACATAGGTTTTTATTGGTTATTTTATTGGTTACTTTATTTTTACTTATTGCAATATTTCGCCGTTTTTATAAACATTGCACTTGAATTTTTGGTTGGAAGGGCGCGAACATATTTCGGCATTTGCGGGTGCATTGTAAAAAAGAAACGACGGTTTATTTGCCATAAGAATTGATGTTGAAAGAATTGCCACTCCGGCGCCAATGAGCGAGCTGAGAACAATCGCGTAAACATTTGTGCATCGATTATTCAACATGGTTATGCAGTCAATAATGTAGAATACAAGGATGACAGTTAAAATGCTATAGTTCATTGAGTTGTAAAACATGGGAACGGCTAGATAAATGAAAATAAAAGATAGAATCGCGCTGTTAATAGATGAGTTTGCGAATGATGAGCCGGGAATGTTAATAATGCTGCAAATTGGGTCCATGAGTATTCCATCCGATTTTTTTTCTCCAAATGTTGAAAAACAAATAAAGTACACGATTATGAGAGTAAATAAGGAAGCAATGTATATAATCCCCTTCATGTCGGAGTTTGAAATGCTGAGCATGACTAAAAATGCGGATAAGATAAATGAACCGGATATAGAAATTATTTTAAACATGTTGGACAAAGATAGGTCGACGGGCATTTTATTTGGGGTGGAGGGGTACTACTGTTAGATTTTTTACTACTATTATATATATATTATTTAAAAAATTAATATATAAATAAATGCCACTAAAGATAAAACATAAAACCTTTAAACCTAAGGATTAAATTTTGAAGAGTTTTGAATTATCCATTTTTTTAAAGATGCGATTGCGTTAGATTTATAAAATGAATTAATCATGAGTTTTACATTATGGTCAGATTTTGACATATTGATAAAAAAATTAGAAATTACGTTTCTTGTAACTGCTTTTTTATACTTGGAAACATATTCTTCTATTGTAAATATTTTTTTTTTGGTTCTATCATTAACTTTATTATGAAAATTCAAAAAAAATATGCATAATTCTTTTTTATTTGTTATTTTAGATTTATCTAAATTTCGCGTTTCTTGTTGTGCATGTTCTGCGCATTCAGGGCACGGAAGGTTTGCACTAATAAGAACAAAATATTCAAGGAGTGAATTTTTTATTTCATTAAAATGCTGATTTTTCATTTTGAATGCGAGTGTGTGAAATAAATACCATATTGCTGGCCCCCAAACACTTTTTCCAACCATTGATTATTGTAATATATTTAAATATATTATTATTCTTATTTTATATTTGATTGTAAAATAAGAATTTTTGCTAAATTAAATAGTTGAATTTAATATTAATATAAATACATTTATATATGACACTTTGTAAATATAAATCTATTTTGGGAATTTCGGGCGTAGGGGTTCATTCATATCGTTTATTTAATTTACCGGTGGTTGATGTGGCATTGACTGTGCTTTTAGCTTACTTGTTGTCGGTATGGAAACGATGGATATTTTGGAAAACATTTATAGGTTTGTTTGTGCTTGGAGAGATTCTTCATTATATTTTTTGCGTTGATACTGCTGTCATTGTTGCCATGAGAGGATTGTTTCGTTTCCTGAAAAATAATATATAATAAGAATTTAAACCCATTTTAATATTTTTATTATTGGATAAAAATATTGAATTAAAAATGGATAACTCAAAATCAAATTACAAGGTTTGTACAAGTAAAAAATATTATGTTATTGAAGGCGACGACGCTGAAGCCGAAGATTGCGAAAATGATTTTTTTAATAAATTAAAATGTATGACTCGATGTAACGAAAGCATTGAAAATGTAAATATTGACAGTTGTTGTTTGCTAACAAAAGAAGCATTAAATGATATTCATGTCACTTTAAATTGTGGTCATAAATTCAATTATGTTCCACTGTACAAAGAGGTTGTGATTCAAAAAACATCTGCAGGTATGACATCAAATGGATATTACAATTCATGCACACTGCGCTTGAATGAAATGAAGTGTCCATATTGTCGCAGAGTACAAGACAAGTTGTTGCCATTTTTTAACTATGATGATATTAAAAGGCTGAGGGGTGTGAATGGTCCAGAATCATTGTGTATGAAAGCGCGAATGTGCGAACACATTGAAACTGCTAATAAAAAAAAGAAGAAAAATACTAAGAAAGAAATATCAGATTCGTGTGAATGCAATGCGATTCATCTTGTAAATGGTGTATATTATTGTAAAAAACATTACGACCAAGTTAATAATGGTTCTGCTGCCGTTGTCATTTCGACAACTGTAAGCGAAGATGTATGTGGTGTAATAGTAAAGTCAGGAAAAAACAAAGGGCTGCCGTGCACAAATTCTTCAAGTTGTCGCATTCACGCGCATTTACGCAAGGGCAGCGGCATTGTTGCAGCTGTCGCCTCTCCTATATTGGAGTAATTAATTAGTTATTTTTTATTTTTTCGAAATGTTTTTTTTTGTTTTTTATTTTTATGGCGACGATAATTTTTTTGTGTTTTTTTTGTTTTTTTTCCACCACCGTCAATAAGGTCTGGGAAATATGGTTCAAGTGTTTGTCTCATTGCATTATCGCCCATTTTAAATAGTCCTGTTTTTCTGTGTTTGTGCGGTGTTGATTCAGGTGGCATTTCGGCAAATAATTCTTTTATAATGCTGGGTGTAAATGGCGAACATGACGTGTCAATGATTAGAACATGGCTCAGGTCATCTATAACTTTGCTTAATTCGCCAAGTAATTCGAGAGTTGTAATTGAAGAATATTCGTCTTGGCAGTTGAATGCGGATTGACGATTAATTATTTCACTGAGAGGTTTTAAACCGTCAGAAGTTAATGCTTGAATGGACTGGGTATCAAATCCCCCTGAAGTTCCATGTTTTTTGCCGCATGAATATTTTTTATTTAGAAAAGGAATATTATTTTTGCGCGTTGACACAGCAAGGTTGTAAACGCCTGGTTCAAAGTAGTTTCCAAGTACTCCTGCATGTGCAGCGGCGGCTGGTTTAGAAATTGCACTTTTAAGTTCAATATTTTTTAAAGATTCTGATGCACTGGCAGAAATTTCATTGATTGAAAATTCAATTGGAGTTTGCGGAAAATGCGATAAAAATTTTTCATCAAATTTTTTGTAATTTTCTCTTGTGTCGGTGCATACACTAGCGCCAATGTCTGACAAATAAAATGTAGATACTGATTGTAACGTGTCATTCACTTCTGGTATGTAATTTATTAAATTATTGGATTTTACAAATCCGCCGTGTGTGTGCACAATAATAATTATTCCACGTTGTAATGCTGATGATAATGATGCAGATGATGCAGATGATGCAGATGATGCAGATTTTGTTTTTTTCGTTTTTTTTAATTTGAATTCTGGAGTCCAGTTTATTTTTTCATTTGCAAATTGTGCATTTGTTTTATGAATGGTTCGAATGTGTGGATTTACATGTTTTACTTTATGGTCTAGCATTCTTAAAAAGGTTTGTTGGCTTCCGGTGAGCTGTTGTTTATCCATAGTTTTTGCAAATCGAATTGTTTTTCGTATTTTATTTGGATTAAACGTTCTAACAATTCCATCCATTTCAGGACGAGTAGCCGTTTTAATCGAATCGAGCAATGAGTAAGCCTCCTCGCGTTCCTGGCTAATGGGTGGCAATTTTGTTTCTTCTGATTTTGCTTTTTTTGTTATCATTGCTGCTGCTGTTGCAAACGACCTTTTCGATGCACTTGTAGTTGCTAAGTTTGCCACTGTCACATTTTTTTTGGGTGTAGTTTTTTTACGCATAATGAGTGTGGCCCTTTTTCTTGGAGGCGACCTTCGAGGTGATGATTTTTGAAGTGATAGTCCCCATTCATCATCATCATCCTCATCTTTTTCTTTTAAAATCGGTTCGGGCACCTCAGGTTCTTTTTTTCCTAAAGTTATTTTTCTATTTTTATAAAATGACATTTAGTTGATGATTGGGAACTGATTGGTTGGTTAGTATGTATATAATGTTAACATATAATATTATATATATTGTGTACATGATATAGAAACAAAAATCGTTATTATAATAGTTTATAAAAATATCGCCAAACCATAAATCATGTTCAACATGCGCCACATTTTAACAAAAGGAACTGGTAATGAAAATGAAAACGAGTATAATTTGTTTCGAGTATTGGAACCATCAACAGAACAAGAAAATGAAAATAATAGTGAGAATAAAGAGACTGAGCTCGACGTTGTGGTTGTTACGCCCGAAATAACAAGACAGATATTGGTAGATAAATGTGGAGAACATGATTGGCTTTATGCGGATTGGAACGTGCGGGGCATTTTGCCGAGTCCGATGCGTCTAGTAATGTTTCGTCCGAGCATGTGTCAGCTGTGCGGAATAGTTGATGATAGTATTCGACATGACCAATTTTATAGTGGATATGTCTATGAGCACATGGGATTCAATTATTGTTGTCATTGCAAAGATAAGTTTTTCAGCGCATTAAAGGCGCGGGCTGAACCTATATGGGAACTACTACAATGTGAAACACTGCGTGATTTTTGGGGACCGAGAACGCGCCGAGACCCTATTACCAATGGCAGAATGTATTCGGGAAAATATAAATATGAAAAGTGGAGGACTATTTCAAGGTACGCTTCATATTCTGTTGACAATACAAAAGGGTTGCCGGGGGTTGAAAATGTGCTATTTATTTATTGCGAGATGACGGATTCATGTCTCGGAGAAATTACAAAATTGATTTCGGTATCGGATATTTTGAAATCAAATTATAATGCATGCAAGAATGGTTTTTTTGACCCGTCTTATGACCCGAACGATGACGACCCCATTAACACGTTGGAACTTTCGGATAATGCAAAGATTGTGCTGTGTCGACGCCAAGTATCAGATGCAGTCAACGTCGACTAGTTTGTAGTTGTGCGTATCAGGAATGATGTCTCGAATTTTATATTGAGGCCCACTTTGTCCGAACCATCGATTCGGTGCAACCACAAGTTTAGCTGGGTTGTTATTTATATAAGATGCCCACCAGCTGTAAGAGCTGTTTGCAATAATGTTGTGGGTGCATGCAGACATTAGCCAAAAACAGAATTCGTCGTCTGAGTTATCAATAATAATTTTATAGGGAAGATTTTGAAACAGCGGTTCATTTTGAATAAACTTGACATCATCAGAGAATATAATAAATATACTATTCTCTGTTGAAAAATGTGAAATTGCTTCTAAGTAATATTTAGATGAAAGGTTAAGGTGAATGTGTGGAAGGGGTAAGTAATCTGTTCTTCTTACGTGGATAGAAATGGGAACAAGGGTGTTATTTTGATTTTGTTTGTATTGGTGAATGGTTGATTCAACAATTTGGGAATAAGGATTGTGCAACATTTTAACGAATTCGGTTTTGTATTTATCAAAATACTTATAAGATTGAAAATATCCATGAATGCAGTTATCAATGTAAGAGTCAATGTGAATATCATCATAAAAGAAATTTTTTTCATTATATGTAATGTTATAATTTCGAGTTGTTTTCAAGTCTAATTGAAAGTTTTTAAACATGTTGTATTTAATAATATTTTTTCTTTTATCGTTCCACGGGTTAGAATAAAATATTAAAGATGAATTATTATTTTTAGATAATGCGTAACAAGTTGCTACAATAAATAACAAATTTCCCATTCCTCCCATCAAGTCACCGGTTATTTCTTTTTTACCAGATTGTATTTGCATTATTTTGTATATTTTATATTTTTATTATTTATATACAAATATCTTTATGTCATTGTGTCATTATAAGTTAAATTCCAAATTTAATATTGTTTTTTTATTTTATAAAGAATAAATAATAAAAAAACAATACAACAATTCAAATGAATCAAATGAATGTGAATAATGTAAACAACGTACATGCAGCAGTAATCGACGCAAATGAAAAAAAAACAGTTGAAGAAATCAAAGAGTTGCCTGGGTGTTGTGTTATTGGATTATGTGTTTATAATAACGAGCCAGGATTACCGAGCGTGCTATCAAATATTGTAAAAATTGTAGAGTCGGGCTTATTTGAAAAAATAACGTTGGTTGCATTTTACGATAATTCTTCAGACAACTCGCATTCGATAATGGAAGTTTTCAAAAAAAAATATGAAAGCGTGTGCGAAAACACTTTTAAAATGATTATTGTCGTAAACAACTCAAATGGTCGAAAAATGCGCATGGATTTTGGCGGTGGAAGCAATGCAGTTTCCAGAGCGATGGACACTAGCAGAACTGCAAGAATTGCCGTTGCAAGAAATGGCATTCTACATGTCATTCGAGATTTGCACAACAAAGGATTTCGAAACAAGTATTTTATTATGATGGATAGTAATGAATATGCGTGTGTTGGAAAAATTAATATCCAGACATTACGTAGCGCATTAGAGCGTTCAGATGAGTGGGATAGTGTGTCGTTTGATAGAGAGGCAGGGTATTATGATTATTGGGCGCTGTCTTATGACCCGTACATTTATAGCATGTTTCATGTTGTGAATAGAAATGAAACAGGAAATAATATGAGGGAAGATTTTGACAAAAAAATAAAATATGCAAATTCAAAAAATGATAATAAAAAATATGATTTTATACCCGTATATTCTTCTTATAATGGATTTGCAGTATACAAGACTGATAAGTTTTTGAATTGCAGTTATAGTTCGAACATTGACATTAGATTGTTTCCAAAAAAATTGCTTCCTCCACAGATAATTAATAAATTTACAAATGATTGCGAGCATAGGAAGTTTCATTTAGAAGCAATAAAAAAGAATAAAGCGCGCATCGTTGTTAGTCCGCTTTCGATATTTTATAAATTACCGGTTCGAAATCCTGCATTGCGAGGTCCGGCTTAAATTTTAGGATTCTTTTCCTTTTCAATACCTTTATTCATTTTGTAAGCTCGTTAATTCCGGTTTCAAAATCAACAGTTATATTCCATCCTATTTTTTTCAATTTGTCATTGCTAATGTAATAACGTTTATCATTAAATGGTCTGTCTTCTACATATTCAATATAGTCGTTGAAATCAATACTGGCGTTGTCGTCAACATTTATAATTTTTGTAATGAGTATTTTTGCAATTTCAAAAATACTGTATTCCATGTCTTCGTCACAACCAATATTGTAAATTTCGCCAACTTTGCCTTTTTCCAATATTGCAATAAATGCTGTTGCGGTATCATACACGTGTAAAAAAGCGCGCATGCAGTTTCCATTTTGGATTGTAACTTTTGAGCCACTTTGAAGTTGATGTATGAATCTTGGTATAACTTTTTCAGGATACTGGTTTGGACCGTACACGTTATTTCCTCGCGTTATAATAATAGGAATTTTAAATGAATGATAATATGATTGCGCTATTAGTTCAGCGCTTGCTTTAGTGGCTGCATAAGGATTGGTGGGACACAATATTGACGTTTCAGTTTTAATGTCTGCGCACTCATTTTCGCCGTACACTTCGTCTGTTGAAACGTGAATAAACAGTTTCAATGTTTTACAATACATTCTTACAGCTTCAAGTAAGTTATGTGTTCCTAGGATGTTATCATTTGTATACGTGATTGCATCAGTAAACGATGTTTGGACGTGTGACTGTGCGGCAAAATGGAGAATGTGTGTTATTTTATTTTGTTTAAATATATAATTTAACAAGTCAGAGCTTTGCAAGTTGCCTTTTATAAACGTATACCTGTCAACACACTTGCGAACTGATTCGTTTACATTTTTTTCATTCGCACAATAGTAAAGTGCATCAAAATTTATGATTTTAATATTTTTGTATTTTGAAAAAATATGGTTTATAAAATGAGAACCGATAAACCCTGCTCCTCCAGTTACAAATAAAATGGTTTCACTGCTGTCTTCAAAATGTGTCGGTTCATCGGTTTGAGTGTGCGCGTGCGTGTGCGCATTGTTTTCATTTTTATCAGCACGTTTATAATTTTTAATGGTGTCTTCTATTGCATCTTTGATGCAGCGCACTTCGGGTGCAAACTTTTCTAATGCAGTTGTATCCAAATAGTTGTTAGAACGGTCGCATGCTAAAATTTTGCGCTGTTCTTCAACGCTAAAATTATTCCAGATAAATTGCGGGTCAACATGTTTTTGATACATTTCTAATATTTCATTGTGTGAAATTACACCGGGATTTGTGAGATTTATTGTGCCGACAAGACGCGATTTAAGCATTTTTACGACAATGGGTAATAATTCATCAAGAACCGACATGGAATTTGGAACCGAACACACTTTTGAGTAGTTTACAATTTTTGTAATAAAATTTCGAGGACACTCACTTGCAACAATTGGCATTCTGATTCGCAGATTTAGTACATTTCCTGAAAGTTGATGCATAAGCCTGTCTGTAAAACCTTTTACAATCGAATAACCCGACCCAAAAAAATTGGGAATATCGTCTTCGTTAAAGCCACTATCCAAATGATTTGGATGTATATTGGGGTTTATAATTTCCTCCATATTTTTATAACTAAAAATACACCCAGTTCCCAAGTATGTATAATGAATATTTCTTTCTTTGCATGCTAGCGCTAGCGAAATGGGACTGAATAGGTTGTCTTTTACATTTTCAACTAATTTTCCGGGCTGTTCTAAGTAATCAATGGTTGTGTACTTGGTGGCGCCGATTGTACCATGCGTTCGTCCGATGAATGAAATTACGTGCGAAGGCGCAACTTCGTCTAGTTCTTTGCACAATGATGGCGTGTCGTCAACTCGTGAGTTACCAAGAGTAAAGTTAAATGTATCAATTTCTTTTTCTTTTTGTAGTAACTCTACAAATTGTGTTCCAATCCAACCTGCGTGACCATATATTAAAAGATTCATTATATTAATTATATAAAATTATTTATTTATTATATTATATTTTATTATAATATATATAATATATGATATAATAAATGAGACTTTTTTATAAAAGAAAACAACAAAAGCAAATAGTTCAGGTGAAACCGGGTAACGATGTTAGTAACGACGATGTTAGTAACGACGATGTTAGTAACGACGATGTTAGTAACGACGATGTTAGTAACGACGATGTTAGTAACGACGATGTTAGCATTCACTTTTTAGTAATAAGTATGGATAAAAGTAAAGATAGACTTGACATACTATTGCCACAGTTGAATAATATAAATTGCAGTTATACAATAGTAAAAGGAATAGATGGGAATAATATGGAAAATGATATAGATGCAATAAAAATATTATCACCAACTGAAAATGTCGAAAATAAATTATTAGGTAAAATATTTCATCACATTGAAACAAAAAATAGATGGATATATGATGGTACTGTTTCAACTTCATTTCCAAATTTAAATTTAAATGGACATTATGGAACCAAGGGGTTGACTTTATCCAATATTAAAGCTTTTATGGTTGCATCTGAATTGAATTATGAGTGGTTTTGTGTTCTAGAAGATGATTCCGAAATTGATATGAATATATATAATATTATTAAAAAGACTTCCATTATAAATAAAAATAAAGATATTATTTTGTTGGATAAAAGAGAAGGCGGCTGGGGGGGGACTTGTGCGATGTTGTATAATAAAAGAATTATAAAAACTTTGATAAGCAATTTAAATCCAATGTCAGTTTTTTCAAGAAATTCGCATAAAATTGGTGATACAAGCCATAATTTATGGGATTGGAAATTGTGGAAATATGTAAAATATATCAACAAAAATTTTACAATATGTCCCTGTGTTCCATCTGGAAATTTTGAATCGACAATTGGTTGATAATTGATATTTTTTATGTTTTATATGTTTTATATGTTTTATTTTATAATATTTTAGATAGTGTCTCAATCTGTTCACTCGTCAATTTATCTGGGTAAACAATTTTAAAAATAATAATCAAATTTCCACACTGTTTATTTTTATTTGTCATTCCTAAGTTGGGTATTGTTTTTGTTGTATTATTTTTGATAATTGTTCCATCTTTATGTTGTAAATGGAAACTTTTATTGTTGATGTGTTTTATGGCGAATTCAAGTCCGCATAGCGATTCTTTGAGAGATATTTCTTTTTCTAGAATCAAGTCCAAATCATTTCGTTTGAATATTGAATGTTCTTCAACATTTACAATAATATTGACTTGTGAAAAATGGAATGATGCTGCCAATGGTGATGACGATGATATTGATGTAACATTGGATAATATTAAAACTTCTTTATCATTGATGCCGGGTGGAATGCACACAGTAATCATTGCATCATTATGAAATTCAGTTAAATTTACTGACAGTTGTTCAATTCCAAAGTATGCATTTTCGAGCGTTATATTAACATTTTTGGTTATGGGTTCACATGATTGTGAGTGTGGAGGGGATGATGATGACATTGGCTGCTGTTGCTGCTGCATTTTTTCATAAAAAAAATGTGGCTGCTGTTGCTGCTGCTGCGGATGATGCAAAAAATGAAAGTGCGGATGGTTGTGCATTTGATGCATTCCTCCCACTCCTCCCCCTCCCGATGAATTAATAATGTGGATGCCCATGCCGCCAAGACCCCCCATGCCCATCGGCCCCATTGAACCAATTTGAATTGGACCCATTCCGCCTCTTATAAATGAAGGAGGCGGAAACCCGTGAATATGCTGCTGCTGCTGCTGCTGCTGAGGTGGTCCCCCCATTGAACCAAAAATCATATTGAAAATATCAAACGGATTTACATGTTCAAAATCTCCAAATGGACTGCCATTTCCTCCACCCCGTATCCCCATGTCGTATAATTTTTTTTTGTCAGGATTACCAAGCGTTTCATAAGCGCTTGCAAGTAATTTAAATTTTATAGTAGATTCTTCACTATTACCATTCTTGTCTGGATGATGAATCATTGAAAGTTTTCGATATGCTTTTTTTATCTCTTCGGATGATGCATCCCGACTTATTTCTAATATTTTATAATAGTCTTCTTCATCATCACATTTACCCTCTTCTTCTCGAGCGTTATTAAAATTAAAGTTCATAGTTTTTAATTAAATATTATATATTTAAATGTATAATTTTAAATAGATATATGAATTAATATTTAATAATATTTAATTAGGTTAGGATAGATAAACAATATAAAAAACAAATAAAAAACAAATAAAAAACAAACTACACAGTAAATATGAATAATAATGCTCCATTTATACACAAGTACCAGCCAACATATTTCAAAGATTTTGAGCAGCTAAACCCGACCACTATAACATTAATGCAGTCATTAATATCGTTGAATAATTTAAATGTTTTAATCATTGGTGATTCGGGAACAGGAAAAACTTCAATAATAAATTCAATAATTAAAGAATATTATGGAAACGATTATAATTCTGACAATGTGTTGGTTTTGAACAGTTTAAAAGAACAGGGAATTCAATATTATAGAAATGATGTAAAAATATTTTGTCAAACATGCAGTTTAATAAAAAATAAAAAGAAGATTGTTTTGCTTGATGATATTGATTTAATCAACGAACAAAGCCAGCAGGTTTTTAGAAATTGTATGGACAAGTATAAACATAACATTCATTTTATTTCGTCGTGCACAAATGTTCAAAAGGTTATAGACAGTTTACAATCGAGAACAATATTGGTTCAAATAAATCCGTTGACAATGTCGTGCTTGACGAAAATTATGAATAAAATAAAAATAAATGAAAATTTGAATATGTCTTCAGGTGCAGATGAATTTATATTAAGCGTTTGTAATAATTCTGTGCGAATTTTAATAAATTACCTGGAAAAAATAAAAATAATAAACTGTTATGTTGACACAGAGTTGGTTCATAAATTGTGCACAAATATTAGTTATACAATATTTGATGATTATACGAATTGTATATTGAATAAAAAATTAACAGATGGAATAAAAATTTTATACAATTTGCATGATGAAGGTTATTCAGTAATGGACATATTAGACAATTATTTTCTTTATATAAAAATTACCAATTTATTAAGCGAGAATATAAAATATAAACTTACTTCCTTGGTTTGTAAATACATAATATACTTTCACAATGTCCATGAAGATGAATTGGAATTGGCATTGTTTACAAATAATTTCATGAATTTATTTTGATTCATTTTGTATTTTGTTCATTTTGTAATTTTAAATATATAAAATTTATTTTATTATATATTATATTATTTATTACTATTAATTAGTTTGTTCCATATAATTAAATAATAAAAAAGAAAAAAGAATAACCATTGATAAAATAAAAATGTCTCAAGTATTCAAAAAAAACATCCCAAAAAATATATTATTTGATTTTTTAGAGGGAATAGGTTGTAAAAAAACAGATAAATGTTATATTGTTGACATTACCGCATATAAAAGAGCAATTTATAACAATGATTTAGAAATATTCATTAACAACATTAAAGAATATTATTATAGGTCAAAGCTCCACTACCTTGACATAACCCATGTAACTCATAACAAATTCAACACGATTATAAGACAGCTGTGCAAATGCAATGGCATTTCATTTTCCAAGTATATAAAGTATGACAAGTCAAGTTATAGCGTTGTGTATAATGTGCATTATGCTGACAATGATGGTAACAACTCAAATTCAAATGTGACCGATTGAACGAACCAGTTGCCCGGGAGGTCCATTCCACCCGCTTTGCATTGTCATAACGGTTCCGTCAACAACATATAGTAGCGTGGTCAATATGCCTATTGTTTTGCCCATCAAATCTTTTATTCCCATTGTTATTTTTTGAAATTCAACCAACATGTTTAAAAAGACGCCGAATATTCCTGTAACAATTCCGGTAATAGAGTCTCTGATATAGCTAAACATGTTTCTGAAGTTATTCAAACTTCCACTAATGTCACCCAAACTTCCGGCCGTAACCGAAGTCATGTAATTGATGGGTTCAAGTAAATATCCCATGTAGTCGGTCTGCATATTTTGTATGCAATATGTGAAATTTTCGCCTGCATCATGACCAAACATACTGCTAAACGGCATTACCGTGGGGTTGCATCGATATAACGACCAATGGTCTTGAATATATTTTGTTCCAATTACCAAAAATGAAAGAACATATAAACCAATGAATACAATTATAATAAAAATTGCCGAAAGCAAGTCGCTTGTTTTCATTATTAAATATTAATTATATTGAATATATATTTTTATTAAAATGTGTTGTATAGTATTATATAATATATAATATTGTGTTTTAATATTTCACAAAAATTTCACAAAAATATATATTATATAATATCTTTAATTCAAAATTTATAAAGAGGACACTATTTTGAAACTGGTGCTGGTGGTAGTTTTACGTCACTGTCAAATGAAGAATATGCTAAAGTTTGTGCATGATTTGATGCAAGTTGATTGATGATGGAAGTTCCGTTTGGTGTAGTTTGTGAAAATGACGGGATTGTCATGGTGGCTGCCGCGCCACCTCTGCTGAACTTTTTATTTTTATGTTTATTTCGTCGCCTACCCAACACACTTTTGCGCGAACTCAATCTAAATTTTGATAGACTTTTTCGGAATTTACGAGAAAATCTTCTTCTTGATGACATTCTTGACATTCGTTTTGACATTCTCATTTTTTTACTTTTTTTCATTTTTGATTTTGATGACGTTCCGCCACCAATACCTTTTGATACATTAACCAGCTTATGTTGCCAATTATTTCTATCTATACCTCTGTTAAGTGCGGTTTGACCTGGGTTGGGGTCACTCACTATGTGAGGTATAACATAAGGGTTTATATTTGAAGAAACGGTTGCCATATTATATTAAATATTATAAATATTAATATAATATCAATAGAAAATAAAAAATAAAATAATAAATAATAAAATGGTGATAATTTAATAAAAATATTTATTCGTATTATTATTTAGATATTATTCGTGTATTAAAATATAAAATATAACATTATAACATTTTAGCATTTATCGAACGCGTCTACATACAAAATGAATTCCGCAGAGAGAATACAGTTGGAAAAAATGATACAAGTAAATGGCGCAGTTGACAATACAGAAACAATTCGCAGTTTAAAACATAGTGAAAAAATAAGAGATGATGTTTTAACCATGGTAAAACTTAAGAAGGATTATCAAAGATTATCTAAATCAAATCCTTCTCAATTTGATGCAATGTGTGTGTCGAGGTGTTCGTTTTTGTTCAACACGTATACGGATTTGTTTAACCGTTTGAAAAAGGATGAATTAGATTTGAACATCATGGGACAGCTCCTAGGACTTTTGAAAATGATTGAAGATGATAAAATAGACCAGCATACCGCGTCGTTTGAAGTTGGGAAATTGTTAAAAAGTATTTACATTGACAGCGCTTTGAAAAAGTCACAGCATTTGGATGATGCACACAAGCATGATAATGATAAAAAAAAATCGCATCTTCCAGCAAAGAAACTCTCGTGGTCTGAATATAAAAAAACACATTTAGGGGAGCATGGCAGCAAATAAAACAAATAAATAAATAATAATGTTGTGTTATTATAGCAATAAATATTATTTATTTATTTTTACTTCTTTTATATTTTAAATACTTTGTATACTTTGAATATAATGTCGATTGAATACAATCCAGATGCGAATAATGACAACAATTATGATGTAAATAATAAAATTTCTCCTGTTGTTGAATTATTTTTTAAAAGAGTTAAACAAAATGTTCCAAATGTGAGCATTCGTTTATTTGGAAGTGTAACGAATTTCACATATTTCAAAGATAAAAGCGATGTAGACTGTTGCATTATTTATCCTGATGAATACACAAGAATGAAACTCTGCGCGTTTATAGAGGAGGATTCAATTGAGTTTAATAAAACACGCATTAGGTTTCGAGATATGAAATATAGCCAACCTGGATATAAGGATGAATTTATTGGATTATACCATATTTGTTTTGATGACAAAGATAAAATCGACATTTGTTTGGTAAACGGCGAACGCGGAATTGGACCGCTTCAAAACCATCAACATGATTTAGGAATGGGCTATAGGTTGCTTTTATACATTATAAAGTGGTTATATTATGAGGTGTCGGTCATTTCAAAGGATTTATTTATTTATTTGAAAAAAATTATATTTTATTTCAGAAATAGCGCGATTACGGTTGTGCACTCAAACCATCGTGACATTTTAGGGGAACCGGGCGCCCCCCCCCCTTTAACCCCCTATGTGAAAGGAGGGGAGGGGTCATAGGGGAACTTTTGGTTCCCTTATGGGTGCTTGTCGCCCCCTACTACACTACAGTCTGTATTGCGCCGGTGTGCGTAGCGAAAGCGTTCTAGCCATTTCATCACGATAACAATCAAATGCGAGAGTAAAGCTGAAATCATTGCTGAAATCCACAAGCGTTCCGTCGTGGTACCTGAATTTCACTTTTATTTTACTGAGACGTTCAAGTGGAGGGAAAAATGTGGTAAGATTTTGAATAAGTCCATTTCGAGAATCAAAGTACTGTGTATTGGGACATCCTAGTATCGGTATTTTGGCAAAAAATGAATTTACAATTCCATTGTATGAGTTATTGAACGTTCCATTTGTGTTGAGCGGATAAGGTTTTAGCTCGTCGGCTTGATTGCATTTATCAAGTTCCATGTAAAAATTCGTTTCTCCGATTACATTGATTTTATTGGGTGCGTTGCAAAAATGGTATGGTCCACTAGGTCCGAGCCAGTAATAGTTTGAAGTATCTGTAATATTTATATAAGTTAAATTATTAAAGGATGGGTCCGACAATGGTGTAGCTTGTGTGTTGACTATTACAGATGAGTTGTACGTTTCTTTTTCGAATCCTAAATAATAAGGAAGACCCCATTTTCCGTTTTGACACACGGGTGTAGTTGGCTGTGCGCACGAAACATCGTATGAAATGATTGCATCAAAATTTAGCTCAAATGGCTCCTGAGTATTTCCAAATTGTAGTTTTTGCGTTGCTTCGTTGTAAACAACAATAAAAAAATTATATCCTGAAACACCAGTTTCAACTGCCGTATAATAATTCATTTTATTTCTCAATTCAAAAGCCAATTGTCTTGGTGAATAAAATCCTTCATTGATTGTCAATGTTATGTATGTTGGCCAACTGGAAATTTTGAATAAAAATTTGGTATTATAATAACTATTTTTAAACGTATAATTATTTGATGGAAAATTGCATTCAACTAAGCGAATTGTTTCAACGTTTAAAAGTTGTTGAGGCAACGTGATTTCAAAGTGTGCGCGATTTTTCCAGTTACACTTGTCTCTATCTTCGGAACATACAGAAACAAGCTTTCGGTCAAGCATGTACGTTTGCTGACGCTGTATCAACTGATGGTCTGAATGAGTGTTGTTATTATTGAACATTTTATTTTGTTTTGTTTTATTTTGTTTTGTATATTGTTAATAAATATTATATATTATATTTAATATTTATTCATACTTATAATTTATTCATATTCCTAAATTTGAATTTTTACATATTTTTGAAACTTTTTACATACATTTTACATATTTTTACACATGTTGTAAAGTTTTTTTCATTTTATTTTTTTTTATTTATTTATATTTATTTTATTTATT
>Ga0209829_10000518_pt1 | contig 34734 bp, 29 predicted proteins | sample C_140205_EF_Meta_FD_187311 | JGI IMG/M metagenome (GOLD analysis project Ga0209829, IMG submission 187311) | Freshwater microbial communities from Lake Croche, Canada to study carbon cycling - C_140205_EF_MetaG (SPAdes) (version 2) | ecosystem: Environmental > Aquatic > Freshwater > Lake... | reverse complement strand
TGTAGGTAAGGGGACAGTTCAACCCAATAAAATTATGGCTAAAGGAAATAACAGTCACAAAAAGGAAGTCAAGAAGCCCAAAAAGGAAAAGCCCAAGGCGGCCGTAGCCGTCTCCCGCAAAGGCACTTGATTCTTATCCTGCGGGCGGAGCGGGCTCCGTAAAAAGCAAAGGGCATGGCGCCTGGCGCGAAAAATCGCGCAGATTGACTTCGCGACCGTGGCCCAGTTGTCGAATCTGGGCATCGTCGCCTCACCGCATTCGGTTGTGGAGGTCGCGAATGAATACTACCTCTGGCTTTCGATGTAAGGGGTGACGAATAGCCGGAGCCCACGAATTGGCAGGGGGGGTGGGCCCCGCGTTCGGGCCCGTCAGTTTATCGCCCAGGTTTCATTCCCCGGGTCGAAGGGATGTTTCTTCTGACGCTGCCGGGCTGTAAAGAGGCCTTTCCCAAGGCGCTTGGCGGCCGTTACGGCCACGCGGTCGGTCGGATTTCCCGGTTCGATTTGGCGGGTTTTATATTTCCGCGTTTTGACTTCAGCACCCCATCAAGAGTGTCGTCCCCCGCAGAAAAGGCAAAGGGCCGGGTGGTGGGGACCTCAGTTCGCGAGGTGTTGGCTCCGCTTTTAAGAAACCGCCGCAGAGCGCATCCGTTTTTCGCAGCCATACTGCGTGTGTTAAAGGATTTCGTCCAAGCTGTCCCGTAGCGGTATCAGGTCGGGATCGGTTTTGGCGTTCAGCCGCACGTAGGTGTGGTTGGCAACCGCCGCCTTTTTCAACCATGCCCGGGCATCGTCCAGCTGATTCAATTGGGCGCAGTAGCAGGCGAGGTTGTAGGGGATGGTGCAACTGCCGGGAAAGTTGTCGAAGGCCGGGAGTAGCAGGCTCAGAGCCGAGTGGGTCTGCTTCAACTCATGCAGGGCGAAGGAGCGCAGGATCCAGCCGTTGACCAGTTCGGGATGGACTTCAACCAGTGTTTGCCCGGCCTCGACGCCGCGATCCCATTGTTTCAATTCGGAATGGACGCGCCAGAGGACCAGCAGGACCTCCAAATGTGTTCCCTGATGGGGTTGGATTTGGTCCAGCTCCGCCAGTGCAGACTGAGCATCACCCAGCCCGAGCCAGCCTTCGGCTGCCGACAGCAGGAAGTTGTCGGGCGGCTCCAAAGTTTTGAACAACTCTCCCACAGGACTAGTGACGACGTGCTGGTGGTGTTGCCGGGCGGTTTGGCGCGACAGGTCGGGGTGCTGTCGGAACCGGGTTGGTTGTTTGGGGGCGATCAGGGGTGCCCGGGGACCAGGATGAGTTTTCCAAAAGCTCGATGCCGGGTTTGAGGAAGGCCAGGCGGCGGGTTTTGTAAAGGCGGCCCAGGGCCTGTTTGAATGCTTTCTTGCTGACCCCAAACATTTGCCGGACGGCCGCCGGAGAGCTGTTGTCGTCATAGGCCAGGCGCCCTCCGGCGGCCTGAAGCGCCTCAACGATCTGCTCTGTCAGGGGGGCGACGCGTTTGTAGCCGGCGGCGTCGAGGGAAAGATCGATTTTGCCGCCGGAGCGAACGGTGCGGACAAAGCCTTTGAGGCGCTGCCCGATTTTCAGCGCGGCGGCGAGGTTGTTTTTGTAAAGGAGGCCGCGGTGGGCATTCTCGACAATGGCGCTATAGCCCAAGGGGCTTTTGCCGGTGATGATCAGGTTGACGGGCTGCCCATCGCGGTAAGCCGGAGTGTCGCGGTTCAGGTGGCGGGTCAACCGGGTGGTGGCCAGAATCCGGTTTGTCTTCACATCCAAACAGACGTAAACGATCGCCCAGTCGCCGGGTTGGAGGGGGAATTCCTGTTCGCGGAAGGGGACGAGTAAATCCTTGGCAAGACCCCAATCGAGAAAGGCACCGGCCTGGGGATGCACACTGAGGACGCGCAGGTAGGCGAACTCCCCCACCTCGGCCTTGGGCGTCTCGGTCGTCGCTACCAGCCGGTCTTCGGAGTCGCGATAGACAAACACATCGAGCTTCTGCTTAGGCGCGAGGTCCTCGGGGATGTAGCGGCCGGGCAGAAGGATTTCTCCCAGTTCGCCGCCGTCCAGATAGAGTCCGGGTTGGGAGGCCCGCACGATTGAAAGCGTGTTGCGTTTGCCGATGATTGCCATGCGATCCCAGACTACGCGCGAACCAGCCAGTCGGGAAAGGAGTTTTGAGCGGAGATTCTGGAGGGCTGGAAGCGGCGTGCTGCCCGGCAGGTAAACAAGGATTTCAGCCCGGTTCCGCAGTCATGAATCCCTCCGGCGCCGGGCCATCGGCGAAGTAGACGTCATGCCCGGGGCGGCAGCCGGGGGTGTGGATATTCAACATTTCAAGAGCCTCGGCATCGGTGATGAAGCCGTGGGTGGTGCCCGGGGGCAGGCGTAGAAGTTCCCCGGCGCGGAGGGGGCGATCCTGACCATTGAGGATGGCGCGGCCTTGGCCTGCGATGACAAAATACAATTCTTCGGCGATCTGGTGGTAGCTGACGCGGGTGGTCTGGTGGGGGGCGATGCGGACGCGATAGGCGGTGGTATTGAGCTCTTCAGCAGGCTCGATAAGGGATTCAATCTCGTAGGGGCCAAGCTTTCTCACCTTACCGGGATCGCCGCTGGAGCGGTGGACCAGAGAGTTTGTCATTGATTGATTTTGCATGGGGCAGGGTAGGCAACGGGAGGGATGGCGGCAATTCGAACCGCACAAGAGTCTGGCGTCCACGTCGGCCGCGGTTTTTTGGCGGCGGGAAAGTTGACATGCTGAATTGGCAATTTTAGTCTGCACACAAGCGATTTTTAAAGACGTATGGAATTCAATCCGCCCCGGCGGTTCAAACTCACCGCGGAAAAAGCATTTTTTCTTTGGGCTATGCCTTCATTGGGAGTGGGCGGTGTAAATCGAGGGTGTTCCTTGCGGAACCGGATTTTGGAGTGGAACAAGTCGAGAGCGATGTGATGAGTGCCGGCGTTTTTTCTCCTGACTCTCTGGACAAGCCTATTCCACAGGATTGCCCGGCCGGACTTGGCCTGGGGTTTGGGGTCGTTTTGCTCGCAAGCATGCTTATGCTGGCACCGGCTGTTTGGGCGGCTTCTGCGGCAGACATCAAGAACCCTTCGGCTTCGCCGGCAATCGGAACCGGTCCGACGCTCAAGTTGGGTTATGGCCCCGATGTTTCCGGGGATAATTCCACGGCGTCCTTTCTTTACTTCGTGCGGTTGATCTCTCCGGAGCCGGTCTCCACTTTGACCAGCCCGGGGAGCACTCAGATGGCCCGGGTCGTTTCCGCGCGGCGCTCCTTCGGCCGGGATTCCTTCGCGGTGAAGTGTGATTTTGAGATCACAGGGCAGGGGTTTCAGGAAAATCATTTCGACTTGGGCAATATCATTCGTCGTCACGAGGCGAGGCTCAAGGCCGGGGGCGTGGTGCGTCGGCAGCTCAACTCCATCACCGTGGCCGGGGCTGGCAGCGGCCGGTTTGAGATAAGTGGCACGGTCAGCAACGGAGTGCCAGTGGTGATGGAGGTGCGGCTGCAGTTTGATGTCCGGGGCCGGGTCAGTCCCGTGTTGATTGAGCTTTGCGACCTGCGCTGCCGGGACGGTCAGTTTCTGCACCAAGACGAGGTGGAGGCGCGGGTCAGCAGTCTGACTTTTCGTCGTCAATCGGGTTTGCCCAAGATGGAAGTCGGTGTGGCTTCCGTATCGGCCAAGGGGGCGGGGAAAAGCCTGTGGCACAGCCTGACCGGGGGCGTGAAAGGGATGGTGGCCAATTTGTTCATTCCCCCGCTTCTCGTGCAACCCATCGGCAACCAAGCGATGCTCGACTTTGGCCAGGCGCTGGTGGCGGGTGAATCCTCGTTCACATTCCCCCTTGCCCGCAACCTGACAGCGGATAAAAGCCATCTTGGCATATCCCGATAAATTCCTCCTGACTCTTTCCTCTCCGGTGCGGGTCTCGTTCTGAAAAGTCCTCTGCCCGTGCGGTTTTGAGCGGCAGGATGCGGCGTTTTTCCCTTTTGTAACTTCATCGCCACGGGTTTGCCATTTTTATGTGCCAACCTTTGCCCGATAGAAATTCGCGATGTCCGGCGGATCGGGTCTGTGGGTTTTTATCAACCAACCCTTGATAAAAATGATTAATATGCGGATTGCGGTTTGGGATGGCGCGTTTTTTTTCGGCTCCATGGGTCTCGTTCTTCTAATGGGCTTTGCGGGAGTGCATTCAGGAAAAGCCCAGGAAAACAATACCCGGTCTTTGAAGGCGGCCGCTTTGTCTGGAGCTCCAGTCACGCTTGATCAGTTGCCACAATCGAAACGTGCCTCGACGAGGGCTTCGTTCGCATCCGGGACGGCTCCCCTTCCGGACGGGGTTAGTGAGATAACCTTTCCTGGCATTTTCAAGCCTGTTGGCGGTCGCGGTCTGGAATACACGGATTTCATCCGCCGGCTCAACGGGCGCAAGGTTTGCCTGAAAGGCTACATGGTCAAGCAGGCTGTTTCACAGCCGGGCTTGTTTCTCCTTTCTCCGGTGCCGGTGCAACTTGAGGAGGATGAGATGGGGCTGGCGGATGACATGCCCTCCACAGTTGTTCACATCCACGCCGCCCCTTCGTTCCTTCCCAAGGCTTTCCTGTCCGGCCGACTCCTGCTGACCGGCAGGTTGGAAATCGGGACGCAGGAGGAGTCCGACGGACGTCTTTCGAATTTACGAATCTTCCTAGACCGCCCTGTGGCGGTGCTGCCTGAAATTTCTGCTTCTCCCGCTCCAGCATCTCAGCCGGCTCGCTAGAGGCAGCTTCAAAACCGAAACCCCATAAAAAGTTGGATAAAGCAACCGATCATGAAAACAAACAAGCAACAAAGCCCCTATCTGGCCCGGATTGCCGGTCTGGCTGTAGCCTTGGCGACTGTCACGCAGCTGGCTTGCGCGGCGCCATTGGTATCCCGACTCACCCCGCCCAGTGCCCTGTTCACCTTTGGCGACTCTCAACCGCCTATTATTGCCCGGTTTCTGCCCGGACAGCGGTTTGACCTTCAAGCCACTGTTCAGCCGGACGCCGGAACTCTTATAACCAATGCCTTCTTTTCCATGGACGGCAAGCCGATCGCTGGTGGTGTGACATCCACTTTCGCAACGGTCAGCGGTCTTCAAACCAATTCAAGCATCTGGACCCGTCGCGCCTTTTCGGTGCAGCGTCCAGGCGTGCACGTTCTCACCCTGACAGCCTATCAAAACGACGGCTCCGTCGTTTCCACCAATGGTAATTTTGAGATCGTCGGGCTTGGAGGCGAAGGAGAGGGCCGCAAAGCCAAGAATATCATCGTCCTCATTGGCGACGGTATGGGAATCGCCCACCGCACCGCCGCCCGGATCATGTCGCGTGGCGTTCAGATGGGCAAAGCCAATGCCCGGTTGGAAATGGATCAAATGCCCGTGACCGGCGTGGTCATTACGCATTCTCTCAATTCCATTGTGACGGATTCGGCACCCGGCGCGTTTTGCTACTCTGGCGGAAACAAGGCCCAGAACAGCCAGCAGGGCGTGTTTCCCGACGACACCACCGCAGCTTTTGACAATCCCCGTGTTGAGCTGATGGGGGAATACTTGGCCCGGACCGAAGGTAAATCTCTCGGTATTGTGACCACGGCGGACGTGTTCGACGCCACCCCCGGCGCATTTGGATCCCATACGGCCGATCGCTCCAAAGGCACCGGCATCTGCGACGGATACTTGGACGAAATGGTCACCAATGCGAATCTTCGTGTGCTCATGGGAGGAGGCCGCAAATGGTTTCTGCCTTCGACCACCCCTGGCTCTGCGCGTTCCGTGGCATCGGACTCGGTTCTGCCGGCGGAGTTGGCCGCTGCATGGAACGCCCCCGTCGGTCTGGCCGATCCCGCCCGAGACCTCATCGGCGGCTTTCTTTCCGCCGGGTTCACCTATGCCGCGGACAACACCACGCTGGAGAGCATCCCCTGCACAACCGACCGTTTGCTGGGCCTTTTCACTCTCTCGAATATGAATGTCGCCAAGGATAAAATCGACCATCGCCGGAACAACCTTACGACCGACTTGGTGAATGATTACGGTTTTCCCGACCAGCCCATGCTGGATGAGATGACCGGCAAGGCACTCCAGGTTCTCAGCAAGAATCCGAAGGGCTTCTCGATTATGATCGAAGGCGCCTCCATTGATAAGCAGGCCCACCTCATGGATTCCGATCGCTGGGTTCTTGAGGCGATTGAGTTTGATCGTGCCATCGGCGTCTGCCGCCGCTTCGCCGAAACGAATAAGGATACCCTTGTGATCGTGACTGCCGATCATGAGTGCGGTGGTATTAACATCATCGGGGCCTCCACCGTATCCAATGACACACTCAAGGCCCGTGCTGCCGGCAACACCAACGGCGTTTCCGTTCTCCGTGATCAGACTGTCGGCACCTACGATGCGGCTGGATTCCCGGTCTATGTCAACGCCGCAGATGGCTATCCCATCACTACCGATCCCGACCACAAGATGCTCATCGGTTATGCTGGAAATGCCGATCGCTATGAAGATTGGTTGACTAATCCCCGCCCGGTGCAGGATAGCCAGCAGCCCTTCATCAAGACTGCCCCCTTGAACACCTATCCCGCCCACGCCTACAGCCGGGACACTGCCGGCGGCTATTGGGTCACGGGTCAGGTTCCGGGTGATCAAGGCGTGCATACTGCCTCGGATATTCCCCTGTCCGCCCAAGGCCCCGGTGCCTTGTCTTTCACCGGTGTGATGGACAACACGGACGTGTTCTTCAAGATCATGCAGTCTGTTCTGGGTAAGAGGGATTGATTTCCGACGGCCAGGACAACTGTTGTTTTGTTCAAGGGCGTGGGAGTGAAAACTCCTACGCCCTTTTTGCCCGGGCTGGACGGTCGCGGATCTTGAATGCTGTTCCCGCTCCAAGCATCAGTAAAAGCTTGTTTGGCCGGACTGGGCGTGTGATAAGTCTGATCAAATGATGCCAACGCGGCAGGGTTCCATCCGGTTGTTTCGATTGTTCGGGATCAACCTGTTTCTGCACTGGTCCTGGTTTCTGGTCGGGGTGATCGAAATCCAGGATCGGCGCCATGCCTATGGGGGATTGCTCTGGAACGTGCTGGAGTATCTGGCTCTCTTCGTCCTCGTGACTCTTCATGAGTTTGGTCATGCTTTGGCTTGCCGGCAGGTGGGAGGGCAGGCCAATCAGATCGTCCTCTGGCCGTTGGGCGGCGTGGCTTATGTGGCTCCGCCTCAGCGTGCCGGGGCCATGCTCTGGAGCATCACCGCGGGCCCGCTCGTCAATGTGGTCCTGGCCCCGCCCCTCTGGATGCTTTATTTCCACGGCACAGCCGCCGGTTGGGCCCAGTCCATGCCCGACTTTTTCCCGTTTTTACAGACCGTCTGTTACATCAATACAGGCCTGCTCGCATTCAATCTGCTCCCCGTCTATCCGCTGGACGGCGGTCAAATCCTGCGGTCTCTACTGTGGTTTGTGTTTGGTCGTGCCAGGAGCCTGCTCATCGCCACTTGCCTTGGGTTCGTCGGTGTGCTGGGCCTCATTGCCGTTGCGATTTGGATTCGGTCCTTGTGGTTTGGGTTGGTCACGGCCTTCCTCCTGGTGAACTGCTGGCGGGGATGGATGCAGGCCCGGGCGCTGGATCGTTTGGATCGTGCTCCACGGCGTGAGGGATATACCTGTCCGGTTTGTCAGGTCGCTCCCCGGCGCGGGTTGCTCTGGCTTTGCGGCAAATGCCGCCAGTCCTTTGACACTTTTGAAACCCACGCGCTCTGTCCCTATTGTCAGGCCCGCTTCACAGAGACTCCGTGTTTTGAATGCGGCAATCTGCGCCCCTTCAGCGAGTGGAGTGTTCCTGATTCGATTCCTCCCCGTATTTAGCCGGATCGATCCCGATACTCCCTTCTAAAGCCGAAGTGGTTTCATCCGCGCCTTTTTCTGCCAGGGGGTGGATGAGGGCTTGGTTTTAGCGGAATAGCCAGCTTAGGAGCGGTGCGAGTATCAGGCTGGGGAGATAATCCGTGACCTCCACCCGTTTGATTTCAAAAATGATCAGGGATAGGCATACCAGCAGGAGTCCGCCGGCGGCGTTGACCGGATCGAGCAGGGCGTGCGCGAGCAAGAAAGGTTGCAGAAACAGGGCGCAGGCAAGGGTGATTGTGCCTTGGAAAATCAGCACCGGCAGGGCGGATAAGAACACACCCGGACCGAACATGGCTGCAAAACTGATCGTGGCAAGAGCGTCCATCACCGTCTTGATGATCAGTGGCAGGTGATACTCCACGAGTCCGTCCTGGATTGCGCCAAGAATTCCCAGCGGTGCCGCGCAGAAAAGCAGGGAGCAGGTGGTGAATCCGTGTTGGAAGCGGTCCGGGTGATTCGGGTGTGCGGTGGCGATGAGTTTTCGGGCTGTCTGCCCGAGTCGGTTGGAGAGTTTTTGGAGATGCAGGATCCGGCCTGTCAACCGGCCCAGAACGATGGCCAGCAGGACTATGCCAACTTGCCCGAGGACCTGTCCCGGTGTTCCGTGGGTGCTTTGCCAGGTCAGCCGCAGTCCTGCCAGGACGGTGAATGCTCCGAGGGCCGACTTGCAAAACATCTGGCTGGCCAGTGGCAGAGGGCGGGGACGGATCAGTCCAAGAGTGCCCCCAGCCAAGATGCCTGCCACGTTGAGAAGGGTGCCGATCATGCGCAGACGAGATCATACGGAGTGAAAAGAATCAAAGCCAAACTGAAATTCCTTGCAAAAGCACGGGGGCTCGTGAAATATTTCACAAGCTTATGGCACATGTAAAACTGCACATTCCGGGACCGGTTGAAGTCAGCGAAAAAACCTTCCGCGCGTTCTGCTCGCCGATGGTTGGCCATCGCGGCCAGGGGTTCAAGGATCTCTACGCCAAAATGCAGCCCCAGCTCCAGCAGTTGCTCGGCACCAAGCAGCTGGTCTATGTCTCCACTTCCTCGGCCTGGGGAGTGATGGAAGGGGCCATACGCAATCTGGTTGCCAAGAAAGTCCTCAACTGCATGTGCGGAGCGTTCTCCGACAAGTGGCTTGACGTGTCGCGCCGCTGCGGCAAGCAGGCTGAAGCCCTGCAGGTGGATTGGGGGTCGCCCATCCGCGCCGCCCAGATCGACGCCAAGCTGGCCACGGGCCAGTTCGACGCCCTGACGCTCATCCACAACGAAACCTCCACCGGTGTGATGAGTCCGCTGCCGGAGATTGCCGCCCTGAAGCGGAAGTATCCCGACGTTATGTTTATCGTGGACGCGGTCAGTTCGCTGACGGCGACGAAGATTGATTTTGACGCGCTGGGCATAGACGTGCTGCTGGCTGGAACGCAAAAGGCCTTTGCCTTGCCGCCCGGGGCGGCGGTGTTCGTTTGTTCTCCGGCGGCGTTGGCCAAGGCCGCCACGTCGGCCGATCGCGGTTATTATTTTGATTTCGTTGAGTTCCAGAAAAACGCCGAGCAGAGCATGACGCCCAGCACGCCGAGCATCAGCCATTTTTATGCACTCTCCTCCAAGTTGGATGACTTCTACGCTGAAGGTCTGGAGGCGCGGTTTGCGCGGCATTCCCGGACCAACCAGCAGACGCGCGATTGGGCAGCCAGGCACGGGTTCACCCTGTTTCCAGAGCCCGGCTTTGAATCCGTCACGCTGACCTGTGTCAACAATGGTGCCAAGCCAGGTGGGCGCGTTGTGGATGCGGCCAAATTGCAAAAGCTCGTCAAGGAACAGGGATTTCTGATTGACGGCGGCTACGGCAAGATCAAAGGCACCACCTTCCGCATTTCGAACATGGGTGACGAGACCGAGGCGACGATGGCACCGCTTTATGCCGCGCTGGATGGCGCGATGAAACAGCTTTAAGGCCGGGCGGTCGTGGCAGGCGGATTGCCGGCGCGCAAGACGGGGCTTTGTTGGATCCGGTCTTGCGGGTTTTAAACCGCCCAAAAAACCGCCATCATTTCTTCGGCCCGTTGGACTGAGTCCATTCCTCCACTCCTTTTTCAGGAATCAGGAATGTCGACCGGCGTTTGTGTGGGGACCAACCCAAGTCTGAGAGCCTCCGCTCATTAAGCCGGACCGGATGCCGCAGTGCGGCGGGCACAAGAGCGGGTTGGAGAGAAACCCGCTCCTGACTCCCCGGGCCTCTGTTGTTTCAGACCGCAACGATGTTCACCAGTTTCTTGGGGACGACGATGATTTTCTTGAGTGTCTTGCCCTCGTAATAGGGTTTTGCCTTTTCATTTGCCAGCGCCAGAGCCTCCAGTTGCGGCACGGTGGCGCTTATCGAAACCGTAATGACATCCCGCAGTTTGCCGTTCACCTGCACGGGAATTTCAATCTCGTTCTCTATCAGCACTGCCGGGTCGAACCGGGGCCAGGGGGAGTAGGGCAAGTCGGCAAGCGGGAGGTTGAATGCGGCGAAAAGCTTGTTCCACAGCTCCTCGGCCAGATGCGGCGAGAAGGGCTGAAGTAGCTGCAGGAATGTCTTGAGCGCCTCCACCGGCTTCGTCTCCCAGGTCATGGCCTCGTTGATGAAGACCATCATCGCGCTGATGGCGGTGTTGAAGCGCATCCCGTCGAGATCCTCAGTTACTTTTTTGATGCAGGCATGCAGGGTCTTGAGTTGGGCCGGCGTTGGCGTCACGTCCCGGATTGTCGGGTTGAGCTTGATTAACGCCAGCAAAGAATCGCGGTCCGAGGCCTCGGCGGTGGTCTCCGCCTGCTCGAAATCCGTCTCGGAATTTTCATCCACGAACAGCCGCCATACCCGCCCCAAAAACCGGTAGACGCCCTCCACCCCCTTGGTGTTCCATGGCTTGGTCTCCTGCAAGGGCCCCATGAACATTTCGTAGAGCCGGAAGGCGTCGGCACCGTATTCTCCGAGGATGTCGTCGGGGTTGACGACATTGCCGCGCGACTTGGACATTTTCTGGCCGTCTTCGCCGAGGATAAGGCCTTGGTTGACAAGTTTGAAGAACGGTTCGGCCGTCGAGACCTGGCCTAAGTCAAAGAGGACCTTGTGCCAGAACCGGGCATAGAGCAAATGCAGCACGGCGTGCTCGGTGCCGCCCACGTAGAGATCGACACCGGGCGTGGGGCCGGCAGCCCCGGCCGGCCGCGGCGCGCTTGCGACGGCGCCCCCTGTCGTTCCCATCCAATAGCATTCGGATTCCTTGCCCACGAACGCGTCTGTATTGCGGGCGTCGAGGTAGCGCAGATAATACCAGCAGGAGCCGGCCCACTGGGGCATGGTGTTGGTTTCGCGCACGGAACCGTCCGGCAGGCTGACCCAGTCCTTGGCCCGGGCCAACGGGGGTTCTCCGCCGGGCGCAGGTTTGTAATCCTGGAGGGATGGGGGGAGCAGCGGCAGGGCGCTTTCCGGCAGGGCCTCGTGAGAAAGATTTCCGGCGGCGTCCTTTTTCCAGACAATAGGAAATGGCTCGCCCCAGTAACGCTGCCGGCTGAAGAGCCAGTCGCGCAGCTTGTAATTAATCGTCGCCTGGCCCAGCCCTTTTTCCGCAAGCCAGTCTGTGATCTTCCTTTTGGCCTCGGAGGTGGCAAGACCAGTGATGGAGATTTCCGGACCCGTTGAATTGACAGAAATCCCATGGTCCGTGAACCCTTGCCAGTCTGTTTTGGAATCGGGCGGCTGAACCACCTGCACGACGGGCAGATGGAATTTGGTGGCAAACTCGAAGTCCCGGGTGTCGTGCGCAGGCACGGCCATGATCGCCCCTGTGCCATAGCTGGCGAGAACGTAATCGGCAAGCCAGACGGGAATCCGTCCGCCGTTGACGGGGTTTAGCGCGTAGGCACCGGTGAACACGCCTGTTTTTTCCTTCGCCAGTTCGGTCCGTTCCAAGTCGGATTTTCCGGCCGCAAACCGCTGATAATCCTCCACCGCCTTCTGTTGCGCCGCCGTTGTGATTTGACCCACGAGTTTGTGTTCCGGCGAGAGCACCAGGTAAGTCGCGCCGAACAAAGTGTCCGGCCGCGTGGTGAACACGCGGATCTTTTCCGGCTGCAGCGGATCTGTCCCGGCGCCGGCCCGGCCGTCGCAGGTCTGCGCCGCGATCTGAAATTCCACCTCCGCGCCTTCGCTGCGGCCGATCCAGTTGCGCTGCATTTCCTTGAGCGAATCACTCCAGTCAATGGTGTCGAGGTCCGCCAGCAGTTTTTCCGCATAGGCGGTGATGCGAAGCATCCATTGGCGCATTGGCTTGCGGATGACGGGGAAGCCGCCAACCTCGCTCCTGCCGTCGATGACCTCCTCGTTGGCGAGAACTGTGCCAAGCTCCGGGCACCAGTTGACCGGCGCTTCGCTGACATAGGCCAAGCGCTTTGAGTCCCGATAGGCGCGGCGCTGTTCTTCGGTGGTGCAAGTAAGGGGGAACTTGAGCGTTTCAATGGACTGCGCCCGGTTTGTTTCCGGATCGAAGCACGAATTGTAGAGCTTCAGGAAAATCCACTGCGTCCATTTGAAATATTCGGGGTCCGTGGTGGCCAGCTCGCGCGACCAGTCATAGCTGAAGCCCAGGCTTTTGATCTGGCGGGTGAAGTTGGCGATGTTCGCTTCGGTCGTGACGCGCGGGTGCTGGCCGGTTTTGACGGCGTATTGTTCGGCAGGCAGTCCGAATGAATCCCATCCCATGGGGTGCAGCACGTTGAATCCCCGGGCCCGACGGTAGCGGGCGAGAATGTCGGTGGCCGTATAGCCCTCGGGATGCCCGACATGCAACCCGGCCCCGCTGGGGTAGGGGAACATGTCGAGGATGTAAAATTTCGGCGGCAATGATTCCGCGCGGGCGGCTTGGCCGGAAAGTTGATGGCGCAGGCCAAAGGGATGGCCCTCAGGCACGGTATCCCCGGGATTAAAGGCGCGGAAGGATTGGTGTTGATCCCAATGCTGTTGCCATTTGGGCTCGATGAGATGAAACGGATATTGTCTGCGTCCGGATGCCATAAGCCTCAAACTATTGCGGAAATGGGGATGGGAGACAATGGCAGACTTCGGGATTTGCCCTTGCAACCGGACGAAAAAGTTGCATAAATTAACTTCTGCGTCGGCGTCAGCATCTCTCTAGAGATGTGGAAATCTGGTTGGGGTCGTAGCTCAGTTGGTAGAGCGTCTCGTTCGCAATGAGAAGGTCAGGGGTTCAAGCCCCCTCGACTCCACCACCCAGATTTACAGCTTTTCTCCTCAAAAAACCCGATTTTCCCTCTAAATCAACGCTTTACAACCTTACATCCACGCCGCAGTCCCCGTGTTTTGGACTAAGAGGGCTATCAATCGAAAACAATGAATTCTTGAAACAGTGGCTGCATGAATGCGTGAGGATTTTTCACTCGGTGTCTTTAACCACGGGAAAACAGCCTTAATGGTGGGCTGTAAGCCGCTAGGAGGTAAGTGAATGAAACGGTTTTTCCAGAGCCGAGCCGAGGCTCTGGGGGTTGATGATGATGTTGATAAAGGAATTTCCCTCCGATTTTAACTCCTTCTCCGGCCTAAGCCCCGATAAGCGCTTTGATCTAGAGTCGGCGTGAAGAGCCTTTTAGGGATTCCTAAACAACGTGACCGAGCGTGTCAGGCAGGGCGCGCCATCGCAGTTCAGAAGAAAACACGGGTTGGTAACAGCGGCTGGCGGAGGACTGTCCGCCCTGGTGCGCCTGAGAGGGCCGGTTGAGAGAGTGGCGGAAGTCCGCCTCTGTGCGGTAAAGAATGGTGCGGTAACGAACCGTAACTGCATCGCCGTGAGGCCGGGTGGAGCGCAACGGAACACAGCCCAAGGGTGGGGTCATCTGTATCTGGACCGGGTTTTGGATACCCAACGGAACCGGCAAGCCCTTTTGCGGTCAGCTGCGCATTGATCGTCTGGCCAAACGCTTTGATGTCTAAAACCGCCTCGCCAAGATCGAGGGCATTGATCCGCGGAACCAGCAGAACTCGGGCTTTCCCCGGAGCTCTCTGATGTCTAAGATCATACTGGGTTTTGCTTCCGGGGCGACTTCCCTGGCGGACATGGAATGGCCGGGGTAAGAGCAAGTGCTCGTCGAGATGGTTGGGCTGGCCATGGGCGCCGATCAAAGCACCTTGGGTGAATGGCTGCGGCCCCAATTCCCCAAGAACGTTGAGGCGGTCCTGAGTGTCAACCGTGACTTCGTGGCTGAAGCGGCTTTCTTGAAGATCCAGGGGAGCGACCTGTTTATAGCCACCGGTCCAAAACAAATTCCAAGCTCCGGAGGAGCGCTACGAACGGCAGAAGCGCAATCCAGGCAGATCCAATTTGTTTTGCGCGTGTTGTTCGTCCTGACCGCTTGCTGCTTTGCCGCACCGTGCCGCCTGTACCGTGCTGGGGAAGATTTTTTCGGAATTTGGTCTATAGACAGGCCGCGCCTCCGGCGCTTGAAAGCAATGCAAGGGGCAAGGCGCGATGGACAATTGATAATGGACAACGGGTTTTGGTTGCCCCCGGCTAAAAAAGACACGCGGAAGGTCGGAGATCGGAGGGCAACTTTTGAGGCGCAATTGACCCGCCATGCCATCCAAATCCCGGAAAAAAGCCGACAGCACTGGCAGCCACATCCGCACAAAGTCGGACCAGTCTACCGGTGGTTCGCGCATGATTGGGCAAGATCCGGCATTAACTCCGCGCTGGACGCCCGCATGTTTTTCTCTTATTTTTTCGGCAATGCCCACACCAGCCAAAGTCAGCGATTCGTCCCGAGTGGCGCTGAAAAAATGGCGATGAATTTGGATGGGTTTTTAAGTAATTGTAAGGACAACGCTAAAATTTTAAGCAAACCTGGTCCGCAATGGGAAGTCCAAGGGTTCAATCCGATGAACTCCACCATCCGGATCAGGTTGGATTTCTAAAAACACTTGGTTTGCATTCATGAAAATTCCCTCTCTCCACAGCATCGCCCTAATCTTGTCATTGGTTGTCGCGGTCAACGGCTGTGGCCAAAGGGAATCTGCACCCTCCGCCGCTGGAACGGGGGACAATAAGCCGGTGAGAAAGTTAAAGCTGGCTTTTGTATCCAACACTTCGGCCAGCTTTTGGACCATCGCGCGGGCGGGCACGGCTCAGGCCGCAAGTGAATTGGGAAATGTCGAGGTGGATTTCCGAATGCCTTCCACCGGGGGGGTGGCTGAACAACGTCAGATCCTCGATGACTTGATTGCCAAGGGGGAGGATGGAATAGCCATTAGTCCCAACGATCCGGCCAACCAGACGGAGTTTCTCAACAAAATTGCAGCCCAGACTCTGCTGATTTGTCACGACAGCGACGCACCGGCCAGCAAGCGTGTTTGCTATATCGGGACGGACAATAAAGCGGCGGGTATGCAAGCCGGCCAGCTCATCAAGCAAGCCCTGCCCAATGGCGGCAAGATCATGGTCTTCGTAGGATCGATGGACGCCCAGAATGCGAAGGAGCGTTTTGCGGGAATCAAAAAGGAGATCGAGGGTTCAAACGTCCAGATTCTCGATGTGCGGACTGACGAAACCGATCCGGTCCGAGCGCAAAAGAATGCCGAGGATACGCTGGTGAAATATCCCGATGTGGCCTGTTTGGTTGGGCTGTGGGCTTATAATGGTCCGGCGATTCTCAATGCCGTTCGGTCTGGCGGTTTGCAGGGCAAAGTGAAAATTGTCTGTTTTGATGAGAATGCGGAGACGTTGGCGGGCGTGGCGGAGGGGACCATTTACGCGACGGTGGTGCAGCAGCCATTTGAATTCGGCCGTCAGGCCATTTTGGGAATGTCCCGCTATCTGACTGGGCATCAAGAGGCTTTGGCCGGAGGACGACAGATCATTCCCACCCTGAGTATTCAGAAGGGGAATGTGGCGGAGTTCTCCGCCCGGCTGAAGAAAATCCTCGGTCAGCAACCCTGAACCACTCCGGTGTCGTCCGATCCTGGCGTCGGGCCGGGTGTCACTTTTGCCGCGGTGGATCTCTGTTTTTCAGTTGGTACGATTTATGAGAAAAGAGCTGGGGATTTTTCTTTTGCTGATTGCGCTCTGCGTGGTCACCGCCGCGATCAATCCCCGCTTTGTCTCCCACGCCAATCTGACGAACATGTCCAATGTGGTCGGGCTATTCGGCCTCTTTAGCCTAGGTCTGGGCCTGGTGATTATCACCGGCGGCATCGACTTGTCGGTGGGGGCGATGTTTGCCCTGACCGGGGTCCTGCTTGCGATGATGCTGCGCGAGTGGCACTGGAGGTGGCCGGTGGCGGTGGCGGCGGCGGTGGCGCTGCCAATGCTTTTGGGCTGGGGCCACGCTTGGTTGATCACACGGATTAAACTCCAACCTTTCATTGTCACTCTGTGCGGCCTTCTCATTTACCGAGGGGTGGCACGGTTCTTGGCGCAGGATGCCACCAAGGGGTTCGGCGATGCGGAGGGTTTTGCCGGCTTGCGTGATTTTGCCACGGGCAAATTTCTCGGGCTGCCAATGCCTTTTGCCATCCTTATTCTCGTGTCGATTCTCATGTGGTTTGTGCTGCACCGCTCGGTTTTCGGCCGCTATTTGCTGGCTATCGGCCGAAACGAAGAGGCTGTGAGGTTTTCCGGCATCAACACGCGTCGGGTCATCATGGGTGCCTATGTCCTTGCCGGGGCTCTGACCGGAATTGCCGGAGTGCTTCTGGCTTTCTATACCAACTCCGTTTCCCCATCCACGCACGGGAATTTCTATGAGCTCTACGGGATCGCTGCGGCGGTGCTTGGGGGATGCAGTTTGCGCGGCGGCGAAGGCTCGGTGATCGGTATTTTGATCGGTGCGGCTTTGCTCCAGGTTTTACAGAACCTGGTCAATCTCCTCGGAATTCCCAGTTCCTTGAACTTCGCCGTCATGGGGGCGGTTGTGCTTTTTGGCGTGATTGCCGATCAAATCTTCCAGCGCCGCGCGGCACTCGATCAGGGCCGGCATTAGGAATGGTCCGTTTCGCATCCGCTGCCGGCTTCAAACAACGGCATCGTTAGGGCGCAAATTAAGACCATAAAGGAATCCTGGGCCAATCCGCATTTGCCAGCCAGACCCGCGGGTGAGGCTGGGACGACAGTTGTGGCGAGAGGATCGTTTTGAAGCGCTTGTTTTTCAGGGATGCTGCAGAAAGTCCGATGCCCCAGCGCTTGGGATAAAAGATCCAAAGTTCCGCCCGTCCGGTTTGTTCCGCGGTGCCGCGGCGGTTTGTGGCATAGTAAACGCTTAACCCTTTGTGTCCCGACAAGGCTCGCAATTTTGAGGGCCTTCTGGGATTTTGCCCGGGGCGATTGAATTTGGCGTGAACCTCTTTAAACCGATGAGAAAAGTATTGAAAACCGCGGCTTTGCTGGCAGGCATGGCCGGCTGTATCCTGACCACACCTGCCGCCGATGGCGAGTCCATCTCCTTCACCGATAGTTATAAAGACTCTTCGGTGGCCGACGGGATGGGGGGCTATGTGGTGGTGAGTCAGGACGTGGGGGCATTCACTGCCGTTTTAAACGTGCCTGGCTTGGGCAGCCTTTCGGCCAATGACTTTACCAACACAGTTTTCAATCTCTCGTTCGGTGACGTGATTCTGAACGACAGTTTTGCCAATGGAACAAATGTCACCGCAACATCCTCGGCCTTTCTGCAAACCTGGCCGGATTCCAATTTCAACCCCGTGACGGTCGAGACAATCACTTTCTCCCGCTCAGGCAATGTTTTGACAATCAACGGTTCGGTGAATAACAATCCCCTTACCACAATTCCATTGTCCATTATTGCGGACCAGTATTATTACCGGAGCGCGGGTTTGCTCAGTGATCAGTCTGTTTTCAGACTCAGCCTCACCGGGGCGCTCAACTACGATCTCCAAAAAACGGTTTATCTCACCGGTTCGGTGATTACCAATCAAAGTGCCCAAGGTGATACCCTGACTTCTGTTACGGTCTCGGGCGCGGCCAATTTCGCCCTCCCGGTTCTCACTTTTGCAGCCCCGGTGTCCAATGCCAGATTGACCAACGAAATCGTGACGCTCCAAATCGGGACACTCGACAGGTCAACTGTCAAGGATGTGGAGATAAGCCTCAACGGGGCTGCCTATGTTCCAGCTGCCGTCGCCGGCACCAATCTGTGGTCGGCCTATCTTGATTTGCTGGCCGGCACCAACTCAGTACGGGCATACGCATTGGATTCGGACAATAATTTTTCCCTGACCAACACGCTCAAAATACAATATTTGGTGGTCAATCAACTCAACCTGCAGCTCGCGGGGCGCGGGACGATCTCGCCCAACTTCAGCAACGCGTGGCTTGAGATTGGCCGGAACTACGCGCTGACTGCGGCGCCCGGCGTGGGTTTTGTGTTCACAAACTGGACGAGCAACTTGTTGCCCGCGACGAACAGGAGCACGGTGCAGTTCCAGATGGTGTCGAACCTGAGTCTGACGGCGAACTTTGTGGATATCCAGAAGCCGGTGCTGGCTGTGACCAATCTGGCGGCGGGTCAGCGTGTGACCAACGCCACGTTCACCGTGCGCGGCAAAGCGACGGACAACGGGCAGTTGGGCGCGGTATGGGTGCAGTTAAACGGAGGCGATTGGGCATCTGCGACGCCAGTGGACGGGTGGGCCGGTTGGTCTGCGGATCTGAATCTGGTGCCGGGCACGAATCAGGTTGCGGCGTATTCGGTGGATACGACCGGCAATATTTCGCCGACAAACCGGCTGAACTTCCAGTTTGTTGTGCCGAGTCTGTTGAACCTGCAGCTCGCGGGGCGCGGGACGATCTCGCCCAACTTCAGCAACGCGTGGCTTGAGATTGGCCGGAACTACGCGCTGACTGCGGCGCCCGGCGTGGGTTTTGTGTTCACAAACTGGACGAGCAACTTGTTGCCCGCGACGAACAGGAGCACGGTGCAGTTCCAGATGGTGTCGAACCTGAGTCTGACGGCGAACTTTGTGGATATCCAGAAGCCGGTGCTGGCTGTCAGCCTCCCGGCTGGAGGTGTTTTGGGGAGCAACGCCCAATTTACCGTGACCGGCACGGCTGGGGATAATGATCGCGTTGCCTCCGTGTTTTATCAGTTGAACGGCGCGGAATGGACACCGGCTGGCACGGATAATCAGTTCACAAACTGGACGGCCGCTGGATTGTCGCTCTTTGCGGGGACCAACACGGTGAGTGCCTACGCGGTTGATGCGACGGGCAATGTTTCGCCCACCAACCGGGTGAAGATTATCTATGTTGTGCGGGCCCCTTTGGTAATCAACATCGCCGGATCCGGTATGGCGACGCCCTACACTAACGGCCAGTTTCTGCAGATCGGCAATAACTACGCGCTTACCGCGGCGCCGCTCAGCGGATGCCTCTTCTCCAATTGGATGGGAGGCCCGGTTGTGGCCGCAGAGCAGCTTGGCACGTCGGCTACTCTTTCTTTTGTGATGACCAGCAATCTGGTGTTGCAGGCCAACTTCGTGACCAATCCGTTTCCGGCGGTGGCGGGCAACTATCAGGGTCTGTTCTACGATCCGAGTAATCCGGGTCAGGCCAATGCGGGGTTTTTCAATGCCACGGTGACGGCGAGCGGTGCGTTCACGGCAAAATTGCAGAGCGGCGCAAACAAGCCGGCCTTCTCCGGTCAGTTAAGCGTGGGCGGACTTTGGTCCACAAACAATGCCGGACTGGGTGCGGGGCCCGTCACGGCGCAGTTCCAGTTGGACTTGAGCGGGGGCGATGTTCTCAGCGGCCAGTTCAGCGGATCATCCTTCAGTTCCCAACTTGTGGCAAATCGCAGCCGGTTCGGCTCCGGCAATCCCGCGCCCCAGGCCGGTAAATACACGCTCGTCATTCCTGGCATGACAAACAATGCGAGTTCGCCGGCCGGTTATGGATACGGCGCAGTGACGGTGACAACCAACGGGGTGATCACTTTTGCCGGGCGTTTGGGCGACGGAACCAACGTGACCCAGGGCACGACGCTGTCCAAGGCCGGGCTATGGCCTCTCTATGTGCCGCTCTACGGTGACAAGGGGTCGGTTTTCGGCTGGCTGAGTTTTACGAATGACACCGACCGCGATCTGGCGGGTGTGGTGAACTGGACGAAGCCTGGTCTAGCCGGCGCAGGCTGGTATACCAACGGTTTTGTGCTGGCTGGAACGAATGCCCTGGAGGTCGTCGGGTCCCGGTTCAACGGGAGCAACGGCATACCTGTGCTCGCGCTGACCAACGGCGTGCTGATTGCGGAGCAGGGGAATCTGGATGCTGTCTTCAACAACGGGTTCAGCCTGGGGACGAACAATGTGGGGACGGGACCGAATGCCCTGAGTCTGACGTTCACCAACACGAGCGGGCTCTTCAGCGGGAGCGTGACGAATCCGGCGGTTGGGCGGCTGTTAAGGGTGGTTGGAGCGGTGTTGCAGAAGCAGAACGCGGGCTATGGCCAGTTCCCAGGCACGAACGGCACCGGGGCGGTCTACTTGGGAAAGTAGGAAACGGGCCGGGGTCCTTTGATTGAGGCCGCCTGTGCGCCTCCCAAAAAAAGATCGGAGATTTCAGCCCGGTTGGGTAACATCCGGGCATGAAAGTCAGCGGTTTTACCTTTTTACGGAACGGCCAGAAACTGGGCTATCCGTTCCTGGCATCCATCCGCTCACTCCTACCCATTGTCGACGAATTTGTCATCGCCCTGGGGCCATGCGACGACGATACGGAAGCCATGCTGCGGGGAATCGGCGACCCGAAAATCCGGATCATCCCGACGCAGTGGAATGAGAATCTACGCAGTGATTATTCGGTTAAGGGGTTTGTCTACGGCCAGCAGAAATCCATCGCGCTTTTCAACTGCACCGGCGACTGGGCGTTTTACCTCGAGGCGGACGAGGTGCTTCACGAAGCGGATCTGCCTAAAATCCGGGCTGCAATGGAGAAGCACTTGAACGATGAGCGGGTCGAGGCGCTGGCTTTTGATTACCTCCATTTTTACGGCAACAAAAACACCATCGCCTGGTCGCCGGGCTGGTATCGCAGCGAGGTGCGGATTTTGCGCAACACCATACCGGCTTGGTCAAGCGAGGCCCTGTTCTTCAATGTGGTGGTCAGTCACAAAAAATCCCGCTATCCGCGGGCGGCCCACACTGGCGCGACGATTCACCACTACGGCTGGATCCGAAGCGAGGCGCAGATGAATCTAAAAAGCGAAAGCGTGCTGAAGTTCTGGAACAACCGGACATTGACGGCCGTCAACTATTCCCGGGTTGATTCCGCCGTGTTGCGCGGCTTTTCCGGCAGCCATCCCGATCCCATTCGGGACTGGCTGCCCAAGGGCGAGGGGCTGTTCAAAGCCGACCGGGATTATCAGCCGACTGCACGCGAACGCAAGCACCGCTGGATGCTTTGGCTGGAAAAAACCTTCGGTCTGAAATTCAGCAGGAAACATTACCGGCTGGTCCGGTAAGGATCCGGGCGACGGATTCGTTGACGGTGGATGCTTGGATTTCGTGAATAGCCACCGCTGTGGGGCTCACGACCACCCAGTCCGGATGGCGGAATGGGATGGGGCTGCCGGGGGTCACTTCATGCATCAGCATTAAAACCCTGTTTCCGAGCGCGACAGCGAGGTGCAACGCCCCCGTATCTCCGCCCAGAACCAGTGTGGAAAGCCGCATCAGACCGGCGGTGATCAGCAGGGGGACTCCCGCTGAGACAACGAAACCTTGACGGCGCGCTGTCTCAAGGAGTCCGCGGTCCGCGGGTCCTCCCCCAAACACGATTTGGATGCCACGGCTCTGCCAATGCCGGGCAATGGACAGATAGTTTTCCAGCGGCCAGTTTTTATGGGGTGAGCTGGTAAAGGGCTGGAGGAAAAGGAGGGGATGGGTTGCAGTGAGCCGGTTTTTCTCAAGGAAAGCGTGCGCGGCGGCGAGAGCCGCGGTTGGAAGATGAAATTCGTTGGCAGGCTCCATCGCGGACAATCCACCATGGCTGAGAAGCCGGAGATGGTCCTCTGCCGAATGGATTTCCTTGTTGCGGGGAAGGCTGCGGGTGTAGGCCCATTTGCGGCCCTGACTGTAAATGGTTCCCCAGCGTTCGGGGGCTCCACTTAGCCGGGTCAGCCAAGCGGTCTCGCTGTAGCCCTGTAGATCGAGGGCCAAATCGAACCTGCCCCCGCGCAAGCGCCGCAGCAGTCCGAAAAATTCGGGCAGAACTTTCAGTGGATTCCCACTGCGCAACGCGGCCCGATCCAGGGAAAGAACCTCGTTGACGTCGCGAAAGCCCTGCAAGAGGGGGGCGTTTTCGCTGGAGGTAAGGAATGTGATGCGGGCTTTGGGTAAGTTTTGACGGACGACCGAGACGGCCGGCAGCGTCAAGACCACGTCGCCGATGGCTTTGAACCGGATGACGAGTATGGATTGAGGGGGCTTCATTTCAGCGGGGCAGACCGGTGGTCCGGGGGCAGCCGCGCAAGTGCCATCCAGCCAGAGCAGAGCAAAGTTTGAGACGGGTCCGCCAGCGCAGGTTGGTGCCGCCGGTGGCCAGCGTGAGCGCCAAGGCGGCGGCCAAGTCGATGGTCAAGCGCACCAGCAGTCCACCCAGCAGCAGCAGGCGGACGAGGCGGCCGGAGTTCTTGGCGAAGTAGGCGTAGCGCGAACGCCAGTGCTCGATCCGCACGCCGATGGATACCTGTTTGGCTGTCTGCCCCTGGCCGTGCCAGACGCGCACCTCCGGCAGATGCGTTACTCGGAAGCCTTGGTTCCTGACTTGGAGACAGAAATCCGTTTCTTCAAAAAAGAAGAAGAACCGTTCATCCAGCCCGCCCAGCCTGTCCCAGATCGATTTGCGGATGAGCATGAAGGCTCCAATGACGGTATCCACGTCCAAGGGTTTTTCCGGCTGGAATTCCTTTCCGGGAAACCGGTTTGGCCAGAGGCGCCGGAGCAGGGATTTGTTCAGGAGTTCCGTGGCGAGCGAAGGAAAATTGGCGATTGAATTCTGACTTGAGCCGTCGTTATGAAGCAGTCTGGCCCCGCTTACACCGCAGTCCGGATTCTGTCGCATCCAAGACAAGGCGGAGTGGAGGGCATCGGGTGCGGGGCGGGCATCGGAGTTGAGAAGGAGCAGGAATTGGCCTGTGGCCTGACGCGCCGCCAGATTGACCGCTTTGGAAAAGCCAAGATTTCTTTCGGAGCGCAGGAGCCGTATTCCGGGGAACTCGCGCGGCAGGACTTTGGCGGTTTCATCCGTGGATCCGTTGTCCACGATCCACACCTCCGCGCTTATGCCCGTTGAGGACTCCATCACGGAGGTGACGGCGTTGCGTGTGAGATCGCACGTGTTGCGGGTGACGATGATGATGGAAATGTCCATTGTTTTTCGCTTAGGCCTTGCCGGCTGATTGTTCCTGAGCGGCGCGTATTTTGGCGTAGCGCGTGGCGGTGTAAAAAGCCGTCATCCATGCAATGTAAAGCCCCTGCCAGCCATCGAGAAAACCCAGACGCAGTAGGTAGCTGCGAACCAGTCGCCACAGCGGGCGAAAGGCCAGATCAACTCCGCGGCAAGAGCGGTGGCGGAGGTTGGCATCACGCAGAAAATCCTCGCTGTAGCTTGAAATCTTGGCGATTTGCCGGTCGATCGTCTCCGCGTTGTGATGCCGCAGATCGGCCAACAGTCTCCCAACCGGACCGTTGACGATGAGTTTGTCGTGCGGGTCCACTCCGCCCCAGCGGGCCGTGCCCTTGCGCCAGAGCCGGGTCTGGCGATCCGGATACCAGTCGCCGTGGCGGATCCAGCGTCCGCAGAACCGCGTGCAACGCGGAAAGCAAAAGGCAGTCGAGTCGCCCGGCACAGCGGTGGCCCGGATGATTTCATCCCGGAGTTCGGCGGGGATTTCCTCGTCCGCATCCAGACCGAGGAGCCAGGGTTGGCTGGCTTTGGCGGCGGCGGAATTCTTCTGGGCAATGTGTCCTTTCCAGGTCTCTCGGAAAACTTTTGCCCCGTAGGATTCAGCAATCTTTTCCGTGCCGTCGCTCACATCCGCGTTCACAACAACAATGATTTCATGCGTCCAGCCGGATACGCTCTCCAGGGCGCGTCGGATCCGGCCGGCCTCGTTGCCGGCAATGATGCATACGGAAATAGGCGATGGTGCGGATGGGTTCATAAGCTGACTTGAGCCGCCGAAGGGGGACGGGGATCTGCCGCACGGCCCGCCAGAACGGATTGCACCGCCGCAATCACGACGCTGTTATCAACCGCTTGCAGAAAAGGGGCGTTTGGTGGGTTGGTGCCCACGATGACACGGTATTGATTGCCGATCGGCAGCCACTGTTGGAGGCTTGGATTGGGCCAGAACCAGGCAACGGCGGGGGTGTTGGTCATGGCGGCCAGATGCAGCGTTCCAGTATCGCCGCAGATGTGGAGAGCGCAGTGGCGGATGACCGCCGCGAGTTGTGTGAGGGTCAGGGTTCCTGCGAACACATGCCAAGGTTTGCGGTGCAGCAGAGCGACCAGTTCCGTCATCTTCCTCTGCTCGCGTTGGGTCGGGGCGCAGGACAAGACGAGATGCTTGTCTGGAAAAGCGGTTTGCAGGGCACTGATGAACCTGGTCAACTGTTCCGGCGAGAGTTCTTTGTGATCCGCCGTTGTGAACGGACTGAGATGGAAATAGGAGCCGGAATCGGCTTCGGTCAGGCCTGCCGCAGCCAGGTTGGCGGGATTGATTTCGGCATGGAACTCCGGCGGAGTGGATGGAAAGCCTGCTTGTTCCAGGCAGCGGCAGCGTTGGAGGTGGATTGGGTCCGGCTTGAAAGGGTGCTGTACGCGTGCGGTGAACATCCATTTCCAGAAAGGCGGGCCCCCGTCATCCGGAGTCCGCCCCAAACGCTCCTTCGCGCCGCTAAAAAAAGTCAGCCAGCTGGAGCGGTCGGAGCCGTTGAGATTGATGACCACATCGAATTTTTCCCTGCGTAAACGCCTGATGATTTGAAAGTTTTCAAGCAAGGTCGCATGGCGCGGGTAGCGCATGTAGCCCCATGTCTTGTTCACCCACGGCACGCACTCCATCAGCGAGGTGATATGCGACGAGACGGCGACATGCAGTTCCGCCTGCGGATAGGCCTGCCGCACCATCCACAGCGCCGGCAGCAGATGCACGGTGTCGCCGAGAAAACCGAGGTCGAGCACCATGACCCTAAGCGCGGTGCGGGTGCGCTCCAGAAAAGATTCGCGGCTGGATGATGCCATTTCAGACAGCCTAGCTTGGCGTGCGGGCACGACAAGTTGGAATTAGCAGTCAAATGTTTTGGCCTTTACAAACCGGGTGGTGCCAAACACTTTGGAATCAATAAGTCATGCATGATCGTCAGATGCGGATAGTTTATCTGTCAAACGCATTTCCGCCCGGTGTCAGGGGACATTTTCCCGCCCTCTGCGCATCATCCCATCCCCAAGAGACCCGCATGGTTCAGGCGATTTCCAGGCTGGCAGAGGTCTCAACTGTGGGATTGTTGCCACGACAGTTTTGGGGACAACTGGATGTCGTGGATGACTCCCTCGGCTTGAATCATGACTTGTTGTTGTGGGAAAGGAAGCCTGAACCTTGGCACCGCTGGCGGTCGTTAAGCAGACTGCGGGCCTTTTATAACGAACACATCAGGCGGCACGGCGTGCCTGATGTTCTGCTGGTGCGAAATCTTTCCAATGTGGTTTACAACTATTTTGTCCGGTGGCTCACCCACCAGCCTGTTCGGCCTGCTATTGTCACTGTTTTAGCTGATAGCGGATTGGGGCAGCCGGTCTCATTCTTGCGCCGATTGCGCTACAGAATCAAACCCGCGACTTCCTTTCTTGGGTCGTGACAACAGCTTTCCGTCAAAGCTCTTTGAGTTTGCCATGACTGGAAAAGCTGTCGTTTCCACAAAAGCCTGCGGCGTGGAGCACGTGTTGCGTGAGGATGGCATCTATATCGATTTCAACGATCTTGAGCGGTCTTTGTCCTCGAAAATCCGGGAGGTGTCCGACATGGACCGAAGCGGGTTGGAGCGGCGGGGATCCCGCGGGCGCCAGCGCATTGTCACTGAATACAACTGGGATGCTCAGGCAAGGCGGATGGTGGCCTTTTTGGAAGGTGTCACTAAATCACGATCGCCAGTTGGATAAAGGGCGGGATCTTGTGGCTTGGGATTACCGAACCACGGATTTCCACGGTGTGAATCAGGCGACGGCCCTGCCCAAGGGGCGTTTAATCCGCTACCGCCCTGCGGCGTCGTGGCAGAGCGGCGCACTTTCCGCTTTTAGTCCCATTCGTGTTTATCTGTGAGGGGGTTAATAATACTCTTTTTTTATGAGGGTTTCTTGCGCGATAAACGGACACTGTCAGCAAAATATTGGTCCTGGTTGGGATGGCAACACGAACCCACTGAAACTTTGCCTCCGCTGGCCGGCACAAACCCCGTAGAAACGAGACTGGAATATCGAAAAAATCCAGTTCTGAAAATAAAATTGCAACTCTGTCGCAGGATGCCGGACTGCAGGCGGACGGGGTCCTCCATGTGTTTCTTCATCCCTCCTGATGGGGTAGGAGAATGGAAACAGTTGAAGCCCGTTTTCTCAATTTCCATGGGCCGGCTGCGATAATGAGTCATTTTCGATGAACATCTGCGCACACGGATTTTCGGCTTTGCCCCAATTGTCGTTGTAAAGCCGGACACGACGGTGCTTCCAAATGTTGCCAAGTGTTTTTTAGCCAATGATTTGTCCTGCCCGTTGAACGCTGGGAAACAAAACTCTCGCTTTCATGGGCCGCCTGTTAAAAAATCGGGCATCGAATGGCTTATTTTCTCCGCCAACTTTGGTTTTTTGTCCGGCCGTACCGCGGGCGGTTTTTTCTCGGCCTGCTTTGCGGCATTGGTTACGGCTTTGTCAACGGCCTGCTCATTGCCGCCGTCAAGGTGGTCGTGCAGTTGGTTTTCACCGGAACCACCAACCTACATCGCCAGTTTGAGACCGCCCCCCGCTGGATTCGTCCCCTCTCCCAGCGCCTGGCCGCGCTGGTTCCGGAACTGCATGCCCCCGCCGCCGGCGACCGGTTCCACTGGGTCCTGATCATCGCGGCGATACCGGTGATCATGCTTTTACGAAACACGCTGCAATATGCCAGCATTTATCTCACGAACTGGTCGGCGATGCACGCCATTGCGGACATCCGCTCCAAGCTGTTCACCCATTTGCAGAATCTGTCTCTGGGTTTTTTCAACCGGGCCAGCACAGGCGATTTGATCGCTCGCATCACCAATGACACTCAAGTTCTTTATGGGATTGTGGGCAGTTCTTTCGCGTCTGCTGTGAAGGATCCCATCACCATTTTCTGCCTGCTTGGGTATCAACTGGCGACGAACACCACGTTGACCCTTATTTCGATGGTGGTGTTTCCGGTGTGCATCGTGCCGATTGTGGTTTTTGGCCGGAAAGTCCGGAAGTCGGCCCGGGCGGTTCAAGGCTACAATTCGGAGCTGACCAACCTGATGCACGAATCGTTCACGGGCAACCGGGTGATCAAAGCTTACAATTTGGAGGAGACGGTCAGCGCGGAGTTTCGGGCGACGAACGGGAAATACGTGGGACAATTGATGCGGGTGTTGCGGGCCAATGAAATTCCAAGTCAGCTCACGGAAATCTTCGGGGCCTTGGGCATCGGTCTGGTTTTTCTCTATATCCAGCAGAGCCTGCAATTTCTGCCCAAGGACCGTCAGCCGACCGAGTCCGATTTTCTCACCTTTGTCCTGACCATCGTGATGATTTATCCGCCGATCAAGGCGTTTACCCGGTTGCACAATCAGATGCATCAGGCCCGGGCCGCCAGTGAACGGGTTTTTGAGCTGCTCGCCACGCGGAATTCCGTTCCGGAACCCTTGCAGCCCAAAATGCTTCATGCTTCCCATGCGGATATTGAGATCAAGGGGCTTGATTTCAACTACGGGGACAAGTCGGTATTGCGCAAAATTGATCTGACGGTCAAGGCCGGTCAGCTTGTGGCATTGGTGGGTGAAAGCGGGTCCGGCAAGACCACCTTGGCCAATCTGCTGCTGCGCTTCTACGACCCGGCCCGCGGCTCCATCAAAATCGGCGGGGTGGATTTGCGCGAGGTCACCACCCGGGATTTGCGAAACCAAATCGCGGTGGTGGCGCAGGAAAACATTCTTTTCAACGACACGCTTCGCCGGAACATCGAGCTGGGGCGGTTGGGGGCGACCATCGAGGAAATCACCGCCGCCGCCAAGCATGCGTATGCGCTCGACTTCATCCAGCAGAAACCTGACGGCTTCGATACCGTGATCGGAGAGAAGGGGGTTTCGCTCTCCGGCGGCCAGCGTCAGCGCATCGCCATCGCCCGGGCCGTCTTGAGAGATGCCCCGATCCTGATTCTCGATGAGGCCACCAGCGCTCTGGATACGGAGTCCGAACGGGCTGTTCAAGCGGCGCTCGACGAACTGATGAAGGGGCGCACGACGATCTGTATTGCCCACCGGCTCTCAACCATCATGCATGCCGACCTGATCGTGGTGATGAAGCAGGGGGAGATAGTGGAGACGGGCCGCCACGAGGAACTGGTCCGGCGTGGCGGGGTTTATCATAAGCTCTACGAGTTGCAATTCGCCTCGTGATGCAGCGGCGGTGTATGAGCGTTAAAATCGGAAATCCAGCCCCTTAATTATCCGTGAGCTCCCGCCCCGAGAAAATCCTCGCCCTGCAGTTCAAATATTTTGGCGATGCGGTGCTGATGACCCCGGCGCTCCGAGCGCTTCGCGAACGGTTTCCAGAGGGTGAAATCCATCTGCTGGTGCCTCGTGAAATCGCCCCGCTTTTCCAGCATTTGCCCTGGCTCACCCGTGTCTGGGCCATGCCCCGCCGTCGGGGGCGGGCCGGTCTTCTCGAGACGTGGCCTCTGATCCGTGCGCTTCGAGGTCAGCGGTTCGACCGTTCGGTGGATTTTGCAAGCAATGATCGCGGGGCGCTTTTGAGTTTCCTGATTGGAGCCCGGCGCCGGCTGGGTTGGGATGAACGAGGCGGGTTCTTGGGCCGGAGATTTCTCTACACCGAACGCGCTGAGCCGGATGGGAACCCGGTGCATGAATCGCTCCGTTTGGCCAAGCTTTTGGCCCCCTGGCAGATTCCGCTTTCGCGTTCGCTCGCTCCGGAGATTTGCGCCGATGATTCCCTGTCTGCCGCCGCCGGCCAAATCCTTTCCGAGCCGGACTCGATTCTCTGCCATCTTGCGTCCAGTCAGATCAAGAAGGAATGGCCGGTGGCCCATTGGGTGGCCCTGCACCGTTTGGCTGCGGATTCCGGGTTGCGCTTGGTCTTTGCCAGCGGAGTTGGCAAGCGCGAGGAGCAGTTGCTTAACCAGTTCAAATGTCTTGCGCCGAGGGCTATGACGGTTTCCCCCATACCGGATCTGGGCCTGTATCTGGCGGTTTTGAAGACGGCTGCGGTTTTTGTTTCGGCGGACACGGGGCCGTTGCATTTTGCGGCTGGGCTGGGGGTGCCTGTAGTGGCTCTGTTCGGCCCGACCGACCCTCGGCGCTGGGCGCCTGTGGGGGGAACCCATCGGGTTTTGTCCGCGGCGCGTTGTTCCTGCGCTGGCGGGGTGGCAGTTTGTCAGAGTGCCGTCCCCTGCATGGCAACCATTTTGCCGGAGCGGGTTCTTGCGGAAATCAGGAGTGTTTTGACTGCCAGCCGCTGATTCCGGAGTGCACGGGTAATCCTGCGGGGGACCCCAATCATCAGCGACGACCGTAAATTTTCACATTAAGTTGGGAATTGGCTGACCTCGGGCTTTTCCCCTATTTTTCTGATGTTGCAGATCATGCCGGGTTTTGCCTCCGGGGCCACCTCTCTGGCGGACATGGAACGGTTTTGGGTCAAGACCAAGTGCTCGCCGAGCTGGTTGGACTGGCCAAGGGCGCCGATCAAACCACCTTGGGTAAATGGCTGCAGGTTCAAGCACCCAAAAGCGTTGAGGCGGTCATGAGTGTCAACTGGGACTTCGGGACTTGGTGGCTGAAGCGGCTTTCTTGAAGCTCCAGAGGGGCGACCTGCCCATAGCTAGCGATCCAAAATAAATTCCAAGCTCCGGAGGAGCGGGACAAACGGCAGATGAGCAATCCAGACAAATCCAATTTATTTTGCGCGTGTTTTTCGCCCCTGCCGCCTGCCGCTTTGCCGCACCGGCCCCTACGGGGCCGGGGAAGATTTTTGAATAGACGCGGATCTATAGACAGGTCGCGCCTACGGCGCTTGGAAGCAAGTCAAGGGGCCAATGGACAGCAGGCCGGTACGAAGCACGAAGTGTGTTGCCCAAGCCAATCGTGCAAGAGGAGGGTTTCGAGGCGCAATTGACCCTCCATACCCTCCGAATCACGGAAAAACGAAAACCAACAGCATTGGCAGCGACATTTGCGGTGCCAGCGATGCCGCAAAGCCTCATCCGGACAAAGTCGGATTAGCGCGCCGGTGGCTCGCTAATGATTGGGGGCGCGGGAATCAGCATCCCTTCGGGTCTTGCAACCGGAACCCGCAGTCCATGAATTGCCGGGGCGGCATTGTTTCGCGAGGCAACCGACGTGAGGATGCTTGATGTTCGGCAGTGAGGTCGGTGTGTGTGTGGTTACGGGCCGGCACAAAAATCCCATGCGAAATGTCCTTTGAGTAGGGCTTTTAACTCCGGCAAAGCCCGAATCAAAGGAGTATTATTCCGCCAGCCTTTGCCGCATAAAGTAGCCTCGAAAACAGGATTGCTGTTTGGCTGTGAGATACAGAGGCTTCAACTTTAAGTTTTCACCCCGTATTGCCAATTCAGCCCAAGCAAAGGACAAAAGATGTTTTGGCTGACTGTTTTCCCTCACGCATGGTGGGGACGTTTATGCGAACCAAACATTCCCCGTTTTGGCTGTTACTCATAATCTCCCTGCTTGGTCTTAGCCCTTGGGGCCATGCCGGCGAGGCCGATATCCATATTCCTGATCTGAGTGCCGTGCGTTTTGCCGGCTTGGGCGGCGTCAGTGGTCCCGCGCTGATGTATCTGGGGCTGCTCATCTGCCTGGGTGGGGCCGTGTTCGGAGTGCTGCAATATCGACAGACCCGATCGCTTCCGGTGCATGCAAGCATGGCCCGGGTTTCCCATACCATCTGGGAAACCTGTAAAACCTATCTGTTCACTCAGGGCAGGTTTTTGGCCCTTCTGTGGGTTTTGATCGCCGGCTGCATGGTTTACTATTTCAAGGTTCTGCAGGGGAACCCGACCGGGCACGTGGCGATGATTCTGGCGGCGTCCGTTCTTGGAATCCTTGGCAGCTACGGTGTGGCTTGGTTTGGTATCCGGATCAACACCGTGGCCAACTCCCGCACGGCATTCTCGGCCCTGCAGGGGCAGCCGCTGGCCACGCTGAGTATTCCGCTGCGCTCGGGCATGAGCGTCGGACTTTTGCTCGTTTCGGTGGAGCTTTTTTTCATGATTTGCATTCTGATGTTCTTGCCACGCGAGCTGGTCGGACCGTGTTTCATAGGATTCGCCATCGGGGAGTCGCTCGGCGCTTCTGTCCTGCGCATCTGCGGGGGCATTTTCACCAAGATTGCCGATATTGGTTCGGATTTGATGAAGATCGTATTCAAGTTGCCGGAGGACGATCCGAAGAATCCGGGGGTGATTGCCGATTGCACGGGGGACAATGCGGGCGACTCGGTGGGGCCGACGGCGGACGGGTTTGAAACCTATGGTGTCACGGGGGTTGCGTTGATCGCCTTTCTGGCGCTGGCGCTGGCTGCAAGCCCGCGGGTTTGCGCCACGCTTATCCTGTGGCTCTTTACCATGCGTTCCCTGATGATAGTGACATCGCTGGCGTCTTATTTTCTGAACCAGATTCTGAGCCGGGTGAAGTTTGGAGGGCGGAAGGATTTTGATTTTGAGGCCCCACTGACTCATCTGGTGTGGATCACCTCGGCCGTATCCATCGGGGTGACCTTTGCGGCGAGCAAATTGCTGCTGGGCGATTTCACCGATGCAGTTCACACGGTGCAGCCGCAGCTGTGGTGGGTGCTCTCGGTGATCATCAGTTGCGGGACTGTGGCCGGGGCATTGATTCCTGAATTTACCAAGGTTTTCGTCAGTAGCAGTTCCAGGCATGTGTGGGAGGTGACCAATTGTTCGCGGCATGGCGGGGCATCGCTGAATATTCTTTCCGGGTTTGTGGCTGGCAATTTCTCCGCTTTCTGGATGGGGCTGTGCATCATGGCGCTGATGGCGACCTCGTATTTTTTTTCGCAGCAGCCTGCGTTCCTGGCCCTTATGCCGGCCAGATTTGTTTTTGCCGCGCCGATCTTCGCCTTCGGCCTGGTGGCCTTCGGATTTTTGGGCATGGGGCCGGTGACCATCGCCGTGGACAGCTACGGGCCTGTCACCGACAACGCCCAATCGGTCTATGAGCTGAGCCAGATTGAAGGTTTGGCAGGGATCCGCGAGGAAATCCGGCGGGACTTTGGTTTCGATGCGGATTTTGAAAACGCGAAGCATCAGCTGGAAAAGGGGGATGGCGCGGGCAACACCTTTAAGGCCACGGCCAAGCCCGTGCTGATCGGCACTGCGGTGGTTGGGGCGACGACGATGGTGTTTGGGATCATCATTCTGCTGGAAAACATGTTTGGGGATGCCGTTTCCCGGCTGAGCATCGTGCAGCCTCAGGTCATTTTGGGGCTGCTTATGGGCGGGGCGGTCATTTACTGGTTCACCGGTGCGTCCTGCCAGGCGGTTGTGACCGGGGCCTATCGCGCGGTGGTATATATCAAGGAGAACATGAAACTGGATGTGGCCACGGCCTCGGACAAGGACAGCAAGGAGGTGGTGGCGATTTGCACGAAATACGCCCAGAAAGGGATGTGGAACATTTTCATTGTTGTGTTCTGTTTTGCCTTGGCGCTCCCGTTCATCAACCCCTACTTTTTCATTGGTTATCTCATAGGCATCGCGTTTTTCGGGCTGTTTCAGGCGGTTTTCATGGCTAACGCCGGCGGGGCCTGGGACAACGCCAAGAAAATCGTCGAGGTCGACCTCCGCCAAAAAGGCACCGACTTGCATGCCGCCACCGTGGTGGGCGACACGGTGGGCGATCCGTTCAAGGACACATCGTCCGTTGCGATGAATCCGGTCATTAAATTCACCACATTGTTCGGCCTTTTGGCGGTTGAGATCGCCGTGACAATGAAGGATCAAACGGTCAAGAGCTGCATCGGCGGCTTTTTCTTCTTGGTTGCTTTGGTCTTTGTTTACCGCTCCTTTTACGCGATGCGGATTCCGGAGGAGGACGCCGGTAACAATGAGCCGGGGGTCCTGCCGCAGGATGTTTCCGGTGCCGCCGGCAGCCCGGCCCGGCCCTGAAATTGTCGGGGGAGCCGTGCCGGCAACCGGGGGCCGTCTTGGACAGGCGTTGTTCCACGTCCGCGCTGAGCAAACAAGTTTGATTCCCGGGCCTGAATTCTCCATGCTCCCTCATCATGAATCTTTCGGATCATCGTCAGTCGATTGACAAGCTGGATGCGCAGATCGTGCGATTGCTCAACGAGCGCATGCGGCATGTCTTGTCAATAGGCGAGATCAAGCTCAAAGCGGGGCAGGAGATATACAATCCGCATCGTGAGCGGGCCGTGTTCGATCGGGCTTGCCGCTTGAACGAGGGGCCGATGACCAACGAGCATGTCCGCGCCATCTACCGCGAGATCATGTCCAGCGCCCTCTCGCTGGAGAAGACCATGACCATTGCGTATTTCGGGCCGGAGGCCACTTTCACGCATCAAGCCGCCCTGCGCCGGTTTGGTGCGAGTCTGCGCTACGCGGCCCAGCCGACCATTGGGGATGTTTTCACCGAAGTGAGCAAACGCCGCGCGGACTATGGAGTGGTGCCGGTGGAGAATTCCACTGAGGGGGTGGTGACCCATACGCTGGACATGTTTGTGGAAAGCGATCTGAAGGTTGTTTCCCAGATTGTTCTGCGGGTGCAGCAGTGCCTCATGAGTAATTCGACGCGCAAACAGATCAAAAAACTTTACGTCCATCCCCAGTCGCTCGCCCAGTGCCGCGGCTGGATTCAAGCGCACCTGCCCCAGGCCGAGATTATCGAGACATCCTCCAACGCGCGCTCTGCCGAACTTGCGGCGGGGGAGAAGGGGGCCGCGGCCATTGGCGGCAGCCTGGCAGCCGAGAAATACGGTTTGAACCTGCTGGAGCGCGACATCCAGGACAATGCTGCCAACGCCACCCGGTTCCTCGTTCTCGGTCGCCAATGCAGCCCGCCTAGCGGCAACGATCGCACCAGCCTGATGGTCAGCGTCACCGACAAGGTCGGCGCGTTGCATCAGGCTCTGGCCGCCTTCCGTCGTTACAAGATCAACATGACCAAGATTGAGAGCCGCCCCAGCAAGCGGAAGGCTTGGGAATATTTTTTCTTCATCGACTGCGATGGCCATGTGGAGGATCGCAAGGTGGCTCGCGCCGTGGAGTTGCTTGGCGGATACTGCAACTTTGTCAAAGTGCTCGGCTCCTATCCAAATACGGACTGAGCCGGGTTTGCGTGTTGACTCACGGCTAAATGTTACCGGAGGCTGGAGTCATCAGAGCTTCGCCGCCTCACGATTCAGGTTACCCAGAACAATGAAGAACTTCTTTAGT
>Ga0209829_10000516_pt1 | contig 34766 bp, 46 predicted proteins | sample C_140205_EF_Meta_FD_187311 | JGI IMG/M metagenome (GOLD analysis project Ga0209829, IMG submission 187311) | Freshwater microbial communities from Lake Croche, Canada to study carbon cycling - C_140205_EF_MetaG (SPAdes) (version 2) | ecosystem: Environmental > Aquatic > Freshwater > Lake... | reverse complement strand
CACGCTAACTACGACTGGGACTAGCGGCGCTGCTACATTCATAGGTAACACGCTTAATATCCCGCAATATACTGGCGGCGGTGGAAGCCCTAATCTAGACGGCGGCACGCCATCAAGTAACTACGGCGGTATTACCGCAATCAACGGAGGTACGCCGTAATGGCTGTTCAGATTCAAATCAGGAATGGCACCGCAGCGGCTTGGACTTCTGCTAATCCTACGCTCGCTGTTGGCGAGATGGGGGCGGAGACGGACACCGGAAGATTTAAGATTGGCACTGGGTCAACCGCTTGGAACAGTCTCAATTACTCTTTAGGAGTAGCCTCAAAGGGCGCGTATTCGGGCGCAACGCAATACTATGTAAACGACATTGTTTCGTACAACAATTCTAGTTATATCTGTATTTTAGCGTCGCTTGGCAATCTACCAACAAACACGACATACTGGAATCTTCTTGTTCTAGCCGGTAGCGTTTCATCTGTAGGACAGACATTCACCGGCGGCATCGTTTCTGTTTCTGGATCGCCTGTTACGGGATCTGGCACACTGGCGCTAACGGTTGCCGGAACTTCCGGCGGAGTGCCGTACTTCTCAAGCGGCACGACTTGGGCCTCTTCTGGTGCACTTGCATCTAACGCTTTGGTTGTTGGCGGCGGTGCTGGCGCAGCTCCTTCAACAGTTACGACTGGCACTGGGGTTGTCACGGCGCTTGGTGTGAACACGGGGTCTGCCGGGGCGTTTGTAGTTAACGGCGGGGATCTTGGAACTCCTTCTGGCGGGGTAGTAACAAATCTAACCGGCACCGCATCAATCAACATCAACGGTACTGTTGGCGCTACGACTCCGACGACTGGGGTGTTTACCACTGCAACGGCTAGAGCGGCGGCAACGCAAGACTCGGTGATTCTGCAAGGGCGGGCCGGCGGCACATCTAGCTATGGCGTAACACTCACCCCAACAACGCTTACTGCCAGCCGCACGCTGACTTTGCCCGATGCTTCTGGAACGGTTTTGTATAGCGGTGGGGCGCTTGGGACGCCAAGCTCGGGCACTCTAACCAGCGCTACCGGGTTGCCTTTAACGACTGGCGTGACCGGAATTCTTCCTGTTGCAAACGGCGGTACTAACGCAAGCGCTGCGGGTATCACCGCATTCAATAACATCACGGGATATACGGCATCCGGCGCTACTGGAACGACCAGTACCAATTTGGTGTTCTCGACCACGCCAACGCTGACCAACCCAACGGTTACGAATTACACTGAAACGTCCTATACCAATACGGCAGGGACTTCAGTAACGATTGACTTGACTAACGGCACGGTTCAGCGGTTCACAATCTCTGGTGGTAACGCAATCATTAGCATACTATCATCAGCTGCTGGAAAAAGTTTTATTTTGATTTTAACTCAGGACTCCACCCCCAGAACCGTAACATGGGGGGTGAACGTTACGTGGCCTTCTGGCACTGCCCCAACAATTAGCACTGGCTCTGGCAAACGCGACATTTTCTCGTTTTTCTGGGATGCCACTACATCTGCTTGGCTTGGCGCAACGATTGGACAGAACTACTAATGTTTGCAGCATCTAAATCTGGTAAAGCGTCAGGGTCATCCCCAACCCCGACCACCGACGCCTCTTTCGCTTATGTCCCGCTGTTGTTGGAGACTGGCTCGGCGTCATCTCTGAATACGACGGTAACCGACTCAAGCGCCAGCCCAAATACGGTCACCCGAACTGCAAACCCAAGCACTGGGTGGGTCTCTCCGTACCAGACTGATGGGTATTGGGGGAATTATTTTGCGGCGAGCGGGGACTACATAAGCGTGCCTGATGCGGCAAACCTTGAGCTGGGTGCAAGCGACTTCCAGATGAGCGCTTGGGTGTATTTGACTGCTTATCCGGTAGTTAACGGCACGGATTACGCATCAACTATTTTAAGCAAAGGGACTTTTGCCGGAACAAGAAGTTATAGTCTGACTATTAACGGGGCATCTGGAACATCACTCGCACTCAGCTTGACGAACGCCAGCGCCACAAGCACAAACATCACAGGGTCTTTTTCTTTTGCGTTAAACACTTGGTATGCAGTACGAGCTACTAGGGTCTCTAACCGTGTTTACTTGTTTGTCAATGGAACTTTGCTTAACGCTGGCGGAACGGCTTACACAGATACAGTTAGCAATGGCACGGATACATTAAAGGTTGGCCGCTCGAACCTAGACGCGACCTATCTTTTCCAATTCTTTGGTTACATTAGCAACGTAAGTCTTGCTATTGGCGGCACGGGCTACTCTACGGCGAACTACACCCCGGCAACAACGCCAACAACTGCCGCCTCCGACATCAAGTTTTTAAGTTGCCAATCTAACCGATTCATTGACAACAGCAGTGTTCCAGCCGTAATCACAGTAAACGGCACCCCACAAGTAACACCATACTTCTACCCTAGTGGATTCACCGCACCAGCCGCGAGTCCGGGTGCTGTTCTGCTGAATGGGACAACCCAATACCTATCTTCTCCGGCAGCAACTGGAGGTCCGTTTGATATTCTTACGGGCAACTTTACGCTGGAGATGTGGATTTATCCAACATCGTTTAACTCCGTTCAATCAACAATTATTGGCACTCGCGGCCCCCTAAATAGTAACTGGGAGTTAAGGATAAACCCCTCGGCTAGTCCAGCGAATGCGCTTCAATTTTACTTTACTACGGTTGGCGTTGTCGCTTCAAGCGCGGCCCCCCAATTAAACACTTGGAGCCATGTTGCTATAACCAGATCCTCCAATCTATTTACGATGTATGTAAATGGGATTTCGGTAGGAACATCAACCTTTGGAAACGGAGTAGGCGCAACATCTACCCTCTGGATTGGCACTGAAACCCCATCAGCAACGACCGACGCCTTCCCCGGTTACATTGGAAACTTGCGTATCGTTAAAGGCACTGCGGTCTATTCCGGAACGTCCACAACCACGCCAAACTTCACCCCACCAAGCGGACCACTGACCCAGACCGGCGGGACGTATCCAAGCCTCACCAACGTAGTTACAGGGTTCTCCGCAGCCAACACATCTCTGCTGCTTGCCCTGTCGGACAGCAACTACCTTAGCGCTACAAATTTAGTACAGAACAACACCTTTATTGACAGCAGCAACTACGCCTTCCCCGTCACCCGCAACGGCACAGCGACGCAGGGTTCGTTTACTCCGTATTGGCCGAATGGGCAGTGGAGTAATAACTTCAACGGCAGTAGTAATTTAAGCATAGCAAGTACCGCATCTTTAGCAATGGGTGCTAGCGATTTCACGATTGAGTTTTGGGTTTATTTGCGCTCTGCAACAAACAACCGAACTATTGCATGGCCTGTTGCGGGCAATATGTTGATATATTGCGATAACTCTGGTTATTTTGCTTATGCAAGTTACGGTGTTGGGAATGTGTTGGCTAGTTCAATTGTCACGCCTTTGAATACTTGGACGCACATTGCCATATCAAGGACAGGCACCAACAGCAAAATTTTTGTTAACGGAGCTATAGGCGCTTCAACCAGCGCAGACTTAAACAACTGGGGGCAATCTAACGTCAATATTGGGTCGGACATTGCTGCCAATTTTTTAAACGGATACTTATCTAACCTGCGGATTGTAAAAGGGGTCGGGGTCTATACTGGCGTCTTCACTCCGCCAACATCACCGCTACAAAAAACACAGGCTGGAAACGGCAGCACCATTCAGGCCATCACCGGCACCCAGACTTCTTTACTTACTTGTCAATCGAATAGATTTGTTGACAACAGCGCCAGCCCACTTACAATTACAGTAGGTAACGGCACCCCGCAAGTCCAAGCATTCCAGCCGTTCTCCCCAACGGCATCGTACACCACTGCGCTGTATGGTGGGAGCGGGTACTTTAATGGTAGTACGGATTATTTAAGTATTACAGACGGAACCGCTTTAAAACTTGGTTCTGGCAACTTTACAATTGAAGGATTGGTTTATCTTTCAACATCCGGCGGCAGTCAGGCTATATATGCCAGAAGCGAGTTTGGAATAATCATAGGTGTTGGCAGCGGCAATTTTGTTCTTTTTGCCTCTTCAGACGGCTCAAGCTGGGACCTTGCGAGCGGGATTACTTTTGGAACGGCAGTAGCAAATACATGGATGCATTTTGCCGCTGTTCGCAACGGGGCAAACATCACCCTATACTTAAATGGTGTTCTAGGTAATACCGTCGCTGTTAGCACCAGCACATTGTATGAAGCAACCGCGCCGACTGTAGGAAACTGGAACAACGCCGGAGCAAACTGGTGGCTTAACGGGTATGCGTCCAACCTTCGAGTAGTCAAAGGCACGGCAGTCTACACCGGAGCATTTAAACCGCCAACGCTTGCACCGTTAACCACTTTGGGCACGACTAGCGCGGCAAGTTATACAGACACCACTAACGTCAACACGACCTTCCTCACACCGGCCAGTCTCCTGCTCAACATGACCAACGCAGGAATCTACGACGCCGCCGCGCAGAACGATGTGACTACGGCGGGGTCTGCGGTAACCGCTGTGACTCCAGCAAAATGGTCGCCAAGTAGCATGAGCTTTAACGGAAGCAACTCGTATGCTCAAGCCCTTTCAAATCCGGCGTTTACTCTTGGGGCATCAAACTTTACGATTGAGTTCTGGGTTTACTTTAATAGCGTTGCGTCAGGACAATCAGTTGCAGGAAGGCACGTTTTAACCGCCGCTGGTGACTGGGCAATTTATACTGCGTCCACTGGGAGTCTGAACTATTACCTTAGTTCGACAGGCGCAACTTGGAACCTTGCCAACCAAATATCAATTGGTAGCATAAGCACTGGGACATGGTACTACGTTGCGCTTGTGAGAAATGGTTCTGTATTTACTCCATACATAGGGACGACTCCCGGTTCAACCCCAACAACTGGAACAACAACAACCACATCATCCGCTTTGTTTGCAACCACGCAAGCACTGACTATTGGCGCGGCTAATAATTCGGCTGGATATTTTAACGGATATGTTCAAGATTTTCGATTTACAGTTGGTGTGGCTCGTTCAATTACCACTGTACCTTCCGCAGCTCTTCCGACGAAATAATCATGCAAATAGCTAACCAAGACCTCATCATCAAGGACCACACCGAGTGGTTTCCAAATACTTCGTTTGGCGATCGTGGCCCGTCATTGGATTGGATCAAGTCCGAGGGCTACTACGTTATCTCGGCATGGAAAGATTACAACCACGCAACAGAGAAGCTAGTACCAGCCGCGCCGCATCTGCATGACGGTATGTGCTGCATCGTTGACGTAGAGCCATTGACCCAAGAAGAACTTGACCAAAGAGTGGCAACGCAGTGGCAGGTGATCCGTACCCAGCGCAACCAGATGCTCAAGGACACTGATTGGACCCAACTTGCTGACGCTCCGGTTGACAAAACAAAGTGGGCAACATACCGTCAAGCACTTCGTGATATAACCGTCCAAGCAGACCCGTTTAATATTACCTGGCCGGCATGAACTCATTTTTTGGTGGTGCTTTTTTTGCCGGAGACTTTTTTCAGTCTGTTGTCACTGGCGCAGAACAATTGTTGATTAAACTTCGGTCATTTACCGAAAGAAGGAGATTCTGATGGCTATTAACCTCAAGGCGATTACCTCGGTAATGGGGTATCAGCAGATCACAAGTCTGAGTTCTGCCACCAAACTGACCGTGCCGCCACGCGATACCAGCGGATTGATTGGCTCCCCTCGCATCGCTATCATTACGCCAGAATCGCAAAACGTGCGCTGGCGCGACGATGGCGTGGCTCCAACCGCAAGCGTTGGAATGCCGCTGGCCGCTGGCGTCACGTTGCAGTATGACGGCGATCTTTCGCAGATCCAGTTTATTGAGCAAAGCTCTGGGGCGAAGCTCAACATCACTTACTATTCTTGAGGTCGCCATGCAAGTTTCTAACGACTCCCCTGCCGTGAATTACGTTGACTATTTCACCAAGCAGTTTCCCATTGATTTGGCGAACATGGCCGCGCTGCGCGACGAGCTGGCTGTTCGTCAGGGTGCATTGTCTGCCGCCCAAGACGCTGTAGCTGACCGTGAACGCGCCAAACAAGAACTGGATGCCGCCAAAGCTGAAGCAGCCGCACTGCGAGCTGATGCGGAAACTGACCGTGCAGTAGCAAAGCAAGAACTGGCTGATGCCAAGGCTAAGGCCAAGGATCTGAATGCCCAGGCTAAGGTTGCGCTTGCTGCTGCGGTAGACCGTGAGACTGCGGTTGAGTTGCGCGAGAAAGCGGTGACAGATCGTGAGGCTTCTCAAACTGTGGCCCAGGCTGAAATTGACAGCCAACAGGCCGCATTAAAAGCCCAGACTGCCGCCTTGGACGCTCGCGTAAAAGCGTTTCAAGATAAAGTTGCTGCACTTACAGCGTAGGACAAATACTACAGCAAGGAGGATGCCCGTGTTCAAAGTGTCTGCGCGGCCTTGCACACTGCTGAAGTTGTTGAAGCCTATAAACTTGCACAACTTGACAAAACACCTGCATAATACCGTACCGGCGCGGATCACCGGGGGATCTCAGGATTCAAAATGACCGAAGAAGTAGCGATTGAAGCGGAAGTAGCGCCCGCGCCGGAACTGGAAGCCACGGCGGCCCCGGAACCTGTAGTAGATACGCCGGAAGTTGCGCCCAAGACATTCTCGCAAGAGGAACTTGATGCAGCAATTCAAAAACGTCTCGCAAGAGAACAGCGAAAGTGGGAGCGTGAGCGTCAAGCACCGCCGCCAGTTACCGTTGATGTTCCACCTGTAGATCAGTTTGAGTCGGTTGATGCTTACGCAGAAGCCAAAGCTCTTAAGCTGATTGAGCAGCGCGAACAGCAACGCCAGCAAACGGAGATTCTTGACAAATATCACGAACGTGAGGAAGATGCTCGGGCCAAGTACGATGACTTTGAACAAGTCGCGTACAACCCAAGTCTCAAAATCACAACCGTGATGGCTCAAGCGGTTCAAGCATCTGAGGCAGGCCCAGATATAGCCTATTGGCTAGGGTCTAACCCAAAAGAAGCTGACCGTATTTCTCGCTTGAGTCCTATTTTGCAAGCAAAAGAGATTGGACGGATTGAGGCTAAAATAGCCACTGATGTACCGGTCAAACGTACTACGTCCGCGCCCGCGCCGATTACTCCGGTAACTGCCAGAACTTCAGGCAATCCGAGTTATGACACGACAGATCCTAGATCGATCAAAACAATGTCTACCTCGGAATGGATTGAAGCAGAACGGCAGCGCCAGATTAAGAAGGCACAAGCTCAATATCGCTAACTTTTAAGGAATTACCATGTCAAATAGTATCTTAACGATTGACATGATCACCAGGAAGGCCCTGGAGATCTTGGAAAACAATCTTGTTCTTACCCGTAACGTGAACCGTCAATACGACGACAGCTTTGCTGTTGAAGGTGCGAAGATTGGTTCTACCCTGCGTATCCGTCTGCCGGACCGCGCTTTGGTTACTGACGGTGCCGCCCTGCAAGTTCAGGACGACAACGAGCAGTACACCACCCTGACCGTTTCGACGCAAAAGCATATCGGCGTGAACTTCACTTCTGCCGAACTGACGATGCAGTTGGACGACTTCGCAGAGCGCGTTCTCAAGCCGCGTATCTCGCAGTTGGCATCCAGCATTGATGCTGACGTTGCGAATGCGTATAAGAACATCTACGCCTCGGTTGGCACGCCAGGCACCACGCCTGCAACCTCGTTGGTTTTGTTGCAAGCTCAACAGAAACTGAACGAAGCCGCTGCCGTGATGAACCCACGTTATGCAACGGTTAACCCCGCTGCAAACGCTGGCCTGGTTGAAGGTATGAAAGGTCTTTTCAATCCTACAGACACCATTTCCAAGCAGTTCAAGAACGGCATGATGGGGATGGGTGTTCTTGGGCTTGACGAGATCAATATGTCTCAGTCAATCAAACAGCACACCACGGGTAACTGGGGTACGTCAATCACGGTCACCAGCACCGTTTCGACGCAAGGCCAATCGACGCTTGGTATTAGCTTCACCGGCTCCAGCAAAACCTGGAACGTCGGCGACGTATTTACCATCGCTGGCGTGTATGCGGTTAACCCGCAAACCCGCGAATCGACTGGCTCGCTCCAGCAGTTCGTTGTTACCGCTGCGGCGACGGGTTCGTCTACCGCCACTCTGAGCATTTCTCCTGCTCTTTATACGTCGGACAATGCTTTGGCAACGGTTGATTCGTTCCCGCAGGCTTCGGCTGTTGTGACGATGCTCGGCTCGGCATCAACTCAGTATCCGCAAAACCTCGTGTACCACAAGGACGCGATCACGTTTGCAACGGCTGACTTGATCCTGCCGCAGGGTGTTGATATGGCTTCGCGTGCAGTACACAACGGTATTTCGTTGCGTGTCGTTCGCCAGTACGACATCAACAACGACCGTCTGCCTTGCCGTATTGACGTTCTGTATGGCTTCTCGACGATCCGTCCGCAGATGGCTTGCCGCCTCTGGGGTTGAACTCTTTTTAAGGAAATATCATGGCTCTCCCTAATGGCGCAGGTGGTTACCAAGTTGGTGACGGCAACCTGAATGAAGTTATCCTTGGCTATCAAGCCGCTCCTTTGTCTGTGACTGGTACCGCAACCCTGACCGCCGCACAGCTCGCCTCTGGCGTTTTGCTGGTTGGTTCGGGCGCTACCGCTGCCCAGACGTATACGCTGCCCACCGGCGCGTCGCTAGACGCTCTTGTGACCAGCGCCAAGATCAACAGCACGTTTGAACTCGTGTTGGTGAACTTGGGTACGTCCTCGGGTACGGCAGCGCTTGCAGCAAGCACCGGCATCACTGATGGCGGGAATGGACTGGTTGCGGTTGCTGTTACCTCCAGCGGTCGCTTCTTGTTCCGCCGCACCGGCGATTCGACTTGGGTCGTTTACCGCGTCTAAGTCTAAGGGGGAGGGCCACAAGCTCTCCCCTTTTTTAAGGAAATTACTATGCCTAATACGCAAGCAATTGGGGTCGCGTATTCCGATCCTGAGTTTACAACCTGTTACGCAAGCCAAGAAATTGGCTATAGCGCAGCAGCCCAAGGTACTGTGACGCAAGCAACAGACAAGTCAACAGCGGTAACGCTGAACAAGTCTGCTGGGCGAATCACGATGAACAACGCGGCTTTGGCTGGGTCTACTGCGGTTTCGTTTACGCTAAACAACAACCTGATTTCCACCAATGACGTAATTACTGTGTGTATTTCTAGTGTTACCACTGGTAGTACCGCTGGGGCATATACCAGTTATGTTTCCAATATGTCTGCTGGCTCTGCCTCAATTACGTTGCGTAATTTGAGCGCAACTTCATACTCTGAAGCAGTTATCATTAACTTTTGCATCATCCACGGCGCTTAAACGGCGGGGCTTCGGCCCCACCATCCGAGGTTTACGATGGCGACATATTCGGCTGGCGATCAGATCAATCGCGCCCTGCGTTTATTGGGCGTTCTAGCAGAAGGTGAAACGCCCTCGGCATCAGTGTCGCAAGATGCGCTGATGGCGATGAACCAAATGATTGAGAGTTGGAATACAGAAAAACTGTCAACATTCAACACTCAAGATCAAACGTATCTTTGGACGCCCGGTCTGATCACGCAGACGCTTGGGCCTTCTGGTGACTTTGTGGGCAATCGCCCGATTCTGTTGGATGACTCGACGTATTTTCGTGACCCGACAACCAATGTCAGTTACGGCATCAAGTTCATCAACCAGCAGCAATACGACGGGATCGCGGTCAAAACCGTGACCTCCACTTATCCACAGGTAATGTGGATAAACATGGAATACCCCAACATCACGATGACGATCTACCCCAAGCCCACGAGGGTTCTGGAGTGGCATTTCATTAGCGTTGAAGAACTGTATCAACCGGCAACGTTGGCGACTACGCTGGCCTTTCCACCGGGTTATCTGCGAGCTTTCACCTACAACCTAGCGATGGAGATTGCGCCCGAGTTTGGCGTTGAACCATCGCCGCAGGTGCAGCGTATTGCCATGACCAGCAAGCGCAACCTCAAGCGCATCAACAACCCTGACGATGTAATGTCGATGCCTTACTCGTTGGTGGCAACGCGCCAGCGGTTTAACGTCTTTGCCGGTAATTATTAAAAATGTTATTATCTAGCGTGCCACCACGACTTACCCATCCATATGGCGGTGACCATGTGGATGGATACGTTGTGCTTGGACGCAATGTCTTTGCGTTTCTCGCCTCTTTGCTTTGCGTACCAAATGTCTTTGGCTTGATCAAAACTCAATTTTTTGGATCTACCAAGTTCATACAGCGCGTGTTGGCTATTTCCTGCGGGCGACATATATTCCAGATTTTGGACGCAATTGTTGGCCTTGTTACCGTCTTTATGGTTTATCCAAGCGTTGTGTGGTCTGCCGCCCAAAAACGCTTCTGCAACTGCGGTATGAATGGCTTTGTGAGTGTGCTTTCCATTGACCGACAAAGTGACAAACCAGTATCCATCTCTGCGAAGCGCGGGCACCAGCACATGGTTAGCATCCACGTAAGCAAGCCCGCGAACAATCTTTCCTATAGTCATTTGACTAACACCAAACAACGCCGCTACTTTCCGCTGGCTTTTTTCTTTGGTGTAACTTGCCTTAATCGTTTCAATTTGATCCGACGTAAATTTTTGGTGAAACTTTCCTCTAGAACTGACTCGGCGTACAACTCCCTGGTTGCTTACTTCGTAGTCACTGGTATGCCCTACAAGCGGTTTCCATTCAATCATAATGAGCCTCCTTGCTTCGGTAGGAGTATATCATAAAGTCCCCTATACTTGGATCGGCCTATGTTGCTCGGTCGGTCAACGCTGCTGACAACAGAATGGTGAACCTTTTTGCCGAGATCGTGCCAGAGGCCGGCAAAGAGCCAGCATTTCTAAATCGAGCGCCAGGCCTCAAGTTCTTGGCAACAATCGGCACAGGGCCAATCAGAGGCTTGTGGGCGTACTCGTCTGATGACGGCACCGCATTCGTTGTATCTGGCACCGAGCTGTACAAGATCACCAGAAACTACACGGCAACGCTGCTCGGAACGATAGCCGGAACGGGCCCGGTCAGTATGTCTGACAATGGTATACAGCTATTTATTGCTGCCAACGGCCCAAGCTACATCTACAACAACAACACCAACGCTTTCGGCCAGATCACCGATGAAGACTTCCCCGGGGCGGCGACTGTTTGTTACCTAGATGGCTACTTTGTGTTCAACGAACCAAACAGCCAGAAAATGTGGATTACCGCGCTGCTAGACGGTACGTCTATTGACCCGCTTGAGTTTGCAAGCACCGAAGGCTCGCCGGATGGTTTGATTGCAGTTGCCGCAAACTTCCGCGAGGTTTGGGCGTTTGGCACCAACTCAATTGAAGTTTGGTACGACTCTGCCAACCCTGACTTTCCTTTGGAACGCATTCAAGGGGCGTTTAACGAGCTTGGTTGTGCGGCTCCGTTCTCAGTTGCCAAAATGGACAACGGAATGTTTTGGCTTGGGCGCGACCGCCGAGGTCAAGGCATGGTTTATAGGGCCAACGGCTACACCGGCCAACGAATCTCAACCCATGCGATTGAATGGCAAATCCAGCAGTATGGCGACATTTCTGACGCGATCGCCTATACCTACCAACAAGGCGGGCATTCTTTTTATGTACTGACGTTTCCGTCGGGCAACGCCACCTGGGTTTACGATGCCGCTACGGAAGCGTGGCACGAGCGAGCTGGTTGGTTAAATGGTGAATTTACCCGTCACCGTAGCAATTGTCAGATGGCGTTTAACAATCAAGTGATTGTTGGCGACTTTGAGAACGGCAACATCTACGCATTCGATCTGGATGTTTACGCCGACAATGGCGGTATACAAAAGTGGTTGCGCTCATGGCGAGCTCTGCCAACCGGCCAGAATAACCTTAAGCGCACCGCTCACCATACGCTGCAACTTGATTGTGAGACTGGCGTTGGCTTAAACACTGGTCAAGGGTCAGACCCTCAAGTGATGCTTCGCTGGTCTGATGATGGCGGCCACACTTGGTCAAACGAACACTTCTCTCCGGTTGGCAAGATCGGCGTCTATCAGCAGCGAGTATTCTGGCGGCGCTTGGGCATGACCTTGAAGTTGCGTGATCGGGTTTACGAGGTATCTGGAACGGATCCGGTCAAAACGGTTATCATGGGCGCTGAACTGATTGTGAGCGCAACCAATGCCTGATACCACTCAGATTACCCCGCCGAGGGTTCCGCTCACAGACCCCAGAACCGGATACATTGATCGGGCTTGGTACCGATTTTTTTTGTCTCTGTTCACTCTCACGGGTTCTGGGGCTAACTCAACGACGTTGACCGATCTGCAAGTCGGCCCTCCTTCGGGCGGGGTATCTTCCGTTGACGTATCTGGGCTGTATAACTACAATATTTTACCGTCTGCGATTACCGTAACGGCATCGCCTTTTGTGTACGTTAACAACCAAACGTACAGCGGCGATGTAATGATTTCTGGCGGCGGCGTTTCAAAACTGGAATTCTCTCGTGACGGTGTTACTTATTACGACACCGGCAGCTATTACGGAATGTTTACGTTGTCTCCGTATGATCAGCTACGAGTAACGTATGTTTCCGCTCCAAACATGACATTCATTCCGAGGTAATTGTGCCAACCACAAGACTAACTCCAAACGCCAAGCAACAATTTTTTGATGCTAACGGCAACCCGTTGGCCGGCGGAAAGTTGTACACATACGCTGGCGGAACGACTACTTTGCTGGCGACTTACACGGATTCGACCGGTACTACATCAAACGCCAATCCGATCATCTTGGATTCCCGCGGCGAAGCCAATGTTTGGCTAACACCTGGTACATCGTATAAGTTCAAATTAACTGACGCAAACGATGTACAAATTTGGGTTGTTGACGAAGTTTCTTCGCCTTCTTATGTGTCGTCTCTTTCTGTTGTTTCTGCCAACGGATTTGCTGGCATAGTAGCAAACCCTACAACAACGCCAGCGATCACCATCTCAACCACCGTAACCGGATTGCTTAAAGGCAATGGAACCGCAATTAGTGCCGCATCAAGTACAGACTATCAATCGCCTATCACGCTGACCACGACCGGAACTTCTGGTGCGGCGACATTCATTTCAAACACGCTTAATATCCCACAGTATGGAATTACTTCTGGCACTGTACAAACAACTCCTTTTGCCACTCCTCAATACGCTGATTTTACTGGCATTCCTTCGGGGGTTAAACGTATTACGGTAATGTTTAACGAAATATCAACCAATGGAACTTCAGGGGTAATAGCTCAAATTGGTAGCGGCTCTGTTGTAACCAGTGGGTACATTTCAACAACAGTTCGCATTGCAAATGACAATTCTACAAGCGGCGGGTCAATTACCAACGGTTTTTACGTTAACCCGGGTTATACAACTTCTTACAATGACAAAGTTTCTGGACTTCTTGTTTTAACCCTTATATCTGGCACAACTTGGGTTGCGTCAATGTGCGGCAAAATATCAACAGTTGTTGTTTTATCTGGTGGCGGCGTTTCGCCATCGCTTTCGGGAGCGCTGGACCGCATTCGCATCACCACAGTTGCAGGTAGCGACTCATTTGATTTTGGTTCTGTAAACATTCTTTACGAATAAAAATATTTTCATAAGGACAAGTAATGCCGCTCAATGATCAAATCATATTTTATTTGTCTCAGAATCATATTGCTTATGCCACTGGTGATTACGAGACTGGTCAGCCAGATGGTCAACCAGATCAAGTGCTGAGATGGAATGCGGAAAAACTTGGGCCGCAGCCTACGCAAGAACAGTTGAATGCAACGTGGGCGATTAAGGTTGCAGCAGATAATGCGGTTGCGTACAAGGCAAAGAGGGCTGCTGAGTACCCTGATTTCCGTGATTACCTTGACGGCATTGTCAAAAATGATCAAGCTCAAGTGCAGGCGTACATTGACGCTTGTCTTGCCGTGAAAGCAAAGTATCCAAAATTTTAATTAAATGGCAGTCACCGCAGTAGTTTTAATTGAATCCAAGACGATACCTGCGTCGCAGCAAACGCAGTATACGTCTACGAACTTGGTCACGATTGTGGACAAGTTCACGGCCACAAATTATGGCGGCGCGGTTGCGACTATAAATGTCAACTTGGTTCAAAGAAATGACTCTGCGTCAAACTCAAATTTGACGGTAAGTTCTAGGCGTCTGCAACCAAACGAAACCTACACATTCCCAGAGGTTGTGGGCCACGTTTTAAGCGTCGGCGATTTTATTTCTACGTTGGCCGGAACGGCGAACTCTATTAACATCAGGGCTAGTGGAAGGCAGATTACTTGATTAAACATTATTTTAGTTCTGGGGTCTACGCCAAAGAGTCGCGCATACCGGCGGGGCATATTTTGGTTCAGCATTCCCATAAACATGACCACCTATCCATTTTGGCTAGTGGGTCTGTAGAAATTGTTGTGGACGGAAAAACATCTGTTATAGACGCGCCCGCGTGTTTTACCATTGAAGCAAATAAACACCATGGTGTTAAAACTTTGACCGACGCAGTTTGGTACTGCATTCACGCTACAGATTGCACGGACGAAAACGAAATTGACGAAACTTTGATTCAACCAGCGGACATGAAAGAATTTGCAAATGTAATGCAAATTCTGAAAAAGGAGTATTAAAAATGCCTTGGATGTTGCCAGCAGCGATTGTTGGAAGTGGGTTGCTTGGAGCAAATGCGGCCAGCGATGCTGCCGATGTGCAAGCGCAAGCAACTCGAGACGCGCAAGCCGCGCAAGAGCGGATGTTTGAACGCCAGGTTCAACTTCAAGAACCATGGCGCAAGGCTGGTGAAGCGGCTCTCAACAAACTAATTCCGCTTACTGAATACAAAAAGTTTGATATGTCTCAGTTTCAGGCAGATCCGGGCTACGCCTTTCGTCTGTCTGAAGGGATGAAAGCCCTTGATCGTACCGCTGCGGCAAGAGGGGGCCTGTTGTCTGGCGCTGCCCTTAAAGGGGCGCAACGCTTTGGTCAAGATTTGGGTTCGCAAGAGTACACAAATGCTTTTAATCGCTACCAGACTGAACGCGCAGCGCAATTACAGCCATTGCAATCATTGGCCGGAGTAGGCCAAACTGCGGCAAATACTTTAACCGGCGCTTATGGCAACTTTGGCGCTCAGACCGGGCAAAACCTGCAAGATATAGGTACCGCACGAGCTTCTGGTTACCTTGGTGGACAAAACGCATTGTCAAGTGCTCTTGGACAGGCTGGGCAAATGTATCAGTATGGGCAGCGGACTCAAGCCTTGTCCAATGCGTATGGCGGAAACAGAGGCGCTCCAATTTCCGCGTCTACACCATATATTTCTTATGGAATATCAGATCCAACATATTCCGGTTACGGCGTTTATTAAGGTTTAATCATGGCACTTCGACCTCTTGACCCGTCAATCGTCAACGCCTACAAACCGCCGCAGTTCAATATGCCAGATCCTTTGCAGGATGTGGCGGCGCTTGAGCAAATCAAGTCTGGGCGCGTTGCTCGTCAAATTCATGAGCAGCAACTAGCCCAGCTTCAACAAGATCGCGTCGCGCTGGACGAAATGCAAAAACGCATTGAAGCAGCAGGTGGGCCATCTAATCTAAAGATGGCATTCACCGAAATGATTAACTCCAAATTGCCAGAATACGCAAAAATTGGATACACTGGACTTCAGAAGATTAAAGAACAAGAAGATTTTCAGTCTTTAATAAGTCCAAAAGCACCCGAAGCGCCACTCACCTCGGCGGTATCAACCGCTCCAATCTCGGGGCCGGCAATATCAATGCGTCCTGTCAACGCACCATATAATGCGTTGGCAACTCCTGAAGCTGACAGGGCGAACCAGTTGGCTGGAATGACTGCGCCACAAGCACAGCCAAGTTTGCCAACCAATATGCTTGCCACCGACCTTGATCAATTAGATCGTCAGATTAGAGGTGCTTATGCCTTGGGCACTCCTCCAGCGCTAGCATTTGCCAAAGCACTGGAAGCGCGCAGGGATGAAGCAAACAAAAATATAGTTGTTTCTCCTGGCGCAACTGTGTTTCAAGGTGGAAAAGCTGTTTACACTGCGCCGGAAAAACCGCAAGGGCAACCATCATTAGTTCAAGAATACAATTTTGCCAGAACTCCAGAGGGCGGCAACTTTAAGGGCTCTTATCAAGATTTTGTTGTTGCTAGGTCTGCGGCCATGCGTCCACCAGCACAACCTTTGGCTCCAGTCCCAACATTTGACAAAATGCTTGGGCAAAACGTTTATGCAACAAGAGAAGAAATACTTAAAAATCCAACAAGATTTTTGCCTCCTTCTGAAAAGCCAGAGCAAATAAAGCCAAATGAACTTAGAGATGAATACAGTGCTCTAACAAAAGATTTTAGAGCAGTCCAAGATGCACATACAAAAATAACCACGGCGTCACCAACTGGCGCTGGTGATATGTCTTTGCTTTACAATTACGTCAAACTGCTTGATCCAACTTCTGTTGTGCGTGAAAGTGAGTTTGCCGCTGCTGCTGCGTCTGGTTCGTTTGGCGAACGAGTGCAAACCGCTGTTAACAGAGTAATGACTGGTCAGCGCCTTAGCCCGGAGTTGAGAAAAGATTTTATTAACGAAGCAAGCAATCTTTACAAAGCTCAGAAGGTAGGTGCGGATCGAATCAAAGAGCAATACACCAGCATGGCAAAACGTGCCAAGTTAAATCCAGAAGATGTGATTGTTGATTATTCGGCGCCTGTGGCCCCTAGTGGTCAAGGTTCTCAACCAGCACTAACCGCAACTAACCCCAAAACGGGCGAGCGAATTCAATCTACAGACGGTGGCCAGACTTGGACTCCAGTGGGAGGTAAGAAATAATGCCTTTGCCCGCAGGATTTGTATTAGATAAAGCTCCGGCAATGAAGTTGCCGCCAGGGTTTCAGCTTGACGCAACGCCAGAACAAATTCCCGGCGTCATGCCGTTGACGCAAGCCCAAGAACCATCTTTCTTTGAACGGGTTGGCGCGGCACCGGAAACAGCCGCAAGAATGATTTATGGCGGGCTGACCGGGTTGGCGGCAGCTCCAATTGCTTTGGGCAAAGAAATTCTGACGGGCACTCCTAAAGAGCAGACCGCTCGGCAGATTATGGAGCTTGGGTCTGATGTACCTATTAGCCCCGCAGCGCAAGCCAATCTTCAATCACTTGGCGCTTTAACGTCTGGACTTCCAGCATTTGTACCCGCTATTGGTCAGGCCGGACAAGTCGCCCAAGGCGTCAATGCGCTTGCCGCTCGCGCTGCTCCAGCAGCACAACGTGTATCTCAAACCGTACAGAACGCTTTGGTACGCGCTCCAGAACCTCAGATGGCCGGTGGTGGGGCGGCGCTGACGCAAGAAGCGCTGCTTCGTGCAGAACGCGCTCAACGTCAAGGCATACCGCTGACCAAGGGTGAGCAACTGCAAAGTTTAGCTCAACAACAACTTGAGCAAGATTTGCTTAAGTCAAACAAGCCGCAATTGGTCGCCCCGCTGACCAACCTAAAGCAACAACAGCAAGAAGCAATTGGTCGCCAATTCCAAAAACTAACCGAAGCCACCGGCTCAACCGTGGCTGATGTTGACCCAATCTACCTGCGCGACGTTGGCAAGATTGTTGATAAGCCCCTGATGGCAGAGTACGAAAAATCGATTGCTAATTATCGTAGTAAATACAACGCCGCAGACAAAGCTGGCGAGACTTTGCAAGAAGTGCCGTACCAGAGTCTTGTTGACTACATCAACAAGCAAACGCCAACAACCAGAACATCTCTTGCGCCGATTTTGCAAGACACGCTTGAGCAACTCAAGATTAACGATCCCAATAATACTGGCAGCATTTCCATTCGTGCGCTTGAAGACGTGTACCAAAACATTGGCAAAAAAGCGCAGCCGGGCACTCCAAATTCTACTTACGGCAAAGATCTTAAAAACCTAATAGATCAATCAACTGAAGGCGCTGGCGGTGACCTTTATAAAGAAGCTCGCGCAGCTCGCCGCCAGTTTGCCAAAGAATTTGAAGATGTAGCCTCTGTTGCCAAATTGGTTGGTAGCAAAGGCGAAGATCGTCTTGTCCGTTTGTCCAACGTGTTTGACAACGTGGTTCTTGGCAGTTCAAAAGAAGACATTCAACACATAACTTCGTTGCTTAAACGCGCTGGGCCTGAAGGCGAGCAAGCAATCAATGAACTGAAAGGCCAGACGGTTCAATGGCTAAAGGGCCAGGCAACTGGCGTCAATGGTGTAACCAAGTTTGACAGTTTCCGTAAAGCTGTTGACAAACTTGAGAAAGAAGACAAGTTGACTGAGTTGTTTGGCAAAGCTGGTCGGGAACAAATTCTTGATCTACGAGATACTGTCAAGGATGCTTTGGTTAAGCAACCTGGTGCTGTAAACTATTCCAATACCGCCGGCGCAGTGATGCGTGGTTTGGAAAATATGGCGCTTCGTATCCCAGGCGCAAAAACGGTTGCGGAGTTGCGCCAAGACTATAGAACCAAAAAACAAGCTAAAGAAGCCGCAAACTTCAACGCCCTCGCCCCCACCAACCAAAATCAACTGGTGCCTTGATGGTTACTCTATCCGAAGTCGATCACAAAATTGATTCCCACATAGACATCTGTGCCGTCAGGTACGAGGGGATTGAGAAAGAAACCAAGGGCATCCACGCCAGGATCAAGCGCTTGGAGCAGATTTTTGTAAGCGGCGCTGGTGCCATCATCATGCTGCTGCTGACCATGTTGATCAAAGGTCATTAAACGGTCATCGTCTACTTGTAGATTGAAAGCTCCTTAACCTTTTGGGTACTGCTATGAAAGACGACATCCTTGCCGCGATTGATAGTTCAGAGCCAATTGACGCTCTGAACGCTCTGTTCTCGGTTGCCTTTCTGATCGCCAAAGCATCGAACTTGAACGAGTTTATGCTTTCTTCGCTGTTTTCCTCGACGGTTGACGCGCTCTTTGCAGCTCATGCTGACGACGAGGTTGACGCTGAAGAAGAAGAAGCGGAAGACTACGACGAGCAGACTGACGACTAATGGTCGGCCCCTCGATGACCTCGGGGGGTAATTAAATGGCAGATTTTGACGCCGCTTTTGAGAAAATGATTGTGGACGAGGGCGGCTACGTCCTCCACAACGTGCCCGGCGACGCCGGTGGAATGACCTATGCTGGAATTGCTAGAAACAAAAATCCAACCTGGGGCGGCTGGAACCTTATCGACCATGACGAGAAAGGCCCGCTCCTTACTTCGTTCGTGCGTGAGTTTTACCGGGTTGAGTTTTGGGATCGTATCCGAGGGGATGAAATTACGCAGCAAGCTGTTGCGGAAAGCATCTTCAACTTTGCGGTAAACACCGGCCTAAGTGTTGCGGTCAAACTGGCCCAGCTCATCGTTGGCGTGACCCCTGATGGCGCAATTGGGCCAAAGACGATTGAGAAGTTCAACGCTGTTGAGGCGGATTCGTTTAAGAAAACCTACGCGCTGGCGAAGATCGCCCGCTACGCCGACATCTGTAACAAGAATCGCACCCAGTCCAAATTTCTTCTTGGGTGGATCCAAAGAACCTTACGGGGCTTAAAGTGAAAGATTTGACACAAGAGCAGGTGGCTAAAATAATTTCCTACAACGCCAACACCGGGGAGTTTGTCCGTTTGGTCGGTAGCGGCAAGGGCGCAAAAAAGGGAACCGTAACAAAAGGTTCTTTGGACAAATCAAATGGGTATCTTTGCGTTTGTGTTTGCGGGGTTCAATTATATGCACATCGGTTGGCATGGTTTTTGACTTACGGCAAGTGGCCTACACAAACAATCGACCACATCAATAGGAACAGAACTGACAACCGCTTAGAAAATCTGCGGGACGTGTCGTATTCAGACAACAACGTAAACATGGGGATGCGCTTGCACAACACATCCGGGCTTGAAGGTGTTTCATGGCACGCAAAAGCACGTAAATGGATGGCACAGATCAAAAGAAATGGTCGGTACTACTACCTTGGCTTGTTTGAGTCAAAAGAAAACGCAAAAGATCTACGGGATCTTGTGGCTGAAGAATTTGCGTTGGGCGGCTTTACCCCCCTGCAAGGACTCAAGTAGTGGATCTGCTCGGTATTGGATCAATTATTGAAGGGGTCGGAAAAGTTGCGGGGGATTTGTACACAACCGACAAGGAACGTCTTCAGATCGCGCTCGAGGAGCGCAAACTCGATCTGGAGGAAAAGAAAATTGATCAGGCCACCGACCTCGCCCAGGTGGACATCAATAAGGTTGAGGCTGCAAACGCCAATTTATTTGTTAGCGGCTGGCGTCCTGCTGTGGGCTGGGTGGGTGTACTTGGTCTGGCTTACCAATTCCTTGGCTACCCTTTGATGCAATGGTGCTGGGCGTTTGGCCAAGGAGTTGATCTGATTCCCAAGGGGCTGGCCGCACCGCCAGACCTTGACGTTGAACAACTCATGACTCTGTTGGCCGGCCTACTTGGTTTTGGCGGGATGCGCTCATTTGAGAAATCAAAAGGCGTAGCGTCTAAATAGTGTCATAATTCTGTGTTATCTAGGCGTCCATGGTTACAGACGAAGAATTTATTGACGCTTGGATGCGGCTGCAAAGCGGCACCGAAGTCGCCAAAGAACTGAACCTCAAACTTCGTTCTGTGTTTACGCGACGGCGTAACATAGAGAAAACCTACAAAATCCTGTTGCCTGTCGCAACCCAATCAAATAACGGCGTTGTCCAGCCACCGGCGATCGTGATGGTCATGTCGGAGCGCAGAGACGTTAACCGGCTAGAGATCCAGAACGGCTCGATTATCGTCGGTTCTGACGCCCATTACTCGCCAGGCCATGTCTCGGTAGCCCACCGCGCTTTGTGCGCCGTAGCGGCTGAAATAAGCCCTGTGGCGGTCATTTTGAACGGCGACATACTGGACGGCGGTAGCATTGGGCGGCACAGCCGTCAGAACTGGAAGAAGCCGCCGACCGTCAAGCAAGAACTTGAAGCAGTGATGGATCGCCTGCACGAGATTGAGCAGGCAGCGCGCGGCGCAAAGTTAATGCGTACCTACGGCAACCACTGTATGCGCTTTGATGCCAAGCTCGCTAACCTGGTGCCTGAGTACGAGGGCGTACCCGGTATGCTGCTGCGTGACCATATCCCCGGTTGGAAGGATTCCGAGCGCATTGACATCAACGAGGACACCGTGGTGATCCATGACTGGCACTACGGTTTGCACAGCGGCTGGAATGACGTGCTCAAGGGCGGCTGCAATGTGATTACCGGCCACACGCACGAGCTGTCTGCCAAGGCGCATAAAGGGTTCAAAAACACTCACTACGGCATCAAGACGGGGATGCTGGCAGATGAGTATCAGAGTGAGTTTGACTACAGGTTGAGCAAACCCGGATTCAACTGGCAATCCGGGTTTGTCGTACTCACTTGGGCCAACGGGATGCTGCTGTATCCCGAGTTCTGCGCGGTGCGCGATGACAATAATGCTTACTTCAGAGGCAAGCTGGTATTAAGCTCGCGGTAGGCTTTGATTGCGATTTTGAGGTCTTCGCTTAGAGCTTTGACTTCAGAATCAAGAATCTTAAGACGCTCGTTTGCTTCTTGTGCAAACTTAACTAGATTTTCGTAACGCCAGGTCGAAAAGTCGGCCATACTATCCTCAAAAAAATGTGGCTTGCGGGGCGGGCAGGTTGTTAAAGTGGCTTGACCTCCATATTTAATTTATACCGTTGAGCGATTCTTAAATCCCATCGGTCGGTTCCTGCGAAAGCACGTTTCGCACTTCCAACGAAAGCCTTTCCCGTTGCTCGTTGGTACTTTGTGCACGCCGATGTTTCGTCGGCACTGCTGGCAGTTAACGTATTTATCCATGATTGGTTTCAAAATGGCGCTGGCTCGCATTTGGAGAAGTCCAGCTTAGGTTTTTGTTTGCGTTTGGGCTTACTGACAATGTGGGGGTAAGGAGGCTTGACCCAGACCCACCGGACAACCTTGCCCTCGTCGTCAAGGATGCCGTACCTAATCATTGCCCATCGCCAAGCAGAAAATAAACCATGTCGGCAGAGCTGCACATCATGCAACCCAGCAGCACAGTAAAAAAGTCGTCGCTGGGGAATCCGGCGTATTCGTTAAACATTTTTTTCCCTAAAAAAGTTTCTCAAATAATGCGCGTAGTCCGGTTCGCCGCCGATATAAGTCACTTCTGACTTTTCACTTTGATCATCCGGGCAGACGTTTTTAGCTACTTGATAAAACCAAACCATCCGGTTAGACCCAAGTTCGACCGGCGCTTTGCGGCGAGTCAGTAGATTGCGCGCAATACCTTTTTGCAGATGATCCTCGATTGAGAACCTTGTGTACTGAGGCAGGTTTATCTGGTAAGCAGTTAACTCACCGTGTTCCCAGACGTATCTAATCGTCGGGTGGTTCTGATCTATTGCGATCCTCATTGTTTGACTTGCACGATTTTTAAGTTTGTGCTGGACAAGCATTCTTTGGTTTTGACGTCATACAGGCTGCCAGTGACGCAATCCATGTAGCACTTGAAAATCTTTCTTTTGAACGCTACGTCAACCAAACGCATTTCCCTGATTTCGTCTAAATGAATTCCCTTGACTCTGGCCTTGAGCAACTTGCCTTCAACCATTCTCATGGATTCCGTCCTTGCGTACGGCTCATCATGCGTAATGCTAATTAAACTCATTTCTCACCCTTGGTTTTCAATTTTGGTTTTTGCGTCTTCAAATCCGTATCCAACAATGACTCGATGACCGCAGTTTTTTAAGTATTCAATCCAGTCCTTTTGCTCTGGTCTGATCGTCCCTCCTTTTTGACGTTTCATCTCAACCCACAAGCCCCACGAGGGGACAAACAAATCTGGCACCCCGGCGCTGACGCCTTCAGCCTTTAGCCTACCGGCCACACTGATGCTGCGTTTCTCCCCGTTGGGGATGGCAAAAATACGAACATCTGGGTAGGTCTGGCGAAACCAACGCACCAGTTCGCGTTGTTCTTCGTGTTCAGTTGGCATCACCATTTCCTACCCACCACTCGAAAAAACTTACCATCACGCTTGTACTCAATCGACACCGGCGGCTTCCCCTGGTTCATCGCGATCACGGCGTAGTCCAGAGCTTCAGTGTCGGCCAGCCTTGCCATCTCGCTCAGGATCACGCTGGCCTTGCTCGCCAAATAATATAGCGTCCCAAGCGCTTTCTCTCCAGCAAAACCTCCGTGCAGCACGGGAAGATATTCGGTGATCGGCGCACCGCTCAAACCACCATAATATGTCACAGAAAGCATCTTTTTGCCGCTGGTTTGGCTAACGTGCTGCCGCCAGGTCCAGTCGCTCACGGCCATTTCCGTGCCGCTGTCGCCCATGATGTCATCGTTCTGGAGCTTGAGTTTCTTGGGCGATGCCGCCGGAAACTCCGTGCCGCAGGACGGGCATTCTCGCACCGATAGAGCGCAGATCTCGTTGCAGGCGATGCAAACCTTGACCGGCGCAACACCGTCGCCCGTGCCGCCTTTCTTGGGCTTTTGCACGGCGGTGATCGGCCCATGAGTAGAAACGACCTTGGCAAAATCCAGAACCATGCAATGATCAGTGTGGCTTTTGGGCCGCATTCCCCGACCGGCCATCTGGATATACAAACCAGGGGACATCGTAGGCCGCAGCATAGCGATCAGGTCAATGTCGGGGTAATCAAACCCGGTTGTCAGCACGTTGGCGTTGGTCAGCGCTTTGATCTTGCCGGCCTTGAAGTGTTCAATAATCTGCTCGCGCTCTTTCTTGGGCGTTTCGCCGGTCACGCAGGCAGCGGCAACACCCCAGTAGTTCAAAATCTCGCAAATATTCTGAGCGTGTTCAACGCCGGTGCAGAAAAATAACCAGTGCTGCCGCTCCTCGGCCAGCGCAATCACTTCGGACACCACGCGCACGTTCTGGTCTTTGGTGTTGACCGCTCGTTGCAGAGCGCCTTCCACGAACTCACCGCCGCGTTTGGCAACGCCAGTTGTATCCAACATTGTTGACGTTAACTTGGATCGCAGCGGGGCGAGGTGCTTTTTATAGATCAGCTCCTCGATGGTAACCGGCTCAATCAGCGCGTTAAAAATCGCCGGCTCGTCCGTGATCAGGCCATGGCCCAAGCGGTAAGGCGTGGCGGTTAGACCAATAACCCGAAGATTGGGGTTGATACGTTTGAGCTGGCGAAGTAGGTCACGATAACCGCCAGTATCTTTATGATTAACCAAATGGCATTCATCGATAATTATCAAATCCACAAAATCTATTTGCGCCGCTTTATCCCTTACCGATTGAATACCGGCAAAGGTGATCGGCTGATGTAACTCGCGACGGCCTATGCCAGCGCTGTAAATGCCCAGCGGTGCGTCCGGCCAATGTGTGTACATCTTTTCGGCGTTCTGGGCGATTAATTCCTTTACATGGGTTAGCATCAACACTCGCGTCTCCGGCCATTTGGTGATCGCATCCTGGCAGATCGCGGCAACGATGTGGCTCTTGCCCGAACCAGTCGGCAACACCAAGCAGGGGTTGCCCTCGTAACCGGCAAGGAACCAATCGTAGAGCTGGTCAATCGCTCGTTGTTGGTAGTCGCGCAGGATCATCCAACCACCCGCCCATCAAACGCTTGGCGCAGCTTCGCCATCCCCTCATCCGACTCCGCGCAAGCATCGGGATTTGCAACGATCTCCTTTGACCCGTACACGCCCTCACCTGGCTCGCCGTTCACGACATCCTTGCCCTTGATGACATAAATGGTCTGCCATTCATCCTGAGCATCCTTGCGCTGCCACGGGACCATATCCGGGTGCAAGACATGGCTACCGCATCCTTCACGCTGCCATTCCACCGGGATCTCATTACCGGCATGGCGCTCGCAGATCCAGATTGACTCCGGCGTTGACGTACTGTGGGCGCAGGTGCGGCAGTTGACCTCTTTGGTTAGACGATCGCCATGGCAGAACGAATGCGCGGGGCACCACTTACATTGATACCAACTTGGATCGGTGCTTAGTGGCTCGGGCATCCGGCCTGACAATGCAATTCGCTTACCACGGGCCAGCGCTTTCTCGGCAACGTCCTGATCGTACTCAACGCGCTCGGCGTACAGTCGATCATCGTCCTTACAGACCGCCACATACAACGCACGATCAATCTTGGTGCCGTGCATATAGAGTTGCATCTGGACGTAGTGCTCCCACTTGGCGCTCTCAACGCCCTTGTCTTCAACCTGCTCAAAGCTCTTTTTGTTGTGAGTCTTGTACTCAACAATGTGCTTTGACTTCGGCGCTCCAGGTACGCCGCTTAAGGCGATGTCGTCAATGCTGCCGCCGATGTGGTAACCAAAGTCCACCCGCTCCTGCGTCATGCCAGCCTTGAACTGGACGCCAATTGCGCGGAGATCATCCTTGATGGTTGCTTCCTCAAGCTGGCCCCGGCGAAAGATTCGCAGCGTGCGACCTTCAAACTTCGGAGCGACAGCCCAGCGGAAAGACAGCCACAACCAGCGGTCGCAGGGATGCCCGAGCAGGGAAGCACCAAGGTGATCTCGATGATGCTGCGGCTTATCTGCGTGGTGCTGGTCAATTAGCTCTGGAATGCTATACTGCGCGTCAGGTATCCTCATTGTGCTCTCCCTTGGTACTTTGGTACTTTGCCCCGGCGTTAAACCGGGGCATTTTTTTGCCTGTTACTTCTTAGCCCATGGCGGTGCGGCTTTCACGCCAGCGCCAGCCGTAGCGGCTGCGGGTTTCGGCGCAGGAGCAGCAGCACCAGCCAGCGCTTTAAAGCCCTTGACCTCGTTGCTGTTGCCGTACTGCTCCGAGATCCGAATGTCGAGCTTGATGGACAGATTGCCGCCGATCATCTGATCGGTGTCTTTCAACGAGGTCAGGCCAATCGCCCGCATGATCTCGCCGAGCTGTTGCCGGCCAATCTCCTCGGCCTTCGGGTTGGCGTTACGCACATTCAGGTTGCCAAACACCACGCGCCCTTCATGAGTCGGGCCGGTGATGTCATAACGGACCTTGATGTACTTGCCGTTGCCGAGCTTAGTTGGCACGATTTCTGCTCCGGTAATGATTGCGGTATACCAGCCAGCAGGCAGGGGTTCAAAGTTACGCTCCGATTGTGGAAGCGAGCCAAGGTCAAAGGTTTCGTCTAACAACATGATTATTTCCTCGTGATGGTGAAAGATGGGCGGCCAGGTTTAGCCGTGATTGCGCCCGATAATGGTTTGGTGATCGACTCCTCGGTGGCTTTCCAAATCGCCATGTTGATCTCTGGCTTCCAACGGAAGATCGTTGACAAATGCTCGTCAAGCCCTTCCTCGGCGGCGATCAGCAACAACTTGTCTGCGTTGACCGTGCGATTGATGCGTCCCTCGATCTTGATGCCAAAAGGCGATCCGGGTTGCATTAAGTTCTCGGTTCCTTCAAAGGTTTCGGGAAACTGAACCTTCTTTAGGATCTGGTCTTCGCAGTCGCGGCGCATCTCAACCGCGATACGCTCGGCCTCCTTATACCCAAGCCAGCGCTCGGCGAGCTCGTCCAAAGTGATGTCGTCAAAAATTGTCATGCTTGTATCTTCCTGATGATGTCGCCCAAATCAGCGTCTTCCCAAACGTCCAGCTTGCCGCTGCGGTCCTTGGCAAGCCAAAGGCCGTCGCCGTCCGTCATCAAAGCTCGGCGAGTGTTGCCCTCGGCATCCTTCTCAACCCGCAGCGCCAGCACTTCGTCAAAAAAGTAAGGCAGCGACTGGCCCGTTTTGTTACCAGGCATCGATGGGGCGTACAACACACGGCCCATTTCGTCTTGGGTCTTCTCCAACTTGGCGCTCATGTAAACGTGCTTGCCGGGTAGGTCCCGAAAGCCTCGTATAATGTCGGCCATCTGCTCCTGCATAGCGCCATACGCTTGCCGAGGGTCTTTTGTCGCCTTTTTTTCGGCGTTCAAGACCACTTCCGCGATTTCAGAGATCGAATCGAGCGCCACAGACTCAAACTCCGTCGCTTCGGCGCTGCTCGTGAGCCATTTGTAAGCCTCTTGCAGCTCGCCTATCGACGTTATCTCCACGAAGGGTAGGTTGGTATCAGCGATGCTTAACAACCCGCCCTCAGCGCTCAGAATGACCGGCGCAGGCAGCGTCGGGATGAGGCTGGTCTTGCCAGCCCCGGCTTGACCGTAGACCAAGAGCTTGACCGCTTGCGCGGTCGCCTCCTTGGTTCTCTTTAATAAAATTGCCATCACAGCCCCCCGCTCAAAGCGAGAAACAGGCAGATTGCGGCCATCGCGCCGACCGCAATCGAGGCCAGCGCCGTGACAAAAAGGGAATCTTCGCGTGGTTCAAACTTATTCATCGCCGTCTTCCTCCTCGGTTTCGTCCGACCAGCTCACGGTCACGAACTCGTCTTCGCTGTATGAGCGAAGCTCGACCTTGTTGACTTCCTCATAGAACTCACGATGCACGTGACCGAGGATGATCTGCTCAACCTCTCGCTTGGTAAAAATGATCTTCATCACTATCCTTGGTTGTTGGCTGCACCGTCGGGCCATCCGTTCGTGCAGTGGTTGCCACTTTACCCCTTTCCAGTTAAAGTGTCAACACAAAGTTTCAACCAAGGTGGAAAAAGTGACGACCAAGGAAGCAATCGAGCATTTCGGGGGGCTCAAGAAGCTCGCCGATGCGCTTGGGGTCTGGCCCCAGGTGATCTATAGATGGGGGGATAGGCCACCCATGGGCAGGCAGTACGAGATTGAAGTCAAGACCGAGGGCAAGTTACGTGCAGACCATGAACAAGATTGACGCCGCCCTGACCTACGTCTCCTGGGGCTGGTCCGTCCTACCGGTAGTGCCCAACGGGAAGGTTCCTGCCACCGCTCACGGGGTCAATGACGCAACCAAAGACCCAGAGCAAATCAAGCGCTGGTGGACCCAAAACCCGAACCTGAACATCGGCATTGCCTGCGGTAGCGCCAGCGGAATCGTGGTGTTTGATATTGACCCACGCAACGGTGGTGATGCCAGTTGGCAGCAATGGATCTCGGATCACGGTCAGATCCGTGATGGCGTGATGGCGCTCACCGCGGGCGGAGGCCAGCATTACGTCGCCAAGCATCTCGATGGCATTCGATCCTGCAAGCTGGCCGACGGGATTGACCTACTGTCAGACGGGCGCTACTTCATCGTGTACCCATCAACAATCGAGGAGCGAGGCTACGAGTGGGAGGCTTCCAGCGATCCGTTTGATGGTGTAGCACTTAGTGTGATACCTGAGGCGTGGATGCCGCATCTAGGCCGGCGCAAAGCCACGCCAACCACCAGCGGGGAGTTGATCCAAGGCAACCGTAACGATGGCTTGACGAGTCTGGCCGGTGCCATGCGCTCGTTTGGCATGACCGAAGCCGAGATCTTGGCCGCGATCAGCGTCGCCAACGAAACCCGGTGCGAGATCCCATTACCGAGCAGCGAGATCAAGCAGATCGCAAGATCAGTCACGCGGTACGAGCCAGATACGGATGTTGCAGCCAGTAGCGCAATCGGCTCAGAGGCCGCAGAACGGCTTTTAGAGGGCGAACCCACCCGAGACTATTTCCTGACCCGCGCAACGAGCTTCCTGGGCCAACCAAGCCCCGTGCCGTGGATTGTGAAGGGGTGGCTGCCGGCGTACGCCACGGCGATGATGTATGGCGAGTCAGGAGTGGGTAAGACATTCGTTGCGTTGGACATGGCTTGTTGCATTGCCAGCGGTATCCCGTGGGGCGGTATCAGGACCAAGCCCGGTATCGTGGTGTATCTGGCCGGTGAAGGTAACTACGGGATGCGCCAGCGTATTGCCAGTTGGTGCAAGCGTAACAACGTGACCAGTCTCGACAACCTGCTGATCAGCAACAAAGCAATCGATCTGGATGGCCCCGGCGCAGCGACAGAAGTGATCGCCGCGGTGCGTGCATTAACGTCCGAGCCAGTGGCGCTCGTGAACATTGATACGCTCAACAACCATATGAGCGGCGACGAGAACTCGGCCAAAGACACCAGGGCGATGATCAATGCCTGCAATATCGTCTCAATGGCCCTTAGTGCGACGACAATGTTGATCCACCACCTAGGCCACAACTCGGAGTCAAAGCAGCGTGCGCGGGGTTCTAGCGCATGGCGCGGGGCATTGGACGCGAGCATTTTGGTTCACGGCAAGACGCATGAGATCGTCGTGTCCTGCACCAAGCAGAAAGACGCGCCGGAACCGAAGGATTTGCATGGGTGCTTAAGCCCAGTGGATCTAGGCTGGCAGGATGAGGATGGGTTGCCGCTGCCTGGGGCGGTGTTTGAGATGTTCCAAGAGGGCGATCTTCGGATTCCGCAACCAAAGGAAGACAAGCTGGCCGAGCACAAGACCAACCTCGAGCGGGCTTGGTTTGTTGGCGGTGCGGAAGTTGTGGATGAGATGCCTTACGTCAGCCGAGAGGCGTTCAAGACGTTTTTGCTTGAGCAGGGTGTCAAAACCAATTCGGTAGATCAACACTTGAAGGCTTCAGCCAGGCCGGGAATGATCATCAGGGATCTGACGGATGCTGAAATTATAGGCAAGCACGATAAAGGGTGGGTGGTTAAAGATACAGTGTTTGCATCTAAACTTATTCTAAAAATTAGTCCGTAACAACCGTAACAAGCCGTAACAAGCCGTAACATTGTTACGGCGGCAAAGGCGAGTTTACCGTAACGTAACGTAACACACTCTTTAGAGTGTTACGGTGTTACGGTACGATGCGGAGTGATACGGTACGGTAAGGTTTCACTTTTAGGGGAAAATGTAGTTGAAGAAAAAAGATCAGCAAACTAAGATGGGGTTTGTACTAAGGGGGAAGGAAAGAAGTGAAGCGACAGTACGCCGGGAACGATCCTGGGGCGGGATGGAAGTCTGAGTTGCAGATCGAGGACGCAGGTTTGGTCTGGAACCTGTTCACCAGAATGACAGACCCCACGTTGCGCTGGCTGTCAGTCAAGTTAGCCGCAGTTGGCAAGGCTCCGCAGAAAGCAAATTATTGGCTTGCATGGGATAGTAAAAAACAAAGATTGATTAGCAGAAATGCAGACTTGGAATTGCTTTGCGAAAGCCGCAATCAATTGCATGAATTGTTAATTGAAGTTTTAAAACAAAGGCAAATTGATGATGGCCCTAAACAATAGTTATAGCCCAGAGGTTGAGGACGCAGGAGTGGAATCATCACAGTCCTCGCGCGAGCGTAGAAACGCCCATGGCGCTCGAGCGGCGCCTGTTAGTAGGGTAGGGTTAGGCAAGGGCTTGCGTCGCGTTGTAGCGCGTTCTAAAGGGCGCCAGAGGCATGGGTAACAAGGATGATATGCGAGTGGACCTAACCACTTCCCCGCCAAAAGAAAAATTGGCAAAAGATGAAAATTCGGTTCGAGAAAAGAAGAAGGCCGGAGGCGCTCGTCCTGGCGCGGGTCGTCCCGCGTTTGAACCGACCGAGAAAGATCGGGAAATGGTGGAGAAGCTGGCGAACTGGGGTGTCGCCGAGCACCACATCGCGCCGCTGGTTGGCGATGGCATAAATGTGATGACGCTACGCAAGTACTTCATGACCGAGCTTGAGCGCGGGCGGGCGAAGGCGAGTGCTGGTATTGGGCAGACGCTCTACCAAAAGGCCATGTCCGGCGACGTCGCCTCGCTCATCTGGTGGACCAAGACGCAAATGCGCTGGACCGAAGCACCGCGCCAGATCGAGCTGAGCGCCAATATCTCCATCACCGACGCGCTCGCGCAGGCTCAGGCTCGCATCATCGAGGCCGAGATCGTCGAGCAGGACACGCCGTTACTAGGCGTAACAGACGCTGTTACGGTTGATGTTACGCCGGTTACGGTTGAGCACGTCGAGAGCAAAATCGATGGCCGCGGCGACGAAAACGCAATGAAATCAACGACTTAGGGCCAAGCCGCCGCCCCCGCCGAGGGCCAGCCAGCCGCTTCCGCCACGCGCCGAGGGGGGGCGGGGGGGCCGGGGGCGAAGGGTCACGGTGACGGTACCCCCGCACAAAATTTTTTTTTATGCAAAAAACTCGATACAGCGCCGAAGACGAACAGATCCTAATGACCAAACTTTGGTCACCGACGATCGCCGACAACCCGGAAGCCTTCGTGCTGTTTGCCTTTCCGTGGGGACAGGAAAACACGCCGCTCGCCAAGTTCAACGGGCCGAGGAAGTGGCAGCGTGAGATTTTGCGAGACATCGCCGCGCACATTAGGGCGAACAAAGGCAAGGTTGACATGGAAACGCTGCGCGAGGCGGTCTCAAGCGGTCGAGGGATCGGCAAGTCTGCGTTGGTGAGTTGGCTAATTCTGTGGATGCTGACCACGAGGATTGGCTCGACGGTGATCGTAAGCGCCAACAGCGAGAGCCAGCTGCGCTCGGTGACCTGGGGCGAGCTCACCAAGTGGCAGGCGATGATCATCAACAGCTACTGGTGGGAAATCAGCGCGACCAAGATCGTGCCGGCGCAGTGGTTGACCGAACTGGTTGAGCGAGATTTGAAGAAGGGTACGCGCTACTGGGCGGCAGAGGGCAAGCTCTGGTCGGAGGAAAACCCGGATGCGTACGCCGGGGTGCACAACCATGACGGAATGATGCTGATCTTTGACGAGGCCAGCGGGATACCGGATCCGATCTGGGCGGTGGGTGCTGGGTTTTTTACCGAGAATATCTTGGATCGGTATTGGTTTGCGTTTAGCAACCCTCGGCGCAACCAGGGATATTTCTTTGAGACATTCCACGGCAAGCGCGACTTCTGGAAGGGCAGGCAGATAGACGCGAGGCAGGTGGAGGGAACGGACAAGAATACTTACGAGCAGATTATTGCCGAGTATGGCGAGGATTCACCGCAGGCGCGGGTTGAGGTTTATGGCGAGTTTCCGGCCAGTGGTGATGATCAGTTTATTGGCCCGAGGATAGTGGATGAGGCAATGGATCGGGCCAAGTACAAGGATGAGACTGCTCCGATTGTGATTGGCGTTGATCCGGCGAGGGGCGGCTTGGATGCGACGGTGATTGTGGTGCGCCAAGGCCGGGATTTGATTGCGATTAAGCGTTTCCGTGGTGATGACACAATGACCACGGTGGGCAATGTGATTGACGCGATTGAGGAATACAAGCCGACTTTGACGGTAATTGATGAGGGTGGTTTGGGTTATGGCGTGCTTGACAGATTGACCGAGCAACGGTATAAGGTGCGTGGGGTTAACTTTGGCTGGAAGGCCAAAAACCCTGTAATGTGGGGCAATAAGCGGGCAGAGATGTGGGGCGCGATGCGTGATTGGTTACGATCTGCCAGCATTCCAAAGGATCGGCAATTGAAGGCCGATCTGATTGGCCCTATGAAAAAGCCAAACTCAGCGGGTACGATCTTTCTGGAAGGTAAGAAAGAGATGAAGGCCAGGGGTTTGGCGAGCCCGGATGCGGCTGATGCGTTGGCCGTGACGTTTGCCTACCCGGTGGCGCATCGGGAGTATAAAGAGCCACCTCGGACCATAAGGTCTAGTGGGGCTACAATGTCTGGGTCTTGGATGGGATCCTGATCTGTTATCCTCCCCCTATAATTTTTAACAAATGACATTAATATGTTAAAAAAGTCCGCATCGCCAAAAGCGTTCAAAGAGAACGTAAAGACTGAAGTAAAAGCCGGTAAGCCGGTGAAACAGGCCGTGGCAATAAGTTACGCTGTTAAACGTGAAGCGGCGAAGAAGAAATGAAGCAGGGCCTTTACGCCAATATTCACGCGAAGCAGGAACGCATCAAGGTCGGCAGCGGCGAGAAGATGCGTAAACCTGGTTCTGCTGGCGCGCCAACGGCTAAGGATTTCAAAGAGTCGGCTAAGACGGCGAAGAAGAAGTGAAGAAAGGCGTTTCCTTATCCGTCGGTCGCGGCGAGAAGTTGCCGGTTAGCAAGGGCGCTGGCCTGACGGAGAAGGGTCGAGAGAAGTATAATCGTGAGACTGGCAGCAATTTGAAAGCACCAGCGCCTAACCCCAAGACAGAGGCCGACAAGGGCCGCAAGTCCAGCTTTTGCGCCAGGATGGAAGGGGTTGTGGCCCATGCCAAGGGCGATGCGGAGCGGGCTAAGGCGTCACTTAAACGCTGGAAGTGTTGATGGCATCTGATTACACTGGTATTAACGCCGTTGGTAACGTCGCGCTGGGCGGTAAACCACTCAAAAGCGATTCGGATGTGCTGTCAACGGCACGAGATCGCCTTTCAATGGCAATTTCGGCGTATTCGGAGTCACGCGAAGACGAGCTGGACGACCTTCGTTTTTATGCCGGTAGCCCGGATAACCAGTGGCAATGGCCGGCGGATGTGCTGGCAACTCGTGGTGCGGTGCAAGGGCAGACGATTAACGCTCGGCCCTGCTTGACGATCAATAAGCTGCCGCAGCACGTCCACCAGATTACGAATGATCAGCGCCAGAATCGGCCTAGTGTCAAGGTCATTCCGGTTAATGACGATGCGGATGTAGAGGTTGCCGAGATTTTCAACGGCATGATCCGGCATATTGAGTACATTTCGGATGCCGATGTGGCATATGACACGGCCTGCGAGAATCAGGTGGCCTATGGCGAAGGTTATATTCGGATTCTGACTGAGTATTGCGACGACAATACGTTTGATCAGGATATTAAGATCGCTCGGGTACGCAATAGTTTCTCGGTCTACATGGATCCGCTGATCCAAGACCCATGCGGTTCGGATGCCAAGTGGTGTTTTATCACCGAGGACTTGAGCCAAGAGGAATATCACCGGCTTTTCCCTAATGCGTCGCCATTGTCCACGCTTGAGACGTTGGGTGTCGGGGATCAGAACCTTAGCCAGTGGTTAAATACGGACACAATTCGTATTGCTGAGTATTTCTATATTGAATACGACAAGCAAACGCTGAATTTGTACCCCGGCAATGTAACTGCCTTTGAGGGCACGCCGGAAGACAAGGAATTGCGCCAGGTTTACGGCAAACCGAAGAAATCTCGCCAGGCAGATCGTAAAAAGATCAAGTGGTGCAAGATTAACGGCTACGAAATCCTTGAAGAACAGGAATGGGCGGGTAGTTGTATCCCGGTTGTGCGGGTAATTGGCAACGAATACGAGGTTGAGGGCCGCATTTACATCAGCGGCTTGGTTCGTAACGCCAAAGATGCACAGCGGATGTACAACTACTGGACGAGTCAAGAAGCCGAGATGCTGGCGCTGGCTCCGAAAGCCCCGTTTATTGGTTATGGCGGTCAGTTTGAAGGGTACGAAACCCAGTGGAAGACCGCAAACACGCAGAATTGGCCTTATTTGGAAGTCAATCCTGACGTAACGGACGGGCAAGGCGCGGTTTTACCGTTGCCGCAACGTGCGTTGCCTCCGATGGCCCAGACTGGTCTGATACAGGCCAAAATGGGGGCTTCCGAGGACATCAAGAGCGCCACGGGGCAGTACAACGCAAGTCTTGGTCAGCAGTCTAATGAGCGCTCCGGCAGGGCTATTTTGGCTCGCCAGCGCGAGGGTGACGTTGGC
>Ga0209829_10000513_pt1 | contig 34849 bp, 33 predicted proteins | sample C_140205_EF_Meta_FD_187311 | JGI IMG/M metagenome (GOLD analysis project Ga0209829, IMG submission 187311) | Freshwater microbial communities from Lake Croche, Canada to study carbon cycling - C_140205_EF_MetaG (SPAdes) (version 2) | ecosystem: Environmental > Aquatic > Freshwater > Lake... | reverse complement strand
TAAAAGATGATGTGATTATACGTTCAATTGAAGAAGATGCACTCCGTTCAACTATTGCTCCCATTGTGTTGTGCACCATTAAGAAAGAATCATCGAATCCGTTGCCTTTACAAAACATTGCACCAGGTTTAGATAAATTAGGTGTCATGTTACCTAGTTCTCCCTTATTATATTTATTAGCAAATCAGTTTGACAAACCTCTTATTGCAACAAGTGGTAATATTAGTGGTGCTCCCATTATTTATTCAGATGTAGATGCTTTAGAGCATTTATTTGAAGTAGCTAGCTTAGTACTAACTTACGATAGGGATATTGTTGCACCACAGGATGATAGCGTTTTACAATTTACAAAAAATGAACAAAAAATTATATTAAGAAGAAGCAGAGGTTTAGCTCCTAATTATTTTCCAAATACTATACAGGGTGTAAAAGAAAATATATTAGCTACTGGAGGTGAATTAAAAAGTGCATTTGCCATTTCAAATCATGGTCAAGTTTTTATAAGTCAATTCCTAGGTGACCAATCTAATGTAGAAGCACAAGATGCATATGCACTTACCTTTAGAAACTTTCAAAAACTATTTAAAACCTTGCCTCAAAAAGTATTGATAGATAGTCACCCAAACTATTTTGTAAGTTATGCTGGTAAAGAAATTGCAAAAAAATTAGAAGTACCCGTATATGAAATACAACATCACAAGGCTCATTTTGCTTCGGTTTTAAGCGAAAATAAACTACTTAATAGTACTCATAATATATTAGGATTTATATGGGACGGCACAGGTTATGGGGAAGATGGTCAAATATGGGGAAGTGAATTATTTGAATATCATGACAAAGAATTTATAAGATTAGCTCACCTAGATTACTTCCCTATTCTAGTAGGTGATAAAATGAGTAAAGAACCTAGATTGTCTGCCCTTAGTTTATTGTCGGCGACAGGTGATATAGATTTAGTAAAAAAACATTTTAGTGAACAAGAATGGCAATATTATTCAAAATTAATTGAGCAGCCCGCCTCCATTCAAGCAAGTAGTATGGGTCGTTTTTTAGATGGCATAACCTGCCTAATGGGCTTAGGTAGTAAAAATAGTTATGAAGCAGAAGGCGTTATGAAGTTAGAAGCTATAGCACGTGAGGCCTATGCTCACAAAGCCTATTATTCATTTGAAATTAAAGGGAGTCAAATACAATGGAGGCCATTTTTAGCAGAGCTCATTCTAGATATTAGATTAATAAAAGAGACTGGATTTATTGCTAGAAAAATAATGAATAGCCTTGTTGAACTCATATTTCAATTAAGTAATGATTTGGATACAACACATATAGCTTTTAGCGGTGGCGTTTTTCAAAATGCACTCTTAGTAGATTTGATCATTGAAAGAATTGGCCATGAAAAGAAAATATATTTTCAAAAAAATGTGAGTCCTAATGATGAAGGTATATCATTAGGGCAATTGGCCTATTATGTAAACAAACCCCTAATGGAAAATGAGATAAAGCCCAATAGCATCCTAAAAGAAGAAAACATACTTGTAATATAGAATTTTGATAAAAATATAAATAAAAAAATATGTGTTTAGCCATCCCGGGAAAGTTAATAGCCATTACAGCACAATTAGACGAAACGTTTAGAACAGGAAAAGTTTCGTTTGGTGGTATTCAAAAAGAAGTGAACCTTTTTATGGTACCAGAAGCTAAAATAGACGACTACTTATTAGTACATGTAGGAGTTGCCATCAGTGTTGTAGATGAAGAAGAAGCCAAATTAACTTTTAAGTATTTAAAAGATATGGGCGAAGTTGAAGAATTGGAACTACCTACTAATTAAAATTATAACTATGAAATTTTTAACAGAATACCGTGATCCAGAAATGGTGGTGCAATATGTAAAAGAAATTAAAGCAATCACAACAAAGCCATGGACCTTAATGGAAATATGTGGAGGACAAACGCATAGTTTGGTAAAGAATGGTATTTTAGATATGCTGCCAAAATTTATTACGATGGTTCATGGACCAGGTTGCCCAGTATGTGTTACAAGCGTAAGTGTAATTGATGAAGCTATCTATTTAGCAGAACAACCCCATGTGATACTTTGTTCCTTTGGTGATATGTTACGTGTGCCAGGTAGTAAGAAAAGTTTATTGGAAGCAAAAGCAGAAGGCGCTGATATCCGCATTTTATATTCTCCACTAGAAGCAGTGCAATTGGCTAAGACAAATCCCGATAAGCAAGTGGTTTTTTTTGCTGTAGGTTTTGAAACTACTGCCCCTGCGAATGCATTAAGCGTGGTGCACGCTGGTAGCTTAGGACTTTCTAATTATAGTATATTGGCATCGCATGTATTAGTTCCCCCGGCCATGGAAGCTATTTTAGGGGATGATGAAAATACAATAGACGCATTTTTAGCAGCTGGCCATGTATGTACTATTATGGGAATTGATGAATATTATCCTATTTCTGAAAAATATAAATGCCCCATAGTGGTCACTGGTTTTGAGCCTGTAGACTTATTACAAGGCATTTTAATGGCAGTACAGCAATTAGAAAAAGGAGAGTATAAAGTAGAGAATCAATATGCAAGAAGTGTACAACGAGAAGGCAATAAAATGGCACAAGACACCATTCACAAAGTATTCACCATTAGCGATAGAGTTTGGAGAGGTATTGGCAATATTCCGCAAAGCGGCTATGAAGTAAATGAAGAATATAAATTATTCAATGCTAGAGTTAAATTTAATATTAATATTCCCTTGGCTGAAGAAAATAAAGAATGTATTAGCGGTGCGATAATGAAAGGATTAAAAAAACCAAAAGAGTGCCCCAATTTCGGCATTAAGTGTAAACCCGAACATCCATTAGGAGCTCCAATGGTAAGCAGCGAAGGTGCATGTGCTGCCTATTATCATTATGCCAGTGCCGATGAGATGGTTGTTGAATAAATGATGCAAAAACTACTAAAAATGATGAATAACGAATCTGTTTTATTCAATAACTTATATTATCACAATATGTTACCTAAAATAAAAATGAATTTAAGTTGCCCCATGCCAAAGTTCGACTTTGACGTCATAACCATGGGACATGGCAGTGGTGGATTGCTAACTCATAAGTTTCTACAAAGTGGTGTATTTGACATACTAAAAAATGATTTACTCGACCAACAACACGATGGTGCTAGTTTTGAGTTAACCGGTAAAACTGCATTTAGTACAGATAGCTATGTCATCTCTCCTATTTTTTTCCCGGGAGGTAATATTGGAGACCTTGCTATAAATGGCACTGTGAACGATATTGCCATGTGTGGTGCTGAAGCAAAATATATGTCTTTGGGATTTATTATTGAAGAAGGCTTTACGATGAAAGAATTTTGGGAAGTGCTTGTAAGTATAAAAAATGCAGCAGATAAAGCAAACGTTAAAATAGTAACAGGTGATACTAAGGTGGTAGAAAAAGGAAAGGGAGATAAAATATTTATTAATACTTCTGGTATTGGAACGATTCACCCTAAAGCAAATATTCATCATAATAATATTGAAGAAGGAGATGTTATTATTGTAAGTGGAAATATAGCCAATCATGGAATTGCTATAATGAGTATAAGGGAAGGACTCGATTTTGAAACAGCTATAGAAAGTGATACTGCTAATTTAAATCACACTGTTTTACGACTAATTAATACTTTTGGTAACGATATTAAATTTTTACGTGATCCAACCAGAGGAGGTGTTGCGTCTGTGTTAAATGAAATAGCGGAATTAACACAATTAAGCTTTTATCTAGAGCAATCATTAATACCACTTAACGATGCAGTTGAGGGTGCATGTGAGATGCTAGGATTAGACCCATTATATGTAGCCAATGAGGGACTATTTTTAGCAGTAGTTAAAAAAGAAATAGCAACTTCCTTTTTAGCACAACTAAGAACTGACGAAAATGGTGTGAATGCAGCCGTCATTGGGGAAGTGACTAGAACTAACCCAGGTAAAGTAATAATGAAAAGCAGAGTAGGCGGAAAAAGAATTGTAACTTACTTAACGGGTGAGCAACTCCCTAGAATTTGTTAGAATACATTTTTTTAAGTCTGCGGTAAGGTTTTCAAATTCGGAAGTAGCATTATTACAAAGTATAATTAAAGTGGCCCTATTGTTTAAAAAACGCATTATAATTGTTTTATAACCTGGGTTATCACCATTATGCCAAACAATGTTTTCTTTAGGAATTAAGTCCCATCCAAAACCATAGTTTGAAATGCTTCCATTTGTTAAAGCCATTGGAGTAAAAGCATCTACTAAAGTAGTTTGGCTAATTAATTTATTGGTATATAAAGCCTGATCCCACTTTAATAAATCATCCACCGTTGAACTAATACGACCCGGCCCTTTTCGATTACCTAACCATATTGTATAATTAGAAGAAGGGAAGGAATCTGCCCGAATGTATTGCTGTTTTTCAGTTACAAAAACATGTCCTAAGGCGAAGTTTTTAATTGCTGCTTTTTCTTTTAAACTTCTAATAGCTGTATGACTCATAACTAGTTTATGAAAAATTTCGGTTGTACAAAATTCAACAAAATCTCGACCACTTACTTTTTCGGTGATACTAGCCAATAGAACATACCCCGTATTGCTATATAGATATTGAGTGCCTGGTTCAAATAATTTAGCAGGGGCATAAGTATTTAAATAACTGATAATATCCTCATTGCCTGCTACTTTTGATTTATCCCAATGCGCATCCATCATTGCCTGATAATCAGGGAGGCCGCTGGTATGGGTAAGCAATTGTCTGATGGTAATACCTTTGTAAGGAATGGAGATATACTTTTCTACTAAATCATCATAATTTAATAAGCCTTTTTCCTTTAACATCATAATAGTCATTGCGGTAAACTGCTTGCTAACAGATGCTAATTCAAAAATACTCGAAGTAGTTAATTTTTTTTGTTCGGCATAGTTAATATAGCCCGCTGCCTTTTTAAATTTGACTTTCCCTTTTTCTGCTATCAATACAACACCACTAAATTTATTACTATCCGCCAATAAGTTAATGGCAGCAGCAGCTTTCGTATAATCAATACTTTGTCCAAAAGCTATATGAATTGTACTTAATAGGGCTAATAAAAATAAATATTGTTTAATGTGCTTCATGTTTATCTGAATTATTAAACTAATTTATGAATATTTTTTCAAAATTACTTTAATATAAAAAAAGTATGATAGTGATTATGCCAGCATTTTATTAAGCATCTTATTTGAACTCAATATCTAATAGATTTAAAAACAGTTGTCCTTTATCAAAGTCAATATTTGTTTATACATTACTTAACAAATGAAAATTTAAAACTGCTGCTTTTTTTAGGCGCATTCTTATATACTACCGCTTCGGTTATATAAACATTTGATGCGCTCGAATTTGGATGGTGTGTTCCTTTTGCTATTATGCTTACTGTATGTTTTCCTGGCTTTAATGAAAAATCATTCCATAAAGTTATATTTCGATGTTCTTGTTGACTATAATCAAAATAAGTATCAATACTTCTGTGCCATTTCCCATCCACATAAACATCGGCTTTGCCTCCATCTTTAACCCAATTACCAGCAACACTAATACCTGTACCTTCAAATGTTATTTCGGCTGTAGCCCCTTTAGAATTAGAATATTGCGCCTGCCCTTTTTCACTCTTCCCATCCCATGATTTTTCATTATAAACCTGCCATGGACCTTTGAATTTCCAATTTTGATTATCAATGAAGCGAATTTTTTTATCGAATACTAAATGCGGAAATGCATCTTCAAATTTGGCAGATTTGATTTCTTGTGCAGGCCATGAAATATTTTCTCCATTCATTTTTCCACCTTGTGCTTTAATTAATTGTAAAGCATACTTATATGTATTTTGCACAGCAGCATTATAGGAATAGGTCGTATTAATAAAAAGTGTGTCTCCTACTGCTTTGACACCCTCTTGCATAGAAGTAGGTAAATTATTAAAGCCTTTTATCACCCCTAAAACGGCCATTGCATTTGAAGGATTACAATCTGCATCCTGTCCACAACGCGTTGTGATTTCCATCGTCTTCATGGGGTCGCCTTCGCCATATAAAAGCCCCATGATAATAAAGGCCCCATTAAACTTGGCATCAATATTAAAAGGATCACCGGCAGCACAAATATGATCATAACCCCACTTGGCTTGCAATTCAGTCCAAGCAGCTTTCCAATTATTAGGATAATATTGATGAAGTGTAATAACATCATTTACAATTTTTGAATAGTCGCTTTGTGCCGGAATAGATTTAAGTGAATTTTTGACAATCGTCATAATATCATTTTCAAAATAGGCTTGCGTATATAAGGTAGATAAAAAGATACCTCCATACACACCATCTCCATAATTCATGATATGACCCACTTTATCAGCCATCTTAGCAGCCGTATTGGGCAAACCAGGGCACATAAAACCTAAATAGTCGGCTTCAATTTGAAAATCAATATCGTCAGCATGATCACTATACTCGGGGCTACCAGAGGCGGGAGGGAAAATACTGTCATAATAATTTTTTCGGGCTTGAACATTAGCATGCCAAAGCATATAACCCGATTTTGCAAACATCTCTTGAAATTTTTTAGCAGGGGCATCCATACCATATTTATCCATCGTCATCATAAATGTGAGCTGTACATAAATATCATCCTGCCACATACTTCCCCTTATATCTTTAGGAGTCCAATGGATAGAATCATCAAAGGTTTTATTTTGTGCTCGAAATTCAACAGGAGCGCCATAAGTAACGCCAATCATCTTTCCAGCCCACCCTCCTTTAATTTTATCTAGTAAAACTGATTTACTTAAGGATAAAATTCTTGGTACTTTTTGAGGGACATGAAGGCTATTTTGTGCTAGCCCCTTTATTGAAACATTACATAATATGGCAAATACTAAAAAGTATAAAAAAAAGGGAGTTGTTTTTTTCATGAAGCAATCATTTAAAAATATAAAAGAAAATTATCCTTCTAATGTTAGAACAATAAATAACATAGCCTACCCCTAAATTTAACGTAATAAAATCAAATTTCTTCCTTAATCAAGGTTACAAGTGTAACATAGAGAAAAAGTCATCTTCCTTCATTTCAAGGACGGCGCCAGGAGGTAAATTGACTATACTAATATCCTCTATGGCAGTTCTTATAAGCCGAATGCATTTATGATTTACAGCGGCAACCATTTTTCGAACCTGATGAAATTTACCTTCAGTTAAGGTAATTTGCAGCCAGCTGTTTTGTACATTTTCATGTAAAAAATCGGCTGCCTCCCATAAATAAGAAGGCTTATCCACTTGAATGACTTCACAAGGGGTTGTTATGAAACTGTTTCCATTAGGAGCACTGATAGCAATACCATTAGCTAATTGTATTAAGGTTTCTGGAATCACTTTATTTTGAACTTGGACTAGATAAGTTCGCTTATGCGGTACCACTGACTGAAACAATAGCTTTGTTATTTTTTTATTGGTAGTTAGCAATAATAAACCTTCTGAATTTTGATCTAAGCGACCTATAGCATGGGTGCCATGGGGAAATGCAAAATCTAGATCACATAATAATTTTACCGAATGACAGCTTACAAATTGCGACACCATATGAATGGGCTTATTCAATACAAAATAACGGTGTGCTTGCATAGCAGCAAATTACTTAATATTGCATATGCAACAAGCGTCTAATGACCCTTTACACGGAAAAACCCTCGAATTTATAGTTACTGAACTAGTAGCCTATTTTGGCTGGGAAGTATTAGGACAGCATATCCCTATTAATTGCTTTAATAGCAACCCAAGTATTCAGTCAAGTTTGAAATTTTTGCGGAAAACACCTTGGGCAAGAACAAAAGTGGAAGACTTATATATTAGAATGATTAAAAAATAAGTTCATTCATCTTATCAATAGGATTCATCATATAAGTAATCATCGAATGATCCTTCAAGAGCTCTACTACTCTAAATCCTTTGTAAGGGGTACCCCAATTACCTCCAATATGTGCATCAAATATAAAAGGTACTTTTTCAACCATCTTCACGCCATCTTGATCATGTTCATGTCCATGAAAAACAGCCTTTACATTCGGATATTTTTTAATGATCTCAAAAACAGCAGGAGTATCAATTCCATTGGCAGTCCATTTGGCTTGAGGAATATGTAAAAAAATAAAACAATGCTTTTTATTTTTGTGTTCCTCTAATTTATTGGATAACCAATCTAAATCGGGTGAAACATACAAGCCTTTTTCATTAGAAGTATCGCCTAATAATATCGCATTGTCTTTAATAACGACATCGTGATTTAATGGCATACCCCAAATTTCATTCCAGAACTCATCCGAAACCATATCATGATTGCCCCTAGTAACATAGAGCGGCATGGTTAAACTATCTAATTTAGATTTAACAAGTGGCATGAACGATTTATCATTGTGAATGAGATCCCCATTCATTACGCAAAAATCCAAAGGACTTTGTTGATGGAACAAATTAATTTGTGATGTTATGGTGTCCATCATTTGTTCAAATGGAGTATCTGGTTGACCATAATGCGCATCAGAAGCTACAACAAATCGAAGCTTCACTTTATGACGATACGACATCACTTCAGTAGCAGTTAAAGATGTCCATTTACCAGTCAGTAAAAAAGCGGAAGCAAGGGAGATATTTTTAATAAACTTTCTGCGAGAATCTGGTGCCATTTTAGAGGTAGTCATAACATATTATTTGATACTTAAAAGTACCGAAATTGTTAATGCAACAAATAAGATTATTATTTCTTAAAGATAATATCATTAATGATTTTTAGATGATGGTTGGTATGGATAGCAAAAAAAGTACGACTAGGCTTAATATTTAATTGCCCAAAAAAAGGATGTGTAAAATAGTGATTGGGGGATAAGCTATCCAATGATTTTATACTTTTCCTAGCTTTTGCGAAGCTTTCAATTAATGAACCTGGAGTAATATTAGGTGTAGGCAATACGGATGCAGGTGCATTAGCGCGGCCTCTTGGAAAGCTTTTTAAGAAAAAAACAACCGTTCTTTTCTTATTAAAACGCCATTGGTACAAACTAGGGTCAGCATTTTTCATGGCTTCAATAATTTGAATAATTACTAGTAAGCTATGTTCAATATGCCAACCCACAGTAGCCTCAGAAACCATTGGATTGATTTCGGCATACTGTGTAATTTTCAATTCTAATTGGTCAAGGACAGAAGATAGTTTATTCATCTTATAGCCAATTCAATGGGAACGATTCGTTTATAATGTTTTCTTTGGAGGAAGTGCAAAAGCAGTTGCTTCGTGCTCAAAATTGCCATTGTGTGCGCCATCACAAAAAGGTTTGTTTTTACTTAATCCACAACGACAAAGTCCTATTACTTCACGTCCTGCAACATCATAAGTATTTCCAGCACGATCTACAATTGTGAAATCTCCTTCTACTTTTAAAGAGCCATTATTGTTAATGGTTATTTTAGTTGACATATATATTTTTTAGAACCTAAAATTAAAGCATTGAGTTGAATATAATACAAAATGTAAAAAATATATTGAATGAAGAGCTATAAAGATTGATTAAGATAAATTTAAACGATGCGAAATTTGATCTAGAACATCAAAGGCAGTTTCGGCCATTTTATTTCCTTTGGTATCCAAAAGTGGATTGATTTCAGCAAATTCAATACAGCAAACTTTTTTTGTTAGTAAGAAATTCTCAATGATTTGTATTATTTCCTCTGATGAAAAACCAACAGGGACAGGTGTACCTGTACCATAGGATACGGTGTCGCAATCCATAGAATCTACATCAAATGAAATATAAATTTGGTCACAACTATTTAATTGTTGGATTGCAGCATTTACGCAATATAATAACCCCTTTTGCCTAATTTCTTCTACTTTATAAAATCGAATACAATGTTCATCAATGATTTTTTTTTCTGCCGCTTCATAATCACGCAAACCAAAATAAATTAAATCCGAAGGCAATACTTTACATCCAGAGATTGAAATATTTTTTAGACCATCCCACTGCAAAATGGTCGCATTGTTAGGTTCATTTATTTTGGATTTAATATGATCCATATTTAAGGCAGCAGCAATTGGCATGCCATGAATATTACCAGATGGGGAAGTAAAGGGAGAATGCAAATCGGCGTGAGCGTCTATCCAAATAACACCTAATTTTTTTTCAGGGTTTGCTGCTTTTATCCCACTAATGGTACCTAATGCAGATGAGTGATCACCAGATAATACCAATGGAAAATATCCTTCATGTATCGTACTTGTTACAGCATTAGCTACTCTTTGGCATTGTTCCTTTACCTGCTCGATACGTTTAGCGAAATCATTTGTATTTTTTTGATAGATGGATTCATTATGAGTTGCTACGTCCAAAAATAAATGACGATGAAAAAAATCATTATTTTGATTAATCGCAGCTATTTCAATAGCATCAATACCCATATCTGAGCCGCGGGTGCCCGCGCCAATATCTGATCTATTCTTAATGATTTTAATCATTATCTGTTGGTGTTACAAAAGCAGCACGGCGTGGTGCTGGGAAAGGTACATTTCCTTTTAATCCATGCCATAACACTTTATTGAACTCGAAGTCATTGACAGCATCTTCAACAGCAAAATTAAATTGCTCCGATTTTTGCTGCCATTCATTACGAGCTGTATTTCGAGTATTGGTATTAATCTTAGGTGTGATAGCTGAAAAAACAAAAGGCTTAGGGGTGGTATCAAAAGATCTCCAAAGTGGCATTGCAGCAGCATCATACTGCGTCATAGGAGGTATTCCTAAAATTAACTCCATTGTTCGTAACATGGAACTGGTTGAATAGGGGGTATGATCAACAAAATTTCTTTTAACAAAACCACCTGCCACATAAGCTGTGCTTCGATGTGCATCCACATGATCAGAGCCATTTTGCGCATCGTCTTCTAAAATAAACACGGCTGTTTCATTCCAAATTGAACTTTTTGATAATGCTTCAATAAATAAACCCACTGCATAATCATTGTCTGCAACATGGGCATATGGAGTAGGCCTACCTAATCTTAAACCCTCTGTATGATCGTTACCAAAACGAACCGTATTAAATTGAGGTACTTTATTGATAGCCAATAATGAATCGAAATCTTTTTTCCATAATTGAAAACGATATGCATCTGTTATACCTAAATCATAGGATGGATATTTGGTACAAAAATGATTCTTTAAAATAGGAATGGTAGGATTGTTAGTTGAAACAAATTCTCCATAGGTTCTATAACTTACTCCATATCTATTACACTGATTCCATAAAAATCCATTTTTATTATTTGCAATTTCTCTCTCTCCTTCGCCACCATAAGTTCCTCCCCTATTACTATAACTACTAGGCCAAGTTTTTTCTAAATAATCTGTAGCGTAACCGCCCATTGTCCAATTGTGCCCATCCGCACTCACTTCTGCATCAACATAAAAATTATCAAGCAAAACAAATGATTCAGCAATATGATGCAGATTAGGCGTTATATTTTTACCAAATAACAATAAACTGGTATCGCCATTACCGGTTGGTATATCTGATAAAACTTGATCATAAGTTCTATTTTCCTTAATCACATAAAATACATATTTGATGGGCGAACTTTGATTCATCTTCATAGGAATTGGGAATCCTGGCGCAGTTGAATCGGCGAAAATGGTTTTAGCTGCTGAATAAGGAACATTTTTATAAACGGCTTTAGTATAATTTGACAAATTTTTATCCGTTGGTAAATCAATAACGCTCATTGTACCTTTAAAAATATCACCTATATATTCTACTTCAGACCCAGGTTTAAAAGAGGCGCCATGACTAATCACTTCTTCTCTTGGACGAACAGGAGATGGACCAAATGGATTGGGTTTTGATGTAAATCCCTTTCCATTAGCAACCCATAATTTATTATTCACTACTCTCACCGAAGTTGGATACCAGCCAACTGGTATATAGCCTTTGCCTACACTTTGTCCAGGTTTGCTCACATCAAAAACAGCGATGCAATTATTATTTGCATTTGCTATATATAATCGTTTATGTAAAAAATCTAAACTTACACTATTGGTAGTAGAGCCGCTTGGCGAATTTGGATAAAGTGCTGCATCTAATGTTTCAATAACATGGTGTGTGGTAAGATCAATAACAGAAATACTATTATCATTTGAATTACATAAATATAAAAATTTCCCATTGGGTGAAACCACCATTTCATTGGGATTGTCACCTACTTTAATTGAAGTTTTCCATCTAAATGTAGTTAAATCAAGTGTGTTTAACTGATCACATCCCCAGCAACTAATATAGAGTTCATTATTATTTGGACTTAAAACGCAAGTATACGCTTCTCCATCCAAACCTAATTTTTTTACAATTTTACGAGTCGTTAAATCAAATATATAAAGTTGTTTATCTTCTCTAGTGACAACATATAATAAATTTCTCTTTTCATCAAGTGCAATTCCAGAAGGTCCAATGGCATTAGGCCATGGCGCTCCTAATTTAAAAGTGTCTTTATTGTATAAGTGCTTATCTTTTAGAGCATACCTAATGATCATGTTATCATGACCACCAGATGCATATAAATATTTTTCATCTGATGAAAATTGCAAACCATAAAACGATCTACCAATGACGATGGAATCAAGTACTTTATTTGAAGTAGTTTCAATCAATTGAATGGCTTGTACTCCATGTCCATTATTAGTGACTGCCATCCAATTGCCCGATTTACTTACAGCTATGTTTAATGGTAAGTCGCCTAAATCAAAGGATTTACCTACGGGACTTAGTTTCCAACCATTTGGAAGGGTTATAGATGCAGGAATGATTTGTGCATTCATCCATAATGTGACGCACAATGAAATAAATAGAAAAATAGATTTTTTCATAGTTGATCAATTTTCGGTAAACTAAAGTACAAAATATTTGCAAGACCCCATGTTAATAAAACATGAAGTGAACTATTACTAGAAATGGGTTTTAATAAATTCCTCGCAATATTTTTTTATTAAATCCCTTGTGGAAGAAAAGGATTGTTTTATTTCAAGTGGCGAGCCTACAGCTTTAGCTGGATCTGGGAAATTATAATGCAATTTTAACGCCTTGCTCGGAAAATAAGGGCAGCGTTCCTTAGCATGATCACAAACTGTAATAATATAGTCAAAATCAATGTCTTTATATTCTAATATGTTGTTGGAAGTATGTTTTGAAATATCAATCCCTTCTTCCAACATGGTTTCAATGGCTTTTGGATTTACACCATGTGTTTCAATACCTGCACTATACACATTGGCTTTACCTTTAGCAAAATAGTTTAAATAGCCTTCTGCCATTTGGCTACGACAACTATTACCTGTACATAAGACTAAAATATTTTTCATTAAAATTAATTTTTGAATTAGCAACAGCCTCCCCCAGGAACACACTTATTTTCACTTGTTGGTTTTTTTGCAAAAACCGTAAAACTAAAAATACCAGTATCCCCATTTTTAAAAGCAATAAGTTGCTCAGGTGATAAATAATTAATTAAAATGTCATCGGGAATGATAATGGGTTTTTACTTTTGAATAGTAATTTGTTCAAACCCATTTGCATGAATCAATTCCATATAAACTTCTTTTTGAATTGCACCAGAAACACAACCAGCATACATTTCAGCATCTTTTCTTAATCCATCAGGCAAGGCCCCTACTAAAACAACATCTGAAATACTAAAGTGACCACCGGGTTTTAAAACTCGGTAAATATCCTTAATAACGGCGTCCTTATTAGGAACCAAATTCAAGACACAATTGCTTACAATAACATCAGCAGCATTTGAAGTAATAGGCATCGACTCAATATCTCCCTGTCTAAATTCGACATTATTAAACCCTCTTACTTCGGCGTTAGACCTTGCCTTATCAATCATGGCTGTTGTAAAATCAATACCAATCACTTTGCCTGTTTCACCCGTCTCATGTCGGGCAATAAAACAATCATTCCCTGCGCCACTTCCTAAATCAACTACTACATCCCCTTTTTTAATTTGAGCAAACTGAGTTGGTAGTCCACAACCAAGACCCAAATCAGCATCGGCATTATACCCTTTTAAAGCAGTATAATCCTCTGACATAATATTGTAAATCTCAGTGGAACAGCCTCCTGCACCACAACAAGAGGACATATTTGTTTCTTTATCCTGTAAAGCAATTTCACTGTATTTTTTCTTTACGATTTCTTTTAATTGCGCTTCGGTTTGCATATATAAAATTTTAATTTTTTAAAAAATGTTCTAAAATATTTTTATCAACAGCATTTAACTGGTGCTATGTTCATTTTTTCAAATAATCCATTCAATTGTAATACCGCCTTATTCCACTCCTTTACATCAATACAATAACAAACCGAAGCCCCATCGATATCTCCCTTTATCAAACCTGCTTCCTTTAATTCCTTTAAATGTTGCGAAACGGTAGATTGAGATAATGGCAACTCGTCAACAATATCGCCACAAATACAGGATTGTTTTTTTAATAATAAATTTAAAATTGCAATTCTTGCAGGATGTGAAAGTGCTTTTGCGTATTTAGCAATACTTAATTCCTTTGAAGTGTATTCGGCTGTTTTGGTGGTTCCCATATTAATCGTAAAATTACGATTAATTATTTAATAGACAAAAATTTATCTACACACCGAACCACCATCAATGACTAATTCGGTGCCAGTGACAAAGGAAGCTTCGTCAGAAGCAAGGTAAAGCGCGCCCCAAGCAATTTCAATAGGATCCGCTATTCTGCCCTGTGGCGACATGTTTTTAATCATGTCGGACATGCCAGGGGTTTTCAATAAGGCGTCAGTCATGGGCGTTAAAACACCGCCTGGGCATATTGTATTTACCCGAATATTATCTTTCGCCAATTCCACTGCAAGGTCTTTACTTAATAAACATAATGCAGCTTTTGAACTTGAGTAAGCAGTACCATTACCTCCTACTAAACCTGCAATGGAAGCAATATTTACAATGGCACCGCCACCCGAATTTCTTAAAAAAGGAATGATGGTTTTACAACCAATAAATGGACCTGTGATATTAGTAGCCATTACTTTATTCCATAGTTCCATCGTAGTTGATTCACAATTCACAAAACCAGGATAAATTCCTGCATTATTAACTAGTATATCAATTTTTCCGAAAAGTTCTACTGTTTTTATTGCTACATGATCCCAGTCTAGTTGACTAGTGACATCTAATTTTAGATACGAAATATTTAATCCATCTAACTGAGCAGTTAATACCCATTCTTTTAATAATTCGACATTATTATCAGTGGCCATTACTTTAGCGCCTTCTTGTGCAAACAACTTGGCTTCTGCTTCTCCCATTCCTCCTGCCGCACCAGTGATGATCACCACTTTATCTTTTAAGCGTTTCATATATACTCTATTTAATAGTATAAAGGAAGTCTATTAAACAAGTATAAAACATGATGCATATTAGTAATGAAACTAATATGCATCATGAAATTTAAAACTGAAAATTATTGCGGCTAATTAAATGATATTTTAAATACCAATGCTTCGGTATTGGCATTTATTTTTGAGGAAGGCGCTGTGATGATAAGATTATTATTGTCTTGCTTATAATTTAACTTTTGATCCATCCCTAAAATTTGAATCTCCTTAATTGGATGGTATAATTTTATATTTAAGCTATAAGTTTCAGCTATGGCTTCCTTTTCGGCAAGTTGATAAATTGCATAAATACAATTTTGTTTTTTGGTAAACACCCATTTACCTTGTCCTGGTAATGCAGGATCGGCATCTGCATCATAAATGGCTTCACCATTGATATTGATCCATTTTCCAATTTGTTCTAATCTTGCATAAGCATTAGGATCCCATTCGCCATCTGGGCCTGGCCCAATATTTAAAAGTAGATTTCCATTTTTTGAAACGATTTCTGTAAGCAAATGAATCACTTTACGAGATGATTTATACTGATCATTAGGTACATATGACCAGGAATTTCCTAAAGTCATACAACTTTCCCATGGATAAGGTAAATAAGTCGCAGGTACTTGTTGTTCGGGTGTAACATAATTTTCAAATTCGCCATGAACAGTACGATCCACAACCATTAAACCTGGTTGGTGTGTTCTTGCCATTGCAGCAATATTTCCCATGTCAATATCTTGATTATGTGAAATAGTACGTTGCCATTCAACAGAAGTGTCAATGGAACTATAGGGGCGAACCCAACCGCCATCCAGCCATAAAATATCCACTTTACCATAATCACTCATTAATTCTTCGATTTGATTATAAGTAAATTTTTTAAATGCATTCCAGCGTTCTGGATACTTTTTTGGATCATAGGAAACATTACGATCCTTGGGAGGAAAATATTTCCACCAATAATCTGGTGTATTCCAATCAGGTTTTGAAAAATAAGCTCCTGTCATAAAACCTTGTGCTCTAAAAGCATTAAAAACTTCCTTTGCAACATTGGCTTTTGGATTTTTAGAAAATGGAGATTTTACGCTAGTGATTTTATAATCAGTTTGTTTGGTATCAAACATACAAAAGCCATCATGATGCTTTGTAGTGAATACCACATATTTCATACCAGCATTTTTAGCAGCTTGTGCCCATTTGCTAGGATTAAATTTAACTGGATTAAAAGTGGTTTGTAAATTTTCATAGGCTTGTTTATATCCAAACCAATCTTTGGCAAAAGGACCCTTTCGTTGTGTCCAGCCTTCGTCTTCTGGACATAAGGACCAACTTTCTACTACACCCCATTGGCTATATGTACCCCAATGCATGAGCAATCCAAATTTAATTTTACGCCACTCCTGAATTTTGGCTTGCACTAATTTGTCAGAAGGCACAGTGTATTGTAAACTAGCATTATGCTCTTGTGCGAAAAGTGAAACTGAAATAAAAAGGGCAATAACAAATAATAATTTTTTCATTTAATTATAGATTGAAAGGATAAAATATGTAATAGATAATACTTGTATTGTAAATATAAGAATAAATTAATATTTTATATCAGGATTATGAACTCGACTATTCAATTATTAGAATTAAAAAAATAGCAAATAAAAAAGTTCGCTAATACTAAGCAGATTTTTTTACAAACTTTGTTAGGATAACAATAGTTTGCTCATTTACTTTCCCTTCAATTTGCTCTGGATTATCAGGTACTAATCTTATTTTGCGGACAATAGTACCTTTGGGCGCCATGAAATTAGCACCTTTTACATTTAAACCTTGCGTTAAAATGATGGTATCTCCATTTTGAAGTTCGGTTCCATTGCTATCTAAATGCACCGCATCTTTTTGAAATGCACTTACAGCCCATGTGATTACTGTTTCATCAAAATCGACCGACGTTAATAATTCATTGGCCCACTCATTATCTTTAAGGCTATATAAAATACGATAGCTTAAAGCAAGTACACTAGGCTCTGCATTCCAAATACTACCCGCCAAACATTGCCAGTGATTACCCGCCTCTTTACCTTCGATAACAGACAAGCATTGATCACAAAGGGCTACTTCATTTTCAATCACATCATTATTTTTAGGACTAACTGCATAAGCGCTTGTTGCATTATCGGTAGAACATAATTCACAAAGGCCTTGACATCTTTCTTGTAGCTTACTAGAGATAGTTGATTTCATAAATTCATTTTTAAAATTGTTATCCAAAATTAGAATATTGGACAAATTTGATTATCTGCGTCTGTTGAAACCTTTTTGAGGAATCGATTTGGGATTATAATTAGGAGTAGGTCCAAATTCTGCAGGCACAATGCCTTTTGTAATTGGCGCCCCAAGTAATTGTTCAATAACGGCACATTTACCTTGTTCTTTTTCATCCACCAAAGTAAAAGCAGTTCCTGAACTAGCCGCTCGCGCTGTACGTCCAATACGATGAATATAATCCTCACCGTCATTAGGTACATCATAATTTATTACTAAATCGATATCGTCAATATCAATTCCCCTGCTTAAAACATCAGTTGCAACAAGAATATTTATTTTTTGATTTCTAAAATCTTGCAAATATTGCTCTCTACTTTTTTGATCTAAATCAGAATGTATTTCGGCAACTAATAAATTTGCACTTTTTAATTTAGATGTTAACTGTTTTACATTTAACTTCTTAGAACAAAAAACAATGACTTTGGAAAAGTTTTTAGAACGCAACATATCAATAATGATCGGAACTTTCTGAGCTTCATATAAAATAAAAGCCTTTTGAACGATTTGTTCTGGCGGTTTAGATATAGCAATATTAATCTCAACAGGATTATGTAATAATTTTTTAGCAAGAACCCTCATTTTTGATGGCATGGTCGCAGAAAATAATAAGTTTTGTCGAACCGTTGGTAAAAAAGTAAAAATTTTAGACAAGTCATCAGAAAAACCCATATCTAACATTCGATCGGCTTCATCTAAAACTAAATATTTAAGCCCTTTTAATTTAACATAGCCCATATTTAAATGAGCAATCATACGGCCAGGTGTACATACGACAATATCTACACCACTAGTAAGCGCTTTTTTTTCGGTAACAAATGAATTACCATCCCCTCCACCATAAACTGCAATAGAACTAACATCTGTAAAATAGGAAAGCCCTTCAATACTTTCAGCAATTTGAATGGCTAATTCACGAGTGGGAACAATCACCATCGCATTGATATCACCCGCATGGTGAGGCGAAGTTAAAAGACGATGTAATAAAGGCAATAAAAAAGCGGCAGTTTTTCCTGTACCAGTTTGAGCAGCAGCAATGATGTCTTTACCTTCTAATATTGGAAGCATTACCTGTTGTTGCACTTCTGTTGCATTTTCATACCCCATGGCATCAATTCCTTCTAAAATACGGGGATCCAAACCTAAATCTATAAACTTCAAAATGGTATCATTTAATTGTTGATAGGCATAAAGGTACATCATTTTAAAGGCATAAGTATAAATGCAAATGAAGTAGTAGTAATTGAAGGAATTTAAACTTTCAATTTTTGGGTTGGATCAAATAAAAGTTTGGCTTGAACAAGTGTAGCTATCACTTGAATAATTCCCATTGTTAAAAACAAAGCGTTAAAGGAAATATAATTAGCAATAAGGCCTCCAATGGCAATGGCAATTCCAGACACAAAATGAGTATGACCACTTGCCAAGCTCCAATGAAAAGTATTTTCAGTGCTTTCCATATTAGTAGCAAACAAAGTATCCCAAATAGGTGCACTTAGGGCTTCGGCGATTCCTAATCCAACTTGTAACATAAATAGTTGATTGGCATTCTCAATAAACATATATCCAAATGTTAAGCATGCATTTAAAGTATACCCAAAAATCATAACATGTTTTTTATATTTTGATTGGTTAACATATTTACCTACAATAACATAAAAAATGCCTGTGCTAACTAAGTAAAGTGCCCAAGCCCATGTGATATCTAATAAATTACCTCCAATTTTTTCAGCATAAATTGCAAATAATGGACCAAATAAACCTTCGCCAAAATACCATAAACTTGAGGCGATTAATAAAATTTTAGTGGTTCTTGTTAATTTCATTATTAAAATTTATAAATAAGACTGAGCTGATAAAAAAATTGATTTGACAAATGTAATTCCGAATAAGGAGTTGAATTATAAGTACTGGTAGTAGGTACTCCAGATATAGGTGTTGTTGTTGTAGTTGTGGTACTAATCTTATTAAAAGGATTGGAATAGGTAGGTGATAAAACTAAACTCCAATGATGAGTTTCGTAGGTAATTGGAATTGAAAAATCAAGATTGAGTAATTTAAACCCTTTATCAATTAAGGTGGTGTTATTTTGAATAACCGCTGCAGCAATCCCTTTGTTTCCTTTAGGTCCGTTAGGCCCATTTAATCGACGAGTAACAGATGATTCATAATAATTTAAAGAACTGAAAGTAGAATAGATATAGGGATTAATACTTAAACTAGATGATTTGTCTTTTGTGAGATAAATTGTTTTTTCAATTCCAGGAGTAAATTGAAAATCAGTTTTACCAGAAAAGAAAATATCAGTAAGCGTATTTAATTGAAAAAACTTAAAATCATAATTAAGGCTCATTCCAATATCACTAGTTATATTTCCATTTAATAAATTTGATTGGCCAGAATAAAAATATTTAGAACCATAAATATCTCCATAAATTTTTTCGCCTAATGTATATTCATAACCTAAATCCAATTGAAAAAAATCAAAACGTTGGGACCCTTGTGTTAATAAATAGCTAGCGCTAAAATTAGAAAAAAAACCATTTGCTAAATGAAGCGAAGCAGTAGTAATTTGATAAGGATTTTTTATAGAATCGGCACGGCCATTATAAATATACTTACTTAAATAATCCATTTGTAAACTAAAACTAGTTGAATCAGATTTTTTTTTAGATTGGCCTGAAACAGATGTAAGAATTAGTAAAAAAGGTAGGAATATAAAATATTTAATACAACTCATGGGGCAACTGATTGAACTACTAAAAATAGCGAAAATATTTAACTAAATGGATTTATTAAATCAAAGGATATAAAAATATAATTAAGAATTTGTTTTAATGATATGTAATTCAAATTTTTTATTATAAATTTAACAAATAATGTATTTAATTATTTACTGCAATAATATATTGCAATTATTAGCTAGGATGCTATTTGGGCTAACTTTATCTGAAATTAGTACGGCGAAATTATTAAAAAAAATTGAATTAAAATTTAACGGAAAATTTCAAGCTAGTACTTATAATAAGATAAAAAAATTTCAAGGGATTCATCAATATATTATCAATGATAGTTTTGCAGAACTTGAAAATAGATATACTAATAAAATTGAAATAGAAAATAATAAACTTTATTTTATTCTAGCTTTTTTATATGATGATTTAATGGATGATCAAATTGTAAGTAAAGAAGAATTAAATGAAATGTTTTTAAATCCGACGCAGGCTAAACCTAAAAGCTTTAGTGAATTGGCTTTAATCGACACACATTTAAAATTACTTACCAGAATTAATGATAAAGAAGCATATCATAAAGTGCTCAATAATATTCATCAAGCACAAATAGATTCTGTACAACAATTAAAAGCTGAAATATCATTAAAAAATATTATAGATATTACTGAAAGAAAGGGTGGTTATAGCTTATTGATGTGCAAGTATTACATTGATATTTCGTCAAATAAAAATAATGATGATTGCTGGTATCAATTAGGAGGCTTAATTCAAATGACTAATGACTTATATGATATATACAAAGATACCCTTGCAGGTATTAACACTTTTGCAAATACACAAAATTCATATGAAAAAATTAGAGATAATTATGAGTCACAAATTCATAAATACAAATTAAGTATACAAAAACTAGAATACAAGGATTCAAAAAAAATAAAGTTTTCAATTAAATTATCATTAATACCAGCTTTAGGATATGTTGCATTAGAAAATTTAAAAAGACTAAAAGGTAGAAATGAATTTTTATTACCATTTAAGGATTATGCAAGAAAAGATTTAATAATAGATATGGAAAAAATTAAAAACGTAGCCAAACTATTTAAATATAGCTACCAAATTACTAAAAATAAAAAGATACGATTATAACTAGTTACGCTTGCATCTCAAAATACCTGATTTTGCTTTTTGATCGATAGAATTTTTAAAGGCATGGTTTTTCATTCCTAAACTAATGGTGTAATAATCTAGTGCTTCTTTAAAATTTTTATGCCCCTCGTATAATAAACCTAATTGAAGTGCCGCCCTTGAAGCAAAATATTCAGGTAAATTGGTTCCTTTAACTATGGTTGATTTATAAAATTTAATTGCTTGAGTCTCATCCCCCATAATATCGTAAATCCGAGCTAATCTATATGAAAATTCGGCTTTATCCGCTAGGGATTGAAAGTCTAAAGTGGTTTTATCAGATAATGTATTAAGGGCTTGTTTTTGGAAGCCCCCATCACTTAAAATGCGTGCTTTAAGGAGTGACAAATTGGGCCATACTCCAGAAATAGCATTCTGGTAAGCTAACTTGTCTGCATCGGTTACTTGCGACCCATGTATTATTACTTCATTACGATACTCATTAGCTTGTTTCATATCATTTTGCAAATAAGCGATCCAACTTAATTTTTCATAGGCATCTTTAATATAAAAATTGCCTTTAAATTTTTTAGTAAAATCCAAAAGTTCCTTTTGAGCCAAATCTAATTTCAATTGATTCAAATAAGCAAAGCCTTTTTCATAATTCCAAAATGGAATATTTAGATAAGCAGATGAAAGTTCTAAACCATTTGCAATATCAAGTGCTTTGATTGATTGTTGATGATTTAAATATAAATTGGTAGCCATATATGCATGAATATGATTTTTCTTAAAATCATAATCGGAATGCTCAATAAAATCAAATGTTTTTTTAGCATCCCCTTCAAAATTCATAATTAAATATGGATAAATAAGTAAAGCCTCATTTAAACATATTTTAGAAAATTCATCTTTGCTGTTTATATAACTTAAAACCAATTCATTTCCTTTAACAATATTACCATTGAAGCCAAGAATACTTAACATCCATTGATAATTAGTTGGAGCAGAACCAATCAAAGTAGTTAATAAACCAAAATACAAATTATTAGGACTAAACTTAGGATACAACTGTATATTTTCCTTAAAATTAAAATAGGATTTTCTAAATTCTAAAGCTGCGTCCCAATTGCGATCAAATCGAATGGCTGCAACGGCTTTGTGTAAATGTAATAAACCTAAAGAGTATAAATAAAAGGGTGAATTTTTAGGACCCATTTTAATGATATCTATTCGCTTTTCAAATTGCGGATAAAATATTTTATAATCATTATTACTTTCATTGAAAAAAAGTTGATACAAATCGGCATAACTATCCAATATTGGATATGCTAAATTATCTTGATTTTTATTTTTTTCAATCGCAATTAATTTTCGAGCTTCTGGAATTTTTAAGGATGTAATAGATTCATATATAGTCTGTACTTTATCATTCCAATTATACTGAGGTTGGGCCAATAAAAAATTTGACCAAAATAAAAATAATAGCACTGCTATTGACTTCATAAATGTAAAAATAATGTGATTAGTTAAGGAAATTACCTAAAGCCACTATTTTATTTTAATTCTCCAACCAAAATAAAGCATCCTCCCCGAAGTGGGGCCCCAAACCATCGAAGCATCAAAATATGGGCTAAATGGATCGGCTGCTGCAATAATTGGATTTGATTGAAAATAATTGGTTAAATTTTCAGATCCAATATATACATCCATTGGATAATTTTTCCCAAAAGTTTTGGTGATTTGTGTATTCATTAAAATATAACTAGGTGAATAATTGGGCAACTGATAACTAATAGGGTTTTCAGATGTATTGGTTATCCTTTTTGCGCCATTATAAGTGATGGTATAATTAAATTTCCAGTTATTTAGTGTTGCATAGTCAAAGCTTAAAAATGCACGATGCTTGGCGATATAAGGGCGTTCAAGTAATTGTCCATTATAAGTTTGCATCACATCAAAATACCTATAGGCAATTTTAATTTCAAATTTTTTAATAGGTAGCATATTTAATTCAGCCTGAAAACTATTGGAATAGGAAGCGCCATTTAAATTAGTAAAAGTCACTTTGCGTGGATTTTCTAAATCTACCACCACTTGATTAACAAAATCATTTCTGAAATAATCTAGTCCAATTGAAGCATTATTGCCAAATAATAAAAAATTTTGATCCAGGCTTAGGCCTTTATTCCATGCAATTTCAGGGGATAAACCATATGCAGGCCCTGCGTTATTTGTATTAATTTCAAGCAATCTTGCACTCACTAAAACACTGTTGTTTTCAGCAAAAATATTTGAAGTTCTTTGACCCCTACCCGCACTCATTCTAACGGCAGTGCCTTTGATAGGTTCATATCTTATATTAATACGAGGTGTTAAAAAGGAACCAAATAAATTATTTTGATCCGCTCTTAATCCAATAACAGCTCCCCATTTTTCGTTGGGCGTATAAGTATATTCAAAAAAAGCGCCAGGGACAATCTCCTTTCTATTATATGCATTCAATTTAAATAGTTCATTGTATTTATCATATTGGAAACTAATACCAGTACGATATTTATGAATGGTAGAATTAAAAATTGACTGATAAATTAAATTTCCATAAAAGCTTTGTTGCTTTGCATTATAATTTATTTGTCCGAAATAAGAATCTTGTTCGTGATTCACAACATTCAATTGAAGTCCTATACTTTTATATTTTTGTTGAGGAAAAATATATCCAATTTTTCCAAACAGTTCATAACGTTCTGAATTAATGCCTAAACCATAATGATGCATTGTTAGCTTGTCATAAATAGGATCAAAAGCAATTTGACCACCAATTTTATGATCATTTAAAATTTTAAAACCAAGCTGTGTTAAAAATCCTTTTGAATTATCATATTTATATCGATTCACAATACTTAGTTGATTACCTGTAGGTATATCTCTAAAACCATCTTTATTAAAATCAAGTTGTTTGTTGTTTAAAAAATCGTCGTGTAGCAACAAGCCAGTGGACCACTTTGTATTTAGTTTGTGAGATAAATTTATATTCAAGTCGGTTTTTCCAAAGTCATTGATATAAATATTAGCTAATAATTTTTCGGCAGTTTCAGGTTTTTTTAGCTCTACATTAATTTGACCAGCAATACTTTCATATCCATTAGCAACCGAGCCAACGCCTTTAGTTAACTGAATGCTTTCAATCCATGGACCTGCAATCGAATTTAATCCCAATAAAGTGGCGAGTCCCCTAGGGCCTGGTAAATTTTCGATTGTTAATTGGGTATAATTACCATTTAAGCCTAACAACTGAATTTGCTTTGATCCAGTAACAGCATCATTGTATGACACATCCACAGAGGGATTGGTTTCAAAGCTTTCGCTTAAATTACAACAGGCCGCTTTTAGTAACTCCGTACCCGTCATAACTTGGGTTCGGATGGTATTTAAAAAAGGAATGTAAGTCCCATTAGGCCTACTAAATACGGTCACCTCACTTAATTGATTTTTTGATGCAAGTATTACTTTGAGTTGATTATTGTTTTCTACATTAATGGTATCAGGTTTTAAGCCAACATAGCTCACTATTAATTTTGTATTGGCATTGTCATTGATAAGTGAAAACACACCAAAACTATCTGTAATTACACCAATGCTCGTCCCCGACCAATAAACACTTGCGTTTGACAAGGGCTCAAATTTACCCATACTATTTTCTTGTAAAACAACACCCTTAATTATAGATGACTCAATTACATTATTTGAATGTGAAATTGCAGTATCTAATTCCCGATAATGACAACATTCTGGCAAGTCATTATAAATGATGGTTTTAGCTTTTTTATGAATTAAATCATGCCCAACATCAATAATTTTATTTTCAATTTTGTCCATTGAAATTTTAGTAGCATCATACTGAATGCTCACCATTTTGGTATCTACATCCCAAATGGCCTTGCTAATACCTTTCATCTTTAATGCTTCCTCGATTCTATTTTTACATTGCTCACAGGCTCCAAATACCTTGAATGAAGTATCTGTAAAATTAGATTTAAAAACTACCTGCGAATTTGATGTTAAACTTATAAGTAATCCTATAAGCAACGCGATATATTTGAAACTCATTTTTTATTATTTAAAATATGAAAATAATATGACGCCTAATTGATTGCAAAAACAACTAATTAGGTGAAAAATAAAATGAGCAACTAAATAAGGTAACTACAATGAGATATATAATTGGGGACACCGCAATACAGTGGCGGTGCGTGATAGCGAATAGTGATGCTATCAGATGGAGGAAAGGAAATTATTTTGAATTCATTATTTTCAAATGAAAATAAATTTACAAATTGATTATCTATTTTAATAGACGAGTTTACTAATTTTTGATCGATCGTATTTTTAACTAGCTTATTACTATCATGGCAACAACCTTTTCCTTTGGTTTTGCTTTTTTCCATCCCGCATTTGTCGCACTTAGATGAAACGTGATTTATTAATGAAATACTAGAACCAGCTACTTTCCCCATGCAATAGTGCATGTTCACCATGACACCAGACGAGGTGATGATAAAAATAAAGGATAGTATATATAAAAATAACCGTTTCATTGAATACAAAGGTAAGTATAAAAACTAGATTGACTACTTCGGATCGATCGGTTTTATCAATTCGAAATAAGTCACTAAAAATTTATCCCCTACGACCGAACCTTGGACTTTGGCTTTTTTGATGGCATTACAAAAGCCTTCTTTGTCATGCGCGTCACCATGGTCGTCAATATTGGTGCCTTCTACAAAATAGGATTTCCCTTCATACTTTACAGCTAATACACAACCCTTTCCGTTCATTTTAAACATACAGGTACCGCAAGAAGCATCAAGCTCATATACTGGTTTGCTTTTGTCTAATACAAGTTTTTTCTTAGTACCGTCTTGTGCATATGAGCAAATAAACAATAGGGAGCTCAATAAGATTAAGGTTAATTTTTTCATATTATATTTTTAAGCCAATTAGATATATATTCAAGAACTACTGGTTCAATAGTGGTTTCTAGTTCTCCGTATTCATTAACACTACACTTTGTACACTTTTGAAATAGATGATTTAATCCATCAAATTTCATAATAGTTGCTTTTTTATTTCCTCCTTTTAAAAGAGAATTCTGAATACCTTTTAAATTTTGATCAGCAACACTTTGTATATCTGCTCCGCCATTAATGGCGAGTACAGGACATTTTACTTTTTGTAAAGTAGGTTGTGGATCATAATTTGCAAAATATTTCCACCATTTGGTAGAAAGTTGACCCACCATGGCTCCCACATACTTATCTATATCTGCTTCGGTGCTTATATTCGTTGTTGCCAAAACAAAATCTTTGTTAGTGGACTTAAACCATTGCGAGGTTAATTCCTTAGATTTTTCAATAGCCATTTTTTGATCAGTAGATTGAGTTACAAGCTTCATTAAATTCTTATATAAGGGGAGATAGGAATCTATTTCATTTTGACCCACACCCACCGACTTAAGAACGGCTTCGTTTTGCAAGGCCATGAGTTCGGTAATTTTAATCCCTGGACCTGCCATTAAAATGATAAATGCAACTGATTTATTACGAGACGCAACTAAAGGGGCAATGAGCCCACCTTCACTATGACCACATAATCCAATCTTATTGGTATCAATCATTGGCAAAGTCTTAGCATATCGGATGTGTTCCTCAACATCTTGTGCAAAATCTTCGGTGGTACTCTCTATAAAATTGCCAGTAGATTTATCAGTACCTCTATCATCAACTCTTAATACTGCGTATCCTTTTTTAGTTAAATCATCGGCAATAACAGCAAAAGGCTTGTGATTAAAAATTGTTTCATCTCTATCCTGTCTCCCGCTCCCTGTAATTAAAATAACCAATGGGAATTTAGAAGGATTGGTTGGATAAGTAAGTGTAGCGCCATAAGTAAGCTTAGTCTTGGCGCCTTCATAAATGATATCTTTTGACAAATAGCTAAAGGGCGGTTTAGGGGTTTGTGGCTTAGGTGCTGGTGGTTTAGATTCAATTATACTTGGATTCGAAGTTAAATAAGGCTCCATGTTTAATTCAAAATCATGCCCAGCTTGTGTCCAAGTACCTTGAATTTTATTGGCTTCGGCGTTCATTTTACCAGAATAAGAAGCAGCGATGGCCTTGATTTCAATATTTAATTGGCTATTCACTAAATCAGTCTTAGAGGAAACGATACCAATTGCTTTTTGTATAGGCACATCCCAATTAGATGAATATGTTTTATCCTCATTTTGAATTAAATGTAATCGTAATTCAATTTTTTGTCCGCCGGCATTTAAAATACCCGACCATACAGAATTCAAAGATTGACTATAACTTAAATTAAGAAACACTAATAAAATAAGGGAAAATATTATTTTTTTCATGGAATAAATATAGTTAAATATTGATTCAGAAGGCTATTTCATGAATGATATATCCCATTATTATATGTAAAGCGATCGTTATCAATAAACTGATTAATATCATCTTTTAAAAAGGTTTTAAAGACACTATGATATCCATTTTGTAATTAAAAATAAATTGAAATAAAATGGAATAAGTAATTTAATTTTAATAAAAATATATCATGAGAAACGACATCCTCAATAATATAAATAACCCTCATGAACTTGAAAAATTATATAGAGGGAACAAGTCCATTTTTAAAAAGGAATTTAATTTAGTGTACCCCGAACATAAGGAACATATAGAGTTGCAATATTGGAATGAACGACTCAATTATGAAAATGAAATAGTATACTTTGGCAATAGAAAGGAAATACAGTTTGTTATTATAATTGCGATACTAGCTGGCCTCATTGCTAATATTTCTAATATTAAAGGAATTAATGTTGAACGATTTTTTTCAAGAAATGCCGCTTTTATTGTATTCCCTTTTTTAAGTAGTTATTTTATTTGGAAACAAAAAGTAGAATTTAAAAAAATACTATTCCCTGCTTTGGCAATACTGATATCAGTAGTCTATATAAATTTATTACCAGATAGTAATAATAGCAATTCGATAACACTAGCCCTAATTCACTTACCCTTGTTTTTATGGTCCTTATTAGGTTATGCATTTTTAGGAACTCATTTAAAGGATTATCAAAAGCGAATTGATTTTTTAAAATTCAATGGTGATTTAGTTATTATGTGTGTTATCATGTATATATCAGGCATGTTATTCAGTGTCATCACGTTTGGTTTATTTGAACTAATAGGACTTAAAATTGAACAATTCTATGTTCAACACATAGCTATATGGGGGATTGCAGCTATTCCTATTATTGCAACTTATTTAATTCAAGTCAACCCGCAATTAATTAACAAGGTATCGCCCATTATTGCAAAAATATTTACACCATTGGTATTCTTAAATTTATTTATCTATTTGATTGCGGTTGTCTATACAGGAAAATACCCTTATAATGACAGGAATTTACTTTTGGTTTTTAATGTGTTATTGATTGGAGTATTAGCTTTAATATTATTTTCGATTGCCGAAACAAGTAAAACTTCTAAAAGTAAATTTAGTTTGGTGTTATTATTTGGACTATCCATTTTAACCATCATTGTTAATAGTATAGCACTTTCTGCAATAACTTTTCGAATTATGGAATGGGGTATCACACCAAACAGAATAGCAGTACTAGGAGGAAACATACTAATATTTATAAACCTTGTCTTGGTCTCATATAAACTATTGATGAGCGCAAGAGGGAAGGCTGAAGTAGAATCTGTGGAATCTAGTATCGCATTGTTTTTACCTATTTACGGAATTTGGACAGGATTAGTATGCTTTTTATTCCCAATACTGTTTCACTTTAAATAACGAACAGTTTTTGGATGAAAAAACTCCCATGAATGTAAATATTCTTGGTAACTAGGAATTGTTTCCAAAACAGTGCCCTTTAATTTTCCTTCAATACATACACCATCATAATTCCATAGCGAACCAGTATTCAAATCTTTTATTAAATCCCCGTTTTTACTAAAATGAAGCGTTTCGGTATTCAGTATACGGCTATAGGTATGAAAGGATGCACTGTCATTCTCTAATAAAATAAGAAGAGGAAAATTCGGCATTGAATCTTGAATGATACTTTGCTTCACAATTTGATTCCAATCATATGCCTTAACATAAGAATTTTTTTCAATGCCTATAACCCAAGATTTATCTTTCCATGAAGCAGTGTCTCTTTTGGTTAAACCGCTTTTGGAATTTCCTTTATCATAATTATCCATCCCTTTAAACTGTTCTTTAAATTTAGCATCAGGTTGTAAGACCAAAGTGTTGGGATGGCTTCTTACCCATGCATTTAAGGCTACTTGTTCAGATTTGATTTCGGTAAGTTTATAACCTTTTAATGTTCCAGCAATACATTCGCCATTAGATTGTCTCCACCAACTTTTTGTACTTGCGTCTTCAAACATAGCATTAAAATGGTCCATACCAACTAATCTAAAAGTTTCAACTTTACCATTAACAATAGGTGAATACACTCTTCCAGTTCGACACACAGTGCAATAGGTCACCATCACCTGTTTGTTATTTATGGTATCTCTTACTTGATGATGATAGCCAATTAACTGAATTGGATATGCTTTTGTAATACCATCCACATCAACTCCGATAATTAATTTATTAGTTGGAATGGTGTTATTTGAAATATTTGCAAAACTGACGACGGTAGGTTGATAAAACATTTTGTCGGCTTCCATCTTAAATGTAAATACATAAAAAATGAGCGTATAAATAATACTAAAAATTATAAATAAAATAATGTGCTTCTTAAATCCATTTTTAAAAATATAAATAATTGGATTTATAAGTAATAAAAATCCGACAATGCGTATGATATGTTTATTTGAACCTAAAAAGTAAGCTAGGTCAATAGAATTTAAATTTTGACTGCCAGGCATAGGCATAATTAAGTAAACCCTAAGGCATTCAAAAACGATCAACAAGCAAAGTACCAAATACAGAAGTGTTTTTTTCATATTTCTAAATTACGTAAAAATCATTTATTTCTCATTTTTAACTGTTTTAAGCCGGTTTTTAGATTACATGGCATGGATTTATTAAATTTATGCTATGAAGAAAATTTACTGCAGTTTATTATTGTTGACCATTTTATCAACAACCACAAAAGCACAACAAATATATCCATACAAAAATCCAAAACTCCCTGTTAATGTTAGAGTAAAAGATTTATTAAGTAGAATGACGCCAGCTGAAAAGTTTTGGCAACTATTTATGATTCCAGGCGACTTAGGTACAAATGAATCAAATTATAAAAATGGTATTTTTGGTTTTCAAGTAAGTGCTGCATCTGGAGGAAGCGATGTGACCTCTCAAATATTAAGTTATAAGTCGGAAGAAAACGCACTGCTACTCGCTAAAAAAATAAATACCATTCAAAAATATTTTATAGAAAGATCTAGATTAGGAATCCCGATGATGGCATTTGACGAATGTTTACATGGGTTGGTTCGAAAAGGCGCTACTTCATTTCCACAATCAATAGGACTTGCTGCAAGCTTTGATACTGCACTAATGAAACAAGTGTCTACTGCAATTGCATTAGAGACAAAAGTAAGAGGGATTAGAGATGTATTATCTCCAGTAATAAATATTGCGAATGATGTAAGATGGGGACGCACCGAGGAGACTTATGGCGAAGACCCATTTTTAGCATCTGAGATGGCAGTAGCGTTTGTAAGTTCATTTGAACAAAATGGCGTCATTACCACCCCAAAACATTTTATTGCCAATGTAGGTGATGGAGGTAGAGACAGTTATCCAATTCATTATAACGAACGATTTTTAGACGAAATATTTTTCCCACCTTTTAAAGCGGCGATTAAGAGAGGAGGTTCAAGATCTATTATGACCGCATACAATTCTTATGATGGAAGTGCAAGTAGTGCCAATGACTGGCTATTAAATAAGAAGTTGAAAAAGGAATGGGGATTTGATGGGTTTGTGATATCCGATGCCAGTGCAGTTGGCGGAACCACTGTACTACACAATACAGCAAAGGATTACCCATCATCAGGAGCTACTGCCATAACAAATGGTTTGGATGTGATTTTTCAAACAGAATTCAAACACCATGAGCTATTTGATCCCCCATTTTTAAATGGAGGCATAAAGCAAGCTAGAATTGATGATGCTGTATCAAGAGTGCTAAAAGCAAAATTTGATCTAGGCTTATTTGAGCATCCTTATGTGGATGAAGAAATAGCAAAACAATGGGTAAATAATACAACGCATAAAAAAATTGCAAAAAAAGCAGCTTTAGAGTCGATTGTTTTATTAAAAAATGACGACAATGCTTTGCCCATAAATAAAAATATAAAATCAATTGCAGTTATTGGCAAGGAAGCCATTGAAGCTAGCTTAGGAGGATACAGTGGACCATCCAATGGAAAAATTAGTATTCTAGAAGGTATTAAAGCGAAACTTGGAACAAGTGTTCAAATTAATTATTCAGAGGGTGCAGACAAAACAAATACACAGTGGATAAACATTCCTAGTGAATATTTAGAAACTACAAACGGTTCAAACGAAATTCAAAATGGATTAAAAGGAGAATACTATACAAGTATCGATCCCAGCGAAAAACCAATAATGACAAGGATTGATAAACAAATTAATTTTCAAGCAACCTTATTTCCTCCTGATCCTAAAATGACGACCGATAACTACTCTATTAAATGGACCGGATTATTAAAAGCCCCAGACAATGGAAAATATAAAATAGGATTAGAAGGCAATGATGGATTTAGACTTTATTTAAATAACGAATTGGTTATTGATAATTGGTTAAAGCAAAGTTATTCCACTAAACTTATTGATTACAATTTTGAAAAAGATAAAAAATATAATATCAAGGTTGAATTTCATGAAGGTGCTAGCAATGGTCAAATAAAATTAATTTGGAACGCAGGTATCAAAAATCAATATGAGCAAAAAATTAAAGATGCAGTTGAATTAGCTAAAAAATCAGACGCAGTTGTGATTGCGGTTGGTATACAAGAAGGGGAATTTCAGGACAGAGCAATGCTGACACTACCTGGTTATCAGGAAAAGTTAATACAAGAAGTAGCAGCTACTGGGAAAAAAGTAACTGTTTTATTAGTGGGTGGAAGTGCTATCACTATGAATGCATGGAAAGATAAAGTTGCAGGCATTATTGATGTATGGTATCCTGGTGAAGAAGGCGGACCAGCCGTATCGGATGTATTATTTGGAGATTATAATCCGGCTGGGAAATTACCCATCACCTTCCCATTATCTGAAGCACAACTTCCTTTGGTATATAACCACAAACCCACTGGCAGAGGGGATGATTATAATAACCTAAGCGGACAGCCACTTTTCCCTTTTGGATTTGGACTTAGTTATACCACATTTAAATATGATCACATTCATCTTGAAAAAAGTAAGATTAAATCCAAGGAAACAACAAGCGTGGAATTTACATTAACCAATACGGGGTCGGTTGATGGTGAGGAAGTAGTACAACTATACATTAAAGAATTATTATCATCCATTGCAAGACCAGTTTTAGAATTAAAGGGTTTTCAAAGAGTTGCTTTAAAAGCAGGTGAAACAAAAAAACTAAGTTTTAAAATTACGCCTGAGCTATTACAAATGCTGAACGAAAAAATGCAAACTGTAGTTGAGCCAGGTACTTTTAGAATTATGATTGGATCCTCTTCGAGAGACTTATGGTTAAAGGAAAATTTAGAAGTTGTTGAATAAATTAATAATTATTAAATAAAATAAAATGGACAGAGTACAAGTAATTTTAACACTCGATATGGAAAACCTTCCTAGTAATTTTCCTGAATTATTGAAGCAGGAACAAGAGGTAGTTGCTGATTGGAAGTCACAAGGAGTTCTTGAACATTTGTTTTTGAGACAAGCCAAAAATGGCGCAGTTTTAATTTTTAAAGATGTTGAAGAGGATCAGGTTAAAGTATTAATGGAAACGCTGCCTTTTTATAAAATCAAAAAAAGTATTGAATATTATAATTTAATACAGCAGTTTTAGTTAACAGAAACCTCAACAGTTTTACCTAGTCCAAATTCAAGCAACCTGTATAAAGTAGAAAGTTGAATATCTGAAGGAAAATGAATAGAAAACAGCGTATTTATACGCAGAAGGGACTAGCCTAACTCCCTGATAGACAAAGAAAAAGTCCCGTCTCGAATGCTCGTGACGGGACTTCTCTTATAGTGCTCCCCTTTCGCAGCAAAATTGCAGCTTTTTCAAAATAGATTGAATTAGAAAGTTTTCTATTAGTAAACTTATTATCTTTGTGTTGTGTTTAATATTATCACCCGAAGAACGCTTCTAGCATATGCCAAAAAATATCCTATGGCAAGGGTTGCTTTATTTGAATGGTATCATGAATTAGTAATATCGGATTTTAAAAGTTTTAATGAGCTTAAAAAGGTTTATGGAAATGTAAGTTTAGTGAGTGATGATAGAGTTGTATTTAATATAATGGGTAATCAATATAGATTAGTAGTAAGGATTGTGTTTGAGTTTAAAGCGATACAGATCAAATGGTTTGGAACACATAGTGACTATGATAAAATAGATGTAACAACAATACAATATAAAAAATAAGGATATGGAATTGAAAATTATAAAGACTAAAAAACAATATGAGCAATACCTTGATTGGGTAGATGTTCAGTTTGAGCATAAGGTTAAATCAAATACCCCGCAAGGCGAAAAGCTACAAGTAGCCCTCCTATTAATTAAACAATATGAAGATGCCAACTACCCCATTCCACTTCCAGATCCAATTGATGCTATTAAAGTAAAGATGAACGAATTAGGATTGAAGAATAAGGACCTTGTTGGGAAAATGGGTAGTAAAGGATATGTTTCTTCTTTACTCAACAAAAAGAAACCATTGACCCTGGAATTAGCTAAATTGTTTCATCAAGAATTAAATATCCCAGCTGAGGTGTTGTTATCCTAGTTGCAACTCCCCTAACTCACTGATAGACAAAGAAAAAGCCATCATCGCTGATGGCTTGTCTAGTGTGGCTCCCCCTCTCCGACTTGAACGGAGGACCCCATCATTAACA